>CXWL01001066.1_pt1 | contig 16784 bp, 19 predicted proteins | sample 590931 | NCBI WGS metagenome assembly CXWL01 (sample SAMEA3498368, study PRJEB10139) | groundwater metagenome | biome: water well; material: biofilm material | place: Germany | collected 2015-04-27 | reverse complement strand
AATAGCGAGCCCACCCCCTTTATTCATCCACTCAAACTATGGCACGATTGACATCGCTATGACGATTGCCTCCATTAAGACCACGCGAGATTATGAGCGTGCCTTGCATCGGATCGAGCGCCTGATGGACGCAAAACCAGGCACCAAAACCGGAGATGAACTGGACGTGTTAACCACGCTGGTTGAAGCCTACGAGGCCAAACATCATGCCATGTACCCTCCAGATCCCATCGACGCGATCAAATTCCGGATGGATCAACTCGGCATGACGCGCAAAGATCTGGAAGCAATGCTCGGTGGACGTGGGCGGGTTTCTGAGATTCTCACTAAAAAGCGGGGTCTATCCCTCGAAATGATCCGCCGCCTCCACCGGAATCTCCATATTCCTCTGGAAAGTCTTGTCGGGACAGCTGCGTAACCACCCTGTGCCACCACCAACGAGAACCTGCCTTCCCATGAAACCTGAACGGATTCCCCGAAATGTGTGGGTAGCCGGATGGGTCAGCTTCTTCATGGATGTCAGCTCCGAAATGGTCTATCCCCTCGTGCCTCTGTTTCTCTCTTCCACCTTCGGGACGAGCAAATCGATTATCGGATTGATTGAAGGTGTCGCTGAAGCCTCGGCCAGTGTTCTGAAACTCTTTTCCGGCGTCCTGGCCGACCGGTTCGGCAAGCACAAGCTCTTGATGGGACTCGGCTATGGGATTTCGACCCTCTCTCGTCCGGCATTGGCGTTAGCGGGCGGGTGGGGACTCGTGTTGACCTCCAGGTTTGTCGACCGGGTCGGGAAAGGAATCCGTACCGCTCCACGCGATGCCATCATCGCATCCTCTACTCCTTCAGCTCATCTCGGCGCCGCCTTCGGCTTGCATCGAGCCATGGACGCGGCAGGAGCCGTCGTAGGGCCGGCAATAGCGATCCTCATTCTGGCCCTGTGGGAAGCCAACTATCGTCTGGTCTTCTGGCTGTCGATCCTGCCGGGAATCGCCGCGGTCCTCTTAATCGCCTTCTACATCACGCCCGACAAACAGGATCAGAAGATCGGGAAACCCATCTCCTGGTCTCTACGAGGATTCAACCGGCGCTTCGTGCAATTCCTCATCGTCATCGGCCTCTTCTCACTCGGCAACTCCAGCAACGCCTTCTTGATTCTCAAAGCTCAACAGGGAGGCATGACTCCAGCCTGGATCTCGGTCGTCTATTTGATATTCAACGTGGCCTACGCCCTCATCTCCATTCCCGGTGGCATGTTGGGTGATCGGTTCGGCAGGCCCTGGGTCATTGTCTGGGGCTTCAGCCTCTTCGCAATGGTCTACGCGGGGTTCGCCATGGCAGACAACCCCTGGCCCATCGCGGCCTTATTTGTTCTCTACGGATGCTATATGGGCGTGACTGACGGGGTGCAGCGAGCCTACCTCGCCACGCTGGTCTCAGAGCAGCAGATGGCCACAGGCTTCGGCCTCTATCATATGGTGGTAGGGTTGGCGATTCTTCCCGCCAGTGTGCTGGCCGGTTTCCTGTGGGACCACATCAGCCTCGCCGCCCCCTTCTGGTTCGGCTCAGGGATGGCGGCCCTCGCCCTGCTGCTGTTCGTCAAGTTTTCCTGGCAGGACTTGCACGCAAGCAGAGATCAACTCGGTCGTGCATGAAAGGAAACCGCATGGCGAACAATATCTTGCCTCTTCACTCGCATATGTGGCAGCAGCCCAGACGACCGTTCAGCAGCAAGTCGGGTCGGCGGAGGCAGGATCGAAGGCATCGTCGCGCACGTCCAAGATCAGTTCATAGGGCGCCATGGGCGAGAAATTCGAGCGCAAGGCCACGGACTTCCCCACCACATTGGCTTGGACGCTCCGCTCGATAAACGTCGCCAGACGGAGCAGATCCGCCACCGGGCCGCCGATCCACTGCTCGGTAATTTCCGGCTGATGCGAGGTGCCGATCTCAAGATTCATCGCCGGTCCGAACTGGGCATATTCCGACAGCCGATCGTTCGCCGGATTGGACCCGTAGGCGCGGATCTCAGCCGCGAACTTGCGTAACCCCGCCACCGACCCGACAATGCGCCATTCCTTCGCCGCATCATTTTTACCGCAATAAAACCCCAACTCGCGCCAAGCTTTGCGCGTCGATTCACTTGCCATGACGTTACTCCTTTAATCGGATGCTGAAAAAGTCCGCCAGCCTGGAAGCGCTGAACGGTGAGCGATGAACAATGAGCAAAAAACCCTTCTCACTTCAGCGTTCCACGTTCATCGTTCTGAGTTCGCCCAGTGCGGCCTTGCTGGACGAACTTTTTGAGCATCCTACGGGAGGGATCTCTTCTTGTTCAAGGCATGCGGCAATAATACCTTGAAGGGAAACTGTCTCCGATGTTCCCTGCTCCTGCAGAGGGCCATGCGGAGGTTCGATGGACTACTTGTTCGAGACCGCAGGGAATTGCTAGATGGTCAGCCCTGCTTTTGCGATCAGACTGCGCAGCGTGCCCCGTGCAACTTCCGCGTGATTGGGTATCGAGAGAGTGGCGATGTGGCCTGACCTAATTATGATGAAAGGCACTGGAAAATCTTGATGACGTCTGATGGAGAGAGAATTGGAACCGGCGGCATTACGCGATGACTTCCACTTGACGAGTAAGAACGGTCAGAGGCATCCCCATCTCAGCACGCGCTTCAAGGCACTGTTTGATCGCATCCTGCACATTGGCTTGCGCGTCCGCCTCCGTCTTGCCTTGACTGACGCATCCAGGAATAGCCGGACATTCAGCGATGTAGACCCCATCCTCGTCACGCGTAATGGTAATCGTAAACTTCATGGCGTCTCCTCTTCCTGTTCACGCTTCTTCTAATATAGAAAGCCAGCGCCGCAATCCATCCAGGGCAAGTCTACTGAAACATTCAATGTTTATCCAGCATTCTGTCGGGGATCACACTTCAGTCTGATGCTGAAAAGTCCGCCAGCCTGGAAGCGCTGAACGGTGAGCGATGAACGATGAGCACGAGAATCCCCGCACTTCAGCATTCTGCGTTCATCGTTCATCGTTCAGCATTCATAGTGTAGTTGTTCGCTCGCTGCGGCCTTGCTGGACGGATTTCTTGAGCATCCGACGAGTCAAGAGAAGACTTCAGGCCCATTGTGAGCTTCCATCCCAGAAACTATGCGGCAGTCAGCGGAGAAATGCGATTGATCGTATCCTTGATGCTCCGCGCAGCTTCCCACAGGTCCACCGCCCGCTGGGCATTCAACCAGAACTCAGGACTATTGCCGAATAAGCGCGAGAGCCGCAACGCCATCTCAGGACTGATTGCACGCCGCTCCCGCAGCAACTCATTCACCGTCTGCCTAGACACCCGAAGAGATTTGGCAAAGCCGGACACGGTCAAGCCAAACTCCGGCAAGAAATCCTCTCGCAACATCACGCCAGGATGAGTGGGCCGGACCTTACGCACTCGCTTGTTGGGGATGCTCATCACGCGCCTCTCCTCAATGATAATCCGTCATCTCCACATCGTACGCATCGCCATCTTCAAATCGAAAGCACACTCACCATTGATCGTTGACGGAAATCGAATACTGGCCAGCCCGGTCTCGGTCCAACTTATGGAGCCGATTACTTGGAGGGGCCTTCAAATCGGTCACACTCGTGGCGAGATCAAGATATTCCAGCTTGCGCACGGCCCGCTCCCAGATTCCCGGAGGGAAACGCTTCGACTGACCGTTCTCATACAACTCCTTTGTGCGCTTGTCAGCAAAGGTCTTGATCACGCGGAAAGTGTAATGCCATACGTGACACCTGTCAACTCCGGCTCATGACGGAAGGCGGGCAGGCTTGCCAGGCAAGCCCTCACTTTCTAGGGGCTGAAACCTGGGATATCGTGCGTGTGTTGGACGGGTGAGATCTATCGCGTCGGAGTTGAGGGTGAGCGATGAGGGGTGAGGAGGGAGGGAAGGCGACCGGAAATGTTTAATTGCAAGACCTGACCCTCAACTTGCTTGGGAAAGCAAAAAAGTTGTCGTTGACGGCCTGTATGCGGAAGCTGCTCACGATTCTCAATGCGATGCTGAAGAGTGGGACGCCGTGGCGCGGCGCGGTCAGTCAGCCGGCTTGATTTTCAAGACAGTTGCTGACCCCAAACTTCGTTCACCCTTATCTCGGGTGAACCGTTGAGAAAGGATACCTGGATGCAAAACGGAAAGCACCGGCTAGCGAAAATGGAGCGGCCAGATGCATTCTTGCTCGCGGAGTGCGCGCATTCGAGGATCGACCAGGCTGCCCCTGAGAAACAACTAAGCATGGAATGGTCGCGTGCAGCGGGAACCCCTCTAGCCCGCCCTCAAGGAAAAAAGACGGTGGACATTCCAGCGAGAAAAGACTCCCGGAATTTTCCTTTTCGCGTGAACAAAATGGAAGTGTTTGCTATGGTTGATGGACTGCAGCGAGAAGGAGTCCGTACCACAACAAGGAGTGACACATGGCTGAGATGAATCCGTGGAAGTTGACCAGTATCGGTCTCGTGGTCGTTGGCCTCACAGCCGGAGTGACCGCCTATGTCATAGGCGGAAAGAACGCCGCCGTGGATCCCGCGCCCAGGCAACAAAGTGCGGCTCAAGAAACTGCAGCCAAACCGCAACACAAAGCCACACCGGTTCAACATGCCCGGCCACCGGAATCCGTCGTGCTGGCTTGCAACAAACAGGCGGAGGATCAGGTCGCGAGCAAGACCGAAGAACTCGCGAAAGATGCGGCCATTGGGGCGGCCATCACCGCCGGAGTTGGTGCCGCCGCAGGAGCCATCGCCGACGGCGGAAAAGGTGCCGGCAAAGGAGCTGCGATCGGAGGCGTCGTCGGTGCCGCCGGAGGCAGCCTGTACGGCCTGAATGAGAACAAGTCGCGTGACGAGCGTTTCCGCGCAGCCTACGCATCCTGCCTGCAGGCCAAGGGCTATCGCTCCAGCGCCTTATAAAGAGATAACACGGAGAACATGGCCACGACGGTCTGGGCCACAACCTGGGCCGCCGTGCAGTTTCCGGCACAGCCCGCACCGTCTGACTCTTCCTCTCCATCGTATTCTCAACAGGGTGTATCCGATCGCCATGGTGCAACCTGACCACGCCCCTCACTTTCTTCTCCCACGTTTCTCATTCCATAGACGAACAATAGAATGTCGCGGTTTTTTCTCTTAATGCGTGTGACGGAAGTGCTGGAATGTGCAAGCAACCTACCCTGCCGTCAGCCGCTACGTGGTGTCTGCTAACCTTCTGCGTGAGGCTGAACAGTCACGGTTCAACAGGAGGAGCAACCATGAGGAAATCGTCACGGAGAGTGCTCGAAGTCGCGATGCTGGCGGCAATCGTGTGCAGCGATCCTGGCTATGCACAGACAGGCTCCCCAGAGGGGGAGCCACGCCAAGATCGTCAAGACATGCGACAAGACAGGCGGGATATGCATCAGGATCGGCGGGACATTCGAGCAGACCGTCAGGATATGCGGCAAGACGAGGGAGCCCTTCGTCATGACCGGCAACAATTGCAGCGTGACGAACATTCTGGAGCGAGCACCGGCCAACTCCAACAGGACCAGCAGAATGTCCGTCACGACCGTCGAGACCTCCAAGGAGATCGCCACGATCTTCGGGCAGATCGACGGGACCTGCATCAGGATCGGCAGGACCTGAGAGCCGACCATCGAGATCGGCAAACAGACCGGCAGGAGGCCCGTGGCGGCCATCAACAGCGGACAGGCCACCGCCGATAGAGCTCGATTCGCTATGCGTGACTCGCAAAAGACGCGGGGTGTCGGTTACGGCATCCCGCGTCTTTCTGTTTCTTCCACAAACTCCAAGTCATACATTCCTGCCTCGCCCCCTTCGCAACCGCTGCCCGCTCTTACTTCTGCTTCGCCACGATCTTGTACTTGATCCCCTCATACGTGGCGCGCGGAAGAATCTTTTTCTGCACCAGCTCATCCTTTCGTTGGTATGGACGCCCCTTGATGATCTTTTCTGCGTAGGCCTCGCCAATACCAGGGAGCGTCTTGAGTTGCTCGGCCGTGGCAGTATTGAGGTCGAGAAGATCGGCCTTCTCAGCAGCGTGGACCAGCGACGAATCGGTCACGGCAAATGGAAACAACGGGAGTGCAAGCAGGAGTATGCTTCCAAGTCCTATGCGGAGGGTCCACCTCACGATCATTGGCAACATAATCAGCCTCCTTGTTAAATTCATTGAAATGGTCCGTCACCTTTTCTTTGTTCGGGAACACGCGCAATGGGAGACCCTCTAGTCCGCCATCAGGGGCGACGATAGAAGAGTGGTAGACAGTCCGGCGAGAAAACTCCCGATAATCATCTCGAAGGCTCCTCCTGTGGAGTATAGAGTATGGGTCGCACCTGACGCGACCACGCTCATCCACCTGAACCAAGGAGGTTGCGATGATGTGTTATGCGGGCATCGATCTCCGTGCGACCAACAGTGTGGTCATCGTAATCGATGACGAGGACCGGGTGCTGGACCAGAAGCGCCTCCGCAACGACCTCGCGCTAATCCTCACGGCCTTGGAACCGTATCAGGTCACAGTACAAGGCGTCGCGGTTGAATCCACCTATAATTGGTACTGGCTTGTTGATGGGCTCATGGATGCAGGTTATCGCGTGCACCTGGCTCATGCGCCCGCCCTGCCGCAATACAGCGGGCTCAAGCACGCGGATGATCAGCACGATGCGCGGTGGTTGGCGCACCTGCTCCGCCTCGGTCTGCTCCCGACTGGTTACAGTTATCCCAAAGCGGCCCGCGCTGTCCGGGATTTACTGCGCAAGCGCAGCCAACTGGTGCGCCACAAGACCATGGTGGTTCTCAGCTTACAAAGCCTGCTCACGCGGCTGACCGGGAGCCGGCTCTCCCTGCCGCGACTCCGGCAGCTCACCCCTGACGTCGTGCAGACTCTCGTGCCGTTTCCCGAACAGGTGCAGTCGGTCATGAGCTCGTTGACGGTGCTGCAGTGTCTGGAACAGCAGATTCACGACATCGAGCACGTCGTGCGGCAGGCAAGCCGCGTTCAGCCAGGCTATGCGCTGCTGCAGACGGTCAACGGCATCGGGCCCATCTTGGCGTTGACGATCTTGTTGGAAGTCGGCGATATGCGGCGGTTTCCCACGGTTGGGCACTTCGCCTCCTATTGTCGGTGCGTCGGCAGCGAACATCTGAGCAATGGGAAACGCAAGGGCGCCGGCAACACGAAGAACGGCAATACGTATTTACGCTGGGCGTTCATCGAAGCGGCGCATGTTGCGATTCGCCACGAGGCCGTGATCCGGAGCTTCTATCAGCGCAAGCACGCGCGGACGCATCCGTTGGTGGCGCTGAAAGCCGTGGCGCATAAACTCGCGCGCGCCTGCTATCACGTCTTGCGCGAGCAGGTCCTGTTCGATCTGCACCGCGCCTTCGGCTAGGGTCGACAGACCAGGGGTGGGGCTGGGAGCTCGCAAAGGGGTTGGGGTCTACCCCGCACTCCCGATTAGCCGCAGTGCCCACCCCGCTGTTGCTCCCTCGCCCGCGGCGTGGGGACTGAGACGCCTCGACCAGGAGCCATAAAGGGGTTGGCGCCACCCGGCAGCCAGACATCCTGTGCCGCATGGGGTGGACGTGGTCGGGAACCGATAGTTGTCTGGGGCACTGTGGTGCCAGGGGCCGGAGTGGAGTTCCGTGAGGGCACACTTCCAGGCCTTGATCCTGATGGGTGACTGGTGCGGCTCAGGTTGGAGCCGACAACTGCTGATGTGGACAACGGGGGTGCGGCTGAGTCACGCGAGCGTAGCGGGAGAAGGGCGACGCTGTCATCCCATCTGCCGCCTCATGAGGAGCGTGTCGGGTGGATGTGAGGCTATGCCTCTTGACCGGAGCCTTCGAGATGGGCGACCCCTTTTTATGTCCTATGTCTGAACCGTCGTCGTTCTGCTATACCACACCTCCGTGGGGGCGTATCGTGCCCCATTTTGAGGTGTCCGTCAAACCCGGGCTAGCTCATCCCGCCCCCTTTTTCTCACCCCCAGTGGAATGAGTGGTCAGCCATTTGCGCCATTGACTGCGGCGTACTTGTCGGAAATCTTGCCCTCAATGTATTTCAGGCAATTGATAAACTGACTACGGTAGAAATCAAGATGTTGCGGCCAAATGTCGATCATGTCTTTTCTGCTCTTCGTGTAGTAGTCGGTCTTCTGACTGAGCAACGAAGACACACGACCTTGACGATGAATGAGGCAGTTCCGCATTTCAAAGTAGGTGTCGAGTTGCGGAAACCATAGTAGGCCAGCGCCATCTTTGGAAAGACCAACTCCGAGCCGAACGAGCTGTTGCCATTGTTCCTTCCATGACTTGCGAGTGATGCCCGCAGCAAAGCGGGCGGCGGCTTCGTCTTTTATCTCGTCGACCGTATTGAGTTGGCCGGATAGCACCTCACGGACAATGCCCGCCATGAACTGCTGTTCGCAGAATGGCTCGAAGATTGAAGCATCTTTGTGCCGTAGCTCAAGGACAAGGTCTTGTAAATATTCCTCCCACATCGCCTCAAGAAAGACGAACTGGGAACACCAAAGAGTCTGCAGAAGAATGTCCATCCGATGTGCGAGTGGAATGGGCTTGATATCAAACTGAGACAGCTCAAGATCGCCCTTCCTAGGCTTAGGCCAGGACTTATCGGAAAAAGTGACCCGCCCTTTGCTTTTGCAGTCATCTCCCAGACGGTGGATGGCCTCGCTCATAAGCCGCGTGTCTTGCAACCAAGAAGTCAGCGAAGTGTTGAACTTGCTTCCAGCCTCAGTGAATTGGCCCATGGCATTTTATGCTTTCGGATGAAATGTGGAACTAAGGGGGTGCGCGCCTTTGCGCAGTCCCCCTTGAGCGTAGGGTTATGCCACATCGACATGCTTAACTGTTTCCATCGTATCGGTGTCGAGCACCAAATACTCTGACTGCTCATAGTCAAGCAAGGGACGGCCAATCAAGTTGACGGTCGCAGCGGCTTTGTTTGGCCAAAAGACAGCATATGGATTGGTGCTTGAGTATTTGTATACTTTCATAATTTGCGGAGCACCACCGATTTGATTAAACGAGGACGTTCTGAGCATGTCCCTCAAAACCTCAAGAGGCTCCATATCGAAGCCGCCACTCTCAAGTTTATTCTTCTTGCGCAATAGGGCGATGAGGCGTTCCTTGTATTCAGTTTCGTAATCACCGGTAAACGCAAAAACTTTTGCATGATTTACTCCGCGCCATCTACTAGTCGGCCGGAAAGTAAATTTCTTCAGATTGGCATCGTAGTGCAAAAGCCAAACCTTGAACTGGCTGTGCTTCCATGACCAACCAGCGAAAAGGAAAGTGGTGTCAGGATCAGTATTACCTCCCTTGGGAATATCATGGATGAGCGAAACCATGCCATTCAGAACACGAAGAAGATGTCCCTTTAAATCATCTAGGTCCATTCCACGACTGAGAAGTTTTGGATGCAGTGATACCGCAGCAATAGCTTGCAACATTATTGGATATGAATACATTGTGTCCCCGGCAAAGCACATCACGGAATCACCTCGTGGAAGAGCAACTATCTTTGGACAGCAGTCCCACCTGCATCCAAAGGACAAGCGGCTGTCACTTGCGATGATAAGCTCTTCGACTGTGTTGATTTTGCGAACCCATGCGATTGAGATGGTCATTTTCTTAACGGGGCTAATAATGTTTAGGGGGGATCGACAAAGGAGCCGGATCTGTCAATGTTTATCCGCATAACACATCAGTACCATTTGTGAACAATGCGCCGCACCCGAAATAACTAAGAGGTCTGACACCTTTGGGTTTCCCTACTCCGACAAAAACCGATATTTCAGCACACGTGATCCATGCCATCAGCATCCTCGGATAGAAATGACGCTCAGGCCTTCTTAAGGGATTGTTGCTCAGGCCAACTTTCCGGAACTAACGCTGGCGGCTTAGCCCAGGGTTGCTCAACTAATGCGGCCTGAAACCATTGATCTCGAAGATTCGCGTGCTCGGTTACAATGAGTTGGAAGCCTGGGACATCCTCTTGCGTGAACTTCAACAGTAGCTCGAACAAACGGCGGACCGCTGCTATATCAGCGTCCGCTTCGGTTTTCTGAATGGAGCCATCTGCCTCCTGGTAAACCTTCTCCGAGGGAAAGTAGACCTGGGTGGGCTGATCGATCAGCAAGAAATGAGGAATCGGTCGATTATTATTCGCAGCAAATAGATGTAGCGCGAGCAAGGCAGAGAGATGATAAGCGAGGTGATTCTCACCTCCGCCAGTCCTGCTCATCGGCACTGGTCGATCTGGGCGGTCTAAGATGATGGTGAGATGGCTGAGATCTAATCGCGCGGGAAACATGCTGAATTCGGCCTGGAAGGCACGGATGTACTGCGACACCTGCGCTGAGATGTTGTTCAGGATTGATGCAAGCCGCTCGTTGCTGTCGTCGGCACCAATCATTCTTTCCAATTCGTCTACCTTGAACTTGAGACGACGGTGTTCCGCCTGACGAGAGGCAAGCTCCTCATTGGGAATCAGATTTTCCAGGAACAAGCTGATACGGCCAACGACGCGCGCTGCAGCGTTGTTACGCGTGCCCATTTGCGCGATGACTTCGTTCGCCGCGATCGCAGCAGATAACTCAGCTTCCTTATCTTTTATAGCATTTACGACTTCCTGGACTTTACCGTCCTGCTCAACTAGATACGCCTCCAGCCTGGGGCGCTCACCGGCAACGATGCTCATCTCTGCATCCAGAGTTGCCAACTCGTTGAGCAATACCGTTGCGATAGGCATTTCCAACGCCAGGTTCGCCTCACAAAACGGCCATTGCCATTCGCCGGTCTGAGGATTCTTGGGAAGCGCCTTGATTGAGGCCAACCGATCCCTCTGCTCTGCGACCTCACTCGAAAAACCGCCAGCCTTCATTGCAAACTGGCGGGCCGCATCAATCTTGGATTGAATCTCCCGCCGATCTTTGCGGAGCTGATTAAGTTCCTCTTCAAGTCGAGATATCCGATGACCATCATCATCGGACATAGGGGCAGGCTTCCACTGCAACGCAACCCGCAACACGTCGATCACCCTTTCTGCTCCAGCATTTAGATTCACTAGATCAATTATGCCAACCGTCTTGGCCTCCGAGAAAAGACCGACCCCTTTTTCTCTAGAAGTATCGATGGCATTCTGGGCTTGTTCAAGAAGCTTCGCGTTGAGTTTCAGTTCCCGTTGCGCTGTGCGAAGCTTAGCTTCGAGTTCGTACCGATCTCTGGAGGAGACGCCGAGAAGTATCGGTAGCGTGTCGCGGATCGCTTGCGGTTGAAAGGGTTCGTTCTGGCGATAAAAAAGCTGGTCCTTATTGGCAACAAGGCCTTGCTTCTGAAAAAGGTAGTAGTAAGTATGCTTGATGTTCGCATCGTAACTCTCTCGGCTGTGCTCAATGGCAACATCGGTCCGGTTCTCAGGAATTCCCAGCAATCTTGACAGGAGAACAACAACTGCATCGTCGTCCGTGTTGGCTACTAACTCTTCAAAATTGGGAGGTGCCAGTTGAGTCCCCCGTCGCTGCATGGCCATACTGCAACTCGTACCCCCAGCTGGCGGGGTGGGCTTGGCAATCAGCACCTGTTCCTGAGGGAACTGATAGATCACGGCGAACCATGCGACCCTATCGCGAATAACCCCTTCAGGAACATTGAAGGTTGATCGCCCCATGCAATACTCGATGATCTCCGAAAGCGCAGATTTCCCGGTCGATGATCGCCCCGTAATCACGTTGAGGCCGTTTACCTTAAACTGAAGATCCCGGCGCTTCCCATCGTGACTATAGATATGAATGGACTTGATTTTCATGGCCGTATTCCTAAGGTTGTATATACAGTCACGCGGTCCGCAATTCTGGAAAATTCTTTCCCAATGATTCGTGCGACACGTTGACATGAGATAGATTCGCTTGTACCGATGACGGATTTTCGCACCCTGCCTGGGACAGTCTTCAATCGACCGTCCTGCGACACAACAAAGCAGCCTCTCTCCATCAGCAGGCCGAACGCCTCAAGTGTAAACGGCATCAAGTCACTTGTGCGGCTGGCAAATCCGACCATCAACTGAGGATTCATTTCGACCGTCTTCAAGAGATAACTGCGGGGACTGGCTGCAATCACATCACGAGAGTCTTTATGCAAACAAAGCGGCAATACGAGTAATGCTAGGGAGAACGGGATACCGTCTAGGTTTTCCTCTTCATATCCCTGCAATGCCCTGAACAGGACCAACCCACAGAAAGCCGGGTTGAAAAGATTTCGCACCTCAAATGGTCGTTGATCCCATCGTTTCATTCGGTCGCCCCCAAGAACTCGCCAATACGATTCAAGAAGTGGGGATGCCAGAAAATCCTGGGTAATGGGCGGGCATTCGCGAGAATATGAAAATTCCCTCGAAGTACATAGTGCTCGGTAACCTGCTCTCTGATACGAAGTGTGCTACTGTTGACGCATTCAAATTCAGCCCATTTGTAAAGTGCTTTACCGGCTTCCAGAAGGACCTCGTCGGCACTCTCCTTATCGAGAGCCTCAAAGACCACATCCTTATATCGGCTCCATTCATCGACCAGGCGGTCTTCGTAATCTTCCATCTCACCCGCGACCAAAATATTCTTGCGTGCCCAGGCTGATCGCTGCTCGAATGCTCTGTAGTAATCCAAGATCGCGCTGCGGATTCGGCTCGGTGCGATGCCTATCTCGCGTAACTGCACAACAAAAAGGCGAGAGTCATTTTCCGCATCTATCTCACCTGCAGGCACCTTTCCCCGGAACGTGATGGGCAGGTTGTCTAACTTGTACTCCTCAGCCAATGCGGAGAGCTTGTCTGATACGTCAGAGCTATAAACTGGCGCTGTACGTTTGCCGGTCAGGAGATCCACGGCGATATCATTCCACCAACCTTCGAGGCGCTCGAAGATGGCATCTCTGGACTCGCGTCGGATACTGCGCATATGCTGAGCTTTGATGATCGAAGGCACATCCTCGATTCGAGGGCTACCGTCAAATATGGCTATGCGCGAGAGGAAATCTTCCCTCTCATCATCACTGAGCACATGGAAATCTTCGGCAATCGGCTTGATTAGTCTCGATCCGGTCTTGGCGAACGCATCCTCTACATGTTGCGAGAGCGACATCGTATCGCCTTGGTCTATAGGCGGATCATCAAGAAAGTGCCGCAGGAATGACGATGTCGAGACAGCGCCTGTCGTGAATAGGAAAAAGCGGAGATTGGATTCGCTGCGGCCGTCGCGGTTGTAGCGATCCAACCAAATTCGGAAGGACTTCCAAAAGTCGTTAGACAGGTCGGTAAGGCGATCGCCGACGGCTTTGTGCTTGAGAGAGCCCAGCGTCTTAACACCGCATTTATCGACGAAGTCTAGGTCGTCGTCCTTCTCAATCAAGATCGATGTGCTTTCCGGCAGTCGCAAGAGACTAAGCAAGGCGAACCGCGGCTGGTAGATGTATCCCAAGCCCTGCTCGGCAGCAGAATATTTATCAGTACTCGTATCTGTCATGCTGCCCCGTCTCTCCATTGCGGGCGAGTCTACTGCAAAGTTCAATTGGTATCCACACCTCTAAAGCAGGGTCCTCCAAGCGCTGCACAGGATGGGTTAGACAATCTCGCCTGCGCACGGTCATTTATGCTCTCTTCGCCTGTTCAAGTCACAGCCAGGCAAGGGCGAGAGGAGCTCTTGCCTGCGGCCGTCGAGCGAGGCCCTATTCATAACCAGTAATCTTCCTGTATCACAGGGGAGTCGCCAGACTGTCCTTCACTGCGCGCGTCCAACGAGGGCCTTCTGAGGCCGCGCGTTGCGCGAGCACAGAAGATCATCAGCCCCCATCCGCTCTTCTGCTCCAAGCGCAAAGGACCAGAACGGGCGTTATTCAGGCCATTTCATCGAGGGGGGGGGTCTGCGAAGAAGAAGAATAGTCTGATGGGGGAGTGAATCAGGTTCACCCTATTGATGCTGATCAACCCACTTCTTGGCTTTCCCAAGCGCAATCACATTCGCCTTACTTTCCGTACTGCTGACCTCATGCAATTCGCCCTGCAAAGTCTTCATTGGCGCTCGGCCGCCCATTGAAAGCCATGCAAGCGCCTTTGGCATCCATCGGTCATCTCCAAGATGTTGGGAGCATGCCTTAATCTGATGATTTTTATACGTCACCCACTCAGCCAATTTCCCCTCCTTTTCATCTCATCCTATAGTGACTTCGAGGATAGCAGATACGAACCAGTCATATTCTACACCTCAAACAAGCCCGCTACCGTCTGACGGCTCCCCTTTCCCTTCGGTGGCCACTCGTTGCGCGAGCACGGGAGGCCAACGGGCCTCCTTCCCTATCCTGCCAAGCTCGCACACCCTCCTCTTTGGGGGCGGCCTGGTCGATCCTCTAGTGCGCGCGTCAAACGAGCACATTCTGATCGTGCGCGTTCCGCGAGCAGGAGGACGACCAGGCCGCCCCCCTCTTCTTTCTTGAGGGGCCCTCCCCGCATGCGATGCCGGTCCGAGCCTCCCCGCATCACACGACCTCCTCCCCTTTCTTCCCAACCCCTGAATTTTCCTCACTTCTCGTCAGCCATTTCCTCATCCAAATGTCGGCACTCCAGTTGCTCAACCACTGGCTCATCGGCACGCGGCGCACACAAAGGGAAAGGAGGTGACGAAGCGCCAAGACCGAACAATCTTAAGACGTTTCACGTTTCAACAAGAAGGAGTGCCATCATGCAAAAGCCATCGTCCGTCTCGTCAGGCAACATCTCCCCAGCCATCGTGGGGCCCAATAAAGATATGAAGGAGGTCTATGTACTCGGCGGGCTGGTCTTCAGCCTGGCCATCGTTCTCGCCGCCTTCTGGTTCTACTCCCAAGACCTGGCCGTCTCCTCGACCGGCCAGAACGACCAACTAACCGACAACCAGGTCACCAGCCTGCTCAAGGGCCAGAACCCACCCAACCCCCTCAGCGAACCGATCACCAAGATGGCCGCCACCGGAACCGGTGATACCGTCCATACGGATCTCTACTTTGAAGTCGGGCGGAAGGGCCTGACGGATGAGGCCAAGTCGATCCTGGCGGCACAGGCCGACATCCTCAAGAAGAATGGGGACTGGGGCCTGCTGATCCAAGGCTATACGGACCAACAGGGGTCCGCCAGCTACAACAAGAAGCTGGGTCTGAAGCGAGCTGAGACGGTAAAGACGGAACTGGTGAACGCGGGCGTCGCCGAGAACCAGATCAAGACGGTGAGCCTGGGTGAAGAAGGCGTGCTCTGTGTCGATACGAGCGACGTCTGCCGGAATATGAATCGGCGGGTGCACTTGGAGATGCGGAAGATCGGGCAGGCACACATGATCGTGCCGACCGTGGCCACCCAGACCCAGGAGAGCCTCCTCCCCTCCACTGGCGAACCCAGTGGAACCGATCCCTCCATTCCCCTCATCGACCAAGCCTCCGGCAGCTAACCGGAGCAGCCTGTGCCCCTGGCGAAGACGACAGTCTCCGCCAGGGCCGGTTGCTCGACGAGCATCACCACCATTCCTGACGAATCATGAGGCACCTATCATGACCTGGATCGCGAGTAACAAGCCCCGCACCACCAACCACGTGCCGATCATCTGGATCGCTCTGTTCCTCACCCTCTTTTCCTGGGCCGGCGGGCTCCCGATCCTGCATGCCTGCGGAGAAGAACCGACCCCGCTTGAAGGGACCGTCAGCCTGAGCGATGTGACGCAGGGCCGGCTGCTCTTTCGCAGCGGTCAGGCGGGACGCTTCATCCCGGCGCCCACCCTGAAGACCGACGTGCAGATCACGGTAACCGGCGTGATCGCGCGGGCCGTCGTCACACAGGAATTTACGAACCCCGGCAAGGACTGGACAGAAGGCATCTATGTCTTCCCCTTGCCGGAGACCGCCGCCGTCGATCACCTCCGCATGAAGGTCGGCGAACGGATCATCGAAGGCCAAATCAAGGAACGGGGCGAAGCCAAGAAGATCTATGAGCAGGCCAAACAGGATGGGAAACGGGCGAGCCTGGTCGAGCAGGAACGGCCCAACATCTTTACGACCTCCATCGCGAACATCGCGCCGCGCGACCACATCACGATTGAAATCGAATATCAGGAAACGGTTCGATTCGACCAAGGCACCTTTTCACTCCGCTTCCCCATGGTCGTCGGACCCCGCTACATCCCCGGCACCGCAGTCCTTGTCGAGGACCAGCCGCAGGCCGGTCAGGGCATGGCGCTGGATACGGATCGGGTGCCGGACGCCTCGCGCGTGACGCCGCCGGTCGAACATCCGGCCTATGGGTCGATCAACCCGATCAGCCTCTCGGTGGATCTGGCATCAGGGTTTCCGCTCGGCAAACTGGAATCGGCGTCGCATCCGATTCTCATCATTCCTGAATCAGACGGACAACGGCACGTGACGCTCCGCCAGGATACGGTTCCGGCCGACCGGGACTTTCAGCTCACCTGGCAACCGGCTCCCGGACAGAATCCTACTGCCACCCTCTTTACCCAGCAACAGCAGGGAGCCACCTATGCCTTCATGATGGTGATGCCGCCGGCCACGGTTGAGAAGGAACCGGCCGGCCTGCCGCGTGAAACGATCTTTATCATCGACACGTCCGGCTCGATGTCCGGCACCTCGATCGAGCAGGCCCGCGCCGCATTGCTGATGGCCCTCCCGCGTCTGACATCACGCGA
>CXWL01120188.1_pt1 | contig 16791 bp, 20 predicted proteins | sample 590931 | NCBI WGS metagenome assembly CXWL01 (sample SAMEA3498368, study PRJEB10139) | groundwater metagenome | biome: water well; material: biofilm material | place: Germany | collected 2015-04-27 | reverse complement strand
TTGGCTCGATTTGGGTTGCATTCTCTTCTCGCAGTATTACGACACGGTGCGCTGGGTCGGCGATGAATTGTCTAAACGCGCCGAGTTTGCGGGGATGGAAATTGGGCTGTATGCGGGAAGTAATCGTTCAGGTTTATGGGTTGAAGGCAAGTTTCAGCGCTGTGAACGCGAGGTGCTGAAAGCGCGGGTGCGTGCTGGTGAAATCAAGTTGTTGCTGGGCACCGATGCAGCCTCGGAGGGCTTGAACTTGCAGCGCCTTGGCACGCTCATCAATATTGACTTGCCGTGGAACCCCACACGCCTGGAGCAGCGCAAAGGGCGTATCCAACGTATCGGGCAGGCGCGCAGCGAAATCTGGATTGCGAACTTACGTTACCGCGACTCGGTGGAAGACCGGGTACACCAAGTGTTGGCCAACCGACTGGAATCTATTCACCAGATCTTCGGCCAGATACCAGACACGCTGGAAGACGTGTGGGTGAAGATTGCGCTGGAAGGCGAACAAGAAGCCCTCCAGCTCATTGACCGCACCACGGCCACCCGCAATCCGTTTGATGCCAAATACAGCAAGGTCGAGGATGCGGATTGGGAAACCTGCTCGTTGGTGCTGGAGCCAAGAGCGGTGAAAGAGCAGCTTTTGAGGGGGTGGTAGGATTATCAGCAGCAAAGAATTTCTTTACAACTGCCGCCGATGGTAAGCAATGCCGCACCAATCATCAAGCCGCTTTGCTCTTTAGCGGAATAACCGTTGCTCCGCGCTGTGTGGCGGCAAGCTGCTTGCCCCACCACTGAAACAGTTTTACCCGCTCATCAAACCGCTCGCCACGGTCATAGGCGCATGCTGCCTTATGCCGCGTTACCGAGCAGCGGGATTATTTCCGCCCCAGCCTTGAGCTTATCCAGATAGTCCGCCCATTGCTGCATCATCTTCTTGCGTTCGGGCAGATACTCGGCGCGGTTGTATGCGCCGCGCACCTCGTTGCGTTCGCAGTGCGCAAGCTGGCGTTCGATCACGTCAGGCTTGAAGCCGGTTTCGTTGAGGATGCGGGTGCAGCGCCCGGTGGCAATGCCGTAGCGGAACACCTGCCCGCATATCTGCAACACCCTGTGCGCAAGGTCGTGTGCGCCGCGAGCTTCTATCTTGCGGATGGCTCCCAACAGTTCCGGCGCTTCTATCTGGCCAATCGGATGTTTGCCAAGAACAGGAAAGATGCTGAGTTCGAGCAGCCGCTTCACTCTGTTGGCATGGTGCGCAACCCATTTGATTTTTTGCTTGCCGTGCCACTCAAGTGCGATGGCCTCGAACGAGTTTTCTGCCGCGAGCTTTTTGCGCAGGGTTGTGGCCTTGCGTTCGGCGGATGGATCGAGATCGGCTTGCAGTTGTTTGCGCAGCTCATCGCGCTTTTTCCGCGCATCGCTCAGGCTGACTTTGGGATATACACCAACGGAGAGGGATTTTTCCTTGCCTACCTGCCAGTAACGCATCCGCCAATACTTCCGGCCATCAAGGTAAACCCACAGGTAAAGACCATCACCATCGTGGAGCTTGCGGACGCCCGCCCCATTGCTGGTGGCGTTCTTGCATTCGGCAGCAGATAACAGGTTGGTGGCCATCGTGGTAACTCCTGACCGTGGTAATTTGTTACCACGGTTTAAGTCCGGATGCAACGGGATGTTACCACACTGCTTTGGGCTATATTATCAACCTAACACCGCGTATTTACTTGGTTTTCTGTACGCTATCGGACGAGTTAGGATGCTGAATTGGAGGCGGGGGTCGGAATCGAACCGGCGTAGACGGATTTGCAATCCGCTGCATAACCATTTTGCTACCCCGCCGTACTGAAGGTTTCCGGAAGCGAAAATAAAGGAAAGCCGAAAAGCTTTCCCGGAAATTGGAGCGGGAAACGAGACTCGAACTCGCGACCTATACCTTGGCAAGGTATCGCTCTACCAACTGAGCTATTCCCGCAAAAAACGAAGCCCGAATTATATGGATATTGCTCCCTGTGTCAAGAAAATGGCGTGAATATTTTATGCCGACACTGCCGTGAAGCACCCATCATGAGGAGAAAACGGTTATCTGGCGGAGGCTGTGAGATTCGAACTCACGGACGATTGCTCGTCGGCTGTTTTCAAGACAGCTGGGTTAAACCACTCCCCCAAGCCTCCATTAGATTATGTTGCGAAAATGATTGCACACAAAAACAGCGTGTAAAATTGCATCCTTGAATCGGGGTGTCAAAGCTCGCGGAAGCGCGCATGATACCCCAAACCATACCTGCTCTTAAAGCTCCAAGCGCAAAATTGGCATGATTCTGATTGCAACTTTTGCTGCGGTTATGTAGTCTTACGCCCGCTGTTGTTTCAACACATTCCTTTTTTTGGAGACAAATATGCAATACGAATCCCAAGTCATTACACAACCCGGCTCGTTCTCGCTTGAGCAGAACAAGGTGTTGCGCAACACCTACATGATGCTGGCGCTCACCATGATCCCAACGGTCATCGGCGCATTTGTCGGCATGTCAATAAACTTTTCGTTCATGGCCGAACACCCGATCATGGGCTCGCTGCTGATGTTCGGCGCGATGATGGGCATGCTGTTCGCCGTCTCCGCCCTGCGCAACAGCGTGTGGGGCATCGTAGCCCTGCTGGGCTTCACCTTTCTGGCAGGCGTGCTCCTCGGCCCCATCCTGCAAGTGGCGCTGCACCTGAAAAACGGCGCGCAACTGGTGGGCATGGCCGCAGGCGGCACCGGCATCATCTTCGGCAGCCTGGCGACCATCGCCACCGTGACCAAAAAAGACTTCAGCTTCATGGGCAAATTCCTGTTCATCGGGTTGATTCTGCTGATCATCGCTTCGCTGGCGAATATGTTCTTCCAGATTCCCGCCCTGTCGCTGACCATTTCCGCGATCGCCGTGATGATTTTCTCGGCCTACATCCTGTTCGATGTGAGCCGCATCGTGCATGGCGGCGAGACCAACTATGTGATGGCGACGCTGGGCCTGTACCTGAACATCTACAACCTGTTCATCAATCTGTTGAGCCTGCTGATGGCATTTAGCGGCGAACGCGACTGACACACGGTGGCTCTCTCCATCCGCCCTCCTTGATGGCGGAAGAAGCTAAAAAAGGCGGCGCAAGCCGCCTTTTTCATGGTGCGTTTCCTCGTGATGCTACCCCGGATAATCCATCTTCCATCATCGGGTGCCCTGACCATTTCCTCATCAAGTCCAATCGTGGTCACAAAGTAACCTCTCGCCCAGAAATTTTCTCTTGTGAAGTTCTTGGCCTTTCCCGCAAATCGCCTCGCTATCGATATCGCGCTCTGCCCTTTGATATACCCAACCACATACGACACCGAGTGCTTCGGCGGTATGCTAATGCAGCGCCACCAATGCGGCTGGGTCGCCGAACATGAGCATGAGGAAGATCGCCAAGAGCTGCGGCTCGTTTCCGTCCGATGCAGCGCTGTTAAAGCTGTTCTACCTCGCGCAGAAAACATTCAGCCGGAAATGGATGATGCCAATAAGGGGACTGGAAAGCTGCGCTGAACCGTTTTACCATCCAGTTCGGGGACAGGATGCCGCAGCATTAGCGAATTCCGTTTACACAAAATTCAGGACACCCTCTTAACGGGTGGTGACAACCACCCTGTTATCTGTCACCTCTCAGGCTGCCGCTCTCACCACCAGCCTTTGGAGCCATTCTGGGGAACATTGTGGCAGCGTTCGCAAGCGGCGGTGGTAACGAAGGCTACCTGTCCATGGCATACCCCGCAATATTGACCCTGGAATATTTTGGTCATAGTGACCGGGTTGCTTCTCGCTTTTGGGGTGAATATGTTGTCGTGGCAATTTGTGCAGTCAAGCCATCGGGTGTGTGAGATATGCGGAAATTTGACATAGGGCATCCCCCTTGTATTTTTCATGATGATGTCGTTATTCCACGTTTCCATTTTCCCCGTGCCCATCAAGTCTGCGCGCGGAGTAATGGCGCCGCTGTTCAGCGCCTCCATCCAGTCAACGGCACCTTTTTTATCGCGGACGAGGTTGGTGAAGGCATCTTGGGCTTTCTGCAAAACGGGGTAGACCTGTTCCTTGGTATCGTAAATCAGGCCTTCCGCCTTGTCGGCAGGTTCAGATGTTGGTATGAGGGTCAGTGCCTGCGCAAGCGGAAGCAATCCATTGCTAAAGGAAATTGCCAAGAGGCAGATAGCAACAAGAACGGCGCTTAGGCGTGGATTAGGCATGGGGTATCAGAATTGTTGGCGATTATTCTATCGGCGGATTCAGGTTCAAGGCAAGCATTAGTTAGGCATTAGCCGTGTGTGGATTCAAGCCTGAAGCGCAATCCTGATTGGCGGGTGGATGGGTCTGAACGTGAGAGTATTTTGCATCATAAACCCCCCTATCCGAATAAGCTGCACACATTCCGACACAAGACACCCCGATCAAGCGCGATGATACTTATTTAGGCTCCCGTTTCTGCGGGCTTGGCAGGCAAGCCCGCCATCCTAAATGTGTCATGTTGGCACCTATGGAAAGGAGACCTTAAGTGCGATTTTATACCCAACAGCACCAATATTACTGCGGCATCGATTTGCGCGCACGCAGCATGTACGCCCAGCTTGCAAAATACTGTGCGATCAAACGCCAGTCGCGACGTTTGTTGGCGTCGGCCAGCGTCGATTTGGAAACGCGGGCGCGAATGCCGATGTGGTAGAGCTTGGAACGCTGGGAGTTGAGGCAAGCAACCAGATCGCGCAAACCCTCTCGCCGGGTCAATTGCGCGTAGGTCATGCACAGAAGATGGTTCCATGCCGCGAACTCGCTGACACCGCGATTCGCCGCGAAGCGATCGGCCAGATGCTCGAAACGGCCAAATGGAGTAAATTCCAACAACTGTGCGAATACGGTTCTGCCACGATTCATTTGACTGCCTCGCTTGCCGGTAAAAACGGCAACGATACAGCCCGAAAACGGATAGCGATTTCAAATCGCCGGAATTCAAAATCATGTCGAACCCCTTATCAATATTGGCTTGTGACAAAGTGGCTCACGAAACTATCGGCCAGAAAGTGACATTCGGGTTAAAATGATAAACTGTTAAAACTTTGAACTTATCCGCTCATAAAATATGGGCAGCAAAGAGGTAAGGTTATGCTTGGATTGTTTGGCAAAAAATCGGATCACCCGATGGCGGATATCAAGTCGGCGCAGAAGCTGCTGGAAGATTTGCCCAGGAGCGATGCGCTGAAGGCATTGCAGGAGTTGACTGGATGGGTGGAGTCTGTGCGGGAGCATGCGGAGTTCCGGTTGGACCATCAGGTGGCGGTGTTGCGCTTACTCGACGAAACCGCGCGGACGTTTGAGCGCAAGCTGGTGCGTGATTATTTTGCGGCCAGCGCCCTGTCGAAGTTTCAGGAAAATCGCTTATGGATGGCGCTGAACGAGTTTTATGCGCAACTTGCGCAGGCTTGCCTCAATGTGCTGACACGGTATCGCAACGACGACAAAGGCAGTTCCGCGATCAAACCGATCCTGCCGCTCATCACCGCGCGCGGCATATGTGCTGTGGCGGGCAGGCTGAAATGTGCGGCTGCGCGTTATGCGCTGGTTGATCAGGCGATATGGGGGAATCTGGCTGAGTTTTACTCGTATGCCGAAACGCAACGGTATATGGATGAGCCGGTCATGCTCTATTCCGGATTGGTCGCCAATACTTCGGTGCGCTGTGAGTTCACCAGCCTGCTGATGTGGTATGCCACCAGCGCCAGCACGCTTAACCGTTTCCATATGCATCTGGCCGAGCGGTTGACGGCGCACCTGTGCAAATACTTTACGTCGGGCGGACAATGCGAGCCGGGAAGCCTGTTCGGTTTCGATGTGTTGCGCCCGATGCAGCCCATGCGGGTCAGCGAGGAAACCACGTTGCAACCGGGCCTGCTGTTCATCGGCGTGAAGGATGCCAGGGGGCATGTCGAGTCCCTGCTCAAGGCTCTGGAGAAGAATGCCGTGCCCGAGGAGATCAATCTTGGCGGGGTATACGACGCGGGCACAGTGCGGGATGTATTGCGCTACCTGGCAGATTGCCTGACGCTCCCGCCGCCGACGCGGCGCAATGTTCGGCACAAGATCAAGGTCAGCCTGAACGTGACAAATGGGTTCCTGAAGATAATGGAGCATACCGATGTCGGTTTAAACTTCGGCAATGACACCGGCGACGCGTGGGAGGTGGAGGATATAAGCACCGGCGGTTTCCGTTGTGTGGTGCCTGCTTCGCGCACGGAAGGAGTGGCAATCGGCTCTTTGATTGGCATCAAGCCGGAAAAGCTGGATCATTGGGGAGTGGGTATCGTGCGCCGCCTGAGCCGCGACCTGATGAACAATCTGCATGTCGGGGTGGAGATACTGGCCAATCAAGTGACGGGCGTGGGATTGCGCGAGCATAGCGCGGAAGAGGAGCAATCCGCCTTGTGGCTGAACAGCCCCGATAACAACGCGGGCGAAGCCAGTCTCCTGCTGAGCCTCGACACTTTCTCCAGTAACCGCAGCCTGCATGCGCGGCTGGCCGGCAAGAACTATTTGCTGATGCCCCTGGCGCTGGCGGAGAAGGGTGATGATTTCGATCTGGCACGCTATCGCAAGATCGAAGAGGATACCAGTCCGGATGAGGCGTATTAACTTGGAGGCGCTTCTAAAAATTCAGACCTCGCCCAAGTGCCCCACAAGGGGACGCCGATCCGCTACGGTCTGAAGCCGGTACGGAATCGTCAGCAAGACGCGGAAGTGGGGGAAATCAGGGTGTTGTCCGCGCACCCGCAAGGGGTAGGCCGTGGTTGTAAAGCCGATAAATCGGCAACAACCACGCACTTGCGGAGTGTTTGTCCCGCTGGATTCCAGCTTGGACGCAAGCTCGAAATTTCGCTCCACTCGTTTTCGCGGGAATGACAGCACTAGCCCGGATATTTCATGAGCTTGCGCGCGCCCTCGCTAGTTTTTTGTTTGCTATGCAAGATTTCGTTCCGTCGGGTGTATGAATAACTACCCGCTCCTTCACAAAACATGACGCCCGCTACGCGTGCTATACATCAAACAAAACCCTGCGCGATCATCTCGCGAACTCATGAAATATCCGGGCTAATGGATAATTTGGGTTAAACCGAAAAAGACGAGCCGCAACCGCAGGTGGTTTCTGCATTGGGGTTCTTGATCACGAACTGAGATCCTTCCAACCCTTCCTGATAATCAATCTCGGCGCCCGCCAGGTACTGGAAGCTCATCGGATCAATCAATAGCTGCACGCCGTTCTTGTTCAGCACGGTGTCGTCTTCATTGGTTACTTCATCGAAGGTAAAGCCATACTGGAAGCCGGAGCAGCCGCCGCCGCTGACAAACACGCGTAATTTCAGATCCGTGTTGCCTTCTTCTTCGATCAATTGCTTTACTTTGTTCGCCGCGCTGTCGGTAAACAGCAACGGGTCTTGCGCTTCAGTTACGGTGTTCATGGTTGCCTCCATCAATTAGTTGGTTGTTTGTTATTCCGTGCTGCTCAGTTTGAACGCCACCACCTTATCCGACACCACCTCCGACAAATGGATGAGCCTGCCTTCGACTATGGCGCCCAACTGGATTTCCAGTGTCTTGTAGTGAACATCCCCTACGACCTTGGCCTTGCCTTGCAGTTCCAGATATTCCGTCGCGCGCACCGGCCCATCCACTTTGCCGTTCACCACCAGATGCGTCACGTTGATTTCGCCGTTGATGCGCCCATGCTCGCTCAGCACCAGCGTGCTGGGCTTGCCCGGAGCGGCAATGACGTTGCCGTTGACCTCGCCATCCACGCGCAAACCACCGACAAAATTCAGGTCGCCATCCACTCTGGTTTCCGCGCCAACCAGTGAATCAATGCGATTTTGCGGTTTGCTGTGTTTCCTGCCAAACATATTGGCTCCTTTTAAGACAGGCCGACATTCTGCTTGATTTTCGGCTCGCTCACGCCGCGTTCAAAAATCCGCACCTGGACACTCTCGACTGTCATCTCCGGCGCCAACCGAAAACTGCGCTCAATACGATGATAATACTTGAATTTGATCTGGTATGCCGCATCATCCGCCGCATTTTTCAGCGCCACGCTTTCCTGCGGGAATACCACCACTGTTTTTTCGCCGTTGTGCAGCGCATTAACCAGTAGTTGCAGGTTGCCCTGAAACTCTTTCGCGCGCAACTGACCGCTGCGTACCAGCAGCATGTGATAGCGGTATTCGCCCGGCAAGGTGTCATGCTCAAGTTTGAGCCGATGTACGGACAGCCCGCCCTCACGCGTGTCGGACAAGGATAGATTCTGGAAAAATGCCAAGTCTTCCTGAATACGGATATTTTCTTCATTCAGCGCTTTCAGTTGTTTCGCTGTTTCAAGATTGGCGGCATGTTCTATCTGCGCTTGCCGCTCATAGGATACCGCCTGACTGACCAGCTTGGCATTTTCACTTTTCAGGCTGGCGACCTGATCCCGCAACTGGGCCAATTCGCGCTCTGCCTGGCCACGGTGGAAACCGGCGAGTTCCAGGCCGGTATCGTATGCCCACCACACCGCTCCGCCTGCCGCCAGCACAAATGGCAGCGTGATCGTCCAACGCACATACCACGGCACATGAGGGCGCACCGCCAGGCGCGGCGCGGAAATACTGAATTTTCGCTTGATCCGGCGCAGCACGTCAGGGCAATAGAGGAACAACGCCCAGCGCCGTGGTTTCAGGCAGCCCGAACATGATATTCATATTCTGCACCGCCTGGCCTGCCGCACCCTTGACCAGATTGTCTATCACCGCCAGCACCACCACGGTATTACCCTGCTGCGGGCGATGCACCGCGATGCGGCAGTGGTTTGCGCCGCGCACAGAACGGGTTTCCGGATGACTGCCGGCAGGTAGCACGTCCACGAATTCTTCGCTGTTGTAGCGCTGCTCGAATAGTGCCTGCAAATCGGCATCACGCTTCAGGCGGGCGTACAGCGTGGCGTGGATGCCACGTATCATCGGCGTCAAATGCGGCACGAAGGTCAGGCCAATCTCATGCTGCGCCACACGCGCCAAGCCCTGCCCGATTTCCGGTAAATGGCGGTGCCCCGGTACAGCATAGGCTTTGAAGTTGTCTGCCGCCTCTGAAAACAGGAAGCCGGTCTCCGCCTTGCGCCCCGCTCCGGATACGCCGGATTTCGCATCGGCAATCAGCCCTGACGTGTCCACCAGCCCGGCTTCCAACAGCGGAATAAAGCCGAGTTGCACCGCTGTCGGATAACAGCCGGGATTGGCCACCAGCCGGGCGTGCCTGATTTGTTCCCGGTTCACTTCCGGCAAGCCGTATACCGCTTCTGCGACCAGGTCCGGACAGGCGTGGCTCATGCCATACCATTTTTCCCACACCGCCACGTCCCGGATACGAAAATCTGCCGCCAGGTCTATCACCCGCACATCTGCGTCGAGCAAGGCGCGCGCCTGCTGCATGGCGATACCGTTGGGCGTAGCGAAAAACACCACATCGCATTGGCCCAGATGCACTTCGTCCGGGTGGGTGAAACACAAGTCCACATAGCCGCGCAAACTAGGAAACATCTGGCTGACCGGCGTACCGGCATCGGCACGCGATGTAATGGCGCACAACTCCGCTTGCGGATGCAGCGCCAGCAGCCGCAACAACTCGACACCCGTATAACCCGTGCCCCCTACGATGCCGACTTTGATCACGTTTTGCTCCTGATGGTATGTGTCGGGTCTCGCCCGACGATTTGTCCAAGCGGGCAAAGCCCGCCGCTATTCGTGATTTTCCGTATTAGCCCGTGGCGGATTGCCGCTCCCGGAATAATACAACGGAAATGAAAAAGCCGCCCGAAGGCGGCTTTTCCTGCAATCCGAGCGAATTAACGCTTGGAGAATTGCTTGCGGCGACGCGCCTTGCGCAAACCAACTTTTTTACGTTCTACTTCACGCGCATCGCGGGTAACCAGACCGGCCTTGCTGAGGACAGGCTTCAGGCTTGCATCGTAATCAATCAGGGCGCGGGTGATACCATGGCGCACCGCGCCGGCNNGTTTCTGTCAGAGCCAGCGGTTGACGCACCACCATACGGCCAGTCTCGCGGGAGAAGAACACGTCTACCGGCTTGTCGTTTACCACGATATCGCCCTTGCCGGGTTTCATGAATACGCGCGCTATCGCGCTTTTGCGCCTGCCAGTGCCATAGTTATAATTTACGCTCATGTTTATGCTTTCAACAGGTCAATAGGTTTGGGTTGTTGCGCAATATGCGGATGTTCCGCGCCACCGTAAATCTTCAGCTTGCGCAGCATGGCATAGCCGAGCGGCCCTTTCGGCAGCATGCCTTTTACCGCCTTTTGCAGTACGCGGTCGGGGTGACGCCCCTGCAGCTTGGAGAAGTTCGTCGTGTAAAGCCCGCCCGGGTAAGTGGTGTGGCGGTGGTAGAGCTTGGCCTCCGCCTTGTTCCCGGTCACGCGCAGCTTGCTGGCATTAACCACCACGATAAAGTCGCCCGTATCCACGTGCGGAGTGTAAATCACCTTGTGCTTGCCACGCAGGCGCGCCGCGATCTGGCTGGCCAAACGACCCAGTATTTTGTCTGCGGCATCCACCAGAAACCAGTCGTGCTGGACTTCGTTGGGCTTAGCGGAAAATGTTTTCATGGCATTTCCTAAAACGAATGAGTTCAGTAAATCTCGAAGGGCGCGCATTCTATGCCAGACATTAACCACCTGTCAAACAAATCAGGGCGGCGGGGTGAGCAGCCCGGATAATTGGGCGCGTACCCCCATGCCTGAATGCCTGCCGTCGCTGCCGGACACCATCGCCTGGCTGCGCGCTCAGGGCGCGGAAGTCCCATGTCGCCTACGCTGTACAACCGCAGCGACAGCCTGGTGGGGTACGAGCTTGCCACAGGAAAACTGCGCCAGATGATCGGGCAATACCATCTGCGCTCGCAGGAATTCGATTTCATCCCAGCGCTTGGGATATTTTCCAGCAATGGCGCTGCAACCGTTTCAAGTGCGTGCCGCGCAACATTGACTTCCTGATTGTCGCGACCGGCGATTACCTCTATTGCTACAACGCATAGGCCACGTGTCGAGCATGAGCATCCGCGAGGCGCTGACCAAGAGGGAAAACATGGAAGCTATTCCCGACTTGTGCGGCGGTTGCAACATGCGCGACCGCTATGGCATCAAGGAACTGGCGGTAGCGGAAATTTCCTACGCCGCGCGCGCAAAACTCGGCGGCCACTGAGAATTCCCGATCTGGGCGGCAGCGGTTCTGGCTGGGTGATACGTTAGGGCCATCGTTCTGCGCTGCAAAATTCAACAACTGGCGAGTGGTTTGATCAGGTTCTTGTGCCTTGGGATATAAAGCATTCGGGTTGGGTCCGGAAAGCAGGGAACCAAGATTGACCGTTTGGGTTTTCGCAGGTAGCATGGCCGCCTTTCGTTGCATTGAAAGGCTGTTCGGATGCGCCGCAAACTGGTTGCCGGAAACTGGAAGATGTTCGGGTCGCTAACCCAAAACGAAGCCTTGCTGAAGGCGGTGGCGGGGGGCGTGGCGAAAATGCCGGGGGTGGATTGCGCGGTGTGTGTGCCGTTTCCTTATTTGGCGCAGGCGCAGCAGGTGCTGCGCGGCAGTGCCGTGAAGTGGGGCGCGCAGGACGTGCATCAATTGGACAAGGGCGCCTATACCGGCGAGGTGGCGGCTTCCATGCTGTGTGATTTCGGTTGCCGCTATGTCATTGTCGGGCACTCGGAGCGGCGCAGCCTGTATGGCGAGAACAGCCAGTTGGTGGCGGAAAAATTTGCGGCGGCGCAGAAGGCGGGATTGCTGCCCATCCTGTGCGTCGGCGAGACACTGGCGCAACGCGAGAGCGGTGCTACGGAAACGGTGGTGGCGGAGCAACTGGATGCGGTGGTCAAGCTGTTGGGCGTACAGTCTTTGCGCAACGCGGTGCTTGCCTATGAGCCGGTGTGGGCGATAGGCACCGGCAAGACGGCTAGCCCGGAGCAGGCGCAGGCGGTACACGCTTTTATCCGCCAGCGTGTTGCCGGGCACGACGGGCAGGTTGCCCAAGGATTGGGTATACTCTACGGCGGCAGTGTCAAGGCGTCCAATGCGACCGAGTTGTTTGCCATGCCGGATATTGATGGCGGGCTGATCGGCGGGGCATCGCTGGTTGCCGATGACTTTTTGGCGATTTGCAATGCCGGGCAAAATTAACTTCGTTTTGGAGTAATGCGTGGAAACTATAGTTTGGGTTGTGCATGCGGCGACAGCGGTGCTGCTGTCCGGTCTGGTGCTGATGCAGCATGGCAAGGGGGCGGACATGGGTGCCTCGTTTGGCACCGGTTCTGCCGGTAGCCTGTTTGGTTCGAGCGGTTCCGCCAATTTCCTGAGCCGCAGCACGGCGGTGGCGGCAACGGTGTTTTTCATTACCAGCATGACGCTGACCTATCTTTATGCCAACCCGTCGCAGCCACAAGGCGTAATGGACAGGCATGACGTATCCAACCAGGTGCAAAAGACTGCTCCTGCTCCTGCCCCCGCAGGCGGAGACGCGGGCGGTTCGCAGTCGAAAGAGATACCGAAGTAATAAAAATAACGCCGATGTGGTGAAATTGGTAGACACGCTAGCTTGAGGGGCTAGTGGCGAAAGCCGTAGCAGTTCGAGTCTGCTCATCGGCACCAGGTATCAAATCAGGGTTTCCGGTTCCGACCAAAAAAACCGGGTGCTGGCCAAGATACTAAGAATAAGCTGGAAATGCGTTCGCGCGCCTCGCCACCAAGGCGCCTGAGGTAGGGGGAATCAGATGTTGGAAAATTATTTTCCGGTCCTGTTATTCATCTGCGTGGGACTGGCAGTAGGTGTGGCGCCGCTTGTGCTGGGCCGGCTGGTTGCTCCCCACCGTCCGGACGAAGCGAAGCTATCTCCTTATGAATGCGGCTTTGAAGCCTTTGAGGATGCGCGCATGAAATTCGACGTGCGCTATTACCTCGTTGCCATCCTGTTTATCCTGTTCGACCTGGAAATCGCATTTCTGTTTCCCTGGGCGGTGGTGCTCAAGGAAATCGGCATGTTCGGTTTCGTCTCCATGATGATTTTCCTGTCCATCCTCGTGATCGGGTTTATCTACGAATGGATGAAGGGAGCGCTGGAATGGGAGTGACGGTATGAGCAGGGAGCAGGGGCCGCGCGTAGCGGGGATGCGATTATCCGCGCAGGTTGTCCGGATGGGGTTGCCCAACGATGAAATGCTGGCGCGCCATTGCTTGCGGGAGGCCATGCCATGAGCATCGAAGGCGTTCTTGAGAAGGGGTTCGTCACCACTTCGCTCGATACGATCATCAATTACACCCGCACCGGCTCGCTGTGGCCGATGACGTTTGGCCTGGCATGCTGCGCGGTGGAGATGATGCATGCGGGCGCTTCGCGTTATGACCTTGACCGCTTCGGCGTGGTGTTCCGCCCAAGCCCGCGCCAGTCTGACGTGATGGTCGTCGCCGGCACGCTGTGCAACAAGATGGCGCCTGCGTTGCGCAAGGTGTATGACCAGATGGCCGAGCCGCGCTGGGTGATTTCGATGGGTTCCTGCGCCAACGGCGGTGGTTACTACCATTATTCCTATTCGGTGGTGCGCGGCTGCGACCGCATTGTGCCGGTGGATATATATGTGCCGGGCTGCCCGCCGACCGCCGAAGCATTGCTGTACGGTATCATCCAGTTGCAGAACAAGATCAAACGAACCAATACCATTGCGCGCTAGGGTGAATATGGCTGCTGATTTGAGTGTATTGCAGGATAACCTGACCAGGATATTTTCCGGCAAGGTGGTAAGCCTGGAGCACAAGCTGGGCGAGTTGACCCTGGTGATACGCGCCGCTGGCATGTTGCCGGTATTGAGCCGTTTGCGTGATGACGCTAACTTGCGGTTCGAGCAGTTGATTGACTTGTGCGGCATGGATTATTCAACTTATGGCGATGGCGCGTGGGAAGGGAAGCGCTTTGCAGTCGTGTATCACCTGCTTTCAGTCACCCACAACACCCGCCTGCGCGTGCGCATATTTGCCGAGGATGATGGGCTGCCAATGCTGGACTCCGTGGTGGATGTCTGGTCATGCGCCAACTGGTTTGAGCGCGAGGCCTTTGATTTGTACGGCATCGTATTCACCGGCCACCCCGATTTGCGCCGCCTGCTTACCGATTACGGTTTTGTCGGTAATCCGTTCCGCAAGGATTTCCCGCTTTCCGGCCATGTTGAGATGCGCTACGACCCCGTGCAGAAGCGCGTGATCTACCAGCCGGTGACAGTGGAGCCGCGCGAAGTGACGCCGCGCATCGTTCGCGAAGAACATTACGGCCGTAACTAAGAGAGATGCAGTGATGGCGGAAATAAAAAACTACACCATGAATTTTGGGCCGCAGCACCCGTCGGCGCACGGTGTGCTGCGCCTGGTGCTGGAGTTGGACGGCGAGGTGATCGAGCGCGCCGATCCGCACATCGGCCTGCTGCACCGCGGCACCGAGAAGCTGGCCGAGCACAAGACCTTCCTGCAATCCGTCCCTTACATGGATCGTCTCGATTACGTATCCATGATGTGCAACGAACATGCGTATGTGATGGCAATCGAGAAATTACTCAGCCTCGAAGTGCCGTTGCGCGCGCAATATATCCGCGTGATGTACGACGAGATGACACGCATCCTCAACCACCTGTTGTGGATAGGCGCGCATGCACTGGATATCGGTGCGATGACCGTGTTTCTATATGCTTTCCGCGAGCGAGAAGACCTGCTGGATGCCTACGAGGCTGTCTCCGGTGCGCGCATGCACGCGGCCTATTACCGTCCGGGCGGGGTGTACCGCGACCTGCCGGATACCATGCCGCAGTACCAGGCCTCCAAGATACACAATGACGCAAGGGTCAAGGAGATGAACGGGAACCGCCAGGGTTCGCTGCTCGACTTCCTGGGGGATTTCACCAACCGTTTCCCGGTTTATGTGGATGAATACGAAACCCTGCTGACCGACAATCGCATCTGGAAGCAGCGCACTGTCGGCATCGGCGTAGTATCCCCGGAACGCGCGCTGGCGCTGGGTTTCACCGGTCCGATGCTGCGCGGCTCAGGAGTGGCTTGGGACTTGCGCAAGAAGCAGCCCTATGAAGTGTATGGCCGGTTGGATTTCGATATTCCGGTCGGCATCGAGGGCGATTGTTATGGCCGTTATCTCGTGCGCGTGGAAGAGATGCGCCAGTCGAACCGCATCATCAAGCAGTGCATCGCCTGGCTGCGCGACAATCCCGGCCCGGTGATGACAGACAACCTCAAGGTTGCGCCGCCGAAACGCGAGGCGATGAAGCAGAACATGGAAGAGCTGATCCATCATTTCAAGCTGTTCACCGAAGGCATGCACGTGCCGCCCGGCGAGGCGTATGCCGCAGTTGAGCATCCCAAGGGTGAATTCGGCATCTACCTGGTTTCGGATGGGGCGAACAAACCTTACCGCATGAAAATACGCGCGCCGGGCTTCGCCCATATGGCGGGGCTGGATGAAATGGTGCGAGGCCACATGATTGCCGACGTAGTGGCGATTATCGGCACCCAGGACATCGTTTTTGGAGAAGTGGACCGCTGATGTTATCAGATCAAGTTCAGGCAAGAATAGACCGCGAGTTGAGGAAGTATCCGGCGGATCAGAAGCAGTCGGCGGTGATGTCCGCGCTACGTTTCGTGCAGGACGAAAAGGGCTGGATTTCCCCCGATGACATGGCGGATGTGGCGGCCTATCTCGGTATGCCGAAAATGGCGGTGTACGAGGTTGCGACCTTCTACCACATGTACAACCTCAAGCCCATGGGCAAGCATACGTTGACGGTATGCACCAATTTGTCCTGCACCTTGTGCGGCGCGTTGGATACCGTCAAGTATATAGAAGCGAAATTGGGTATTGGCCTCGGCGAAGTAACCCCGGATGGCAAATTTGGCCTGCGCGAGGGTGAGTGTATGGGGGCGTGTAAAGACGCGCCGCTATTGACTGTCAGCAACAAAAAGTTGTGCTGCCGCATGACCCCGGAAAAAATTGATCAATTGCTGGCGGAACTGGATAAGTCATGAACGGCCCGGTTATTTACACGACATTGGGATTCGATCAGCCCTGGACGCTGGAGAATTACCTCAAGGTAGGCGGCTATCAGGCATTGCGCAAAATACTCGCGGAAAAAACGCCGCCCGATGCCATTATTGCCGAAGTCAAGGCTTCCGCCTTGCGCGGGCGCGGCGGCGCGGGTTTCCCGACCGGCCTGAAGTGGAGCTTCATGCCGAAGAATTATCAGGGCGACAAGTATATTGTCTGCAACTCCGACGAAGGTGAACCGGGCACCTGCAAGGACTGGGACATCCTGCGCTTCAACCCCCATGCGCTGATCGAGGGTATGGCCATAGGTGCCTATGCCATGGGCGTGAAGGTGGGTTACAACTACATACACGGTGAGATTTTCGAGGCCTACGAGCGGATGGAATCGGCTTGCGAGGAGGCGCGTGCGGCGGGCTACCTGGGCAGCGGCATACTCGGCAGCGATTTCAGTTTCGAGCTGCACAACCACCTGGGCTACGGCGCTTACGTCTGCGGCGAAGAAACCGCACTGCTCGAATCCATCGAGGGCAAGAAGGGGCAGCCGCGCTTCAAGCCGCCGTTCCCGGCCAGCTTCGGCCTGTACGGCAAGCCGACCACCATC
>CXWL01119593.1_pt1 | contig 16792 bp, 14 predicted proteins | sample 590931 | NCBI WGS metagenome assembly CXWL01 (sample SAMEA3498368, study PRJEB10139) | groundwater metagenome | biome: water well; material: biofilm material | place: Germany | collected 2015-04-27 | reverse complement strand
CAGGGTGTTGAAAATATCGTCACGAGTTTGCATGGTCCGGTCTCAAGCTGCCTGTCTGGCCGTAACGAACGCCGCAAGGCTCGCCACGTTGGTGAAGTGATTACGGGTGTCCTTGGCGTCGGCATCGATTTTGATGCCGTATTTTTTTTGAATCGCCAGACCCAATTCCAGGGCGTCTACCGAATCCAGGCCCAGGCCTTCGCCGAACAGGGTTTGGTCGCTACCGATGTCGTCGGCGCTGATGTCTTCCAGACCCAGGGCCTCGATGATCAGCGTCTTTATGTCGTGCTCAAGGCGGTGTTGGTCGCTCATCTTCGGCGAGCTCCTTAATGAAATAGTGGTGCAGGTGATCGTTGAGCTTGCGTGAAGCCTGAGGCGCGGGCCCCAGTGCCGCGAACGCCTGTGGTTCTATATCGGCACCCACCCGCAAACTGAAGTGAAAGCGGCGTTTCGGGATGCGATACCAGGGTTCGGCTTTGGTCAAGGTGGTTGGGCTGACCTTGATCACCACGGGGGTGATGATTGTCGCACCCCGCAGCGCAATGGCGGCGGCGCCGCGATGAAAGGCGGGCGCCGCGCCGGGTGTGGTACGAGTGCCTTCAGGAAAGATGATCAGCGTCTGGCCTTCGCGCAGGGCGTCGGCGGCGGCATCGAGCATCTCCGCGCTGCCGTCATTGCTGATATAGCCCGCATCGCGTATCGGCCCCCGGGTGAACGGGTTCTGCCACAGGCTTTGCTTGACCACGCAGTTGGTCTGGCGCATCAGGCCGATCAGAAACACCACATCGATCAGCGACGGGTGGTTGGCAACGATCATCTGGCCGGGGCGGCCGAGTTTCTCGGCGCCTTCGACGCTGTAGGTCAGCACGCCAGCGCGATGCATCATGCGGATAAAGAACCAGAACAGCTTGCTGATGGTGTGACGGGCACGGCGCTGGTGCTTGTCGGCACTGCCCGGCAGGCAGCTGAGCACCGGAAACACCAGCAAGCGCAGGCACAGCCCGCCGACACCAAACAGGAAGAAGCTGGCGGCGGTGGCAAACAGGCGCCAGTAGTAGGCGTCCCGTGGCTTGTCAGTCAGAGCTTGCGTTGCCAGTTCCATACACGGTTCTTCCAGGCATGTTGGCAGGCGCCCTGTTCAGTGAGCAGGGTGCGCAGCAGGTTCAGGGCGTGGGGCCACTGGGTTTGATTGGCTTGGACAGTGCCGGGTGTGAGTTCCAGTTGCCACTCGTCGCCTGGTGTGAGCAACAGGCCGAGGGCGTAGGGGAAGGGCACGTCAACGATCCAACTGGCGTAAGCCTCGGGCGGCTGTTCTTCGGTGATCACCAGCAATACCGCCGGGGCGCCTTCATTGAGCAGCGCGGCGGCTTCGAGCATGCCGTGCTCCAGGCCATCGCCGGCGGCGGCGAGGGCGGTCATTTCACTGGTTTCATTACGCAGAATCGACCAGAGGCCAATCACTGCGTTATGCACAGACAGGCTGAACTGGGTCGGGGACAGCGGCTGCTCGTTGGCCAGGTCGCTGAGGATGTCTAGAGTGCGTGGGGTTTCGCCGTGCCGGGAAATAAACACCAGCGGCAGGTCTTGCAGGCCTTCTGCAAGGGGCCAGCCCACGCTGAAGGCCATGCGCGCCAGCCGGCTCAGGCGGCGGCGCTGCATGGCGGGCAAGAAGGATACGTCGGGCGAGGCATCGCTGGCGGGCAGCAGCACCGGCGCCTGGCACCATGCGCGCCATTCGTCCGCACTTTCCAGCCCTGGGGCCCAGGCACGCCATTGGGCAATGTTGAAGTTGATCACTGAGAAGTTATCCCGCCCCTGCGGGCTTCCATGTGCGGCTTTTGGCCCCGAATACCGGGACAGGGAGCAATAGCCGAATGGCGCGCATTATCCCGGTGCCGCGGGGTTCTAGCAAACTTTGGTAAAGATTTGTTCACGGCTGAATACAATTTGTTGGTAAGGATTTACAGATTGTCCTTTATCGATGGCTGAGTTGGATTGTCGGACCGTTCCTATTCTTTTGTGTGTGAGGTGCGACGACCTGTCTAGAGTGCGGCAATGGATGGATGAACGAGGTAGCTAACAGGCGCTTTTGCCCTCTACACTCGGACATTCATTGATACACGGAGGTTTTTCCATGCGGCGTGTGGTGTTCAATCAGAAGGGCGGCGTTGGCAAGTCCAGCATTGCCTGCAACCTGGCGGCGGTCAGCGCCAGCGAAGGCTATCGGACCCTGTTGGTGGACCTCGATGCACAAGCCAACTCAACCCAGTACCTGACTGGGCTGACGGGCGACGACATCCCCATGGGGATCGCGGATTTTTTCAAGCAAACCCTGTCTTCCGGGCCGTTTTCCAAGAAAAACCAGGTAGATATCTACGAAACTCCGTTCGACAACCTGCATGTGATCACCGCCACCGCCGAGCTGGCCGACCTGCAGCCCAAGCTTGAGGCCAAGCACAAGATCAACAAGCTGCGAAAGCTGCTGGATGAGTTGAGCGAAGATTACGACCGGATTTACCTGGATACGCCACCAGCCTTGAATTTTTATGCGGTTTCGGCGCTGATCGCCGCTGATCGTGTACTGATCCCCTTCGACTGCGACAGCTTCTCGCGCCAGGCGCTGTATGGCCTGCTGCGTGAAATCGAAGAATTGAAGGACGACCACAACGAAGGCCTCGAAGTGGAAGGCATTGTGGTCAACCAGTTCCAGGCCCGCGCCAGCCTGCCGCAGCAGATGCTCGATGAGTTGATCGCCGAAGGCTTGCCGGTGCTGCCGGTGTACCTGGCCAGCTCCGTGCGCATGCGCGAGTCGCACCAGGAGAGCAAACCGCTGATCCACCTGGACCCGCGGCACAAGCTGACGTTGCAGTTTGTGGAGTTGCATAACCTGCTGGAAAACGGCTGATCTCAGGCGTTAAAGAGATCCAATGTGGGAGGGGGCTTGCCCCCGATGGCGGTGTATCAGTACCAGATAGGCTGACTGACCCACTGCTATCGGGGGCAAGCCCCCTCCCACATTTAAACCGCAGTGTTCTTGAGGCCTGGTTAGATCCCTTGGCTACGCAACCAGCTCATCAACTGTGGCAAGGGAAACGCCCCACTCTGGCGCGCCACTTCGCGGCCGTTCTTGAACAGAATCAAGCTGGGAATCGAACGAATCCCCAGCTGCGCCGACAACTGCTGGTTAGCCTCACTGTCCAGCTTGGCCAGCCGGCACTTGCCCTCCAGCTGCCCGGCCGCTTGCTCGAACACCGGCGCAAACGACTTGCACGGCCCGCACCACTCGGCCCACACGTCCACCAGCAACGGCAAATCGCCCTTGATCTGGCTGGCGTAGTCGGCTTGTTTCAACTCAAACGGCTTGTTCAGCAACACGGGCTGCTTGCAGCGCCCGCATTTTGGCGCATCAGCCAGGCGTTCGCCGGGGATGCGGTTGAGGCCGTTGCAATGGGGGCAGGGTATTACAAGAGGTTCGGACATTGGAGGACTCCTGGGTATGGCCAATGGACTGTATTTGGAGTCAGGCCTCTTGTTTATCAAGGAGGTGAGCGCAGGACGCATCCGCTCATAGTTTGCTCAAGCTGATGTCGGCCCCTCTATCTAGGCTGTTAGAGCCTGTTCTCTTTTGCGCCATCCGTCTGTTTGCGTCTATAGCAAATTGCGATATTCAGAATTCAGGCCTACCCTTCATAGCAAGATGCGATAAGGATGTTGCATGCGAGTCATCAGTGAAAAAAAGATTTGGGAAGCAAAGGAAAAGTGGCCGCGCTGCGCAACGGCATTGGATCAGTGGTACCGCGTGATCAAGCGCAACGCCCCCGAAGACTTTGCGGCGATGAAAACCATGTTCCCCGCCACGGATAAGGTCGGAGAATTTCATGTGTTTGATATCGGGGGTAACAAGCTGAGATTGATTGCTTGCGTGCTGTATCAGCTGCAGCGCGTTTACATCAAGCATGTGCTTGATCATCGCGATTATGAGAAAGACAAATGGAAGGAAAAATCAAGATGAGCGCGCTTATGCGAACGGCGGCAGAGCATTGGCAATTTGTTGCGCCCGTGCTGCGCAAACCAGAAAACGAGGCAGACTACGATGCCCTGGTGTGGGGGCTGGACGCGTTAATGAGCCTGGTCGGTGAAGATGAGAACAGCCCGCTGATGAGCCTGGTGGACATCCTCAGCGACTGGATCGAAGCCTACGACCATGAGCATCGTCCAATGCCCGTCGCCAGTGGCGTCGATACGCTGCGCTACATGATGCGTGAGCACAACCTCACCCAAAGCGACCTTCCGGGCGTGGGCGCCCAGTCGGTGGTTTCCGAGGTGCTGAGCGGAAAACGCCAGCTNNCACGGCCTCGCGTTCAAACCCGCAGCGTTCTGCCACTTTGATGCTGCCCAGGTTGCGCCCGGCGGTGGTGAGTTCGATGCGCTTGGCGTGGAAGTACTCCACGGCAATGTCGCGAACCAGGGCGCAGGCTTCGCTGGCGTAGCCTTTGCCCATGCTGTCGCTGCCGACCCAATAGCCGAGTTCCAGATGCGGGATGCTTATGTCGCGGATAAACAGGCTGATGCAGCCGACCAGCGCGTCGCTGCTGTTTTCGATAATCAGGAACTTGTATTCGTTCTGGTCAGCGCTGAAGTTATCCACAGCCGTTTGCATATTGGCGCGGGCATCTTCCAGGCGCGGGTTGCCATTGGCCCACACCAGGAATTCGCTGTGGGGCCGGCTGAACGCGAGGATCAGGCGATGCATGTCCTCGACTCGTTCAAGTGCGGGCGCCGCCAGGTGCAGGCGCGGGCCGCGTAATAGCGCGGCCGGGATGTCAGAACACTTCATGGGTGCGTCTCCTTACGACGAGCAACTGATCTCCAAATGCTTGCCCCAATCCGGCGGCCGCTGTGCGTACTGCTCCATCCCTGCTTGCTCTTCAAACGGTTTGGACAGCACTTCGTGCAAGCGCCGCACTTCGCTGTAGTCGCCTGACTCGGCGGCGGCGATGGCGTTTTGTGCCAGATAGTTACGCAGCAGGTACAGCGGGTTTACCGCGTGCATGCGTTCGCGGCGCTCTGCCTCGGTGCTATCGCCGTCTCGGGCGACGCGGGCCTTATAAGCCTCGGCCCAGGCATCAAACCCGGCCAGGTCGACAAAGTCATCGCGCAACCGCGCCACGGCCAGCGCGGCCGGTTCATCCCCCAAGCGACGAAAGAACAGGGTGTAATCCACGCCGCTGTTCTGCATCAGTTTGAGCAGACGCTCCACCAGCGCCTGGTCGTCGTCTTCGGCGGTGGTGAGGCCCAGGCGGCGGCGCATAAGGTCCAGGTAATGGGCCTGGTAGAGCGGCAGGTACAGGCCCAAGGCTTCCTTCAAGGCATCGACGCTGATAAACGGCGTGAGCGCCTGCGCCAGCGCNNAAGTCATCCAGAAACGCAAACGGCCCGAAGTCGAAGGTGATGCCCAGGATCGACATGTTGTCGGTGTTCATCACGCCGTGGCAAAAGCCATAGGCCTGCCATTTGGCGATCATCTCGGCGTTGCGCTCGACGATTTCGCGGAACATCGCCAGGTAGGGCTCGGGCTGTTCGCGGCACTCGGGGTAGTGCAGATTCAAAACGTGCTCGGCCAGCTCCGCCTGCTGCTCGGGCTTTTTGGTGTAGTAGAAGTATTCGAAATGCCCGAAGCGGATATGGCTGGGCGCCAGGCGCAGCACCATGGCGCCGCGCTCCTGCTTTTCACGCCATACCGGCGTGTCGGAGCCGATCACACAGAGTGCGCGGCTGCTGGGAATGCCTAATGCATGCAGGGCTTCGGAGGCGAGAAACTCACGGATCGAGGAGCGCAGCACCGCGCGGCCATCGCCCATGCGCGAGTAGGGCGTCATGCCAGCGCCCTTGAGGTGCAGGTCCCAGTGCGCGCCGGCCTGGTTATACACTTCGCCCAGCAGCAGCCCACGGCCATCGCCCAATTGCGGGGTGTAGCCGCCGAACTGGTGCCCGGAATAGACCATCGCCCGTGGCTCCGCTTCAGCCCACAGCTTGTGGCCGCCAAACAGCTCGGCGAACACCGGCGTTTCAGCCACCGCCGGGTCGAGGTCGAGCAAAGCCATGGCGGCGTCGCTCGCCACCACAAGGCGCGGCGCGTCGAGGGGCTCGGGCAGTACGTGGGTTGAAAACGCGTCGCCCAGGCGTGCGAAGCGGTTGTCGAAGGTCAGTTCGTCGAGGGCTTTCACCGGCCATCTCCAGCAGAATGTCCGAGCATTCTGCTGGGGATAGGGCGTTTAGTCGAGTTTGCTGGGCGGCGGTTCCGGCGCGTCGTCGACTTTGCCGGGGGGCGGCTCGGGGGCGTCCTGCTCTGTGGCCGGGCTGGCGATGGTCTTGCGATCATCCTCGACCGGCACCAGTTTGTACTCCTGACCGTGCATGTTTTTCAGGTACACCTCCATCTGCCGGAACGAGATGTTGATGTGCTGCTTCTTGAATTCACGGTTGATGTAGCGGTTGACCTCGTCGAGCACCGGGTTGCGGTCACCCAAGTCACGCACGTGCATGCGCAGTTCGTGGTCGAGGGTGCTTTCGCCGAAGTTGAGGAAGTACACGTGGGGTTCCGGTTCTTTCAGCACGCGCGGGTTTTCCCTGGCGGCCTTGAGTAACAGTTCCTTCACCAGATCCAGATCGGAGCCGTAATCCACACCCAGCTTCAAGGTCACGCGGGTGATGGTGTCGGTCAGCGACCAGTTGATCAGTTGCCCGGTGATAAACGTCTTGTTCGGGACAATGATGTCCTTGCGATCGAAGTCGGTAATCGTTGTGGCGCGGATGCGGATCTTGCTCACCGTGCCCGACAGGTTGCCGATGGTGATGGTGTCGCCGATGCGCACCGGGCGCTCGAACAGGATCATGATGCCGGAGATGAAGTTGGCGAAGATCTCCTGCATCCCGAAGCCCAACCCCACCGACAGCGCTGCCACCAGCCATTGCAACTTGTCCCAGCTCACGCCGAGGGTCGACAGGGTGGACACGAAACCGACGCCGGCAATCACGTAGGACAGCAAGGTGGTGGTCGCGTAGGCGCTGCCTTGGGCCAGGTCCAGCTTGGACAACACCAGTACTTCCAGCAAACCCGGCAGGTTGCGCGCCAGGGCGAAGGTGATGCCGACGATGATCGAGGCGCCGAGCAGGTCGCCGATGCTGATCGGCACCATGCTGATATTGGCGCCGGTGCCGCTGGTGTATTCGTAGAGGGTTACGTTGTCGAGGTAGGAGAACACCGAGATCAGGTCCGACCACACCCAGTACAACGCCGCGATAAAGCCGCCGAGCAAGGCCAGGCGAATCAGGCGCATGGACTGTTCGTTGACCTGTTCGATGTCCAGAGTCGGCTCTTCAATCACCGCTTCGCCGTCACCGGCTTCCTTGGCGGCCTGGCGTTTTGCCAGGGCCCGCGCATAGGCCAGGCGCCGTGCGGCAACCCCCAGGCCACGGACGAAAGTGGCTTCGATCACCAGCCAGAACATCAGCAGGTACAGGGTGTTGATCAACCGGTCGCTGAGCTTGAGCGCGGTGTAGTAGTAGCCGAAGCACACGGCGATAAACAGCGCGATGGGTAACGCGGTAAACACCAGGCCCACGGCCTTGCGGAACAGTGAGGCTTTTTCATGGGTCGGGCTGTTGAGCAGCAGGCGACTCAGCAGCCAGGCCATCAGGGCGTAGCAGGTCAGGACCACGCCGATGCCCAGCACGTCGTCGGCCAACGCCGCCGGTTGGTGCTCGGCAATCGCCACCACGGCCACCAGGGCCAGCACCACCAGGCCGAGCTTGCGCACCCAGCCCTGGAGGAATTCGACCTGGGGTTTTTCCCAGCGGAAATGCAACTCGGCCACGCCGCCCGGCGCGAGGATGCGGTAGGCGGTGTAGAACACCAGCCAGGCCTGGGCGATCTGCAGCAACGCCGCGCCCAGGTTGGCGTTTTGCCCACGGGCGTCGATCTGCAGCGCGTAGCCGCACAGCGCCAGGCCCAGGGCCACCGGCATCGCCAGCAAGATATTCACCAGGATCGCCTGGGGCGTGTGCCACTGGCTGTCACGCTTGAAGTGGCCGATGTCCTGGTGGACCTTGTTCAGCCGCTGGTACAGGGCTTTGCGTCGCCACAGCAGCGCGCCGATCAACAACAGCAATGGCAGAAACAGCAGCGGGCGCTGGGTCAGGCCGTCGTACAACTCGCTGACGCTGGAGGCCCACGGCAGGGTGGTGACCTGTTTGCTCAGGTGCGCCGGTACGGTTTCCAGCCACTCGGTGTCCAGCGGCTTGTTGCTGGGGATCCAGAACATTTGCTCATCGAGGGTCGCGCGCAGGGTGGTAGCGGTACTCAGCAGTTGTTTCTGGTTCAGTTGCAGGGTGATGGATTCGTTGAGCAGCGCGCTCAGCTCGCGGCTCAGGCGTTCCAGCAGGTCGCTGCGGGTGATCGCCAGCTCCAGCAGGGTGCGCCGCAGTTGGGGCGTGACGTCGGCGGGTGGCTGGTTGGCCAGCAAGTTATCCACATAGGTGCTGGGCGAGCTGATCAGCTCGCGCTGCTGGTTGACCTCGAACTGGTACAGGCGAATGTTGGCGATGTCGTCCGCCAGGTCGCGGTCCACGGTCAGGCGCGGCAGGGCCTGTTTCTGTTTGTAGAGAATCTTGGAGAGCAGCAGGCTGCCCTTGAGCACATTGATCTGCTCGTCCAGAGCCGAGTCGCTCTGGGTCACGGTGTCCAGTTGCTGCTTGGTCTGCAGGTTTTTCTGGGTCAGGTCGTTGAGGCGGTCGGTGCTTTTGAGCAGGTAGTCGGACAGCTTCAGGTTGGCCGCGCTTTCCGTGGCCAGCAGGCTGCTGCCGCCGGCCTTTTGCGCTTCGATGGACTGTTGGGTCACGGTCTGCTGGGACTGGGCCAGGCGCTTCTGGTTGATCAGGGTCTGCAGGTCCTGGATCTCTTGTTCCAGGCGCGCGGTCTTTTCCATCACCAGGTCGTGCTGGCTGTTGCCCAGGTCTTGCAGTTGGCTGTTGCCGGCCAGTTCCTGGCGGCGCAGGGGGATCAGGGCATTGAGCGCAGCGAGTTCGGCATTCAGTTGGTTGCGCTGGTCGCCGCTGAGGGCTTTGCCATTGTCTTTACCGGCCTTGAGGGTCGCGTTGATCTGCTGGATGCGCGTCTGGCTGCTGCTGATTTCGGTCTGCGCGCGTTCGGGGCGTGTTTGGGCAGCGATGGTCAGGCTGTTGGCTTCGGCCAGGTCTTTTTGCAGGTCGCCTTGCTGGGTGGTGCGTTGCACCAGCAATTGCTCAAGCTGTGGCACGGGCAGCGTGGCATAGCGTTGGGCCACCGGGATGATTTTGGTGGCCTTGAGCCGGGTCAGCTCGCGCTGGTTTTCGCTGGTCTGGCGCGGCGCGTCTTCCAGCTGGCGCTTGAGGTCAGTGAGGCGCTGCTCATAATCCTGCTGGTTGCCCAGGTAGGTCAGGGTCTGTTGCAGGATCGACTGCAGCGCCTTCATGTCGGCGTCGGGCAGTTTGCGATCAGGCAGCTTGTCCAGGGTTTGCTGAATGGCGTCGGCGCTGGGCGGCTCGGCGGCGTAGACGCTGCCGACACAAAGGGTCAGGCCCAGCAGGGCAGTGGCGAGAAAAGTGCGCAGGGTTGGCATAGAGACCGGTCTTGCAAGGTGAAGAATCGGGAGCGTGCTGTCGCTCCGCAGTTTAGAGGAAGAGTCCGGGGCCCGGGCGACTTCCTTCGGGGAATCTGACGCCCACTTTGCCGATCTTGTTCCCGTCCATGACCGCGACGGTCCAGATGGTGTTGTTCCACTCCACCTGGTCGCCGACGATAGGGGCGCCGCCGACTTTCTGGTTGATGAAGCTGCTCAGTGGCATGTCCGGGTCGATACCTTCCAGCTTCAGGCCGTAAAGGGCCGAAACCGCGCCCAGTTGGGCGTCGCCTTCCAGCACGAAGTCGCCGAAGAAGCGCAGATCGAGGCCGCGTTGTGGTGCCTGGCTGAACAGTTTGCCGAGGGCTGGCAGGTTGTGTTCATGGCCGATCACACAGAGCAGATCGTCGACTTCCAGCACCGTACTACCCGACGGATGGAGCAGTTGCTGGCCCCGGAACAGCGCAGCAATCCGCGTGCCTTCAGGCATTTTCAGTTCGCGCAGCGCTGCCCCGATGCACCATTTTTCGGCGCCCAGGCGGTAGACGAAAAGCTCCCACTCGCTGGTGACGTGTACTTCCAGGGCGGCGCGAGAGATCGGGGCGGGGTCCGGCGGTACGGTCACTTTCAGCAACTTGGCCACCCACGGCAGGCTCGTGCCCTGCACCAGCAGCGAGACCAGCACGATAAAGAACGCCAGGTTGAAGTACAGCTGCGCATGGGGCAGGCCGGCCATCAACGGGAACACCGCCAGAATGATGGGTACCGCGCCGCGCAGGCCGACCCAGGCGATAAAGGCTTTTTCGCGCCCGTGGAAGGCCTTGAACGGCAGCAGGCCGACCATCACCGACAGCGGCCGCGCAAACAGGATCATCCACAGCGCCAGGCCCAGCGCCGGCAGGGCGATCGGCAGCAAGTCATGGGGCGTGACCAACAGGCCCAGCACCAGGAACATGCCGATCTGGGCGAGCCAGGCCATGCCGTCGAGCATATGCAAAATGCCATGACGGCTGCGCACCGGGCGGTTGCCGATCACCAGGCCGCACAGGTACACGGCGAGGAAGCCGCTCCCGTGGAAGGCGTTGGTCAGGGCGAAGACGAACAGGCCGCCGGCGATCACCAGGATCGGGTACAGGCCGGTGGCCAGGTTGATGCGGTTGACCATCTGCAGCATCAGCCAGCCGCCACCGAGACCGACGATGCCGCCGATGCCGAATTCGCGCACCAGGTGGGTCAGCAGGCTCCAGTGCAGGCCGGTCTGGCCGCTGGCCAGCATGTCGATCAGGGTGACGGTGAGGAACACCGCCATCGGGTCGTTGCTGCCGGATTCGATTTCCAGGCTGGCGGTGACCCGCTCGTTGAGGCCCTTGCCGCCGAGCAGCGAGAACACCGCCGCGGCGTCCGTGGAGCCGACGATGGCGCCGATCAGCAGGCCCTGGATGATATTGAGGTCAAACAGCCAGGCTGCCGCCATGCCGGTGAGGCCGGTGGTGATCAACACCCCCACCGTGGCCAGCGACAAGGCCGGCCATAGCGCCACGCGGAAACTCGCCACCCGCGTGCGCAGGCCGCCGTCGAGCAGGATCACGGCCAGCGCGAGGTTGCCCACCAGATAGGCGGTCGGGTAGTTATCGAAAATGATGCCGCCGCCGTCGACGCCGGCGACCATGCCCACGGCCAGGATGATCACCAGGATCGGGATTCCCAGGCGGGACGAAAGAGAACTCACCAGAATGCTCGCACTCACCAGCAACGCGCCGATCAAGAACAGGCTGTTGATGGTCGTCGCATTCAAAGGCAGTACTCCATGAGTAGATAAGACGGGGCGCAAACTGACCATGCAGTCTGCGTGCCAGCGATTCTAACCTGTTGAATTGCTGCGCTGTCAAAAAGGTTTTTCTGATTCACCCAGATCCAAATGTGGGAGGGGCAAGTCGAATCGTCGCATCGCCCCTCCCACATTTTTTTAACCCAGTGCAGTCAGTCAGAGGCGGAAGCGCCCCACCATCCCGTTCAAATCCACCGCCAGGCGCGACAGTTCGCTGCTCGCCGCGCTGGTCTGGCTGGCGCCGGTGGCCGATTGCACCGACAGATCACGGATATTCACCAGGTTGCGGTCCACTTCCCGTGCCACTTGCGCCTGCTCTTCCGCCGCGCTGGCGATGACCAGGTTGCGCTCGTTGATCTCCACAATCGCGGTATTGATGGTGTCCAACGACATCCCCGCGCCCTTGGCAATGTTCAGCGTCGACTCGGCGCGTTCGGTGCTGTTGCGCATCGAGTCCACGGCGTGCTCGGTGCCGGCCTGGATGCTGCCGATCATGCGCTCGATTTCGCTGGTGGACTGCTGGGTGCGATGGGCCAGGGCGCGCACTTCGTCGGCAACCACGGCAAACCCACGGCCGGCCTCACCGGCACGGGCGGCTTCGATGGCGGCGTTCAGGGCGAGCAGGTTGGTCTGGTCGGCGAGGCCGCGAATCACGTCGAGCACCTTGCCGATATCCCGCGATTCGTTGGCCAGGTCGCCAATCAATGTGGCGGTGGCTTGCACGTCGCCGCTCATGCGCTCGATGGCGCTGACGGTTTCCTGCACCAGGTCACGCCCATCGCCCGCCGAGGTAGTGGCGTTGCGCGAGGCTTCGGAGGTGCTCACCGCATTGCGTGCGACTTCTTCGACGGCGCTGGTCATCTCGTTGACCGCGGTGGCGGCCTGTTCGATTTCGTTGTTCTGCTGGGTCAGGCCGCGAGCGCTTTCGTCGGTGACGGCGTTCAGCTCCTCGGCGGCGGAGGCCAGCTGGGTGGCGGAGCCCGAGATGCGTTGCAGGGTGTCGCGCAGCTTGTTCTGCATCTTGGCCATGGCGGCCAGCAGGCGGCCGGCTTCGTCGTTGCCCTCGACCTTGATCGGACGGGTCAGGTTGCCTTCGGCGATTTCTTCGGCGGCATCCAGGGCCTGGGAAATCGGCGCGGTGATGCTGCGGGTCAGCAGCCAGGCGAACAACAGGGTCAGCGCCGTGGCGATCACCAGCAGGCCCACCACCATGTTAAAGGCCAGGTTGTACTGGTCTTCGGCTTGCTGGTTGGTGTCGAGCGCCATTTTGTTGTTGATGTCCAGCAAGCGCGCCAGCACCGCGTTGACCTGCTCGGAGTTGCTCAGTAACTCGGTGTTGAGCAACTTGCGCAGATCGTCGACCTGATTGGCCTGCGACAAACTCTTCATGCGCTCTTCGATCTGATGGTACTGGCCGAGCAGGCGCACGTATTCGTCGTAGGTAGCGCGCTCTTCACGGCTGTCGATGAGTTTTTCGTAGACCGCCTGGGCCGTGCGGATCTGCTGGTTGCGCAGTTCGAAGTTTTCCAGGGTTTTTTGCTGGACGTCTGGCTCGCGGTTGGTCAGCAGGCGATACGACAGCACCCGCAGGCGCAGGGTCAGTTGGGTGAACTCGTCGAGGGCGCGAATGCTCGGCACGCTGGACAGGGTAATGTCTTCGGTAGCGCCACGGATCTTGCTCATCTGGTTCAGGGCAAACACGCCGAGAAACAACATGAGGGCACCAATCAGCGCGAAGCCAAGAAAGGCCCTCGGAGCAATATTCATATTACGAAGCGACATGCGGGAATCCTGGGGAGAAGCGCGATCCGTGCGGGCGTGAGACAGGGTGTGCTTCTCTATCGGTCGTACGACTAAAGTCTAAAGGGGCGTGTGCGTTTTTGTCGCATCTGACGAGGGGTTACGCCAATTCAGGAACCAGATGGGGTAAATGCAGTCACTAAGGCTCGAAAGTGTGGCCCGGCCCTTAAAAAACGGGCTGCGCGCCGGGGATAACCCTGGCTTGCGAGGTGAATTTTCTTTATCTTCACCGCCCTTTGAAAAAACCCGAGAAATCAAAATGTTAGAAGCATCCCTCAGCCAGCTTGAACAGCTGGTCACTGACCTCGTACAACAGAATCAGGACCTGCTGGGCAGCAACGAATCCCTCAAGGCCGAACTGGCGCGTGCCAAGGACGAAAACGACAGCCTGCAACTGAACCTGATGGAGCAGGAAGAAAAACACGGCGCCACTGCCGCGCGTATCCAGGCGCTGGTTGAGCGTGTGAGCGCAGGGCCTGTCAGCGCATGAATGAAGGGATAAAGGTCGTTTCGATTCTCGGAGAGGATTACTCGATCAAGGCGCCGGCCGGGGAAGACAAAACCCTGATGCACGCCGTGACCATGCTCAAGGCCTCCCTGGCCACCACCAAGAAAAAGTACCCGACCCTNNCAGGAACTCGACCGTTACCAAGAGCAAGTCAGCGCCACGGTCGAGGTGATTTCCAAGGCGATCCAGCCTTAGAACCACGCATCCTGCATGCCCAGGCACGTGTCATCGCGTGCCTCCAGGATCGCCAGTTCATGATGGCAGCTCGGTACTTCCCAGGTCAGGAAGTACCGGGCGGCCTGGAGCTTGCCTTTATAGAAGGCCACATCCGCCGCAGTGCCCTTGGCCAACCCTTCCTCGGCGCGAATCGCCTGTTCCAGCCAGCGCCAGCCGATCACCGTATGCCCGAATACCTTCAGGTACAGCGCCGAATTCGCCAGGCTGCTGTTGACCTTGCCGTGGGCGAGGTCTGTCAGCAGGCCAATGGTCACGCTTTGCAGGCGGGCCACCAGTTGCTCCAACGGTTCGCGTAGGGCGGTGAGCGTTGGGTATTCCTGTGCCCGTGCGCCGGTTTCGGCGATCAGGCGGGTCAACTGCTTCAACCCTGCGCCGCCATTTTGCGCCAGCTTGCGCCCCAGCAGGTCCAGGGACTGGATGCCATGGGTGCCTTCATGGATCGGGTTCAGGCGGTTGTCGCGGTAATACTGCTCCACCGGGTATTCACGGGTGTAGCCGTGGCCGCCGAGAATCTGGATCGCCAGCTCGTTGGCCTTGAGGCAGAACTCCGACGGCCAGGATTTGACGATGGGGGTCAGCAGGTCCAGCAGTTCGTGGGCCTGTTTGCGTTCGGCTTCGGTTGCCAGGGTGGTGGTGTCGTCGAACAGCCGCGCGGCGTACAGGCCCAGGTCAAAGGCACCTTCCACGTAGGCCTTTTGGGTCAGCAGCATGCGCTTGATATCGGCGTGCTGGATGATCGACACCGGCGCGGTGCTCGGGTCTTTGCTGTCGGGCAGGCGACCCTGGGGGCGTTCGCGTGCGTACTCCAGCGAGTACAGGTAGCCGGCGTAACCGAGCATCACCGCGCCCATGCCGACGCCGATGCGTGCCTCGTTCATCATCTGGAACATGCAGCTCAGGCCCTGGTGCGGTTTGCCCACCAGATAGCCGACGCAGTTGCCGTTATCGCCGAAATTCAGCGCCGTGGAGGTGGTGCCGCGCCAGCCCATCTTGTGGAACAGCCCGGCCAGCAGCACGTCGTTGCGTTCGCCCAGGCTGCCGTCGTCGTTGACCAGGAATTTGGGCACGATAAACAGCGAAATGCCCTTAACCCCGGCAGGCGCATCCGGCAGCTTGGCCAGCACCATGTGCACGATGTTTTCCGACAGCGGGTGATCGCCGCCGGAGATGAAGATCTTATTGCCCTTGAGTCGATAGCTGCCGTCGGCCGCAGGCTCTGCGCGTGTACGAATATCCGACAAAGACGACCCGGCATGCGGCTCGGTGAGGGCCATGGTGCCGAAAAAGCGCCCGTCGATCATCGGCTGCAGGAAGCGTTGTTTCTGCTCCTCGGTACCAAAGCTTTCGATCAGGTTGGCCGCGCCCATGGTCAGGAATGGGTAGGACGTAGACGCCGCGTTGGCCGACTGGAAATGCGCGAAACAGGCCTGGGACAGCAAGGTCGGCAACTGCATGCCGCCGGCCTCGAAACTGCGCGCAGCATTGAGAAAACCGGCTTCGAGAAAGGCATCCACGGCCGGTTTCACTTCCGGAATCAGAATCGCCTTACCGTCCTCAAAGCGCGGTTCGTTTTCATCGTTTTTACGGTTGTGGGGCGCGAAGTACTTTTCGGCGATGGAGCGCGCGGTACTGATGGCCGCATCGAAGGTTTCGCGATTGTGCTCGGCAAACCGCTCGCGCTGGGTCAGGCCCTCGGCATCGAGGACTTCGTACAGCTCGAAAGCCAGATTGCGGGAACTGAGCAGCATCTCGGACATGGCGGCTTACCTTTGGAGGAATTGGCCTGAGTCTAAGTGCGCGAATTAAGGGTGAACAGCAAGATTGATCTAAGTGATGGAGTGGCAAAACACAGATGATCATTTGAAGTGCGATCAAATGTGGGAGGGGGCTTGCCCCCGATAGCAGTGGGTCAGCCAGAGATAAGTTGACTGATCCACCACAATCGGGGGCAAGCCCCCTCCCACATGTTTACCGCGTTTCGTCAGTTAGCCGATGGTCATCAGGCTGGCGTTACCGCCCGCTGCAGCGGTGTTAACGCTCAACGCCCGTTCGATCACCAGGCGCTCCAAGGCAATGGATGTTTCGCCCTGAGACAAGCCATGCACCCCGACAATCGCCCCACCGCGCTGCGCCACTTGCTGGCACACCGCACGCAGTTGGTCTGAATCACCGTGATGCAGGACGGCGTCAAACACCACCTCGTCCTTGGTCCAATCCGCCACGCGCTTGATCTTCGCTTGAATTTCCTTCGGCAAGCGTAGGAACACGGCCTTGGTCAGGTCAGTTTCCGGCCATACCGCCGAACCGCCGACGGCCAATACCGCCGCCAGTTGAGTCAACAGATCGCCTTCCACTTCCGCCAGGCACAGTACGTGCTCGCGGGGCAGGATGGCGTAGCTGTTGCGCTCGCCGGTCGGACCCGCCAACTGACGGGTGATCCCGCTTTGGGATTGCGCGGCGAACTGGCTGCACAGAGCACTCAGCTCGCTGAACGAATTGCTGTCGGCCCAGGTTTTCAGGGCGGTCAGCGGTTGGCTCATGGCGTCGCGCAGACGTACATCCGGTGCAGTCAACGTGTCGCCACGTACGAAGGATTGCTCGATCGCATCGGTAGGACGGGTCGACAGCAAGCGGTACAGGTACAGCGGACCACCGGCTTTCGGGCCTGTGCCCGACAGGCCTTCGCCGCCGAACGGTTGCACGCCGACCACGGCACCCACGATGTTACGGTTTACGTAGACGTTACCGGCATTGACGTTG
>CXWL01112197.1_pt1 | contig 16795 bp, 17 predicted proteins | sample 590931 | NCBI WGS metagenome assembly CXWL01 (sample SAMEA3498368, study PRJEB10139) | groundwater metagenome | biome: water well; material: biofilm material | place: Germany | collected 2015-04-27 | reverse complement strand
CCATGGCCGCCGGCCAGGCCGCCGATCCCGCCGCGCCGAAAATGGAACGGGTGGTCGTCACCGGCTCGTCCATCAAGCGCATCGACGGCGAAACCGCGTTGCCGGTCCAGATCCTGAAGCGCGACGACATCGAGCGGATCGGCGCCTCGTCGACCGAGGAACTGGTCAAGCAGCTCAGTTCGCTGAGCAGCGCCGGCAGCGCCACCACGGTGGCCAACGCGTCCGGCTTCGGCGGCGGCAACATCGCCACCGTATCGCTGCGCGGCCTCGGCGGCGGGCGCACGCTGGTGCTGGTGAATGGACGGCGGGTGTCGGTGTACGGCGGCGGTTCGGCCGGCTCGGCCGGCTCGTCGGTCGATATCAACAGCATTCCACTGTCGGCCATCGAGCGCGTCGAGGTGCTCAAGGACGGCGCCTCCGCGGTGTACGGCAGCGATGCGATCGCGGGCGTGGTCAACTTTATCTTGCGCAAGGATTTCACCGGCGTGGAAGTGAGCGGCACCTACGGCAAGCCGAGCGCCGGCGGTCCGGGCAAGGACAAGAAGGCATCCCTGTTCGCCGGCTTCGGCCGCCTGGCCGAGGACGGCTACAACGTCACCTTCGGCGCCAACGTCCAGCAAACCGACCCGATCTTCGGCACCGACCGGCCGTATGCCAGCCGCATCAACGTCGCCGAGCAGAACGAGGTCCTGTCGTCGATCACCTTCCCAGCCAACGTGACCTTGTACGGCAGCGGCGTGCTGAAGAATCCGGCGCTGCCCAATTGCGGCCCGGTCTCGCAGGTATCGCCCTACGCGACCACCCGCTGCAGCTACGACAACAGCCCGTTCATCTCCCTGCAGCCGCAGTCGCGCAAAGCCAGCATGATGGCCAACGGCCGCCTGACCCTGTCGCAAAATGCGGAAGCCTATTTCGAGACCAGCTACACCAACAACAAGATCACCTCGACCACCCAGCAGGTACCGATCGCCTACAACGCGATCACCACCGCGACCAACCCTTACGTGCCGGCCTACAAGCTGCTGATCGCGCAATATCCGGCGCTCGCCACCAAGCCGGCCTCGGCGCTGGGCGGCTTCGTGTTGGTGCCGACCAGCCCGTATTATCCGAAGGACTTCGCCGCCGCCAACGGCATCGCCGGACAGCCCTTGCTGCTCAATTACCGCGACGTCGCCAACGGCCCGCGCCAGACCCGCGACAACGCCGAAAACACCCGTTTCTTGACGGGCGTGCGCGGCGCCTGGTCGGGCTGGGACCTCGATACGGCCTTGCTCTACAGCGAGAGCAAGGTCAATGAGGAGTTGTTGACCGGCTACGCGCAATATTCGAAAGTGCTGCCGATCCTCAACAGCGGGGTGATCAATCCATTCGGCGAGACCNNTGCGCCAGGAAAAATTCAACTACAACCCGTCGGTGGCGATCCAGACCGGCGACATCGCCGGCCTGGGCGGCAATGCCTTCCCGGTCACCGGCTCGCGCCGCGTGAGCTCGGCCTACGCCGAAGTGAGCGCGCCGCTGGCGCGCAAGCTCGACCTCGACCTCGCCGCCCGCTACGACAACTACCAGGGCGTCGGCGACACCGTCAATCCGAAGGCGTCGGTCCGCTGGCAGCCGACCAACACGTTCCTGCTGCGTTCGTCGGTCGGCAGCGGCTTCCGCGCGCCGTCGCTGACTGACCTGTACACCTCGCAAGCGACCAGCGTGACGGCGAACGGCACGCGCGACCCGATCCGCTGCCCGGACATCAAGACCGGCGCGCCGGGCGACTGCAATTTCCAGTTCACCACCATCACCGGCGGCAACCCCAACCTGCAACCGGAGAAGTCGCTGTCGTACACCCTCGGCGTGCTGTTCGAGCCGATCAAGGAACTGTCGGTCAGCCTCGACGCCTTCCGCGTCAACCTGAAAAACGCCATCGTGGTCGGCGGCCTGTCGTCGACCTACTTCCTGGCCAATGCCGACCGCGCCAAGCAGTACGCGGCCTTCATCCTGCGCGGTCCGGCCGACAGCAACGCCAGCGGCGTCGGCCCGATCACCGGCATCCTGCAGACCAACGCCAACCTGTTCAAGACCCAGCTGGCCGGCGTCGACGTCGATGCCAAGTACGGACTGCGGTTCGGCGCGGACCGCCTGACCGTGCGCATGAGCGGCACCTACCTGAGCAAGTACGACGTGCAAGGCCCGTCCGGCGCCTACACCAGCGCGCTCGACACCGCCTTGAACGCGGGCGGCGGCGTGGTATTGCGCTGGAAGCATAACGCCAGCATCGCCTACGAGATGGGGCCGTTCGCCGCATCGCTGTCGCAGAACTACCAGAAGGGCTACACCGACGTGCTGGGCAACCGCGCGCCGGCCGGATCGACGCCGCGCAAGGTCGAGGCGTACCAGACCTTCGACACCCAGCTCAGCTACAACGGCTTCAAGTCGACCAGGCTGGCGGTGGGCGTGAAGAACCTGACCGACCGCATTCCGCCGTACACCAACCTGACCTCCAACTTCCTCGGCGGTTACGATGTCAGCTACGGTGACCCGCGCGGCCGCTTCGTGTACGTCACGGCGAGTTACACTTACAAATAAGCAAGTCGTTTTTGCTTGCCGAACCCGGCCGGGCGGATCCGATCCGCCCGGTTTCTACCCGATGGTCTCTCAAGGATTTTCAATGCCGATTACCGTTCCACAAAAAACCGTGATGGCCGTGGCGCTGGCAGCCGCCAGCGCGGCCGCAGCCGGCATGGCCTCCGCCGCCGAACCGAATGTCACCGCGCACCAGGCGCAGATCGACGCCATCGTGCGCGAAATCTCGCCGCAGCGCATCCAGGGCTATATCGACAAGCTGGTCAGCTTCGGCACGCGCCACACCATGTCCGACACCGTCTCCGAAACGCACGGCATCGGCGCGGCGCGGCGCTGGATCAAGGGCGAGCTGGAGCGCTGCGGCGCGGGCAAGCTGCAGGTCGCCTTCGACAGCCACCTGCACCCGGTCGACCGGCGCCTGTCGCGCCCGACCGAGATCGTCAACGTGGTCGCCACCCTGCCCGGCAGCCAGGCTGAATCGCGCGAGCGCATGTACGTCGTCAGCGGCCACTACGATTCGCGCAACAGCGACGAAAACGATGCCGTCAATAATGCGCCGGGCGCCAACGACGACGCCTCGGGCACCGCCGCGGTGATGGAAATGGCCTGCGTGATGGCGCGCTACAAGTTCGACGCGACCCTGGTGTTCATGACGGTCGCGGCCGAAGAGCAAGGCCTGTACGGCTCGGCGCATTGGGCCGAGCAGGCCAAGCAGAAGAAACTCAACGTCGCCGGCATGTTCACCAACGACATCATCGGCAGCTCGTACAACGAAGAAGGCAAGCGCGACAACGCGCAGGTGCGCCTGTTCGCCGAGGGTATTCCCGCGCTCAAGGACATGCCGGAGAACCTGCTCACCCTGATCCGGACCGGCGGCGAAAACGATTCGCTGCCGCGCCAGCTGGCGCGCCACGTGAAGGAAGTCGGCGAGCGCTATGTCGACGGTTTCAAGGTGACCGTGGTGCAGCGGCGCGACCGCTACCTGCGCGGCGGCGACCATGCGCCCTTCCTCGACCGCGGCTTCGCGGCGCTGCGCTTCACGGAGCCGGCCGAAAACTTCAACCACCAGCACCAGAACGTGCGCAAGGAAGGCGCGCTGCAAATCGGCGACCTGCCCGAGTTCGTCGACCCGGCCTACATCGCCCAGGTGGCGCGCGTGAACGCGGCGTCGCTGGCGTCGCTGGCGCTGGCGCCGGCCGCGCCGCAGGAGGTGAAGATCCGGACCGCCAAACTGGACAACCACACCGACCTGACCTGGCAGGCCAACGCCGAGCCCGACCTGGCCGGCTACCGCATCGTGTGGCGCGACACCACCGCGTCGCAGTGGCAAGGCAGCCAGTTCGTCGGCAAGGCGACCGCGACCACGATGGCGCTGTCGAAGGACAATGTGTTCTTCGGCGTGCAGGCGGTGGACCAGGACGGCAACGTCAGCGTGGCCAGCTATCCGGTGCCGGCCCGCTAAGGATGGCACGCCGGCCGGGTCAGCCCCCGAACGGCGTGTAGGTGAAGCCGTTGCTGATCACGCCGATCGGCGCGGCCTGGTTTTCCGGGCTTTCGGCAAAAGCGGCCAGCACGCTCGCGTACGAAATCGCGGGATTATCGAGCGCGTCCATCCAGAACCTGACGCCGGAAGCTTCGCCCGGACGGTGCAGTACGTTCATGTAGAGCTTGTTCACGAAATCGATGTGGCTCGGATCCGCACCGTACATTTCCTTGAACTCGGGCGCGGCCATGAACCCGGCAGCCACTTCGGGCAAGCTCATGCCCCGTCCATGAAGTGCATCCAGAACCCCAGGCCGCCGGCGTCCTGTGCGCGTCGGACACAATCGAAATCTTGTCATTGCCGCTGCCGGCATCGAGGCAGTCAGTAAAGGTACGCACCGCGCGGGCTGCCCGCCCGCCGATGCAGCTGCAGCCAATATTCGCGCGACTATAATGGAGGGAACTTTTGACTTTCCCTCTATATTGATGACCTGGCAACTCACCCTATTATCCGTGCTCATGGCCCTCGTTTCGGCCCAGGCAACGGCAGGATGCACCCCAATCCAGGTTGGCTATCTGGACCAGCATCGGCCGCCCTATTGGCTGGGCGTTGGCAAGACGGTGCCCGCATTACCGGGAGCCAGTGTCGAGCTGATCAGGCAATTTACCGCAAGCGGCGGCTGCCCTGCCGCGCTGGTTCGCATGCCGGTACTGCGGATCAAACCAGCCGTTGCTGCTGGCGAGATTGACTTCGCTCCCATGGATGCCTCGGCGATCAGCACGCCGGGAATCGTCTTTCCACGAGATAAAAATCGCCGGCTCGATGTAACGCGATCAATTCCCATGGTGATCGTGGTCTTTGTCAGGGCGAGCGACGGATTGAGCCGGGATGTGCAACCGTTTGAATATTTTCAGGGTCGAACGCTCGGCACGACGTTGGGGTCATCCTATGCTGAGAGAATGCGCCGGTCCGGGTTCGGCGTCGACAGTGGCGCGGTAGACGTTGCCAGCAACTTCGCAAAGCTCAAGATCCGTCGATTCGACGGATTTGCGGTGTCCTTGATATCACCTGGCGATATGGATAGCTTTGTGGCAAAGAAATACGGCGGCGCAATTGTACGCTTACCCACACCGCTGTTCTCCGACAATATCTGGCTGGCGGCAAGCCAGGACTATTACAACCGCCATCCGCGCCGAGTAGAGGCAATGTGGGATTGGCTTGGATCGGCCGGAAAGAAGGAGTTTTCCAAACTTCTCACGAAATATTACGACGAGCATTGACTCGGGCGCATTGCAGGATCGGGTATCCAAGCTGCGCCCAGGTTTTAAGTCTGAGGTCTCTTCATCGCCTCCGATTCCATGGCCGCGTTTCGCTCTTCGCTGGCGCCCACGTCTTCCATGGTTTCATCAACGGAAGCCGCTGCACGCTCCGCCTCCGCTTTCGTGTTGTCGGTTAAAAAGTCCTCGCCATCTTCGTCATCGCATGGAGGCTCAAGCATGTCCTTGAGCATGGCCGACAGCTCCGGCGCATCCAACGGCTCGCCCTGCTGTTTTTTCTGTTTGATGTAGTGTCTAATCTCTGCGTCTTGCTCTTCAGTCAACGGAAGCCCGCGAAACGTGCTACTGGGGTCCAGGTCAGGCATGATGTCCTCCCAAGTTCATGTCGTCCTAAGTCTACGCCGATATGGTCATGCGGTCGCACAATCCTCATTCCGCCGTGCGCGGGATCGCGGTTGTGAACGTCTGCTTGTCGAACAAGAACCTCAACCCGGCCACCCACGCGAACGATGCGGCCCAACCCGCCAAAACGTCGGACGGGTAGTGAACTCCCCAATAGACCCGCGATAAGCCGACCAGAAGCACGAACGGCACACTGAGCGCCAGCACGCCCCACTTCCAGCGTGTTTGCCAGGCAATCAGCGTCAATGCGGTTGCCACCGCCATCGATTGCATCGCGTGGCCGCTTGGAAAACTGAAGGTGGTTTCGGCCAGTTGCGATATCCAAAGGTTCGGCCGGGTGCGCGCGAATGTGATCTTGCTCAGGAAGTTCAGCAAGGCTGCTCCGGTGACGGCAAGCGCCCAGAACGTCGCTGCGGCGCGCTGCCGGCGCCAGATCAGCACGCCAAAAATCACCACATTGAATGGAACCAGAACCAGGGCCGATCCAGCCTTGGTGAAGAAGTACATGACCGCGTCAAGCAAGGGCGACGCGTGAGCATGAACCAACAACATGATGGGCTGGTCGAATGAAAAAACCTCCTTGTCGATCACATCTTCGGCCAAGGCGCCGAATACGCCGAGGGGGACCAGCACACCGATAAAAAGCGTGATCAGCGTCTTGAAGTGCGGCTTAGTCCAGAAGGTTGGAACAGGCATTGATGGTTCTCCGCGTGTGGGGGATGAAATTCCAGGCAATCGATGTAACAGGATGGCACCGCGTCGTCAGGTACAGCTCCCGTTGCGCGGTTGCCGATAGCGGAAGACGAGTCCTGCTCCATCCGCGCGTCCGTGCAGGCTGACGCAGCCGCCCAATCGCATCGCGGACTCCCGCGCAATCGCCAGCCCGATCCCGCTGCCCTGGCCGTTCGAACCCGGCATCCGGTAGAACGAATCGAACACGCGCTCGCGCTCTGCCGGCGGGATGCCGGGTCCATCATCGATTACTTCAATGACGTCATCGCCGCCATCGGACGACATCCGGACCGACACCTGTCCGCCCGCAGGTGTGTAATTCAAGGCATTTTCGACCGCGTTGCGCAAAACTTGCCGCAGCACATCCGGCGCAGCCAAAATGCGTAGCGGAACCACGTCCGCAAAGCCAAGGTCAATTCCCTTTTGTTCGGCGATCGGCACGAACTCGGCGATCAGCTCGCGCGCCAGGCCCAGTACATCGACCGGCGAAACCAGCGCCGCATCGGTCTGCGCCTTCGCCAGGTTCAGCAATTGTTCGGTCAGCCGGCGCGCGCGCTCGATGCCATCCTGGAGCGGGGTCAGTCGTTCCCGCATGGCTTCCAGCGAATCGGCATTCTTCACATTTTGCACCTGCACCGAAATGGCCGTGAGCGGACTCCGGAGTTCATGCGCGGCGTCGGCAACAAACCGCCGCTGCTGCGCCATCAGGCTGCTCACCCGTTCAAGCAGGCGATTAATGGCCTGGACAAAAGGCGCGATTTCAGCCGGAACGTCGCGGTCCGACAGCGTGTGCGGGCGATCGCCCGGCTGCTCGTCGAGGCTCTGCGAAAGCCGCACCACCGGCTCCAGCTCGCGCCGGACGATCCGCACGATGAGCCAGGCCAGCACGGGCAGCAGCAGGAGCAAGGGAACGAGCGTCCGCAGCGCGCTGTTGACGGCGATTTCGTCGCGTACTTCGGTAGGCTGGGCGACCACGGTGCGATTGCCCGGGTGGCGCTGCGCGACGAATACGCGCACGTCGCCCGTTTTGGAAGGCAAGGTATGGAACCCAGGCGCGACCGACGCCGGCAGCCAGTCGGGTCGCACGTCATCCGGCAAATGCAGCACCGACAGCCGCGATTCCACGTCGCCCGCCGCTTGGTCCGCCCGGCCTGCGCGCTGGACATCGGTGGCGCTGCGGCCGGTATGCTCGGCGGTGATCGAAGCAACCTGCTTCAGCATGTCGTCCTGAAACTCTTTTGCTTCGAGATATGCAAGGCCGAAGGAAATTGCCGCCGCCAGCAATGCGGCCAGCAATACCGCACTACCCAGCATCAGCGACAAATGGCGTTGCAGCGATCGGTTCACGGCTTATCCACCATCCAGCCGGCCCCGCGCACATTCTTGATCACGGCGGCGCCCAGCTTTTTTCGGACTGCATGGATCAGGAAATCGACGGCGTTGCTTTCCACTTCTTCATTCCAGCCGTAGATGCGTTCCTCGAGTTCGCCGCGCGTCAGGATGGCGCCCGGGCGCAGCAACAGGGCGTGCAACAGGGCGAATTCGCGCGCACTCAGCAGCCGCGAGACATCGCCGCAATGCGCCTCGTGCGTGGCCGGGTCAAGCTCCACCCGGCCGTTGCCCAGGCGCGGCGTGGCCTGTCCCGCGGAACGCCGGACGATTGCCCGCAGGCGCGCCAGCAATTCGTTGACGTCGAACGGCTTCAGGATGTAGTCGTCAGCGCCCAGGTCGAGGCCGTCGATGCGGTCCTGCACGCCATCGCGGGCGGTGAGAATGATGACCGGCGCCGCATTTCCCGCCTCGCGCATGCGGCGCAGCACTTCCAGCCCGTCCCTTCCCGGCAAGCCCAGGTCGAGCAGCACCGCCTGATGCTCGCAGTGCGCAAGCACGCTCTCGGCGGCGGCCCCATCCATGACCCAGTCGACGGCGTAGGCGCCATCCCTGAGCGCGGTGCGGACCGCTTCGCCGATCATCGGATCGTCTTCTACCAGCAGCACGCGCATACGGTCATTTGCCTGCAGTGGCGTTATCGAAAGCACCCAGCAGCGCGGTCATGGATTGCTTGCACGCAGCCGCATCGGGATGCCCTGCGCGCAATGCGGACAGCGCCCGGTCGATCGCCTTGTCGACCACATGCCAGTCCGCGGCAGCGCGCGGTTTCAAGCCCGCTTCCGCCTCGTCCCAGCTGGTTTCGAGATCCTTGATGCGGGTTTTCGCCTGCCCGAGATCGCCTTTGTCGATCAATGCCGCCGTATCCTGGGCAATCGACCGAAAGCGGCTGAGGTCGCCGAGTTTGGCGGTGCTCGCGGCTTGCGCCGAACCGATGAGCGCTTCGGATGGCAACAGATTCGCCACGCCCATCACGGCGACGGCAGTCAGCGCCAACATATATCTGCGCGCGATTTTTCGTTGTTGCATTTGTTTACTCCTGGTGAAGTGTGAATGATAGTTCGATTGCACGGCCGCTAGTGCGAATTGGAGCGCACACGGCTTCTGTCGAGGCTGAGCATCAGGACCAGGCTGGCGATCACCGCCAGGAATACCGCGCTGGTGCCGACGGTTCCCCAGCCAATACCGCCGTACTCCGGCGACTGCGACAGCAGGTCGCCCAGCGATGCGCCCAGGGGACGTGTGAGGATGTACGCCAGCCAGAACGTCAACACGGGATCGGCGCCGCGCCGATAGGCCACGAAAATGGCGCCGATCAACCCGGCGAACACCACCACGCCGAGCCTGAATCCAAGGCTGAGTTCTTCCGTCGCGAGATCCCCCGCGGCGGTGCCGAGGGCGAATGTCAGCAGGATCGCCAGCCAATAGAATAGTTCGCGGCGCCGGGTAACGATCGTGTGGATCGACAGCGTGCGCTCGCGCCGGTACCAGATGCCGAACACTGCGGCGAGCGAAACGGCGAACACGGCCGTGCTCAGGTAAAGACTGACGCCGAGGCCATCGGTGAGCGCATCGGTAATCTGGGTGCCGACGACACTCAGCAGGACGACGGTCAGCCAGTAAACCCAAGGCACATACTGGCGAAAGCGCAATTGCAGCAGCAATGCCAGCGTCAGCAGTGCCATCATGATCGCGTCGGTCACGATCGTGCCGAGGCCGGCGTGCACCGCAAGATAATCCGCGCCCGTTTCGCCAACGGTCGTCGACAGGATCTTGATGATCCAGAAGTACAGGGTGACTTCCGGAACTTTATTAAGCATCTGGACGGTGCTTTTTTCTTGCAGTGCACTCATGCTGGCTCACTTTGCTTGCTTAGGTCGGACCTGCTGCCGGGATGGCGATCACTCTTCCTTGTCGTTGTCGTCGTCGCGATCGGCCTTGTCTTCCACGGCCGACAGTACTTTGCCGCTGTTTGCATCGACGGCCACATCCATTACCGTCTTGTCCTTCACGACCTCGACGTCGAACACCCATTGCCCTTTGTGGCGCTCGTATTCGGCGCGTGCGGCCTTGCCGCCGACATGCGCCTCCGCTGTCGACACGGCTTGCGCCAGGCCGATCTTCGCCGTGGCTATCGCGAAGGCATCGTTCTCCGATGATTTCGCTGCGTACGCGCCGGCCACGACAGTGGCGGACAATGCGGCAAAGGCCGCCAGGTAGATCAGTTTCTGTTTCATTTCCTGCTCCTTGGGTGGAATTGCGAGTCACCACAATAGCGCGTGATAGTTAGGTGCGAATTAGGCAAAAAGAGAGGTCAGCCATTGTGACCGGTGCTTGCTGACGAAATGCGGAACACAGGATTACATTTTTGTCATATCAGCAGTCGGACGTCGCGCCAGCAAAATTGGCCAAGGAGGCTAATTTCCCATCAATGAAGCTGTAATAAAGCTCGACAATACCAACCGGATGCAGACGGTTATTAAGGCCCTTATGCTTGGGCTCCTCCACTGATCGATAAGCCGGATTTTGCCGGGAATATGAACGCGAATGCGATGCGGCGGTCGAAGGATTTAAGTGTTCTTCGACGCGCGAGCGTTGGGCGAGGACGATAGATATTCGTTACGCGCCGCCCCTGCTCCATGCTGGCACCCGCGGGCACGATGCATGTTTCGCTTCTCGAGATTGCGAGCGCCCGCTCGCGTCACTGTGTGAGGAATATCATGCGACAACTTCTTTCTCCCTTGCTCGTCACCATCCTGCTCGGCTTCGCCAGCGCCGCCCACGCAACGGTGACCAACTACACCACCACCCTGTCCGGCGCCAAGGAGTCGCCGCCCAACACCTCGCTCGGCACCGGTACTGCGACGGTGCTCATCAACGATGTGTACAACGAGATGCGCTTGCACGTCGACTTCTCCGGCTTGACCGGCACGACGACCGCGGCCCACATCCACTGCTGCACCGCAGATCCGCTAACCGGCAACGCGGGGGTGGCGACAACGGTGCCGACCTTTTCCATGTTCCCGCTTGGGGTTACGGCCGGCACCTACGACATGACCTTCGACCTGCTGTCGGCAAGCTCGTACAACCCGGCCTTCGTCACTGCCCACGGCGGAACGCTGGCCCTTGCCGAGGCGGACATGCTGGCGGGACTGGCTGCCGGGACAGCCTACCTGAACATCCACAGCTCCACCTATCCCGCCGGGGAGATCCGCGGCTTCCTGATCGCCGCCCCGATACCGGAACCCGGCAACCTGGCGATGTGGGCCATGGGACTGGCGGGATTGGCGGGCGTGCGCCGATGGCGCAGCCGCTAGCGACTGCATACGTGTTGGAATGTCCTACCGGTGCTTGACCAGCCCAGGCCTGTTGGCGCTGGGCTTTATTTGGCCGTGCGCAGCTTCTTGATGATATCGGCCATCCGGTAAGGCTTGCTGATGAGGGCAAAGTCGCCGAGCCCGGAATTTTCCTTCAGCAGTTCGTCGGAGGGAAATCCGCTCGCCAGCAATACCGTCAAGTTCGGCATAATGTCGCGCGCCACCTTTGCGAGGGCGACGCCGTCCATGCCAGGCATGACCACGTCGGAAAACAGCACATCGATATGCCTTGTCCGCTTCATGATTTCAACTGCTTCGGCACCGCTGTTTGCGGTCAGCACGTCGTATCCCATGTTTTTGAACAGCTCGACTGCGATGCTCAAGACTTCCTCGTTGTCGTCGACCAGCAGCGCTTGTTCGTTGCCATTGTTCGTGTCGACGGATGTGCCTTCCTGCCCGGCTAGTTCGACCAACGCGGGGAAGAACAGCTTGATGGTCGTGCCCTCACCCACTTTCGACACGATCACCACCGATCCTCCAGACTCCTGGGTGAGGCCATAAACCTGGCTCAGACCAAGGCCGGTCCCCTTGCCTACCGGTTTCGTCGTGAAGAACGGTTCGAAGACCCGTCCCAGCACTTCCGGCGGCATCCCCACGCCGGTGTCGCACACCTCCACCAACACATGCGGCCCGGCGTTTCGGCCGGACGCTGCGTCCGCATCGAGAACGACATTGGACGTCCTGAGGGTCAGCGTCCCGCCATCGGGCATCGCATCGCGGGCATTCGACACCAGGTTGAGAATCGCTGCTTCAAACTGGGTGGCATCGGTGCGCGCCAGTTGAAGATTGGGAGCGAGCTCGACCAAGAACCGGATGTGAGTCGCCGAAGCGCGCTTCAATACCGCTTCGAACTTTCCGATCACCACGTTGAGATCGTAATTTCCTTGTTTCAGCGGCTGCTGGCGCGCGAAGGTGAGCAGTTGCTGAGTCAGCTCCGCGCCCCGCCTGGCGGAGCGTTGCATGCTTTCGAGGATTTTTCTGCCGGCCGGCGTAGCGAACTCGCGCGACAGCAGTTCGGTGCCGCTCATGATCACGCCGAGGAGATTATTGAAGTCGTGCGCGATGCCGCCGGTCAGCTTGCCCAACGCTTCCAGCTTTTGGGATTGGAATAACGCATCCCGGGCGCGTTCGAGGGCCAGCATTGATTCGCGGCGCTCGGTGATATCGCGGGTGATCTTCGCGTAACCGATCAGCGCATTGTCGCTATCCCGAATTGCGTCGATGACGACGTGCGACCAGAACCGCTCGCCACTCTTCCGAAGCCGCCATCCCTCGCTTTCGAAACGCCCCTGGATCCGGGCCGTTTCGAGGGCTTGCTCCGGAAGGCCGGCAGCCTGGTCTTCGTCTATATAGAATCGGGAAAAATGCGTTCCTACCACTTCGTCGTGCGTATAGCCCTTGATGCGTTCCGCCCCGGCGTTCCAGTTCGTAATCTCGCCGCTGGGCGACAGCATGTAGATCGAATAATCGGTGACGCCCTGAACCAACAAGCGAAAGCGTTCCTCGCTCGCGCGCAAAGCCGCTTCCGCTTCGCGCCGCTCGGTAATGTCGCGCGTCACTTTGGCAAAGCCAACCAATTCGCCATCCTCGCCATGGATCGCATCGATGACGACACTGGCCCAGAACCGGGTTCCGTCCTTGCGGACCCGCCAGCCCTCATCTTCGAACTTGCCCTTCGTGCGCGCTATTTCGAGCGCGCGCGCGGGCAGGTGGCGTGCCTGGTCTTCCGCCGTATAGAAGCGGGAGAAATGCTGGCCGACGATCTCGTCGGGGCGATACAACTTGAACCGTTGGGCGCCCGCATTCCAGCTGCTGACCATCCCCTCGGGACTGAGCATGTAAATCGCGTAGTCGGTAACGCCGGCAACAAAATACTGCAAGCGCTCGGCGTCGCGGCGGATATTGGATGGCGGTGTCGGCGGCATTGGCTGGGGACCGGACAAAAGTAGCGAATGATTCTACACTGAAATAATAATAGTCGGTGCCCGGTAGCCAGGGAAGAATTCGCCCGGAGGTGGACGATCTCCACGTCGCGCCACCTGTCGCGTAAATACTCGGCTATGAGGCGGCGATGGCAGTGATGGGGTTGGTCTTCGCTGCACAGCAGGCATGCGCCGGCCAACTGATCCCGGTCCATGTCTTCGATGCGGCGCTGCGTTATCAGTTCCTGAAAACGTGACGCGTAGACGTCCCACTCGCCGTGATTGCCCCGATAGTCGGCCAGCATCTGCTGGGTAGGCGCTAAAACCAGGTTGTGCCTAGGCTGCGATGGCGAACGGCCGCACCCCGATCAGCACGCCGTGCAGCCAGAAAGCGAACACTGCCCATGCGACTGTTCCGCCCGCGATAGTGATCAGCGTACCGCGGGGCGTGCCCGCTGGATAGGTGGTTCCTGCAAGGCGATCGCGCCTGCGTGCTGCGATGAATGAAAGCACCGCCCAGATCAAGAAGCTGCCGAACAACAGCAAGTCGGCGACCGTTCCGTTCGCCAGCAAGTGACCCAAGGCCCACGCTTTCACGCCCAGCACCATGGGATGATGAAACCTCGCCTTGATGTGATTGCGCGGTACATATGCAGCAGCCAGGAAAATGAATGCGACCAGTGTCAGCAAGCCGGCGAGATGACGCATTCCCACTGGAGGATTCCATAGGACGATCGGCGCTTCACGTGCGACGCCATAGCCCCAGATGATCAGCGCCAAGCCGATGGCGGACAGCACCGAGTACCCCAGCTTCCAGGATTTTTCGCCCAGGCGCGCGAGCTGCGCCTGGCGCCATCGATCGGCAAAAATCCGAACGGAGTGAACGCCGAGAAAAATCGCCAAACCAATGATCAAGATTGTCATCGCTGCATCCTTTTGTCTGCTGCTGGGCTGATCCAGAATAGTTCTTCGTAGGCGACCGCTGCCCCAGCCTCAACGCTCCCTATTGAATAACGTCGCTGCCGACATCAATCGACTACCTACCGGACTGAACGAAAAAAACCAGTAAATTTCGCTGTTTTTTGGTGCGGTGTCTGAACGATTCCAGCGACTCGACATCTCACCGCGGTTCAGGAACCGACGTTGCCGGACACAGTTCAGTTGTGTGGATGTTGGGACTGACCTTTGCCCGCGCGATCCTCAATCATCTTGTTTGTGTCCAGATTTCAGAAAGGCGGACGCTGATCATATTATACTTGGGTTGCAGAATGGAAATGCCACGATTGAGGAGATCCACCTTTCGAACTTAGGCTACGCTGCGCTGAGTGGCTGGAAGAGGCCAGCGAACGCCGGGAACTCGGCAGCGAAGTGCGAGCAGGCGCGCTCGACGCGGCAGCGCGCGTCATATTTGGGCGACATGGACGGAGTAGGACTTGCAGCAACTTACAGCAGGATGAGAGAATCGAAGAATGGAAACCCAGACCGGCCTCCCAGTAACCCCGGCAGTCATCACTTGGGCGCGTGATCGCGCAGGGTTTTCTCTGGACGATGCCACTCGGCACTTTAAGAAGATTGCTCTATGGGAGGAAGGGAACGCGTCGCCAACTTATCCACAGCTCGAGCAGATGGCGGAAAAGTTCAAGTGTCCTGTTGCCGTCTTTTTCTTCCCCGCCCCGCCCGACCTCCCCGACGTAGAAAAGTCATTCCGAACGATCTCGCATCAAGAGTTCGAGGCGATGCCTCGCACTGTTCGGGGTTTCCTTCGCCGTGGTCAGGCCATGCAAGTTAACCTTGCAGAACTGAATGACGGACGAAATCCGTCAAAGCTAGTGATTACCCAGGATCTCAAGTTCGACACGAGCACCTCAATGAACGACATGGCGACCGCCGTCCGCAAATACTTGGGTGTTTCGCTAGAACAGCAGGTGGCTTGGAAATCCGTGGAACAGGCTTTAGAGGGTTGGCGAAAAGTATTCGCTGACGCCGGTGTTTTTGTTTTTAAGGACGCCTTCCACGCGGATGGGTACTTCGGATTCTGTCTCTACGACGACGAGTTCCCGATTATCTATGTAAACAACAGTAGTGCAAAGACTAGACAGATCTTCACGCTATTTCACGAATTAAGTCATTTGCTTTTCCACACGAGTGGAGTTGATATCCTTGATGACCATTTTGTGAAAAATTTAGAAGATGACAATCAAAAGATCGAGATCATTTGCAACGGGCTAGCAAGTAAGATTCTCGTACCCGACGAAGCGTTTGGTCAGATAATTGCCGGGCAACGCCCGGGGCGCGAGCTCGCTACTCGTCTTGCTGACCATTTTTGTGTCAGCCGGGAAGTCATCTATCGAAAACTGCTCGACCGTGGTTTAATCGAACCCGATGAATATGCCGAAGCAGTGAAATCTTGGAGAGTACCGTCTAAAAAAGCGGATGCGGGCTCGGGTAACTACTACAACACCCATTTTTCGTATTTGGGCATGCCCTATATCAATCTGGCTTTCCGTCGTTACTATCAGCGCCGATTCGACGAAGGCCAGTTGGCCGAATACTTGAACATAAAGCCTAAAAATCTCGCAACGTTTGAAGCTATCTTCAGCGGGCGGGCCTGATGTACGTAATCGATACGTCAGTCGTTTCAGCACTCCACAAGAACTACTATAGAGATCGCTTTCCCTCATTGTGGAAAAGTTTCGACGAGCTGGTGGCATCTGGCCAGATAACGTCGACACGTGAAGCCTTTCGCGAACTAGAGGATTTTGGTGGCGACAGCTTCATTTGGGCGAAGGAAAACGAGGTGATTTTCACTACTCCTGATGCGGCCGAAGCTGCGGTTGTCGTGCAGATTTACTCAGTTGCGCACTTCCAAGCAAATATGGAGAAGCAAAAACTGTTAAAGGGCGGTAGAAACGCTGACCCGTTCTTGATTGCGCGCGCCGCAGTAGTCGGAGGAACGGTGCTCACTATGGAACAACTGAAGCCAGGTGGCGCCAAAATTCCGAACATTTGCGCTCATTTCAATGTGCCCTGTGTCGATCTTCGCGGATTTATGGAAAAAGAAGGGTGGGCATTTTGATACTGGATTGTCATCGCTGCATCCTGTTGTCGGCTGGGTGATCCATTTTAATAGTAGTCGCAAGCGATCGCTGCCCCAGCCCAAAGGATGGAGACCAACGCCGCACTGCGAATACCGCAAGACTGCCTCTACCTTACCCGCCACTTCCTTTCTCTTCATGGCGAAATGAGTCTGGCAGCGGGCTCGGCCGCTATACCTGGAGCGACTTCCATCTCAAGGCCAACCATGAGCGACTACCTAGAAATTACTTCCCGGCTTGTCAGCGCCGTGCTGATCGGCGGCGTCATCGGCCTGGACCGCAACCTGCACGGCAAGCCGTCCGGGATGAAGACGCTAGGCCTGGTGGCGCTGGGCTCATCACTGGCAACCATGGCTAGTCTGGGCTTCGAATTCCAGCCTGCCGCGCACGACGGCGCCGCCGTGAGCCGGGTCATCCAGGGCATCATCACCGGCATTGGCTTCCTGGGCGCCGGCGTAATCGTGCATGAGCGTAGTTCCGAGCGCGTGCGCGGCCTGACGACCGCCGCCTCGATCTGGGTGACCGCATCGATCGGCATCGTCTG
>CXWL01013900.1_pt1 | contig 16796 bp, 17 predicted proteins | sample 590931 | NCBI WGS metagenome assembly CXWL01 (sample SAMEA3498368, study PRJEB10139) | groundwater metagenome | biome: water well; material: biofilm material | place: Germany | collected 2015-04-27 | reverse complement strand
CGCTAAGGCCAGGCACAAATAATGTCAACACACTGTCGATGAGGCTAATGGCAAACGAACTCCACAAAAGTAGAAAGGCATTTCGAATCTGGGTTGGCGACATGATGTGATCCAAGCGAGCGCTCAACGTAATGTCAATCGCAAATCCTGCGAATGATTCTGGCGGGACAACTCGCATAAACAGAGACCAGCCGGCGTCGTCATTGAAGTCTCTGCTCCATTAGCGATAGCGTCAAACCCCGCAACCGGCGGCGGTCGTTGGATCAAGCCACACGTGGGGCGATGCATTGGGTTCCTCCCGACATTGAAGTGAACCGCATCTTAGCGCGTGCCCGAGCCCACGCCCGCATTGGCGTGCCGGTGACACTGGCCACGCTGGCTATTGTGTGGATGTGGCTGGCATGACTACACTGGCACACTTACCACCGTCACCCTGATGCAAAGGAGCCCCTGACATGCACAAGCCCCCCAAAGTCGCCGTGTTGCTGGCTGGCTGCGGCCACCTCGATGGCGCCGAAGTGCGCGAAGCCGTGTTGACCCTGCTGGCCCTGGACCAACAAGGCGCGGCCTACCAGTGCGTCGCGCCCAATGCAGACCAACACCACGTGGTGAACCACGTGACCGGTGAGCCGGTGCCTGGGGCCACGCGCAATGTTCTGGAGGAATCCAGCCGCATCGCCCGCCTGGGGCAATGCATGGACTTGGCTCACGCGCAGGTGGAAGACTTTGCCGCTCTGATCATGCCGGGCGGTTATGGCGTGGCCAAGAACCACTGCTCGTTTGCCTTCAAGGGTGCCGAAGCCGAGGTACGCCCCGACGTGGCCGCGTTTGTGCGCGGCTTTTTTGACGCCAAGAAGCCGGTTGGGGCGATTTGCATCGCGCCCGCGCTGGTGGCCCTGGCCCTGCATGGCAAGACCAGCACCAACTTGACTTTGGGCAACGACGCCGGCTGCGCCAGCGCCATGCAGCAACTCGGCCAGCACCATCAAGATACGCCCAACGCCCGCCAGATCGTGATCGACGAGGCCCACAAACTCATCACCACCCCGGCCTACATGTTTGACGATGCACGCCTGAGTGATGTGTTCGTGGGCATCGAGCGCTGCGTGGCCGAAGTGCTCAAGCGGGTCTGATCCCGCTGGAGATCAGATTCCCAGCAGCTTCCTGGCCTCGCCCAGGGCCTTGATCGAGTCGTCGTGCTTGCCGGCCTTGTGCAGCGTTTCGCCTTCGGCGCGAAGTGACCTGACCTTGATCAAATCGGCTGCGGAGATCTTGGGTTCGGTCGCAATCTTGGCGTCAATCGCTTTCATGTCGGCTGGACAGTGGTAGGCAAAGGCGCTGGCACTGGCCAGGAGCAGTGAACCAATCAGGAGTTTTTTCATGGTGTGGTCAAAAAGGCACCAGGACAGTCTGGCAGCGCGATTTTCAGCCGCGCGTGCCGCAGCGCCAGATCGGTCGAACAATGCTGTGTTGGCAGTAGTGTTTTTGTCGCTGACAATCCCCCCATGCCCATTGCAAACTACATCAAGGAAATCGGCCGCGGCAAAGATGGCGCGCGCTCCCTCAACCGCGAGCAGGCCGCCGACTTGTTGGGCCAGGTACTTGACGGCGGTGTGTCCGACCTGGAGATCGGCGCGTTTTGTCTGGCGATGCGCATCAAGGGCGAAACGGCGCAGGAGATGGCCGGCTTTCTGGATGCCACCCACACGCGGATGAACCGCTTGCCGGCGGGCGACAAGCCCCTGGTAGTGCTGCCCAGCTACAACGGCGCACGCAAGCTGCCGGGGCTGACGCCCTTGCTGGCCTTGCTGCTGGCGCGCGAGGGCGTGCCGGTGCTGATCCACGGCACGGCCACCGAATCGAGCCGCGTTTTCACGTCAGAAGTGCTGTCAGCCCTTGATATACCGGCACAGGTAGCTATCACATCAATAGCATGTGGCGAACTGGCGTTTGTGCCCACTGCATTGTTGTGCCCGGGCTTGCAGCGCTTGCTGGACGTGCGCCGTCTGATTGGCCTGCGCAACCCGGCGCACAGCCTGGTCAAACTGATGAACCCCAGCATGGGGCGCAGCCTGGTGGTGGGCAGCTATACCCACCCCGAGTACGCTCTGTCGATGGCCGCCACAGTGGAGCTGATGGGCACGGACGCCATGCTGCTGCGCGGCACCGAGGGCGAATCGGTGGCCGACGCGCGTCGCGTGCCCAAGTTGCAGGGCTTTATCGCCGGGCGGGCGATTGACTTGCAAGAACCCCAAGGCGGCACCTTGACCGCCCTGCCCGATTTACCCAGCCAGATCGATGCCACCAGCACCGCCACCTACATTCGCCGCGTGATGGCGGGTAACAGCCCGGTGCCCACGCCGATTGCACTGCAGGTGCTGCACATCCTGCGCCTGGTCGCTTTGATGTGAGCCCGAGCGCAGCCACTACCCAAGCGTCCATGCAGAGTTTTGACGCGGTGATCGTGGGTGCCGGCGCCGCCGGCTTGTTTTGCGCGGGAGTGGCCGGGCAATTGGGTTGCAAGGTGCTGCTGCTGGACCACGCCAGCAAGCTGGCCGAGAAGATTCGCATCTCGGGCGGCGGTCGCAGCAACTTCACCAACCGTGATGTCTCGGCGGCCAACTTCCTGAGCGACAACCCCAACTTTTGCCGCTCGGCGTTGGCACGCTACACGCCCGCTCACTTCATCGCACTGATGCAGCGCCACGGCATTGGCTTCCACGAGAAGCACAAGGGGCAGTTGTTTTGTGATCGCTCGTCGGATGACCTCATCACCATGTTGCTGGCCGAGTGCGACGCCGGCCAGGTCACGCGCTGGCAGCCTTGCAGTGTGCGGCGCGTCGGTTTCTCGCCGGTTGACGAAGGTGCCACCGGCGCCAGTCACTACGAGCTTGACACGGATCGCGGCGCCATTCGTACCGCCAAGCTGATCGTGGCCACCGGCGGCCTGTCGATCCCCAAGATTGGCGCCAGCGACTTCGGCTACGGACTAGCGCGTCAGTTTGGCCTGCGCATCGTCGAGCCACGCCCGGCCCTGGTGCCGCTGACCTTTGACGCGACGGGCTGGGCCCCGTATGCCGAACTGTCGGGCCTGTCGTTGCCGGTCAACATCGAGACCGGGGCCAAGAAGAGCAAGGCCACCTTCCGCGAGGACTTGCTGTTCACGCACCGGGGCCTGAGCGGGCCGGCGGTGCTGCAAATTTCGAGCTATTGGCAGCCGGGCACGCCGCTGCGCATCAACCTCGCGCCCGATCACGATCTGCTGGCCGAACTGATGCGCGCCAAGTCCAGTTCGCGCAGGCTGATTGCCAATGAACTGGCGGCCTGGGTACCGGCGCGCCTGGCGCAAACCTGGACCCAAGCCAAGCAGGCCGCGCCGCACGACTGGCAGCGCCCGATCACCGAGGCCACCGACAAGGCGCTGGCCGCCCTGGCCGAGCGGCTGCAGCGCTGGGAGCTGACGCCCTCGGGTACCGAAGGCTATGCCAAGGCCGAGGTCACCGCCGGTGGCGTCGACACGCGCGAGTTGTCCAGCCAAACCATGGAGTCCCGGCAACCGGGCCTCTACTTCATTGGCGAGGTGGTGGACGTAACCGGTTGGCTGGGTGGCTACAACTTTCAGTGGGCCTGGTCCAGTGCCTTTGCCTGTGCGCAAGCCTTGGCGGCAGGGCTGGCGCCGCGATGGCAGAATCCAGGACCTACAACAACGACACCCTGAGCAGCCTTACCGGGACCGAACACAATTTGGACCCGGCACGCCTCACCCTGAACCATGCGCATGCACACACTGATACCCCACACGTCCTCCCGCTTCATCGCCCTCCTGGCCCTGGGCCTGGCCCTGCTATCGGGCCCCACCCTCCTCCTTGCGCAAGCCGCTCGCGTCGCGCCCAAGCCGCTCAGCCAGGCCTACGCTGGCGTGATCACGCTGGATGTGGACCTGACCGATCTGGAGCGCAAGATCATGGAGGTGCGCCAGACCATGCCAGTCAAGCCCGGTCCCCTGACGCTGTTCTACCCACGCTGGCTGCCGGGCACCCATTCGCCCACCGGTCCGATCAGCCAACTGGCCGGCCTGCGCATTCTTGCCAGCGGCCAGGCCATCGAGTGGCGCCGCGACACGCTGGACATGTACGCTTTTCACCTGGACGTGCCCAGCGGCGTGAAGAGCCTGGACTTGAGTTTTCAGTACCTCTCGCCGGTGTCCGAGGCCACCGGGCGCGTGGTCATGACGCCAGAAATCGTTGGTCTGCAATGGAACACCGTGCTGCTGTACCCGTCTGGCTACGCTGCCAGCGCCATCCCGGTGCGCGCCAGTGCGCGCCTGCCACATGACTGGAAGTTTGCCAGCGCCCTGGACGAGCAGTCCCGCGATGGCGACCGTGTGGTGTTCAAAGAGGTTTCGCTGGAGACCCTGGTTGATTCGCCGCTGTGGGCGGGCCGCTACACACAGCGCGTGGCGCTCGATGCCAGCGCTGTCGCGCCGGTCTATCTGACGCTGTTTGCCGACGCCGCGTCCAGCCTGAAGGCCAGCACCGAGCAGCTTGACGCGCACAAGGCCCTGGTCCTTCAGGCCGATCACCTGTTTGGCTCGCGTCATTTCAAACGCTACGAGTTCCTGCTGGCGTTGAGCGAGCATTTCTCGGGCATTGGCCTGGAACACGCCGAGTCGAGCGAGAACGGCGTGAGACCGAACTACTTCACCGAGTGGGCCAAAAGCACCCCGCGCCGCACGCTGTTGCCGCATGAGTACACCCACTCCTGGAACGGCAAGTTCCGCCGCCCCGGTGACCTGAATACGCCCAACTTCAATGAGCCGATGCAGGGCAGTTTGTTGTGGGTCTACGAAGGGCAAACCCAGTACTGGGGCTATGTCCTTGGCGCGCGCGCCGGCCTGGTGTCGGTGGCCGATTCGATGGACAGCCTGGCACAGTCGGCGGCCTGGCTCGACGCCCGCTCCGGGCGCGTCTGGCGCAACCTGCAAGACACCACCAACGAGCCCGTCATCAGCCGCCGCGCCGCACAGGACTGGCGCGATTGGCAGCGCGGCTCAGACTACTACGACGAAGGCACCCTGATCTGGCTGGACGCGGATACCAAGATCCGCGAACTCAGCGAGGGCAAGAGGAGCCTGAACGACGTCGCCAAACTGTTCTTTGGTGTCGAGAACGGACGGGTCAGGACCTTGGCCTACAGCTTCGACGATGTGGTGCGCGCACTCAACACAGTGGCGGCGTTTGATTGGGCCGCATTTTTGCGCCAGCGACTCGCCAGCCACGCGGCACCGGCACCGCTGGACGGCCTGCGGCGCAGCGGCTGGAAGCTGGCCTTCAGCGACAAACAAAGCGAGTACGCCAAAGCCACCGAGGCGACCCGCAAGAGCACCAGTCTTAGCTACTCTCTGGGTCTTGATCTGGACAAGGACGGCAAGCTGACTCAGGTGCAGTGGGGTGGCCCGGCGTTCAAGGCCGGCCTGACACCGACCGTGCAGTTGGTCGCCGTCAACGGTGTTGCCTACAAACCCGAGTTGCTGCGGGAAGCCATCACGCAGGCCAAGGATGGCAGCGGCGTGGAACTGCTGGTCAAGGCCAACGACCGCTACCGCAGCGTCAAGATTGACTACCGAGACGGCCTGCGCTACCCGAAACTCGAACGCATCGAGGGCACGCCGGATCGCCTGACGGAGATTTTGGCGGCAGTCAAATAGACATATAGGCACTTGGGCTGCGCGCAAGGCCGTGGGGGCATGGCCGACGATAGGTGGTACACCAAAAGTACACCGTGCAGCCATGCACCAATTGCGTACAATTCGCACCAATACGTATATTGCAGGAATAGTATGCAAACGATCAGTGCCACCGACCTAGCCAGAAACACCCGAGAGATACTGGACACGGTTGCCAGCCGTGGCGAGACCGTGGCGATAGAACGCAACCACATCCTGATTGCACAAATCGTTCCACCGGTGCGTACCATGACGGCGTCCCAGGCGCTTGCTGGGCTAACGTTTCCTGTGCTGACGCCGGCACAAGCCGCAGCCTGGCTCACGGACAGCCGGCAAGACTTCGGCGATGCGGTGCGTGACCCATGGGCTTGATTCTCGATAGCTGTATCTGGGTGGGGCTTGCCGCCAACCAGGTGGATCGGCAAGCGGTCATTGAAGCCGCAGGCGAAACGCCGGTGTTTACCTCCGCAATCTCCCTCGGTGAGCTGAACTTTGGTGTGCAGTCATGCGCCGACCCAGCGGAACGCGCCATGCGCGCGGCCTACCTGCGCCACGTCGAAAGTCGCCCGACACTGGGCGTGTCCAAGCACACCGCAGCGGCCTTTGGCGTGCTCGCGGCCGCCGTCAAACAGGCCGGCCGTTCGCCCCGGCCGCGCTACAACGACCTCTGGATAGCCGCACAAGCCATCGAACACGGGTACGTGCTCCTGACACTCAACACCAGCGATTTTGTGGGCCTACCGGGACTGCGGCTTGCAACGCTCGCGCCGAAGGCGCAGGCATAGGCAGGCACGATTTGGCCGGGCGGCCAAACCGGCCCTCAGGCCGCGCGCAGCGCAGCCCGCAGGCTGGCGCTGATCTCGGGCTTGGCCGCGAACGGATCGCTGGGGTTGCGGGCCAGCATGACATCCTCCAGGCGCGATTGCACCGAGCCAATCGCCTTGGGGTGGCTGTAGATATAGAACTGGTTGGTGGCGATGGCGTTGAACACCAGGCGCGCGACATCTGCGGCTGAGACCTTGCCCGAACTGACGGCTTTCTCGCTCATGGCCTGGCCAATCAGTTGGCTCTTGGTCGGCTTGCTGTCGGGCTGGCTCAGGTCCTCTGGGCGGTTGCGCTCGCTCTGGGTAATGCCGGTTGGCACAAAGAAGGGGCACAACACGCTGGCGCTGATCTGCTCGGTGACCAGGGCCAGGTCTTGGTACAGCGTTTCGCTCAAGGCCACCACGGCGTGCTTGCTGACGTTGTAGATGCCCATGTTGGGTGCGCTCAACAGGCCCGCCATGCTGGCGGTGTTGACGATGTGGCCTTGGTAGCCGGGGTCCTTGGCGGCCGCCTCCAACATCATCGGGGTGAACACCCGCACGCCATGGGCCACGCCCATCACGTTGACACCCAACACCCATTCCCAATCTTGCAGCGTGTTCTCCCAAATCAGGCCGCCGCTGCCCACGCCGGCGTTGTTGAACACAAAATGCGGTGCGCCAAAACGTGCAAGCACGGCCTGGCCCAAGGCCTCGACCTCGCTGGCTTTGGAGACATCCAGCCGGACCGCCAGCACCTGGGCGCCGGCCGCGCGCATCTCGGCGGCGGCTTGGTCCAGCGCGTCTTGCTGCACGTCGGCCAGCACCAGGTTCATGCCCAGGCTGGCGCCGATGCGGGCGCACTCCAGGCCAAAGCCCGAACCCGCGCCAGTCAGTACCGCGGTCTTGTTCTTGAAGTCACTGATCACGGGAGCACCGCCTTCAGCACGTAGCCGATGCGGGGAAAGTGCACCTGCACGGTGCCGGCGCGCTNNGCCACGGTGACGCGGCTACCCAGTGCAATGCCGTGTTCATCCTGAAACGTGTGGTCGCGCTGGACGGCTGGTCCGGGCGCGGCGGCACACTCCGCAATAGCCGCTTCGGCCGTGAACTTGGACATCTGACCATGGCCTAGTGCCGCCATGCGGTCCATCCAGTTCAGTACCGCAGGCGTGGCATCCAGGATGCCGGCCATCACGGACACGCGAACGCGCGTGAACCACAGCGCGTGGTAGGCCGCGAAGTCGGCCACGCAAGGCGCGCCGCCAAGCAGGAAGTCCTGCCCTTCGAGCATATTGGAAAGGCGGCGCAGGTAGCTTCGGTAGGCGGCGGTGGCGTCACCCGGGCGCAGCCGGACCATGCCGCTGCTCATGGCCGCACGGTCGGCGCCAAAGGCCTTGGCAAGCTCGGGCGGCGCACCTTCGAACATCGCCGCGGCGCCCTTGGGCTGCAGGTTGTAGGCCATGGCGGCCCAGAACAGGGTGGTATCGGCCCACTGCGCTACGACGCGCGCCACGCCGCCTTGGTGCGCAGGGTACAGCGTGGGCGTGGGCTGCAGGTGCTCCAACACATCGCATATCAGGGCGCTGTCGCAATACACGTCCGCGCCGATTTGCAGAAACGGCGTCTTGCGGTAGCCACCGGTCAGCGCCAGCACATCGGGCTTGGGCGTCACCGCCGGGATGACGACCGAGCGCCAGGCCAATTGCTTGTAGCCCAATACCAGGCGCACCTTCTCGGAGAAGGGCGAGGCGGGGTAATGGTGCAGGATGAGATCGCTCATATCAATTTCACCAGTTGTTTGCCAAAATTCTTGCCCTTGAGCAAACCCAGGAAAGCCTCGGGCGCGGCCTCGATGCCTTGCGCGATCGACTCGCGCGCGCGCAGCGTGCCGGTGGCCACCAGCGTGCCCAACTCAGTCAGCGCCTCGGGCCAGACTTCCATGTGTTCACTAACGATGAAGCCCTGCACCTTGAGGCGATTGGTCAGGATCAGGGCCGGATAGGTCAGCGGCATCGGCGCGCCGTTATAGCCGGCAATCATGCCGCACAGGGCGATGCGGCCAAACGCATTCATGCGTGGCAACACGGCATCGAGCACCATGCCACCGACGTTCTCGAAGTGGCCATCAATGCCGTTGGGACAGGCTTCCTTCAGCGCCTTGGACAGCGAGGCGGCATCGGCGTGCAGCTTGTAGTCGATGCAGGCGTCAAAGCCCAGTTCGTCCACGGCGTATTTGCACTTGTCCGGCCCGCCAGCAATGCCCACGGTGCGGCAACCGCGCGCCTTGGACAAAGCGGCAAAGGCGCTGCCCACCGCACCCGTGGCGGCGCTGACCACCATCGTTTGCCCGACTTTTGGTTCGATGATCTTGACCAAGCCGTACCAAGCCGTGACGCCGGGCATGCCCACCGCGCCCAGGTAGGCGCTCAGCGGCACGTGGGTGGTATCGACCTTGCGCAAGGCACCGGGCTGCGCTGCATCGACCACGCTGTATTGCTGCCAGCCGCCCATGCCCACCACCTTGTCGCCCACCGCAAAGCGCGGGTTGCGCGACTCGACCACCTCGCCCACCGTGCCGCCGCCCATGGTCTGACCCAATGGCTGCGGCAAGGCGTAGCTCTTGGCGTCATTCATGCGGCCGCGCATGTACGGGTCCAGGCTGAGGAAGTGGTGGCGCACCAGCACCTGACCGTCCTGCAGCGCGGGTGTCTCGGACACCACCAGTTTGAAGTTACTCGCGAGCGCCTCACCGGTGGGGCGGTTGTCGAGGTGGATTTGTTTGTTTTGGGGCATGGCTTGTCTCCAGTGAAGGTTGAGTGATTGTGGGATGCGTTCGGTTGATCCGATGAAGTCAGTCAGTCGGCACGATGTTCGGGTCGATTTGCAGGGCGTTGATGCGCCGCCCACCGGAGGCCAGCGCCCGCACGTACTTGAAGGTGCCGGTGGCGTGGGCGCAGGGTTTGCCGGCCTCGTCATGAACGGTGGCCTCGGTAAACGCCAGCGTCACGCTGCGGTGCAACAGCCGCCCCTTGGCGGTGAGCTTGCCCACGGCCGGTTGCATGAAGCTGGTCTTCATCTCGATGGTGACCACGCCCATGTCCTTCTGCACGCTGCGCGCCGCCACCGCCATGGTGACATCCAGCAGTGTCATCAATGCCCCGCCATGCGTGACGCCAAAGGAGTTGAGGTGCACCGGAAGCGGCTCATAACTGATCTGCGAGGCGCCACCGTCGAACAACTCCAGGTCAAAACCCAGGTGGTTGACGAAGGGGATTTCAACGCCGAATTTCATGCGAGTGCGCCGCCGTGAGAAGTGACAAGCGTGGGGGCCATGTCGTCAGCCGCCTGTCACGACGCTCACGCCGCCATCCACCGCCAGCCACTGGCCGGTGATGTGTTTGCCGGCATCCGACGCGAACAACACACACAGGCCCTTGAGGTCTTCGTCGTCGCCCAGGCGCTTGAGCGGCGCGTGCGCGGCCAGCTTTTCCTCGCCCATGGCCTTGAGGGTGTGGGCGGTCATCTTGCTGGGGAAGAAGCCCGGGCAGATGGCGTTGACGGTGATGTTGTGGCGGCCCCATTCGGCGCCCAGCGTGCGGGTGAAGTTGATGACCGCGCCCTTGGAGGTGTTGTAGGCAATGGTGTTCATGCCCTCGGGGTTGCCCCCCAAGCCGGCGATGGACGCCACGTTGATGATGCGGCCCGAGCGACGCGGAATCATGCTCTGCTTGGCCAGCATCTGGCTCAGGATAAAGTAGCTGCGCACGTTGAGGTTCATCACCTTGTCCCAGGCGTCCACCGGATGGTCCTCGGCCGGCGCGCCCCAGGCGGCGCCGGCATTGTTGAGCAGGATGTCCACGTCGCCCATGCGCTGAAGCGTCTCGCTGACCAGGCGCGCGATGTCGGCCTCTTTGCTGCAATCGGCGGCCACCCAACGGGCATCGATCCCTGCGGCCTGCAGCTCGGCGGCCGCCTGCTCCAGGTCTTCGGCCTTGCGTGAGCTCAGCATGACGCGGGCACCGGCCTCGCCCAGGGCATGCGCCATCTGCAGACCCAGCCCGCGAGAGCCGCCGGTGACCAAGGCGGTCTTGCCGGTGAGGTCGAACAGTTGTTGAATAGTGCGCGCCATGGTGATTTCCTGATGTTTTGCGGGACAGACCTTTAGCTCTGTCCTCAACTGATTGCTGGATGTTGGATGTTGAATTGAATGCGGAATTTGCCATTGTGCGGCGACCGGCAAAGGATGCGTGTCTCGTGGGTGATAAGGCTTCTCATTTGGGCACGGCCAGACCGACAAACGCGTAGACTGAGCGACGCCTGTCGCAAAAGGAGGTTCACCATGCTGCTCGAATGCGCACCTGCCCCATCCTGGCTGTTGTCGGCCGGACGGTCTTGGGCTGTGGCCGCGGCCGTCTTGCTCGGCGGGACCCAGGCCGCCTGGGGTGACCCCAATCCGCCCGCGCGCGCCGCTGCGGGATCGCCCCCCGTGGCAGCGAGGATGCTGGACGCCGCGTCGCTGATGGATTGGGCGCAGCGCCAGCTTCCCGACATCTTCCCCGACCAGGCCGGCACATTGACCGGCGATGGTTTTGTGTACCGCCACTACCCGAGCACGCAAAACTTCATCGCCGTCAAGTCGGACGGCGAGGTCTATGTGCTGGGGCCGGTTACCGCCAATCAATTGAAGGCGGTCGGCACACTGGCGGTGCTGAGCTGCGCCGTGTATCCGGAGAACTGCAACGCTCCGGTCCAGGTGGCCAAGGCCAACTTGCAGACAGTGGGCAGCGCCCAGGTTGGATCGTCGACACGCCTGGCGCTAAGCTGGTCGGCGGCACTTGGTGGCACGGTGCACCACTATGCCGTCAGCGCCACCGAATCCATCGGCAACACCATGGTAACGGCCACCGCGTCGGCCTCGGACACCAGCCTGACGCTGACTGGCCTGAAGGCGGCCACACCCTACAGCGTGAGCGTGACCGCGTGTGGCGACAGCTTGTGTGGCACCGCCGCCAACTATGCAACGGCCAACGCCACCACGGACGGCGAATATTGGCAGCTTCAAGGAACTGGCAACAGCACGGCGGGCTTGACCCGCATCGTCAGTGACGGCAATGCGCGCATCAGCGCCACCCGCTTCGGCGCCGAGGCCGCCGGCGCGACCGCCAACCGCATTCAGCTCTATTACGGCCCCAGTGGGCAAACCCGGCAGATCTTGTCGACCGCGCTGACCAGCAGCGCCACCAGCGCCGGCAACCCATCCAGTTACCTTAACTTTGTCAGCAGCCTGGGGCAGACCGGACTGCTGACCCCGACCCCCGCCGCGCCCATGATCGAGGTCATCGCCACCGGGCAAGGTGTACCCCTGTCGGCCGCCATGGGCGCCAAGGTGCGCCTGTTCTTCGAGGCGCAGGGCATGGACAAGAAGACCCGCGTCTTCAGCATCGACAGCGTCGACGGTTATGTGGGTCAAGATTTCAATGCGGGCAGCGCCATCACCTGCGCCACCACCGCCGATTTTTCGACCGGCGGCGGCTGCGCCTTCGCGGTGGCCATTGGCGTGGAAGGCGACAGCGTGGCCCCCAACAGCAAGATCCTCAACGCACGCCAGAACAAGGTGGGCTACCCGACCCAAACCGACTGGCGCTGGGACGGCGCGCCCGGCACATTCATGGTGTTCACCAGTGGCGCCATCAGCGGCTGCACCAATGCCGACCGGACCCACGGCTATGCAGTGTGGGACGGCAGCAACTGGAAGGTGCAGTACCACGGCAACGGCTGTCCCAAGCTGTTTACCAACGTGCAGGCGGCGTTCCCCATGCACCTGGGCGGCGTGCGCTACAAGCTGTACTACGGCAACACCTCGGTGACGACCGGGCGGCTCAGCAGCCCCCTGCCCTTTCTGGGGCCCAAGCAGTTGCTGTACGCCGATGGCACGCTGACCGGGTCAAGCGACCGCGTGGATTTCGAAGACTGGGAAGCCCAAAGCGAGGCCCGCAACGTGATCTTCGTGTGGCCCAACGGCGAGCCTCTCAACGACACCGCCGAGGGCTACATTGACGACTTTCATTTTCTGACCCCCACCGGCAGCCTGGACCTGCAGGTGATGTACCTGGCCATCACCAACGGCACCGAAGTGCCGCTGGGTGCGGCGGCGGTGTTGCTCAATCCGTAACGGACCATCAGGCGGCTTCCAGCGCAAGCCTTGGCGCCTCGGGCAAGGCATTCAGTTGGTCCATGATGGCCTGATCCCGCTTCAAGGGGTAGGCGGCGGGGATCACCAGCGTGGTGGCGCTGACCAGGTCGGCGCTCGGCAAATCGCGCAGCAAGATCTTGTCGATGCGGGTTTTTTCCAGCGGGTTGGTGGCCGCTTCGTACAGGATCACCTCGTGGCCCAGTGGATAATCGCGCGCCAACTTGTCCACCAGTACCTGCACGCGAGCCGCCGTGGTCTCAAAACGCTTGAGGCTCAGTTCACCAGCCAGAGAGGGCTGCCACAGGATGAGCAGCGCGCTGGGGTCGATGCGGCGTTCATAGATCATGAACTGGGTGGTTTCCATGGACTGCATGCCGGTGCGCCCAGGGTCGATGCCCAAATCGGCCACCAAGCAATCCTCGGCCGAGATGCCGGGCAGCATCTCGGCGCTGTAACCTTCGGCGCGCGCGTCCTTGATGGCCATGTGCGAGATACAGGCAAAAATGCCGGGGTGGCCGTAGAAGGCCGCGCAGACGGTCTTGCCGGCGCGCACTTGCTCAAGAATGGTGTCGGCCATGCGCCGGTAGGTATCACGGCGGTCCTTTCCTTCCACATCGCAGTCACTGTAATAACCCAGCACGCAGATGAACTCCTTGGCGATGCCCTGTATCCAGTTGCGCGTGAAAATATTGGGCACCGCGGAGACGACCACGTCGGCGGTTTCGATATGGCTTTGCGCCAGGGGCGTCACCTGTCCTGCCATGCGCATGCCGGTGCCGACGCAGATCAATTTTCCTGGTTTGGTGTTTGTCATAGTTGTCATGTTTGTGCCTGCGAATCGATTGTTGCCACGCCGCCGTCGACACTATGGCGCAGCGGGCTCGGATGCGGGGCCGCCCCCGATGCCTGGTACACCGTGACGCGGTTGCGCCCCTCGTTCTTGGACAGGTACAAGGCCTTGTCGGCAGCCACCAGCGTCTCTTCGTAGCTGGACAGCCCGCTGATGCCGCGTGTGGCGATGCCAAAACTGGCCGTCATCACAAAGCTGAACCCACTGGGGCTGGTGTCAATGGTGGCAATGGCGGCGCGGCAGCGCTCCGCCAAGGCCAGCACTTCTTCCTCGGTGGCCTGCGGCAGACAGATGGCAAACTCCTCACCACCCAGACGCCCCAACATATCGGTTTTGCGTAGCTGCGCCTTGGCGGTGTCGCACACCGTCTTGAGCACCCAATCACCGGTGGCGTGGCCACGGGTGTCGTTGATCATCTTGAAAAAATCCATGTCAAACAGCACCAGGCTCACGGGGCCGGTGGAGTCTCTGAAAGCCTGTTGCGCGCTGGCACAAAAGTGCGCGCGATTGCTGACCTGCGTCAGCCCATCGACCTGAGCGGATTGGCGGAACACATTCTTTTGACGCAGGGTTTTGACAAGCCATGCGCCCAGACCGGCCAACAGAACCAGACCCAGGGTCAGCAACAAGATCAGGTTCTGGTATTTGCCGTGTTGCAGTTCCTTCTCGATGCCCAGGTTCTTGTTTTTTTGTTCCAACAGGGCCATTTGATTGGCCTTGTCTTGGGTCTCGAATTTGACGCGTTGGTGCGCAATGTTCCTGTGCAGTTGGTCGTCCAGCACCTTCTTCTTCAACGCCAGGTTGATGTCGTAGTAACCAATGGCGGCGGCTAGTTGACCTTGGGTGCGTTTGATGGCAGCCATGGTTTCACTGGTCTTTTCTTGTAAGACGAGAACGCGGCTCGACTGGGCGCGTTGGTAGGCCCGAAGGCCATAGTGCTCCGCACGCTCCGCGTTTCCGGCTTGCAGATAAGCGCGGGCAACAGCCTCCTCAAGCTGCGTGAGGTAATCAGAATCTTTGCTCAGTATCGAAAACTCTCGTAGCAGGGGCAAACTCGTGGCGATACCTTCTGCGTAGCTGCCGGAACCGATCACATCGATTGCTGCATGCGTCTTGACGATGAGCGTAAAGAACTGGTTATTGTTGGCGTCACAGGCCAGAATGGCTTCGGGCACCAGTGCGCGGGCCAGTGCGTTGCTTGCGCGCATATAGTTCGTTTCAACCTTGTTGGTCAGGCCAACACAAGCCGCGTAAGAACCGGCAGAGTCATCCCGCAGGGCGTAAATGCGCTCCGCGAAGTCCAGCGCTTCGTCATAGGCACGCAGTGCGGTCAACAAATTTGCCGCACTCTGCAAGGCGACAATTTTTTGCGAGGTTTTTTCGATGACTGGCAACAGTAGAACGGATTCGTTCATTGCCTGCAATGCAGGTTCATACCTGCCCAGCGCGGTGTTGGCATCGATCAACTCGTAGAGAAAACGCGCGCGCCGCGCAGGCGACTTCACCTGACCAATGAACGACTCTACCAACCTAACCCGTTCCTCATGATTCCCTTTTGCGCCAAGGGAAAATGCGCGGGCAAGATGATACTTTTCGTTCTGATCCGTTGTGAACGTTGGCTGCAAAGCCCTAAGTTTTTCGAGTATGGGATCGACATCATTCGGTGACGATCCGTTTTGCTTGAATAGCTCAGAATAGAGGGAGTCGAAAGTGGATGGCCCCTCAGCGACTGCGCCAGACGAACAGCACCATCCAATCGCAAGGCAAGCAAGTGCCCTGACGAAGTATCTGCGTACCATCAGCGTCGCAAAGTGTGAATCCTCTGAAAACTAGTAGGTGTCGTCAACATTGAACACTTGAACTTTCGGGAACTCAGTTACATCGATCCCCGCAGAACTCGCTATCGCAGTCTTATCCCCCGACATGAATATCTGTTGTTCATCGGCATTCAAACCAAACTGCGTCATGGCCGCAACTGGATCGGCGTTGTGTGCCGTAACTGCGGTTGCGTTGGAATCCAGATGGTTCAGGTAGTCGAGTAGTTTGGACATTGGGTAGGCCTTGGTTGGAAGAAATTGTGTGAATCTGTAAACACCAAAGATTCTATGGCCTTGTCACTTCGTTATCGACAGCGCCATCTTCAATTTGCTTGACCTGCTTGCCCGGACCCTGGCCTACCCGGTGCTAGACTGAACCCCCTCACTTCCACCAATGCGGGGGTTGCCGTGAACAAGAAGCCAACATGGGTCAACTGGTTGTTGTCGGTCGTCCTGCTGCTCGCCGGTGTGGCTGCGGTTGCGAAGGAGGCAAGCGGCACCGTGGTGTCGCTGCGTGGGGACACGCTGGAGCGGCTCAAAAAGAACGCCTGGCACGCGATGGTCCAAGGGGACAAGGTCAGCATGGGCGAGCGTCTGCGCACCGGTAGCACCGCCGTGGCGGTGATCGATTTCCCCGGCGTCGGCCGCTTCGTCATGGGGCCCGGCTCCGAGATCGAGATGGGCCGGGAGCCGAGGGATTTCACCACCAAGATGAACCGTGGCGCGCTGTGGATGCAAACCGCGCTGCCCGCCGGCAACCGCACCGCCATCAGCACGCCGATTGCCATCGCCGGCGTGCGCGGCACGGCGTTCTCCATGGTGTTCGCCGAGGGCGAGAAGGCCGTCTGCGCCTGTACCTGCGCGGGCAACATCGAGGTCACCAGCCCCGACGGCAGCAAGCTCGCCGTGCCCAAGGGCGAATACGTCACCATTGACGCGGGCCGGTCCGTGCCGACCACGGCGCAACCGTCTGCCCCCGTGCTGGAGCAAAGCGGCACCGTGTTTGACTTCTGCCAGGCCTGCCATGTGCTTGGGGGCAAGGGCAAGCTGAAACCCGGGTGGAAGTGAAGCTGCCATTGCTTGTGGCGCTGCTGGCGGCGGCGGCCGTCAGCTTCGATCCTGGCGGCCAGTTGGATAACTTTGAGCGGCGCACGCTCGACGCCCGCGCCCGCCACCACGCCGCGCCGACGCCCTTCACCGAACGCATCGTCATCCTCGACATCACCGAGGAAAGCATCGACCGCCTGCGCCCGCTGTATGGACGCTGGCCCTGGCCGCGCTCGCTGCATGGCGAAGTGGCCGAGTACCTGGCGGCCGACGGCGCGGCGGCGATTGGCTTCGACTTGCTCTTTGCCGAGCCGGTCATGCGCCGCGAGGTGGATGCCACCGACTGGCAAGCCCTTGC
>CXWL01012006.1_pt1 | contig 16797 bp, 15 predicted proteins | sample 590931 | NCBI WGS metagenome assembly CXWL01 (sample SAMEA3498368, study PRJEB10139) | groundwater metagenome | biome: water well; material: biofilm material | place: Germany | collected 2015-04-27 | reverse complement strand
ATCACATCCACACGCCTTTGGGAATCCCCCACGAGTCAGAAATTATGGGGATTGGTATTAGTCATACCTGGCGCCACCAGTTCTACTGAAAAATTCCTTGTGGTCCCAGCTACCGTCATGGAATTGTACCTCTGGCACTATGATAAAAGGCGTCAGGCGGGTGGATGTTCTGTATGATTACACATGGCTCGCCAGGATCGGCCACGATGCCGTGTGTAGGGATGCCAGATCCTGACGCCTCATAGGCAGGGTTGACGGAAANNNNCGGGGGAAGGCGCTGTTTGAAGGCAAGGGGGGTTGTGTAAGTTGCCATGGGGCGGGAGGACGCGGTGACGGGCCGGCCGCGAGAATGCTCGTGCCTCCTCCGAAGAGTCTGGCAGACCCCAAGGTCAAGGCCAAATCCGACGAGGATCTGATGAAGGCCATTCAAGAGGGACGGCCTGGAACCGGCATGGTGGGATTTAAGGGGCTGCTCTCGGACCAGGACATCCGCGACCTGGTCGTCTATGTGCGAAGCTTGAGTAAGTAAACGGGAGGAGCGGTGTCGTCGAACCTTGGAAGGGGCGGACCCTGTCTCTTGTGTGAGCCGAGCCGTTACTCGTCGAGGCTCGGGCGAAGGAGGAAGGGTCCATAAACCAGGGCAAAGAGCAGGTAGGCGCTACTCCAGCTTATCGCCGCAAGCCCCAGGACGATATGCATCGAGAGCGCGGTGGACGGTCCGAATACCCGCAGCATGGCACCCAGGTTGATCAAGAGGTAGAGGCAGACAGTCAGGGGCCCCGCGTGTTTGGGGCGTCCCGTATGGCCCAGGCTAGCGCGGGTCATCACGGCCAGAGTCATCACCCCCACGGCGCCGGTGGTGAGCGCGTGCATGGCATCGGTTGTCGGCACACCCCACCCAAGTATCGCCTCTCCCAGCGCGAGCAGCGACAGCGCCAACCACCCATACCCCAGATGCAGGATCAGCACCAACGGTTCACGCCACGCGACCCAGCCATACCAGCGCGAGAGGCGGCCAAGATTGACCAGCCCGGCCGTCACCAAGACCCAGCCTGTGGCCATGGCCTGTGGCTGAACCGTCCAGGTGACCGCGCCGATTCCCACGAGCAGAACCGACAGGCCATCGAAGCGGGAAAAGGGCGGAGGCTGTTCGGTTCTGCCCTGCTGGACCAAGAAGTCGCCGGTAAAATTTGGCGTGATGCGTCCGCCGATGAGCGCCAGCAGCAGCATCACCAGTCCCAGCGCCATTCGCTCGGGAAGGTCCGTCGTCGTGCCGCTCAGCGACCGCACGTGGAACAGGATATTGGCGCCGGCATACAGACTAATCACCAGGCCAATCGGCGCCTGGGGCCAGCTCTTCCCGGCTGCAATTTCTCGCCAGACCAGTCCTGCTACGACGACAAAAAAGGCTCCGTCAATGATAGCGGACACCAGGGGCGTGAGAAACGGGATGGCCATGACCAGGCGTCCTGCCAGCCATAAGCCAAACACCAGCATCAGCTCACGCCCTCTGATCGGAGGACGGTCGGTCCAGTTGGGAATGGCCGTGAACAAGAAGCCGGTGATCACTGCGGGCAAAAAACCGAAGACCATCTCATGGGCATGCCACTCCCGAGGGGCAGCGTGAACCCCCGAATCGCCGACTCCGGCCAGCATCAGGATCCAGGCGGGGATGGCCATGCCGGCAAACAGCGCAGCCCCAAGAAAAAACGGGCGGAATCCGTACGAAAAGAAGGCCGGTCCCTGGTAGCTAGGTCTCTCGCTCGCTGTGTCAGTCATACGATCTTGAGACCTCAGTGATGCTGTGCATGTTGGCAGCGGTCATTCTGTCTCACCTCACGAATGGGCGATGGACCTCGTCGGCACGACCGTCACAGGAACCGGCCCGGCCAGATGGAGAGATCTCCACCCAGGGGTCGGGAGTCTTCAGTATCCATGGCCACCAGGAACAGACTCGTGAGCACGCCCTGATTGCGGGGATATGCATCAACAGTGTGGAGAACGGTGCTAGTGAAAGTCCTCGCCACGCTACGTGTTGTCAGTAATCCTGTCAACTAATCGTTCGTCGATTCGGGTGGTTGGAGCAAGTCACGGAGGGCGTCAATAGAGCCCGTAGGCTGTTCAAAAAGGCCGTCCAGCAAGGCCGCAGCAAGCGAAGAGTCGAACGCGTACCCTTGCGGTACGTGGAGGCTCTGAGCGACACGAGAACGCAGCTGGCGGCTTTTTTCAACAGCCTGCTGGGGATCGGACCTCATGAGGTGATTGTCAGACCTTCCCGTTCTGTGGTTTCATCAAGCCCATGGAGATATTCCCCACCCTCAGAACCGATCGGCTCCTGCTCAGACAGTTTCAGTTGAGCGATGCCATAGATGTACAACGCCTTGCCGGAGTGAAAGAGGTCGCCGCCGGCACCTTCCTTCCGCATCCCTATCCCGATGGCCTAGCCGAGCAGTGGATTACGAGCCAGCAGCAGGATTTCGAAGCCGGTACGCTCGTCAACTTTGCGCTCGTCCTCCAAGCGGACGAGGTCCTGATCGGGTCGATTGAGTTGGACATGGTTGTCGGACACCAGCATGCGCGCATGAGCTATTGGCTCGGCGTGCCCTACTGGAATCAGGGGTACGGGACGGAAGCGGTGAATGCGGTGCTCGCGTACGGGTTCACCCAGCGACATTTGCACCGGATCTATGCCCCGCACTTTCTGAACAATCCGGCATCAGGCCGGGTGCTCCAGAAGGTCGGTATGACGTACGAAGGTAGCATGCGCGAACACTATGTGCGCTTCGGTCAATATGTGGACGTGGAACTCTACGGGATGCTCGAACAGGACTTCCCCCGCCGCTAACGCATCGACGGCTGCACGCGTGACCGAGTTGATCAGAACAAGAGACTGGCCTTGGAGTAGCGAGAGTCAAGACACCAGGTACGGATAATCGGTATAGCCCTTCTCATCGCCGCCGTAAAACGTCTCAGGCTGAGGCTGGTTCAAGGGAGCACGCTTGGCGAACCGTTCCGGTAAATCTGGATTGGCTAAAAAGAGTTGGCCGAACGCCACGAGATCGGCATCACCGCGGGCAAGATATGCCGTGGCGCGTTCGTAGGTGAAGCCGCCATTTGCGATATACGTCCCCCCAAAGAGATCGCGCAAGCGGCGAAAATTCACCGCCTGCCCGGTCGTGACGCCGGACTGATCCACCTCCAGCACATGCAGGTAGGCCAGCTTGAGGGTGCCGAGACGCTCGGCCACATAGCCGAACGTCTGGTCAGGGTCGGAATCGTACATGCTGTTGAACGGGTTGATCGGCGAAAGCCGGACGCCCACCCGCTGCACATCCCAGACCTGGGTGACAGCCTCGACCACTTCAAGGAGTAACCGCGCACGGTGTTCGATCGAGCCACCATACGCATCCGTGCGACGGTTCGAGCCGTCGCGCAGGAACTGATCGAGAAGATAGCCATTGGCTGAATGGATTTCGACCCCGTCAAATCCGGCGTCGAGCGCGTGCTGAGCCCCACGGCGATACTGGTCGACGATCCCCGGAAGTTCCGTAGTTTCAAGGGCACGCGGCGTGACAAAGGGCGTAAGCCCTTCATAGGTGAAGGCGTCGCCCTCCGGCCTGATCGCAGATGGCGCCACCGGAAGCACCCCACCCGGTTGAAGCGACGGATGGGAGATGCGCCCCACATGCCAGAGTTGCAAGAACATGCGTCCACCCCGCTGATGCACGGCGTCGGTGATCGCTCTCCATCCCTGCACTTGTTCGGCCGAATGAATGCCCGGCGTATTCGGATAGCCGACCCCTTCTGGACAGACCTGCGTCGCTTCACTAATGATGAGACCTGCTGAGGCCCGTTGCTGGTAATAGGTCACATTCAGCGATTGCGGCACCTGGCCATGCCCCGCTCGAGAGCGTGTCAGCGGCGCCATCACAATCCGATTGCGCAGCTCATACGGGCCCAACTGCACTGGAGAAAACAAATCCGTACCGTAGTTCATGGGGTATCTCGTTTCAGGGAGAGATGCGTCAGTCCGTGTTGTGCTCCCTCACCATCCCACCTGGGGCGATGCAGAAGGGAGCCCCTACACTCACGCGAACAGGGAAGCCAACCTGCGCCAGCCGGTGATAGGAGTAGAACAGGAGAAGGTTCTCGTGAGTGTGCCCTCGAAGGTCCAGCCTGTGGGGAGTGGACGCTGTGGTGAGACGGTTCGAGGTTTTCAACCTCGGCGGCGTCCCGCCCTTCATGGGTCAATTTGGTGTGGTGATGGCTGTTCATGATTTCATCCGCAGGAAGATGTTTAAGAGGCCTTACCCCTTGAAATTCTCTTGCTGCCGGTTGGTTTGGGTTTGCCGAAAAGTTTGAGCCATAGAAAGCCGATGGTTCCTGCTGTCAGGGAAGCGAAAAGAATGGCCAATTTTGAGGCGTTTGTGGTCTCCGCATTCCCGACAAACGCGAGATTGGTAATGAAAATGGACATCGTAAATCCAATACCGCCAAGAATCCCCGCGCCAGAAATATGCCGCCAATTCAAGTCGGGCGGCAAGCGGCATAGGCCGCTTGCTACGGCAACGAAACATAGGAATGTCACACCCAACGGTTTCCCCAGAATCAAACCCGCGATGATGCCGACGCTGTTCGTGCTTGCCACGTTGTGCATCCAGTCCGTGCCCACAACGATGCCCGTATTGGCCAATGCGAAAATCGGCAAGATGATGAAGGCGACAGGTTTGTGTAAAAAGAGTTCGAGTTTGTGGGACGGTGACTCTTGGTCGTTGTCTTTGGCAGAGAAGGGGATTGCAAAGGCAAGCATCACNNCCGAAAGGTGCGCCGTGTAAAACGAGGCAATAATGGCGATCGCGCCCAAATCGTCTATGACGGCGAACGCCACGACGAACACTTTCAGCGACGCAGGAATACGATTTCCGAGGATGGCCAGAACGCCAAGAGCAAACGCGATGTCAGTGGCCATCGGAATTCCGATTCCGGCTTGTGTTGAGGTTCCTGCATTGACCGAAAAATGAATCAGCGCCGGTACGACCATTCCGCCGATGGCCGCAAAAATCGGAAGAAGTGCGTTCTTCACGTGTGACAGTTCACCGTTGTAGAGTTCGCGCTTGAGCTCCAAGCCGATGAGCAGAAAGAAAACCGCCATCAGCCCGTCGTTGATCCAATGTTCAAGACTCAGACCTCCGACATGCCCCTGCCACACATTCACATACGTTGCGCCGATTGAGGAATTGGTGATCACGAGCGAGAGCACAGTACAAGTAATCAGCAGAATCCCGCTCGACTTTTCCGAGTCGAAAAATTTATTGAACGTGTCTGATAAGCTTCGCTGGACAATGCCCATAGTCGTCATGTGGCAGGATGCTGAAACAGGCCTCCAGCGTTGTTCTCGCGTCGCTGGACGGCCATTGTGAGCATCCTGCGAGCTGTCTCGGTTGTGGTATTGCGCATGTGATGCAACGGGAGCCCTACACTAACACGAACAGGGAAGCCAATCCGCGCGCGCCGGCGCGACGAGTAGAACAGAAGAAGGTCCTGTGAGTTTCCCCTCGAAGAACCTGCGTGTGGCGAGTGGACGCTCTGGTGAGATGGTTCGACGTTCAGGATCCGGCCTCAGGCTGTGAAAGGAACGCGGAGGCTCCGCGCAACTGGCCGGGCAACACAGACTCCAGAACCCTTGTGGTTCTTCCGCTAGTCGTTGGTAATTATCACTTTGAGGGCGCGTTCCTTCATGGCATTGCCAAACGTGTTGTAGGCGTGCATGACATCATTCAAGGCAAAATGGTGCGTAATCAGCTGCTTTGGCCGGACCTTGCCTGAGAGCACTGTTTTCAACAGCATCGGGGTCGTCACGGTGTCAACGAGACCTGTTGTGAGGGTGATGTTGTGTCCCCAGAGTTTGTCCAAGTTCAGCTGGACGGGTTTGCCATGCACGCCAATGTTGGCGATATGACCGCCTGCCGCTACGATGCCCTGGCAAATGTCGAAACTCACGGGAATCCCTATGGCTTCTATCGCCACGTCCACACCTCTGTTGTCGGTGAACGCCATCACCGCCTCGACCGCGTGGCCATCACGGTTGTTGATGACCTTCGTCGCGCCAAACTTCTTAGAGACCTCTAAACGGTTGTCATCTACGTCGACCATGATGATGGCCGCAGGTGAGTAGAATTGTGCCGTCAGAAGCGCCGCCAACCCGATGGGACCTCCGCCGACAATGGCCACCGTGTCGCCGGGCTTCACCTTCCCGTTGAGGACCCCACATTCGAATCCGGTCGGCAGGATATCGCTCAACATGACGAGCGCTTCTTCGTCAGCTCCGGCGGGGATCGGATAGAGGCTATTGTCCGCGAATGGCACTCGGACGTATTCGGCTTGAGTGCCGTCAATACGATTCCCCAGTATCCAGCCACCCCCGTTCTCGCAATGCGAGTACATGCCTTTCTTGCAATTGGTGCACCTCCCGCACGACGTGATACACGAAATGAGGACCCGGTCGCCAACGCTGAAGTTCGACACGCTCCCGCCGACCTGTTCGATGATGCCGACACCTTCGTGCCCCAAGATTCGGCCATCCGTCACCGTCGGCACATCCCCCTTCATGATATGCAAATCCGTCCCGCAAATGGTCGTCTTCGTGATCTTGACGATGGCATCTGTCGGGGTCTTGATGGTGGGCGTGGGCTTGTCCTCTAAGGCCAGTTTACCTGGACCATGGTACACGAGCGCTTTCATGGTGATGCTCCTTTCGGATTGCGTGGTGCCAATCGTTAGCTGCCATCCAAGCTCGTGGTGTGAGCCTCTCCTGTCCTCGTCCTCTTAGCACTCGGGGAGCGAAAGTAGATTGTCCATGGGTGAGCCGTCGTGGACGGTCGCGATATAGCTCACCTTCCCGCCCTTGGGCGAGCGTCTTCTAATCACCCGCACGTTGGCTCGGCTGCCGTCGGCTCCGATCACAAAAAAGTGATTGCCACGGTCAATCGAGAGGATGCATTCCTCTTGGCTCATGCGGAATGGAACATGGAGCGTGTGGTTGATCCCGCCGACTTCGCGAATCCGTCCACCCTTGTGCTCCCGGTGAATGCAGGTGATTTGCATGCTCATGGCCGTTGCTGGGGGAGGCGTCGTGGTGAGGAAGTCGACAAGCTGGTCGGCCAAGAAGCTGGGGCGCTCGACGTGAACCGAATGGCCGGTCTGGCGCAGAAACAAGCTGCGCCCGGGGGTGTGCGCCATGAGGCCGGCGAGCGAGCGCGTCGCGTCGAAGATGTTCGATCCAATGTAGTTGTCCATCTCGCCGGCGATCAACAGCTGTCGCACGGTGTTCAGTGTATATCGGAATGGGCTGTTCTTATCCTCGTGGTCCACGCGATCCACGTGGCTATAGATCAGCTGCTCACCCGCCACCCGCCAGTGCCATTGCCGGAAGTTGGCGTTGTAGATTTCTCGCCGCGCGATGCGTGAGCCATTAATGTGAAGCGTCTTGCATGGCTCCCATCCGTTCCGGTACCACATCTCGGGTTGCGTGTACGGCACAATGACGTCCAGCACTTTCTTGTCGAACACCTCGTAAAAATAGTCCACGCGTGACGTGGCGGTTTCGGCTACGCCCCACATGTCTCGACAGTGTTCAGGCGCATGGCGTTTAATCTCGTCTTGGATCATCGGGTCCCAGACCGAGGCCGCATCCCACGAGACAATGCCTGCGTTGAGCCACGGGCTAGCGGGCGAGGTTGCGCCGGCCAAGGCGCAGCCCCATATTGCCCCCGAGGCTGCCTCCGAAGACCCCGGCGAAGCGATCCTTGGTGGGTGTGATCAGATCCAGCGCGTCCACGAAGGCGACGATGAAGTCTTCGATGAAGTCGATGACCGGCGTACGGACCGGACCATGATCGAAAATGCCGCCCGGGAAGGTGGTGGCGCTCGATGGCGCGACCCAGGTGTGGGGAAAGCTCTCCGAGTAGCCGTTGTTCGGCAGGTCGAGTGAAATGATGGAGTACTTCGTGCCGTGTGTCAGGCCGGCCGTGTGGATGTGCGGGATGATGGTCAGTGCCTCCTCCGCGCTTGAACTATGGCCATGAATGAACAGCAGCACTCGTTGCCCGTCTGGGATGTGCGGCTGGGGGTCGGGAGGGAGCTCGCGAAGCGAGTGGGGGGTTCCCGTGGGAGGCGGGCCTTCGGATGGAGACGCGATGAAGAAACGCGTTCGCATGGTCACGCCGCGCACGGTGATCGGGATCTCGTATTGCTCAAAGGGCGGAGCCGGGACATTGGTGGGACGGTGCGGCATGTCGTCTTCGCCGGACACGGCAATCCAGCCGAGTGGGGCGCGCGCTGCGGCCCGCTGTGCCACCGGGCCTCGCAAGGCCCACGCGACTGCGTAGGCACGGTCGAGCGCTGGGCTGAGCGCGTTGACGACCTCGGTGGGGGTCGCCTGCACAAAGGAGGCGAGCCGTGCGCGGGTTGTCTCTCGAAGCGACACTTCGTTCAGCGGCGGGTGCTGGAGGTGCGAATAGGCCAGGCGGCCAGTCACCGCGAGGTCGGCCAGCGTATTGCCGAGCGCCACATGTTCTTGCGGCGTCGCTCCCGCTGTTTGGTGCTGCGCCCGGTAAAAGGCGACGGCCGAGCGGGCAAGGATTTTATAGGGGTTCTTTGTCTTGGCCGCCTCGCGCAGCTCCGGGATCAGCCGGAACTGGTTCTGCGGTTCGATAAATCTCGGCGGCGGATCGACGAACTCTTGGGAGAGCACCGTCTCCGTGCAAGGCTCGTCCGGCGGTTGTATCGCGTTGGTCAATTGCACGGCGAAACTCCTCTCCTCTAGTGATAGAAGCTCGGATGGTAGACGAGAAGTTCATCAAGGAGTCATCCCCCTATGTTCCCATCCATTCATCGCTGGTTCATGCCGTATCCCTTTACAGGGTGAGACGTGTGAGTCCGTGTCGTGCGCCCTCATTAAAGCACCTGGGTTGATTCAGAGGAAGCCCTACACTCGCACGAACAGGGAACCCAACCCGCGGGCCGACGAGACGAGTAGAACAGGAGAAGGTCTAGTGAGTTGCCCCTCGAAGAACCAGCGTGCAGGGCGTGGGCGTTCTGGGTAGATAGCTCGACCACAGCCTTGCAAGGAAATTCAGAACCGTCCTGCGCAGGCCCTAAAGCAAACTCTTTCCTTCTTCACGCTTCATTGATTGTCCTAGGTATGTATCCGAATGTCTGGAACGGCTGAATCCATGTGGATACCATCCCTCTCGGTCTTTCTCCAGGCCGCCATCAACATTCACCAATATATTCTTAACGTTTCTGAGGGCTTCTAGCATTTGTATAAATGCGCAGGCCGATGGATCGGTTCTTGCTCATGCTTCAGGCTAGAAGGGAAATGAACTCCAGATTGGAGGTCTGGAGAGCCTTCAGCAGGTGAAAACATGTGAGCCCACGCCGGCAGGCTTCGATGATTGGCTGGCTGGAGAGTGTGACCATGTTCGGTATGGACTTTATCTGACGCCGGGAATCACTTAAGGGGTCTGCCCATTTTCTTTTGGCAAGGGGGATCGGACACGCTGCGTGACCGGTCGTACATCAAAGCTCCCGAGTCAATTTACTTTTGTGTTCGATAGGTGCAAGGTTGTCTCAGTCACATTCTTTTCCGGTTCAACAGGGATCCAATCACGCTATGAATACCGGCCCACTATCACCCCCGCGTTCTTCCGTGCTCATTGTGGACGATGACCCGGACCTCTGCCTGGCCCTTGGCGACTCTCTGAGGCATGATGGGTATGCGGTTCGCACGGTGCAGGCGGGACAGGATGCGCTGCGCGAGGTCGAGGGGGGACAGATTGGGGTCGTGATTTTGGATCTGGGGTTGCCAGATCTGGACGGCTTGGAGGTCCTTCGAGGAGTCAAGATATTTGACCCTCGCCTGCCGGTCATTGTGCTCACCGCATCCACACAAGAGAAGCATACGGTGGAAGCCCTTCACTGCGGCGCCTTCACCTACCTGACCAAACCCTACAACTCGTATGAACTCCGGTTTGCGCTTCGTCAAATCGTGGATGCGCAGAAGTTGGCGTCCAAGGTGGCACGTGTCGAAGAGGATCTGAGTGCCAGTGAAGAACGGTTTCGAGCCGTGGTGGGGGCCACTCCTGACGCGGTGGTGTTGGCCGATCGCAACGGAACCATTCTGTTGTGGAACCAGGCTGCCGCGCGACTTTTTGGCTACAGCGAGGAGGACGTGATCGGTCAGCCGCTCACATTGCTGATGCCCCAGCGATATCGGAAGGGGCATGAAGCCGGAATGACGCGGATGGGGGCAAGTGGTGAGGCCCGTGTCATGGGGAGGACGGTCGAACTCCATGGCTTGAGAAAAGATGGGACCGAATTTCCGTTGGAACTCTCCCTTGGCAGCGGAAAGAACACCGAGGGGATCTTTTTCAGTGGAATCATTCGTGACATCACGACCCGAAAGCAAGCCGAGGAAGCAAAACGACAGGCTGAGGCGCGATACCGGAGCGTCGTCGAGAATGCGGTGGAGGGGATTTTTCAGACGACCCCGGACGGGCGGTTCCTCATGGCCAATCCAAGTCTGGCGCAGATGCTGCGCTATGACTCCCCTGAGGCGCTCGTCTCGACCCTCACGGATATCGGCCGTCAGCTCTATGTCGACCCTCAGAAGCGGGAAGAGATCCGAACCGTGCTGAGCCAGTCCGGGGTCGTCCGGGGATATGAAACAGAGCTGACTTGCCGGGATGGTGGCGTGATCTCGGTGTCGGTAAACGCGCGGGCGGTGCGCGATCTGCACGGGATCTTGCTCTACTATGAAGGGACGGTCGAGGATATCAGTGAGCGGACGCGATTGGCCGCCGAGCTCCTCGAAGAAATTAAAGTCGCGGAGGTCACCCGCGCGCTCGGAGATATTGGCCACGACGTCAAAAACATGTTGATGCCGGTCCTCAGTGGGGTAAGCCTCTTACGGGAGGAAGTCCAAGAAATCCTGGGCCGTTTAGCCACGAAGGAGCAGGGCGCGCAGCTCGAAGCCAACCGGAAGATGAGCGAGGAGCTGATCGAGATGATCGTCAATAACGCTCACCGCATCCAGGATCGCGTGAGGGAGCTGGCCGATGCGGTGAAGGGCGTGACGACGGTACCAGAATTTAAGGCCTGCCAGATTTCGGCGTGTGTGGCCGACGTCATCACCTCGCTCCACCGGTATGCAGCAGAGAAAGGGGTCACCGTACATGCCGAAGGCCTTGACGCGTTGCCGGTCATCCGGGCGGACGAGCGCCGTCTGTTTAATGCATTTTATAACGTGATCGATAATGCCATTCCGGAAGTTTCCCGCGGCGGTTCCGTCACGGTGAGTGGACAGGTCGATATCGAAGCGGACGCGCTCGTCATCTCCGTCGCAGATACGGGGAGAGGGATGCCCCCTGCCGTGCGGGATGCGCTGTTCACCACACAGGTTATCAGCCGGAAAGCTGGTGGAACGGGGCTTGGAACCAAAATCGTGAAGGATGTGGTAAACGCCCACAAGGGATCGATCAGGGTCGAAAGCGAACTAGGTGTCGGGACAACGATCCACATTCGTCTCCCACTCAACGGAGTTCGATAACGGATCAGGAGAAGGGCGAGGGCAGGCCAATCCAACGTCGTCGTCTTACACGCACCAATCTCGCATGCAGTTTTCCCTACGTGTCCCTGGGGCGCCGCAGGGGCCTCTCCCTCTCATGTCACCAACGTCTGTGGCGTCATTTCAATGAAATGATGGAAGTGTAAGGGGTTAACCCGCTGTACTCTCCGCTTCTGGTGAGAGGGTTCGACGTTCAGGATTCGGCCTCAGGCTGGCAGGGAATTCGGCAACACCGCGCGACCGACCGTACAACACAGACTTTCGCTCCCCGGTGTCCGAACAATCCCGTCTAGCGTGGTCGAGCCATCCGTCGAGTGAATCAGGGTTTGTGGAAATGTGAGAACTGACCCCGTGCGTGCGTGAAGAAAACAGGAGGAAATGCGAATGCATGCAAAACCAGATACTCAAGCCTTGTTTGAAGGCGCGAAGATGAAGAAAACAGTCCTACCCCTGTGCATCCGCGCGCGAAGTAGCAGTTTACACGAACCTTTGATAGAGTAGCTGCAGGAGTGAGGACCCCCATGAGTCAGACAACAGACACAGCAATCAAGTTGCTTGAACGTTTGCCGGAAGCGGCGCAGGTACAGGTGCTCGAAGCCCTGCGTCAACTTGTCGCCGAAGCGAACGATGATGGAGCATGGGACGAACGCTTTCGGAGAAGCCAGAATCTTCTGGCGGCAGCCGCGCGTAACGCCCGGGCAGAGGTGACCGCAGGGAACGCCAGTCCGATGGATTTTGACAAGCTTTGACCTCCCACACGCTGCCCAGCTTTTGGGAAGCATACTATCGCCTTCCCGATCACATTCGTCAGTCCGTGCGTAAGGCGTTCTTCCTCTGGAAACAATCCCCCGTTCATCCCTCCCTCCACTTTCAGTGCGTCAATCAAGAAGAACGCGTGTGGTCGGTCCGCATCACGCTCGGCTATCGTGCACTGGGGATCATGGACGGGGACACCGTCACATGGTTCTGGATCGGCAACCACCAGGACTATGAACGGCAACTCTGAACGCGTCACACGTCTGCATGGCACGCACGGATCATCAGGCGAGACGGGGATGGCCTGTGGCGATCGGGAGATTGCTCTTCCCGCATGGTCGAGCCATCCGTCGTGTATCACAGAATTTGTGGGAATGTGAGAACTGATTCCGTGCACGTGAGATTGTTGGCGCGCGCTGAGAACCGACCAAATCCCAGTGATAGTGCTCATCGACGACTGACCATTGCGGACGGATTGAAAATGAGTAGAGGAAAGGGTTCCCGTGCATCATTGCCTGGTCAGTTGTCATTGAGCACGCTATAAGTCAATACTCAGCGCGCGCCAACGCCTGAGCGGGGCTTCTTCGGCGCTGTGGCCTTTTTGACTGTGGGAGAATTTTTCTTGGCGGGGGTCTTCTTCACCTTCACCGCCGGCAACTGTTTTGTCGCCGCAGTCACCTTACCACGCACCACTGGTGGTGATGCCTCGGCCATCTCGATACCAAACACATCCGCGAGCAGCGACGCATCGAGCACCTTCTTGGTTGCCGGAACTTTTCTGTTTTTCGGCAGGCCGGAACCAGCCTGGACGATGAGGTCTTTGGCGTCGACCCGACGCAGAGTGAACAGCAAATCCGGTTGATCATCCAGACGCACACCGATGCCGTACAGCACCGCAGCCACGTGCTTGCACATAGAAGCCCAGTCAGGGCAACTACACGTGAAGGTGATGTCTTTTGGTGCAGGAAATAAGCCCGTGTTCGCCGTGCAGATGCGCTCCATTACGCCCTTGGAAAGTCGCCCTTGCAACAACTCAACCAGCGAATCAATCGATCCGGCACAGTCGGCACCGATCGTCCGCCACTGGTGAGCAGGTACCGCAGCCACACGTACTGCAACTGTATACAGGCGTGAGCCCATGACCTGTGCCTGTACCGCACCCTCGGCAATTTTGAGGTCGATGACCGAACCATTACGGACATAGGTTCGTCCGCGCGGCAAGCGGTTTGCGTAGTCGCTGTAACACTCTAAATTGTTGCACCACGCCTTGCCCCAGAAGGTCTTGGCAATGCTGCCGCGCCCGCCGATCACGGGAGTCAGCGTCAGGCCCTTCTTCTGTATGTTCGCAGCGGTGTGTTCAGCCTTCTTGCGGCGTTCGGCGACCGAGACGTAGGGTTTCCATCCGAAGCTCATGGCACATTCTCCTTGGATTTAATTGTCCTGTGCAGCATGAATATCCAGAGTGACAAGATCGAGCAGTTCCCTGTCGCTCATTTCGGTCAGCAGCAGTTCCGCGCCACCTTCCAACACGTCATGCACAAGACGTTGTTTCGATTCGATTAACTGATCGATTCTCTCTTCGACCGTCCCCCGGCACACGAACTTGTGCACCAGCACGTTCCGAGTCTGACCAATGCGGAACGCACGATCGGTGGCCTGATTCTCCACTGCCGGGTTCCACCACCGGTCAAAGTGGATCACATGCGATGCGGCGGTCAGATTAAGCCCGGAGCCACCTGCCTTGAGCGAAAGCACAAAGAAGGGTGTCAGTTCATCTTCCTGAAAGCGTTGCACNNCAGTCATTTCTCGGAACTGCGTGAACACCAGCACTTTTTCCTGCTTGGCGGCAATCACTTCGGCCAGCTCACGCAAGCGCGCGAATTTGCCGCTATCAGGAGCCTGCCAGGCTGCGTCACCGAGCCATTGGGAAGGATGGTTGCAGATTTGCTTGAAGCGCATGAGAAACGAGAGCACCACGCCCTTGCGGCCAATGCCTTCAGCATCGTCGAGTGCTGTGGCGAGGTCTTTCACCGCGCGCTGATACAGTGCCGCCTGTAGTGGGCTCAGGTGACAAAAGGCTTTCAGCTCAGTTTTGTCCGGCAGGTCGTCGATGACGCGCGTGTCGGTCTTCAAGCGGCGCAGGATGTAGGGGCGTACCAGCTCACGCAACGGGCCGAACTGCTCGGTCTCGGCCAGCCGCTTGGCGAAGGTGGCGAAGACTTTGTCCGACCCTAACAACCCTGGGTGCGTGAAGTCGAAAATCGACCACAAGTCAGATAACCGGTTTTCCACTGGCGTTCCGGTGAGTGCAATGCGCGACTGGGCAATGAGTTTCTTGACTTGTCGCGTCTGTTTCGAGCCCGGGTTCTTGATCGCCTGCGCTTCATCCAGCACCGCCAACTGCCAGTGCATCGTCTCCAGCACCGGCAATCGCAACAGCGAGCTATAGCTGGTAATGATCAGATCGACTCCTCCGAGCTGCTGCGCATCAAGCGCCTGCAATTCGGCCGTCGACAATGCCGACGGATGCGCGATCAGCATCGTGAGGCTGGGCGCAAACCGAGCCATCTCTGCCGCCCAGTTCGCCAGTAATGATGCCGGGGCGACCAGCAGACTCGGGCGATGTGGCTTCCCCCCACGCTCACGCTTGAGCACCAGCAGTAATGACAGCACCTGGATAGTCTTGCCCAGCCCCATATCATCCGCCAGACACGCCCCCAGCCCAAGCCGTGTCAGTAGATACAACCAGCGCACACCAGCCTGTTGATACGGTCGCAAGGTGGCCTTCAGTTCGGCGCCAGGCGTCACCTGCGCCAGCCCATCCGGTGCGCGCAAGCCCCGCAAGGTGTCAGCCAGCCATGGCCCTGCAACCACCTGCGACCAGTCCGCGTCGGCGGTATCGGCGTTCCCGTCCAGCGAAGCACCGGCCACCAGACGCATCGCCTCGGAGAAGCCTAGTCCACCCCCGGCGGCAGCCTGCTCAATGGCCTGAAATCGTTCGAGGAGGCGGCTCAGTTTTTTACGATCGACCTCAACCCAGTGCCCACGCATGAGTTGCAAACCATCGCCAGAGGCCAACAGCTTTTTAATGTCTGCTGCACTGAGGTGTTGGCCGTCCAGCGTTACGTCGATACTGAAATCGAGCAGCGCATCCTGACCCAGGAGCGAGGGAGCGTTGGTGCCCACCCTGGCTTTGACCAGTGGGCGAGCGGGACGCCCAGCCTGCCACGTTCCCGGTGCGCGTACCACGATGCCGGCAGCTTCAAATTGCGGCACGGCAAGAAGAAATTGGTAGGCATCCGCAGCTGTCCAACGTAAGGGGTGATAAATCTCGCCAGATTCCACCATGGCCTGCAACCAGTCGCAGCATTCCGCCGCCCGTTGCACCGGCAGCAGCAAGGACAGCAGGCGCTCCCGACTCTTGCCATCGGAGTATTCATTCAAGGCTTGTGATAAGGGTTGATGTTGTGCCTTCCCATGCGCGGATAGCCGCGACGTGTAGGTGGCGAGAAAAGCAAACGGAGCTTCGACATCCTTGCGATGTTCTGCCAGATTGAAATGCACCCGACCAACCAAGTTCCACGCTGGATGGAGCGCTTTGAGAAAATTCTGGAGCGACTGTCCTGACTCGGTCAGTTCAACCCGAAACGCCGTATCAAGTTCGTCCCACAGCGCAAGAAGAACCTTCGCCGTCAGGTACTCCGCGCCAGTCATCGGCGGGGCGTTGGCGACCAATCCATCAAGATCCTGTGCCGTAGGGACCGCGATGACGGAGTCGCTGGCCTCCGTCGTCGCACACAACTCCGTAACGTAGCGCGCGCCGAAATCGCGCCACCAAGCAAACGTCGTCGGCAATGCGCTCCCCACCTCCACGGCGCCGAGGTGCAGAAGACCATGTCCAGTGCTGTGGGTGAAGGCATCCACCAGCTTGGCGTGAGTCGCCTCAGCGAGTATCGGAGCATCGCGCTCCGGTGCCAGTAGCAGGCGACCGTGCGGGGTAAGAATCAGCGCGAGCGCGCTGGTTTGTTCTGTATTCATCCCAGTAACTGCACCCATGACGCTGGCGATGGAGTCGTCGTAATTCTACCCCATGTCCATGGAGTTGGCGACGGGGAGGTACGGTCAAGTTCCCAAAAAGGCTGAAAGCCGTTAGCAGTACGCTGGGGTCAAGTACGCTGAGTCACATCTTGTATTGTCACGCGTTTTCTCTCGTCTTGATAATGCGACTGATCGTGGCATAGTGCAAGCCGACGGCGCGGCTGATCTCGGCGAGCGTATAGCTGTGCTCCAGATAGGCCCGAGCCATCGCCTCGTTGCGAGCCGTCTTCGAATCCGCCCCCGCCATGAGCATCTTGAGTGACGGACGATGCACCAAGCGCTGCCGCCTGGGGATTTCCTTCGTGGTGGAATGTGCG
>CXWL01012765.1_pt3 | contig 16801 bp, 14 predicted proteins | sample 590931 | NCBI WGS metagenome assembly CXWL01 (sample SAMEA3498368, study PRJEB10139) | groundwater metagenome | biome: water well; material: biofilm material | place: Germany | collected 2015-04-27 | reverse complement strand
TAGCCCGTCTGCGCGGCGGCGCGCTCACCGTCTTCGACGCTGCCGACGGCCTGCCCAGCGAAACCGTCACCTCGATCGCCGAAGACGCCGCCGGCACGCTCTGGGCGGGCACCTATGGCGGGGGATTGGCGCGTTTCGCCAACGAGCGCTTCACCACCCCGGTGGCGGCGGGGCAGCTGGCGGACCCATCGGTGTACGCGCTGCTGCCGACGCGCGGCGGTGGCCTGTGGTNNGGTGGCCTGTGGGTCGGCACCGGCGGCGGCGGGCTCGACCTCCTCGAAGCGGGGCGCGTCACCCACACCACGGTGGCGGACGGGCTGCCCGGTGGTTTCGTCCAAGCTCTGCTCGAGGACCCCGCCGGCGCGCTGTGGATCGGCACCAACGAGGGGCTGGCCCGGCTAGCCGGCGGTCGGCTGACTCGGTGGACGACCGCCGACGGCCTCGCCGACCGTTCGGTCCTGTCGCTGCACCTGGATGCCGCAGGCGTGCTGTGGATCGGCACCGCGGGCGGCGGTCTCAGCCGCTTCGCCGACGGCCACTTCGCCACCGTTACCAGCCGACAGGGGCTCAGCGATGACACCATCGGCAGGATCCTCGAGGACCGCTCCGGCCGTCTCTGGATGAGCGGCGACCGCGGTCTCTCGGCGGTCGCGCGGAGCTCGCTCGATGACCTGCTCGCCGGCCGTCGCGAGCGCGTCGTCCCGTTGCACCTCGGCGCCGGCGACGGCATGCGCAGCGCCGAATGTTACGGCGGCACCCAGCCGGCGGGGATCGCCGGCCGCGACGGCCGCCTCTGGTTTCCGACCATCCGCGGCGCGGTGGTGCTCGATCCCGACCACCTCCCCACCAACGCGGCGCCGCCGCCCGTGGTCATCGAGGCCGTGCTGGTCGACGGCCGCGCGACGCCGGCCAGCGACGGCCTGCGCCTGGCGCCAGGCAGCCACAGCTTCGAGCTCGAATACACCGCGCTCAGCCTGCGCGAACCGGCGCGGACACGATTCAGGTATCGCCTCGAGGGCTTCGACCCGGCCTGGACCGAGGCCGGCGCCCGCCGCACCGCCTACTACACCGGCCTGCCGCACGGCGACTATCGCTTCCAGGTCATCGCCGCCAACGAAGACGGGGTGTGGAACGAGAGGGGTGCCAGCCTCGATTTCGTCGTCGCCCCGAGCCTGGGCGAAACGTGGTGGTTCCGTCTCCTCGCGGCGGCGGCGCTGGCGGCCGCGCTCTACGGCACCTACCGCTTGCGCGTCTGGCGCCTCGAGGCCCGTCAGCGCGAGCTCGAGGCAGTGGTCGACGTGCGCACCCGGGAGCTGTCGACCGCCAATCGGGAGCTCGCCCGTCTGGCCAATCTCGACGGCCTGACCCAGATCCCTAACCGCCGCTCCTTCGACGAAGCGCTGCACGCCGCCTGGGCCGATCACCGGCGGCGTGGCGCGCCGCTGGCGGTGGTGCTGGCCGACGTCGACTTCTTCAAGCCCTACAACGACCGCTGCGGCCACCCGGCCGGCGATCGCGCGCTGACGGCGGTGGCGCAGGCCCTCGACCGCAGCATCCGCCGCGAAACCGACCTCGCGGCCCGCTACGGCGGCGAGGAAATGGTCATCCTGCTGCGCGACACCGACGCCGCCGGCGCCACGCGGGTGGCTGAAAACGCCCTGGCAGCCGTCCACGCCCTCGCCATCTCCCACCCCGCCTCCGACGCCGCGCCCATCCTCACGCTGAGCATCGGCGTCGCCGCCGTCGTCCCCACCGCCGACGTCGACCCCGCCGACTTGGTGGCCGCCGCCGACCAGGCGCTCTACCGCGCCAAGGCGGAGGGGCGCAACCGGGTCGCACCCGACCGGGTCGCGCCCGACCGGGTCGCACCCGACCGGGTCTGCACCGGCTGACATACCTCGGCAGGCACCTCGTCTCAGCCGTTCAAGGTCGCCATCGACGCCGGCGGATAGCGGTCGCCGCTCGCTGGCGGTAGCGCCGCCGTCAGGGTCGCGATCTCCTCCGCCGTCAGCACGACGTCGGCCGCGGCGGCGTTCTCCTCCAGGCGCGTGATCTTGCGCGTTCCAGGGATCGGCACGACGTCGTCGCCGCGGGCGAGCAACCAGGCCAGCGCGAGCTGCGCGGCGGTGACTCCCTTCGCCGTCGCCAGCTCGCGCACGCGGTCGACCAGGGCCTGGTTATGGGCCGCGTTGTCACCTTGAAAGCGCGGGCTGTTGCGGCGGTAGTCGCCGGCGGCCAGGTCGTCGGCCGAGCGAAAGGCCCCGGTGAGAAAGCCACGACCCAGCGGGCTGTAGGCGACCAGGCCGATGCCGAGCTCGCGGCAGGTGGGCAGGATCTCGGCCTCGAGGTCGCGGGTCCACAGCGAATACTCGGTCTGCAGGGCGGTGATCGGGTGCACGGCGGCGGCGCGGCGGATGGTCGGCGCCGACGCCTCCGAGAGGCCGAGGTAGCGGACCTTGCCCGCCTCGACCAGGCGCGCCATCGCCCCGACGGTCTCCTCGATCGGCACCGTGCGGTCGACCCGGTGCTGGTAGTAGAGGTCGATGCAGTCGATACCGAGGCGGGCGAGACTCGCGTCGCACGCCGCGGCGACGTGGGCTGGGCTGCCGGAGAGCCCGATCCAGCTGCCGTCGGCGCCACGCTGGTAGCCGAACTTGGTGGCCAGGAAGACCTCCCGTCGGCGCGTGCGCAGCACCTGGGCGAGCAGGCGCTCGTTGGCGCCGTTCCCATAGGCGTCGGCGGTGTCCCAGAAGTCGACTCCGATCGCCAGCGCGCGGTCCAGCGTGGCGAGCGACTCCGCCTCGTCGGACGGGCCGTAGAACTCGGACATGCCCATGCAGCCGAGGCCGATGGCCGAGACCGTGGGGCCGCTCGGGCCGAGGGTGCGAGTCTTCATGGAGGCGCGACTCCTTCGTCGATCGGCGAGCGCGAGTCTGCGCCCGACGAGGTGCAAGTATGCCGCGCTTTCCCGGTGAGCCCTCCCTCGACAGCCCCCTGGCGGGAGCCCGCGGCCGGGCGTCGTGATCCTCGAATAGACTCCCTCGCCCATGCCCACCTACCGTGGCGAGCCCGACTTCAGCCATCAGGAGCAGCCGGCGATCGGCGTGCTGTTCAGCAACCTTGGCACGCCGCAGGCGCCGACCGCGGCGGCGCTGCGGCCCTACCTGCGGGAGTTCCTGTGGGACCCGCGGGTGATCGAATACCCGCGCCTGCTGTGGTGGCTGATCCTCAACGTCATCGTGCTGACCTTCCGGCCGCGCAAGTCGGCGGCGCTCTACCGCTCGGTGTGGACGCCCGAGGGCTCGCCGCTGTTGGCGATCACCCGCCGCCAGGCCGCCGGCCTCGCCGCCCGCCTGAGCGAGCGCCAGGGTGCACCGGTGCACGTCGCGGTCGGCATGCGCTACGGCCAGCCGTCGGTTGCCGGGGCCCTTGCCGAGCTCGCCGCCAAGGGCTGCCGCCGGCTGCTGGTGCTGCCGATGTACCCGCAGTACTCGGCCACCACCACCGGCTCGACGTTCGACGAGGTGGTGCGGCAGCTGTCGACCTGGCGCTGGGTGCCGGAGCTGCGGACCATCCACGGCTTCCACGACGACCCCGGCTACGTCGCGAGCCTGGCCTCCTCGATCCGTGAGCTGTGGCAGCGCGAGGGCGAGCCCGATCGGCTGCTGCTGTCGTTCCACGGCATGCCGATCCGCTACTTCCACGCCGGCGACCCTTACTTCTGCTTCTGTCAGAAGACTGCACGCCTGGTCCGTGAGGCCCTCGGCCTGGCGCCCGAGCGCCTCTTGGTCACCTTCCAGTCGCGCTTCGGCAGCGAGCCGTGGCTCCAGCCCTACACCGACAAGACGCTCGAGGCGCTGCCGGCGCAGGGCGTCGAGCGAGTCGACGTCGCCTGCCCGGGGTTCTCCGCCGACTGCCTCGAGACGCTCGAAGAGATCAACGGCCTGAACCGCGAGGTGTTCCTGCACGCCGGCGGCAAGCAGTTCCGCTACATCGCCTGTCTGAACGATCGTGCCGACCACCTCGACGCCCTCGCCGACGTGGTCGAGCGGCATCTCCAGGGCTGGCTCCAGGGCTGGTCGGGCACGAGCGGCGAGGCGGCCGCCGTCGCCGCCCGAGCCACTGCGGAACGCTCGTCCGCAATGGCCGACCACCCTAGCGGGCGGGGGACCGCCAGCCCTCGGGGACGAGCGAGCTAAGTCACGTCATCACCGATGGATAGGACGCATCGGCGATGACACTCCCGTGACAAACGCCCGACCGCCCTTTGTTAGAAAACCGGCCATGGAATCCATCGGCATCGTTGGCATCTCGATCCGCCATCACGACGCAGCCGCGCTCGGCACCTTCACCATCCCCAAGGCCGACCGACCGGCGCGGATGGCCGGGCTGGCCACCGCACTCGGGGTGGGTGAGCTGGTCTACCTCGGCACCTGCAACCGGGTCGAGGTGGCCTACCGGCTCAGCGGCTCCCACACCGGCCAGGACCTGCGTCGGCAGGTGTTCGCCAGCCTGACCGGGCGCCAGGCCCAGCCCGGCGAAGCCGAGCGCGCGCTCCGCGGTTGGGTCGGCGAAGGGGCGATCGAGCACCTGTTCATGGTCGCCGCCGGGCTCGACTCCGCCCAGCTCGGCGAGCGCGAGATCCAGGGTCAGCTGCGCGAGGCGCTCGCCGTCGCGCGCCAGGCCGGCACCGCCGGCGTGCTGCTCGACCGTCTGGTCGAGGAGGCGCTGCGCGTCGCCCACCAGGTGCATCGCCAGACCCAGCTCGGCAGTGGCCGCATGTCGTTGGCCGAGATCGCCGCCGACTTCCTGCTCGAACGGGTCCGCCGCACGCCGTCGGCAGTCGCCCTGATCGGCGTCTCGCCGATGATCCGGCGCGCCGCCGAGGCCCTGGCCCGCGAGCAGGTGCCGCTGGTCTTCGTCAACCGCACCCTGGTCCACGCCGAGACGCTGGCGGCCGAAGTCGGCGGCGGCAGTTGCATGACCCTCGACGAGTTCCGCCGCTGGCCGCCGCAGGTCGAAGCGGTGATGACCGCCACCGGCGCCCCCGAGGCGATCCTCGACCGCGCCGCCTGTGAACGCCTGGCGGCGCGGCCGGCGAGCGGCGAGCCGCCGCTCGTCGTCGACCTCGCGGTGCCTCCCGACGTCGACCCCGAGATGGCCTGCGCGGCCCACCTGCCGCGCATCGGCATGGACCAGATCAACGCCGCCGCCCTCGAACAGCGACGCCAGCGCCTGGCCGAAACCGCCGCCGCCCGCGAGCTGGTCGACGAGGCGCTGCGCGACGTCCGCCGGCGACTGGCCGAGCGGGTGCTGGCACCGGTCCTGGCGCAGATGAACCAGCGCTATCGGCAGACCGCGCTCGAGGGCGTCGAACGGCTGCTGACCAAGGAAGGCATCGACGTCGACCCGGCGGCGCGCGAGACCATTGCGCGCTGGGCCGAGACCCTCGCCCGCCGCTTCGCCCATCTGCCCACCCTGGGCCTGCGCGGCCTGGCTAGCGAACAGGGCATGCTGGCGGTCAGGAGCTTCCTCGCCGCCAGCGACGAGACGCTGTTTCACGAGTTCTGCCAGACGGCGGACCAGCTGACCTGGCTCAACGATCCCGCTGAACGAGAGGCCTGATCATGTCCGCCGGACCCAAGTCGCAAGCCCTGTTCGAGCGCGCCCAGAGATGCATCCCAGGCGGCGTCAATTCGCCGGTGCGGGCCTTCCGCGCGGTGGGCGGCACGCCTTTGTTCATCCGCCGCGCCGCCGGCACCGAGATCGAGGACGTCGACGGCCGTCGCTACCTCGACTTCGTCGGCTCGTGGGGGCCGCTCATCCTCGGCCACGCCCACCCCGAGGTGATGGCGGCCATCGTCGAGGCGGCGAGCCACGGCACCACGTATGGCGCGCCCTGCGCGGGCGAGGTCGAGCTCGCCGAGGCGGTGGTCGCCGCCTACCCGGGGCTCGAACAGATTCGCTGCGTCTCCTCGGGCACGGAGGCGGTCATGAGCGCCATCCGCCTCGCCCGCGGCGCTACCGGTCGCGACCTGGTGGTGAAGTTCGCCGGCTGCTACCACGGCCACGCCGACCACCTGCTGGTCGCCGCCGGCTCGGGCCTCGTCACCTTCGGCCAGCCGTCGTCGGCGGGGGTGCCGGCGGCCTTCGCCGGGCTCACCCGGGTGCTGCCGCTCGACGACGAGGCGGCCCTCGAGGCCTTCTTCGCCGCCGAGGGCGACGCCGTCGCGGCGGTGATCATCGAGCCGATCCCGGCCAACAATGGCTTGCTCCTGCAACGTCGCGACTTCCTCGTCGCCCTGCGTCGGCTGACCGAGAAGCACGGCGCCCTGTTGATCTTCGACGAGGTGATCAGCGGCTTCCGGGTCGCCCGCGGCGGTGCCGCCGAGCTGTACGGCATCACCCCCGACCTCGCCACCTTCGGCAAGATCATCGGCGGCGGCATGCCGGTCGGCGCCTTCGGCGGCCGACGCGAGCTGATGCGGCACCTGGCACCGCTCGGCGGCGTCTACCAGGCCGGCACCCTGTCCGGCAATCCGGTGGCGATGGCCGCCGGCCTCGCGACCCTACGTATCCTCGAGCGTGACCACGTCTGGGAGCGCCTCGAAACCCTCGGTGCCGAGCTCGCGCACCACCTCGAGCCAGTCCTCGCCGCGGCGCCGCTGCCGGTGTCGCTGGTCCGCGTCGGCTCGCTGTTCTGGCTGTCGCTCCAGGACGGCCCGCCACCGCGCGCCGCCGCCAACCTCGACCCCGCCGCCGCCGGCCGCTACACGCCGATCTTCCACCACCTCCTCGACCACGGCATCGCCATGGCGCCGTCGGCCTACGAGGTCGGGTTCCTCTCCGCCGCCCACACCAGCGCCGACGTCAGCCGCCTGGTCACCGGGTTGGCTGCCGCCCTGAGGTCGAACGTCTGAACGCCATGCGCCGTGCGCGGCGCTATCCCCGCGCGCTCCAGATCGTCTTCCTCCTGCTGCTCACGGTGTCGACCGCGCAGGTGGTGTGGTGGATCTACGATCAGGCCTTCCTCGCCGCCCGCGAGCACGACCGTCTGCGCGCCCTCTACGACCTCGAGAAGGAGCTGGCGAGCCAGCTGCTCGCGAACCGCGTACCGTTCAACGTCATCTCCGGGCGTCTGCCGCACCTCGTCCTCGACGACGGCGAGCTGCGCATCGCGCCGGCGGCGCTGGCCGCGCTCGAGCGCGAGCGGCGCGTCCACATTCGTCGCTACCTGTGGGAAGGCAGCTTCTTCCTCACCGTGCTGGTGTCCTGCATGGCGGTGATCTGGCGCACGCTGCGCGAGGAGACCCGCCTGCTGCGCCGGCAGGAGAACTTCATCGCCGCGGTCAGCCACGAATTCAAGAGCCCGCTCGCCAGCCTGCAGCTGTCGGTCGACACCATCAGCCTGCGCCAGCCGGGGCCCGAACGGCTGCAGGAGCTGGTCGAGCGGATGCGCGGCGACATCAGCCGTCTCGAGAGCATGGTCTCGAAGATCCTCGACACCGCCAGCCTCGAGTCGGGCCACCACCACTTGGCCAAGGAGGCGGTCGGACTGCGGCACGCGGTGGTCGCCGTCACCGGCGAGCTCGCCGAGCGCGCCGCCGCCGCCAAGGTGACGACCCGCGTCGACGTCGACGCCGACTTGGTGATCGACGCCGACCCCGTGGCGGTACGCACCGTACTGCGCAACCTGCTCGAAAACGCTCTGCGCGCCACCGGCGCCAAGGGCAGCGGCAGCATCGTCCTCGGCGCCACCGCCCGCAACGGCATGGTCGAGCTGGCGGTGGCCGACGACGGCGTCGGCTTCGAGCCTGCCGAGGCGTCGAACCTGTTCGAGAAGTTCTACCGCCCGGGCGACGAGCTCCGCCGCACCGGCAAGGGCTCGGGCCTCGGCCTCTACATCGTTCACCGCCTGATGCACCACGAGCAGGGCTGGGTGGCCGCCCACAGCGCCGGGCCAGGCCGTGGCGCCACCTTCACCTTGGCCTGGCCGCAGTTGACGACAGGCGCCGAGCTCGACCGGAGGCCAGCGCGCGACGGCGCGCGATCGAAATGAGAGACGAACCGCGCTCGATCCTGGTGGCGGACGACGAGGAGAACCTCGCCCGCGGGATTGCCGAGAACCTGCTCGCCGAGGGCTACCGGGTGACCACCGTCGGCGACGGCAACGCCGCCCTGGCGGCGATCGTCGCCGGCGGCCTCGACCTCGTCATCCTCGACGTCATGATGCCCGGGCTCGACGGCTTCACCGTCTGCTCGCTGGCGCGCCGTCAGGGCATCTCGACCCCCATCCTCTTCCTCACCGCCAAGGGCGGCGTCGACGATCGCATCCGCGGCCTCGAGGCCGGCGGTGACGACTACCTGCCGAAGCCCTTCCACCTCCAGGAGCTGCTGGTGCGGGTCAAGGTCATCCTCCGGCGCTGGACGTGGTACGCCGACGGCGGCGTTAGTGGTACTGGCGGCACCCGCATCTCCTTCGGCGGCAACGAGTTCGACTTCCGCAGCTTCCAGGGGCGGTCGTGGGATGGCGCCGCGCAGCAGCTGACCCAGAAGGAGGCGTTGATCCTGAAGGCCCTCGCCGAACGCGAGGGCGAGGTGGTCTCGCGCGAGGAGCTGCTCGACAAGGCCTGGGGCTACGAGCTCTACCCTTCGACCCGCACCATCGACAACTTCATCGTCCGGCTGCGCAAGCGCTTCGAGCCCGATCCCGAGCGTCCGCGCTACTTCCACACGCTGCGTGGGATCGGCTACCGCTTCACCGCGAAGGGAGAGGACGCATGAGCGCCTCGGACAGCAACTCGGTTCTCCGCCCGCTACGGATCGGCACCCGCGGCTCCGACCTTGCGCTCTGGCAGTCGCGCCACGTCGCCGCGCTGCTCGCCGCGCTACCCGGCGCGCCGCCGACGGAGCTGGTGATCATCAAGACCGAGGGCGATCGCATCCAGGACGTGCCGCTCTCCCAGGTTGCCGGCAAGGCCTTCTTCACCAAGGAGATCGAGGACGCCCTCCTGGCCGATCGCGTCGACCTCGCCGTCCACAGCCTCAAGGATCTCGCGACCCTGATGCCGCCCGGGCTCGCGGTGGGCGCCGTGCTCGAACGCGAGGACCCGCGCGACGTCCTGATCGCGAGCGGCGGCCGCGACCTCGACCGTCTGCCGGCGGGAGCGCGGGTCGGCACCAGCAGCCTGCGGCGGCGGGCGCTCCTCGCCCGCTGGCGGCCGGATCTCGAGCTCGTCGAGCTGCGCGGCAACGTGCCGACGCGGGTCGAACGCGTCGCCGAGGGCCGCTACGACGCCATCGTCCTGGCCGCCGCCGGCATCAAGCGCCTCGGCCTGGCCGGCCACATCACCGCCTTCCTGCCGATGGACCGCGTGTTGCCCGCCGTCGCCCAGGGCGCCGTGGCCATCCAGCTGCGGGCCGACGACGCGCGCACCCGCCAGTGGGTGGCCCAGCTCGACCACGCCACCACCCGCGCCGCCACCACCGCCGAGCGCGCCTTCCTGCGACGCCTCGAGGGTGGCTGCCAGATCCCGGTCGGTGCCCACGCGGCGATCGCCGATGGCCGGCTGGCCCTCGCCGGCGTGGTCTGCGCGCTCGACGGCCGGCGCTCGCTCGAGTCGAACCTCGAGGGCGCGGTCGCCGACGCCGAGGCCCTGGGCACCGCCCTCGCCGAGCAGCTCCTCGCCCAGGGTGCCGCCGAGATCCTCGACGCCATCCGCCGCCAGAACGCCCCGGAGACCCGCGGTTGACGCAAGCCCCGCTCCCCCTGGCGGGGGTCGGCGTCGTCATCACCCGTGCCGAGGTGATGCCGGGACCGCTCGAGCGCCGCCTGCGCGCGCGCGGCGCCCACGTTCTGCACTGGACGGCAGTGGTCATCGCGCCACCCGCCGACCCCCGGCCCCTGGCCAAGGCCCTCGCCCACCTCGACCGCTACGACTGGATCGTCTTTTCGAGCGCCCACACCGTCGAGGCGGTGACCAGCCGGGTCTCGGCGCCGCCCCAGGGCCTCAAGGTCGCCGCCGTCGGCAGCGCCACCGCCGACGAGCTCGAGCGTGCCGGCTGGCCGGTCGATCGTCTGCCGGCCCACTTCGGCGCCGAGGGCCTGCTCGAGGCGCTCGCCGCCGCGGGCGACCTCGCCGGCCGTCACGTGCTGTTCCCGGCGAGCGATCTCGCCCGCGCCCACCTGCCCAGCGGCCTCGCCGTGCTCGGTGCGATCGTCGACCGCGTCGAGGCCTATCGCACGCTCCCGGCTCCCCTCGACCCCGACGCCTGCCGCGAGGCCATCGCCCACGGCAAGGTCGACGCCGTCACCTTCACCAGCCCCTCGGCGGTCGTCGCAATGGCCGCCGTCCTCGGCGGCGACCAGGGCCCGGGCGGCCTGGCCCCCACCCTCTCCTCGGTGGCTGCCGTGTCGATCGGCCCCACCACCTCGACGGCCCTCGTCGAGCACGGTCTCACCGTGGCCGCCGAAGCCATGCCGAGCACCCTCGACGGCCTCGTCGACGCCGTCGAGCGCGCCGTCACCGCGCGCCTGACCCCTTCCGCCAACCACACCACCGCGACCCCGACGCCCGACGCGTCGGTCGCTCGAGGATGACCACCATGTCCTTTCCCACCCAACGCCCACGCCGGCTGCGCCGGAACGCCGCTTGGCGCCGCATGGTCGCCGAGACCGAGCTCCGCGCGAGCGACCTCATCTACCCTCTCTTCGTGATCGGCGGCGAGGGCGTGCGCAATCCCATCGCCAGCATGCCTGGCGTCGCCCAGCTGTCGATCGACCAGCTGCTGGTCGACTGTCGCGCCGCCCACGCCCTGGGCGTCGAAGCGGTGATCCTCTTCGGCATCCCCGACCACAAGGACCCCGAGGGCAGCTCGGGCTACGCCGACGACGGCATCGTCCCGCGGGCGATTCGGGCGCTCAAGCAGGAGCTGCCGGACCTCCTGGTGTGGGCCGACGTCTGCCTCTGCGAGTACACCAGCCACGGCCACTGCGGCGTGCTCGACGGCCACGGCCATGTGCTGAATGACGAGACCCTGCCGCTCCTCGCCCGCGCCGCCGTCGCCTACGCCCGTGCGGGTGCTGACGCCATCGCGCCGTCCGACATGATGGACGGTCGGGTCGCCGCCATCCGCGAGGCGCTCGACGACGCCGGCTTCCTCGAGCTGCCGATCGTCGCCTATGCCGCCAAGTACGCCTCCGGCTACTACGGCCCGTTCCGCGACGCCGCCGGCTCCACGCCTTCCTTCGGCGACCGCAAGGCCTACCAGATGGACCCCGCCAACGCCCTCGAGGCGCTGCGCGAGGTCGAGCTCGACATCGAAGAGGGTGCCGACATCGTGATGGTCAAGCCGGCCGGCCCCTACCTCGACATCGTCCGCCGGGTGAAGGACGTCTTCGCGATGCCGACCGCCGCTTACCAGGTCTCCGGGGAGTACAGTCTGATCAAGGCCGGCGCCCAGCTCGGCTGGATCGACGAGAAACGGGTGGTCATGGAATCGCTGATCGGCATCAAACGCGCCGGCGCCGACCTGATCCTCACCTACTTCGCGCCGCAGGTGGCGCAGTGGTTGGGGGAGAAATGAGCACCATGACCGAGACCTCGCCCGTGCCGTCACCCGCTCCCGACGTCGCGCTGCCGCCCTTTCTCGCCGCCTGCTGGCGACGCCCGGCCGTCCACACGCCGGTGTGGGTCATGCGCCAGGCGGGTCGCTACCTGCCGGAGTACCGGGCGCTGCGCGAGACGTACGACTTCCTGACCATGATGCGGACGCCGGAGCTCGCCGCCGAGGTGACGCTCCAGCCGACGCGCCGCTTCCCGCTCGACGCCGCGATCCTCTTCGCCGACATCATGACGCCGCTCGAGGAGCTCGGCCTGGGCCTCCACTTCACGCCCGGCCCGGTGATCGACCGCCCGATCCGCTCCGCCGCCGACGTGGCCGCCCTGCCGCCCGCGCGACCCGCCGAGGAGACCGTGCCGTACGTCTTCACGGCGATCCGCAGCATCCGCGCCGCCCTGCCGCCCACGACCCCGCTGATCGGCTTCGCCGGCGCGCCGTTCACCCTCTTCTGCTACCTGGTCGAGGGCAAGGGCTCGAAGAGCTTCGTCACCGCCAAGTCGTTCCTCTTCGCCGAACCGGCAGCCGCCCACCAGCTCCTCGACCGTCTCGCCGACCTGACCATCGGTTACCTGCGGGCACAGATCGCCGCCGGCGCCCAGGCGGTGATGGTGTTCGACTCGTGGGCGGGCATCCTCGGCCCCCGCGAGTACCGCCAGTTCGCCCTCGAACCGGTGCGCAAGATCCTCTCCGCGCTCGCTGGCAGCGGCGTGCCGCGGATCTACTTCCCGCACCAGGGAGCCACCCTGCTCGCCGACGTCGCCACCCTGCCGGTCGAGGTGGTCGGCGTCGACTGGCGGTTGCCACTGTCGACGGCGCGGCAGATCCTCGGCCCGTCGATCGCCGTCCAGGGCAACCTCGACCCCGCCGCCCTGTTCGCGCCCGACGACGAGCTCCGTCGTCTGATCGACGGCGTGCTCGACGAGGCGGGGCCGGAGCCCGGCCACGTCTTCAACCTCGGGCACGGCATCGAGTCCACCACCCGTCCCGAGAAGGTCGCCCTGCTCGTCGACCACGTCCATCGCCGCACCCGCCTTGGGGAGAAGCCATGAGCAGCCGTTTTCGCGTCGATCCCGAGCTCGTCCGTCGCTTCGACCGTCCCGGGCCGCGCTACACCTCCTACCCGACCGCCGTCGAGTTCCACGAGGGCGTCGGCGAGGCCGACTACCGCGAGCGCCTGGCCCGCGCCGACGCCCACCAGCCGGGCGCCCCGCTGTCGCTCTACATCCACCTGCCGTTCTGTCGCAAACACTGCGAGTTCTGCGGCTGCCACGTCATCGCCACCCCGCACCGCGAGGTGTCGACGGTCTACCTCGACTACCTGCGCAAGGAGATCGAGAGCGTCGCCGAGCTGGTGCCGCGGCGGCGGAGCCTGGTCCAGATGCACTGGGGCGGCGGCACGCCGACCTACCTGCGGCCCGAGCAGCTGGCCGAGCTCTTCGGCCACGTGCGCAGCCGCTTCGACTTCGCCGACGGCGCCGAGATCGCGATCGAGGTCGACCCGCGGGTGACCACCCGCGAGCACCTCGAGACCCTCGCCGGCCTCGGCTTCAACCGGCTGTCGATGGGCGTCCAGGACTTCACCCCCGAGGTCCAGGAAGCCATCGGCCGCGGCCAGACCTTCGAGGAGACGCGCGACATCGTTCACACCGCGCGCGAGATCGGCTTCCGCGAGGGCATCAACATCGACCTCGTCTACGGCCTGCCGATGCAGACCGAGGAGACCTACCAGCGCAACCTCGACCGCCTGCTCGAGCTGCGCCCCGACCGCATTGCCCTCTACTCCTTCGCCTACGTACCCTGGATCCGGCCCAACCAGAAGCGCCTCGACCAGGACGCGATGCCGAGCCGCGAGGGCAAGCTCGCGCTCTACCTCGCCGCCCTCGAACGCCTGGTCGACGCCGGCTACGAGCCGATAGGCATGGACCACTTCGCCCTGCCCGGCGACGAGCTGGCGCGCGCCGCCCGCGCCGGCCGCCTCGACCGCAACTTCATGGGCTACACCGTCAAGCCCGCCTCGGCGATGCTCGGCGTCGGCGTGTCGTCGATCGGCGAGGTCGAGGGCGCCTTCTTCCAGAACGAGCGCAAGCTGTCGACGAGTTACGACGCGATCGACGCCGGCCGCCTGCCGGTGCAGCGCGGCTACCTGCTCGACGACGACGACCTCGTCCGCCAGCACGTCATCCGCCAGCTGATGTGCAACTTCGTGGTCGACAAGGACGACGTCGCCGCGCGCTTCGGCCTCGACTTCGACCGCTACTTTGCGAGCTCACTCGCCCAGCTCGACGAGCTCCGCGACGCCGGCTTCGTCGCCGAGGACGGCCGCCGCCTGCTGGTCACCGACGACGGCCGGATGTTCGTGCGCAACGTCTGCATGACCTTCGACCGCTACCTCGAGGCGAAGATGGCCGGCGAAAAGCCGGTCTTCTCGCGCACGGTGTAGCCATGGCCGCCGCCGCGACCCCGCGTCGGGTCACCATCGTCGGCGGTGGCGTCGCCGGCCTGGCGACCGCCCTCGCCGTCCGTGACCTCGCCGCTGCGCGCGGCACCGATGTCGAGGTCTCGCTCCTCGAGGCCAGCCCGCGCCTCGGCGGCAACATCCGCAGTGAGAAGAGCGACGGCTACACCGTCGAATGGGGGCCGAACGGCTTCCTCGACAACGTCCCCGCGACCCTCGACCTGGTCAAGCGCGTCGGCCTCGAGGACGAGCTTCAACCCGCCGACGCCAGCGCCGCTCGTCGCTTTCTCTACCGCGGCGGCCGGCTCCACGAGCTGCCGTCGGGCGCGCTGTCGTTCTTCACCAACCCGCTGCTCAGCGTACGCGGCCGTCTGCGCGTGATGGGCGAGCCGTGGACCAGACCCAGGGCCCCCGGCCTCGACGAGACCGTCCACGCCTTCGCCAGCCGCCACCTCGGCGTCGAGGCCGCGGACTACCTGGTTGCACCGATGGTCTCCGGCGTCTTCGCCGGCGACGCCAAGGCGCTGTCGCTGGCCAGCGCGTTCCCGAAGATGGCGGCGATGGAGAACGCCCACGGCAGCCTGGTCAAGGCGATGCTCGCCAAGGGCCGCGAACGACGGGCGGCCAAAAAGGAAGCCGTCGCGCGACGGGCCCGCGGCGAGGCCGTCGCCGACCTCACCCGCCCTGGCGGTCCGGCTGGGCCCGGCGGCACGCTGACCTCGTTCCGGCCCGGCCTCGAAACCTGGATCGGCGGCCTGGCGCGCGCCCTCGGACCGGTCGTCGAGACGTCGCAGCCCGTCACTGCCCTGGCGCGCGAGGGCAGCGCCTGGCGCCTCACCCTCGGCAGCGGCGAGAGCCGCCTCGCCGACGCCGTCATCCTCGCCATCCCCGCCGCCCGCGCCGTGCCGCTCCTCGCCCCCCTCGACGCCGACCTCGCCGCCGTTACCGCCGAGATCCCCGGCGCCGGCCTCGCCGTCGTCGGCCTGGCCTACGATGCCGCCGCGATGGGTGGCGCTCCCAACGGCTTCGGCTTCCTGGTGCCGCGCAACGAGGGCCTGCGCATCCTCGGCTGCCTGTGGGACTCGAGCATTTTCCCGGGCCGCGCCCCCGCCGGCNNCCCCCGCCGGCAAGGTCCTGCTGCGCGCCATGATCGGCGGCGCCCTCGATCCCTCGGCCGTCGGCCTCGCCGACGACGAGCTCCTCACCATCGTCCGCAGCGACCTCCAGCGCTCGATGGGCCTCAGCGTCCCCCCCGAGCGCACCTGGATGTTCCGCCACACCGGCGGCATCGGCCAATACACCGTCGGCCACGCCGACCGCCTCGCCCGCATCGCCGAGCGCCTGGCTCGGCTGCCCGGCCTCCAGGTGGCCGGCCAGTCCTACTTTGGGGTGAGCATGAACGCCTGCATCGAGAAGTCCGGCGAGATCGCCGCGGCGGCGCTCGGCAGCTGACCGGTAGCGGCGAGCCACAGCGCCAGGACGGCCGCGAGCAGGCCTCACTCGAACCGCAGAGTGACCCGCTTACCGAGCGCGGCAGCCGCGCGTGACAGCGTGCGGAGCGACGGCCAGTTGCCGGACTTCTCGAGGCGCGAGGCAGCGGGCCAGGGCGTGTCGAGAGCCCGCGCCAGGTCGGCGACGGGGCGATCGCCGCGGGCGCTGCGGATCAGGATGGCCGCCTGCACATTGAGCGCCGGCGCCACCATGTACCCATCACCCGCTGCGCTCGGCTCGGGAATCGCGTCACCGTCGTCGATCATCGACTCGAGCACACCGGTGAGCGCCTCGGCACCGTTGTAGAGAGCCTCCTCGACGGTGTCGCCGAAGGAGAGCGCCCCCGGAATATCGGGGAACGTCACGTTCCACGCTCCCGTTTCGTCTTGCTCCAGCGTGGCTGGGTACCTGACCTCGATCACAGCGTCTCTCCTGTCGTGCGGCGGATGTTGCCGAGCGTGCCGGGCGGTAGGTCGCGCTTGCCGTGCACCGGCACGGACACCGGCGGGAAGCCCGCCCTGCGCATGACGTGGTGCGAGCCGTTGATCCGGGCGAGCACCCACCCAGCCTGTTGGAGCTTCTTGACCACCTCGGCCCCCGTCATGACAACGGGATCTTAGAACAATATTGTTCTACACTCAAGCGACCGGGGTGGGAGATCGCGGGTCGATCGCCGCCGCAGCGCTCACCGGCTGACGCAGCCCCGACCTGAGAAGCTCGGCGCCCAGGCCCGCCCGCCATCGCCTTCGGGTAGTCTCCGCGCTATGTCTTCGTCGATCAACGGGGCCGCGCCCGGCCTGCGCCGCGTGGCTGCCTCTCGCGCGGGGAGCGACTCCCGGTGAACAAGAAGGCGCTCACCGAGACGGACATCCGGACCAAGTTCATCACCCCTGCGCTCGCCGGCCCAAACGGCGAGAAGTGGAACGTGATGACCCAGATCCGCGAGGAGGTCTACATCACGCGCGGTCGGGTCATCGTCCGCGGCAAGACGGTGAGACGCGGCGAGGCGAAGAAGGTCGACTACGTCCTCTCGTACAGGCCGAACCTGCCCATTGCGATCGTCGAGGCCAAGGACAACACGCATTCGATCGGCGACGGCATGCAGCAGGCGCTCGCCTACGCGGAGCTCCTCGACTTGCCGTTTGCCTACAGCTCGAACGGCGACGCGTTCCTCGAGCACGATCGCACGGGAACCGCCGACACCGTCACCCGCGAGATCCCGCTCGACCAGTT
>CXWL01111683.1_pt1 | contig 16807 bp, 15 predicted proteins | sample 590931 | NCBI WGS metagenome assembly CXWL01 (sample SAMEA3498368, study PRJEB10139) | groundwater metagenome | biome: water well; material: biofilm material | place: Germany | collected 2015-04-27 | reverse complement strand
CCTGCTCCTTGTCACAGCAGGTTACCACCTTAATTAACTGTCCGAAAATCGGGGTCCACTATAATTCGGACAGTTGTCGCGTGACGACAATTTGTACCTCCAGGTTCGTTACGAATTCTGACTTCGGGCATGGAACGCGGGGGAGACATGGCATGATGAGTGACTGTCGGCGCGCCGCAATAACTCGTTGCCTTATCGGCTTATCTATAATGGGTCAAAAGGAAGAGTTTCCATTAGAATACAAAATATGGAATTCAAGCTTACCCGCCCCGACGACTGGCACCTGCACTTGCGCGATGATGCGCTGATGCATTCCGTGCTGCCCGATACCGCGCGCCAGTTTGCCCGCGCCATCGTGATGCCCAATCTCAAACCGCCGGTGACCACCACCGGGCAGGCGCTGGCCTACCGTGCGCGCATTCTCGCCGCCTTGCCTGCGGGTATGGCATTTGAACCGCTGATGACGCTGTACCTGACCGACAACGCTACGGCAGAGGGAATCCGCAAGGCCAGACAGAGCGGCGCAATCCATGCGGTGAAACTCTATCCGGCAGGCGCCACCACGAATGCCGATGCGGGTGTCACCGACATCCGCAAAACCTGGCCCGCGCTGGAAGAAATGCAACGCTGCGGGATGCCGCTGCTGGTACACGGCGAAGTCACCGACCCGGCGGTGGACGTGTTCGACCGCGAGGCGGTGTTTATCGGGCGCGTGCTGCAACCGTTGCTGCGCGACCTGCCGGAATTGCGTATCGTGTTCGAGCACATCACCACGCGCGATGCCGCGCAGTTCGTGACGGAAGCGCCGGGCAACATTGCCGCCACCATTACCGCGCACCACCTGTTGTACAACCGCAATGCGATGTTCAGCGGCGGCATCCGCCCGCATTATTATTGCCTGCCGGTGTTGAAGCGCGAAACACACCGCGAAGCCTTGATTGCGGCAATCAGCAGCGGCAACAAAAAATTCTTCCTCGGCACCGACAGCGCCCCGCACGCGCAACACACCAAGGAAACCGCCTGCGGCTGTGCCGGGTGCTACACCGCACACGCCGCCATCGAGCTGTATGCCGAAGCCTTCGAGCAGGCCGGCGCGCTGGACAAGCTGGAAGCCTTCGCCAGCTTCCACGGCGCGGATTTCTATGGTTTGCCGCGCAACACGGAAACCCTCACGTTACGCAAAGAGGAATGGCAAGTGCCTGCTTCAGTGGGGTTCGGCGCGCACCGCCTCGTACCGTTGCGGGCGGGTGAGATAATGAAGTGGAAATCCAGCGGCCACGGTTCAGCCGTTTAAAAAAAACAACCCGATACGAATATGGAAATGTTCCTTCTTGCAGCCAACCTCCTGGCCATTACCGGTGCCTGCATATTGGCATGGGCTCTATTTATTGTCCGATGTCTGATCGCGCAGCTTCCCATAAGGAAGACCAGCGCAAAATGGTATGCTCTGGCCGGAATGATCCTGGTTTTTATTCTGGGGTATTTCGGCTATGTAGTGTTTTTCTGGGGCGAGCAAATAGCTTGGCATGATCTTATCGTGCCGGTAATATTTTTCCTTGGCGCCTGTTTTGTGTGGCTGACCGTCAAGCTTTCTTTGCAGACCGTGCTTGACGTGCGGCGCATGGTATTGCTCGAGCATGAGAACATCACCGATCCGCTGATCGGCATTTATAACCGCCGCTATCTGGATCGCAGGTTGGACGAAGAAGTGGAGCGCGCCCAAAGATATGCGCTTCCCCTGTCAATTTTGCTGCTCGATGTTGACCACTTCAAGCATGTCAATGACAAGTACGGGCATCAAACCGGCGATAGGGTGCTGGTCCATCTGGGCAAGCTGCTCATGGAATCGGTTCGCAAAACGGATGAGGTTGCGCGCTATGGCGGGGAAGAAATATTGATCGTGCTCCCTCACACGCCCATTTTATCCGCCGCCCACATGGCGGAGCGGATTCGCCGCCACGTTGAAACCCACCCTCTTCTGTTGGATCAGGGGGAAGAAAAAGCGGACACGATTTCCTTCACGGCGAGCATTGGTGTTGCCGCTCTCGATAGCGCGACCGATAGTTCACGGGCTCTGGTGCAAAGCGCTGATGCGGCGCTCTACCAGGCAAAACAGGAAGGGCGAAATCGCGTTGCCATCGGCAATGCGCCTCCAGAAGGCAGCACGGCCAATATAGAAAACAGGGTTTCTGCGGGCGGTCCAGACGCATAGCCCGCTCATTTGCACGGTGAGCCATGCACCCGATTTTGCGCAAACTTGAAGGTGGCGACCGCCGCTCGATCGGCAAGTCAAATGAAGTCGTGGCCGAAATTCTTGCCGATCCCGGTTTATTCGACGTAGTGTTTGGAGGAATGTTCGCCGACGATCCGATACTGCGGATGCGGGCGGCTGATGCGGTTGAAAAAGTCACCGCCATCCACGCCGGGTACTTGCGGCCTCACAAAGAAAAACTTGTCCGGGAAGCGGCCTGCATTGACCAAAAGGAGGTGCGGTGGCATGTAGCCCTGATGCTGCCGCGCCTTGATCTGAGCCCCCGGGATCTGCAACATGTGCTCGGCATCCTGCTGGGATATTTGAATGACCGCAGCAGCATCGTCAAAACCTTTGCCATGCAGGCCATTGCCGATATTGCGAAGCAAAATGCCGAATTGCGCCCTTCCATTCTCGCCCACTTGCGGGAGCTTGCCGTTATTGGCACACCCGCCATGAAGGCGCGTGGCCGAAAATTATTGGCGGAATTTGAGCGTAAAAAGCGCAATAAACGAATAGAGTGAAGGTTAAAATGATTTCTTTCCCCTTCTCGATTCATGAGGTGTTTCTATGAAACAGGCCCGCATGGTTACGCTCGACGGCAACGAAGCCGCCGCCTATATCGCCCACCTGACCAATGAGGTGATCGCGATTTTCCCGATTACACCGTCCTCGCCGATGGGCGAACATGCCGATGCATGGTCGGCGCAGGGGGTCAAAAACCTGTGGGGCACCGTCCCGGAAGTGGTCGAAATGCAGAGCGAGGGAGGCGCTGCCGGCGCGATACACGGCGCGTTGCAGACCGGATCTCTGGCGACCACCTTCACCGCATCGCAGGGCCTGTTGCTGATGATCCCCAACATGTACAAGATTGCCGGAGAGCTGACTCCCTTTGTCATGCACGTCGCGGCGCGCTCGCTGGCGGCGCAGGGGCTGTCAATTTTTGGCGATCACGGCGATGTGATGTCGGTGCGTTCCACCGGCTTTGCCTTGCTGGCCTCAAATTCGGTGCAGGAGGCGATGGACATGGCGCTGATCGCCCAGGCGGCGACGCTGGAGGCGCGCCTGCCGATACTGCATTTCTTCGACGGCTTCCGCACTTCCCACGAGGTGGCCAAGGTCGAGCAGGTGCCGCTGGANNGCGCAGAACCCGGACGTATATTTTCAGGCGCGGGAAACCGTCAACCCGTATTACAACGCCATGCCGGAAATCGTGCAGAGGACGATGGATAAGTTTGCCGGGCTCACCGGTCGCCAGTACAGCCTGTATGAATACGTCGGCGCGCCGGATGCGGAGCGGGTGGCGATCCTGATGGGTTCCGGCGCGGAAGCGGCGGAGGAAACCGCAGCCCATCTCAATGCCCACGGCGAGAAAGTGGGGCTGGTGAAAGTGCGCCTGTACCGGCCTTTTGCCGCAAGCGCATTGCTCAAGGTTATTCCCGACACTGCCCGGCGCATCGCCGTGCTGGATCGCACCAAGGAGCCGGGCGCCGATGGCGAGCCGCTGTATAAGGATGTGGTGACTGCGCTATCGGAAGACTTCACGGCGGGCAGAAGCAAATTTGCCGCCATGCCGCGCGTGGTGGGCGGGCGTTACGGCCTGTCGTCCAAGGAGTTTACGCCGGGCATGATCAAGGCCGTGTTCGACGAACTGAAAAAAAACCAGCCGAAGAATCATTTCACCATCGGCATCATAGACGACATCACCCATACCAGCCTGGAATGGGACGCGGATTTCCGCATTGACGCTGACCGGGGTGTGACGCGCTGCATGTTCTACGGCCTGGGTTCGGACGGCACGGTGGGCGCCAACAAGAACACCATCAAGATCATGGGTGAGGAAACCGAATTCTACGGCCAAGGGTATTTTGTTTACGACTCGAAAAAGGCGGGAGCGGTCACCATCTCGCACCTGCGCTTCTCGCCCAGGCCCATCCACTCCCCCTACCTGATCGGCAGCAATGAGGCCAACTTTGTCGGCTGCCATCAGCCGATATTCCTGGAACGCTATGAGATGCTGGATGCCGCAGCGTCTGGCGCCGTGTTCCTGCTCAACTCGCCGGTGGCGCCGGACAAGGTATGGGACACCCTGACGCGCAAAATGCAGCAGCAGATCATTGCCAAGAAAATTGAATTCTATGTTATTGACGCCATCACCATTGCCAAGAAAACCGGCATGGGCAACCGCATCAACACCATCATGCAGACTTGTTTTTTCGCCATTTCCGGCGTGCTGCCGCGCGAATTGGCCATAGAAAAAATCAAGTACGCCGCCGAAAAGTCCTACAGCAAAAAAGGCCGCGCCGTGGTCGAAGCCAACTGGAAGGCAATAGACGAGACCCTCGCCAACCTGCACAAGCTGGACGTGCCGGCACAGGCTTCCAGCAACCATGAAATGCCCGAGATGGTGCCGGCTTCAGCCCCCGAATTTGTGCGCAAGATCACCGCGGAAATCATGGCTGGCCGCGGTGACTTGCTGCCGGTAAGCGCGCTGCCAAAAGATGGGACCTGGCCCACCGGAACCGCCGTCTGGGACAAGCGCAACCTGGCGCAGGAAATCCCGGTATGGGATGAAGAACTGTGCATCTGCTGCGGCAAATGCCCGTTCGTCTGCCCGCACACCGCCATCCGCTCCAAGGTGTTTCCTGACGGCCTGACCAAGGACGCACCGCCCACCTTCAAGCACGTCCAGGTCAAGGGCAAGGAATTCGAGCAGGGCATGCACATCAGCTATCAGGTCGCCCCGGAAGACTGCACCGGCTGCGGCCTGTGCGTGGACATCTGTCCGGCCATATCCAAGACTGACGGCCACAAGGCGCTCGAAATGCGGCCACAGGCTCCTCTCCGGGAACAGGAGAGGGAGAATCTCGATTTCTTCCTCAAGCTGCCGGAATTCGACCGCACCCAGTTGCGCACTTCCACCATCAAGGGCGCGATGGTGATGGAGCCGCTATTCGAGTTTCCCACCGCCTGCGTCGGTTGCGGCGAAACACCCTATATCCGCCTCGCCACCCAGTTGTTCGGCGACCGTATGGTTATCGCCAACGCCACCGGCTGCACCTCGATCTACGGCGGCAACCTGCCCACCACTCCCTACAGCAAAAATGCCGAGGGGCGCGGCCCGGCCTGGAACAATTCGCTGTTTGAGGACAACGCCGAATTCGGCATGGGGTTCCGCGTCAGCATAGACAAACATGCAGTGCATGCCAGCGAGCTTTTGCAGCGCCTGAAAGATCAAACCGGGCCAGATCTGGCGGAATCAATACTCAACGCAGACCAGTCTACCGAAGCGGGAATTTTCGCCCAGCGCGAACGCATCGAGGCCTTGCGCAAGGTATTGGCCGGCATAGCTTCCTCCGAGGCGCGGCAACTGGAAAGCCTGGCCGAATACCTGGTAAAGAAGAGCGTGTGGATCATCGGCGGCGACGGGTGGGCCTACGACATCGGCTTCGGCGGCCTCGATCACGTCATCGCATCGGGCCGCAACGTCAACATCCTGGTGCTCGATACCGAGGTCTATTCCAATACCGGCGGGCAGATGTCCAAGGCCACCCCGCGCGGCGCCATGGCGAAATTTGCCGCCGGCGGCAAACACACCGGCAAAAAAGACCTGGCGCAGATTGCCATGAGCTACGGCCATGTCTATGTCGCCCATGTCGCTTACGGCGCCAAGGACATACATACACTGAAGACCTTCATCGAAGCCGAGTCCTACGACGGCCCATCGCTGATTATCGCCTACAGCCCCTGCGGCGAGCATGGCTACAACTTGAGCGACCAGCATCAGCAGCAGGAACTGGCGGTCAACACCGGCCACTGGCCGCTGTTCAGTTACGACCCCCGCCGCGAGCAGGCAGGGCAGAATCCGCTCAAGCTGGACTCGAAAAAACCATCGGTGTCATACCGCGAGTTTATCAAGAACGAACCTCGCTTCCGCGGGTTGGTGCAAGAAATGGATCGCGATGGCAGCAAGGTTGTGACGTTCTACGAGAACGAGCTGCAGAAGCGCTATGCCCTTTACGAAAAAATGGCGGCTGAGCCAGGCGAGAGCGAGAGCGAGGCCAAAAAAGGGGCGGCTGAAACCTGAGAAGGCTACCGGATCTGGTCCGGCGCAGAGAGGTGGATAAAACGCCGCCCAGCGTGTATCCACCATCCACACAACTCAACTGCCGTTTCCAGGGCTATTCCAATACAGCGCGGTAGGCTAGGGGGAGCTTACGAACCCCAGCTTTTCGAGAAATCAAAGTATCCGAAATCGGTATTTCGGAACCCACCAAGTGATATTGACAATGCCAGATAACGTGCGATGCTCCTTCAAACCTGCTCATGCTTTTTCCTTTCGTTAAGTGTTGTGGGGACAACACTCCGAAAGGTACCTGTATGAGCAGGATCTCTGACATGCAAAGCCAGTCAGGTGATGGCCACGTCCATAGGACGCGGTTTTTTAACTCCCAATAAAAAACGTAAGGTGGAAGCCCCGCAGGGGCGTTCCACCTCAATTCAAAAAATCCGGCGGAACCGCGCACACGTTCCGCGAGTTTAGGTAGCCCCTCCGCAATCGTAGACGCCTTGTCTGGTGCGTTCGAGTTCCTGTTCCATAGTGAAGTGTTGCTCATTGGCCCCCAGAGCAACGGGGGCGATGCTGGCACGTCCATCGAGATTCAGCAGTTCCTTGATAACCGTGTTAGCATCGTTGATGGGAGGTACCATAAGCATTAGCAGTTGGTCGTAGACCTCCCGGTCGATGGAGATTTGTGTTTGATTAGTCATGTCTGTCTCCTAAGATAAGAAATTGAAATTGAACTAACTTCAATGCCATGTGAACCACATGGATGTCTCACCATTCAATGGTAGGGTACAGTGGATCCCCTCGGTTAAGACAAGAAACCTCAGGGTCACAAAGAAACCTCAAACTCGATTTGTTCCCTACTACTATCCTTGAACGATTTTCACCTCAAGCACATACCCCTTTGGGCATTACGGAGAAAACCTTAAAGTCAGCAGGATACATACTAAACTTGTTTTTTTACTTCCGAAATAAGCAAAATCCTTATTAGGAAATCCAGTCGAGGGAACAGGCCAAGCGCCGCAGCAAGACCAGCGCGGCAGGCTGGGGTTCGTAAGCCCCCTTGCGGGGCGTTCCGCCACAACTCAAAAACCATCCGGCGGAGCCGCGATGCGTTCCGCCCACTGTGCCTGCCGCAATGCAAAACGAGAGCTTGAGCCCCCGTTTCGGATTGAACATAAACCTGGATTACGCGGCGAGGTTTTTTGCGAGCAGCCGCTACGCGACTTGCCTGCTTACCCCATTTCTGCGACGTGCCATAAAACCCAGCATGCCCAAACCGGCCAGCAACATGGCACAGGTTTCGGGTTCGGGAACAACGGATAGCAGGAAGCCGTGCGTTTGACCCGAGTATCTGTTGTAGGCATCGCCCACAATCCACCCGTTATCGCTGATGCCAGTTGCGCTGGATAGCTCCCAGCCTGCACTAACGGTGCCTGCATCCAGCAAGCTGTTCAGGTCGGTCGCGGTGGTGCCATTCCACAGTGTGGCGTGAGTGGCGGCATTGCCTGCAGTTTGGGAAGACCCCGCGACCTGGCCGGCGTTGTTGATGGCGTAGGCGGCGCTGCCACTCCCGCCCAGGGTGCCGAGGTCGGTCGCAGTGCCGCTATTCCAGACGGTGGCATGCCAGGCAGCATCGCCCGTGGTGAATGAAAACCCCGCGACCTGGCCGGCATTGTTGATGGCGAAAGCGGCGCTGTCACTCCCGCCCAGGGTGCCGAGATCGGTCGCGGCACCGCCATTCCAGAGGGTGGCGTGCTGGACAGCATTGCCCGTAATGTATGACCACCCCGCAATCAGGCCAGTGTTGTTGATGGCGGTGGCGTAGCTGTCATTCCCGCCCAGGGTGCCGAGATCGGTCGCGGTGCCGCCACTCCAGAGGGTGGCGTGGTAGGCAGCATTGCCGGTGATTCTGGAATACCCCGCGACCAGGCCGGCGTTGTTGATGGCGGAGGCGGCGCTGGTACTCCCGCCCAGAGTGCCGAGATCGGTCGCTGTGCCGCCATTCCAGACGATGGCGTGAGATGCAGCATCGCCGGTGGTTTGTGAATGCCCCGCGACCAGGCCGGCGTTGTTGATGGCAGTGGCGGCGCTGTTACTCCCGCCCAGGGTGCCGAGGTCGGTCGCGGCGCCGCCATTCCAGAGGGTGGCGTGAGAGGCAGCATCACCGGTGATTTGGGAATACCCCGCGACCTGGCCGACGTTGTTGATGGCGGTGGCGAAGCTGGCACCCCCGCCCAGGGTGCCGAGGTCGGTAAAAGTATAGGCGGCCTTCGCCTGAGGAGCCACGCCGACGCCCAGCAGAATGAGCGCGGCGCAGGCAGTGAATGATGGGGTAAGTTTTGTCACGATGTAATACTCCTGTTTTGTTGTAAGTGGCAAGTTGCGCGCGCAATCTGACAACGCTCTGAAATACGGTCTATATTGTACTTTATAAGCCGAAAGAGCTATGCATGCATAGCCAATTTTCCTACGCTTGAAAGCTTGCTTGCGCAATAAGCCTGTCCTGATGAAACTGCTGATTATGAATAATAACCATCAGGCGTTGCGCTTTGGCCGCAAGCTCGCAACTTCGCTACGCTCGTTTTTCGCCCTACCGCCGCTCACAACACATTTCCCATTTCACGTTTCACCGCTTCACCCGCCGGTACAGCCTGAACCGCTCGCTTTTGTCGCTGCTGCGTCCACCCTCCCAGATTTCTCTCCATTCTCTTTCATCTTTCATGGGTTCGGCTGCACGGCCTCCCTGCACCAGCAGCAAGTCGCAAGTTTGCCTGGCATGGCGGCGCAGTGTGATGCCGCCGAAGTATTGCAGCATGGCGCGCTGGTCATCGCCCAGACGAGCGCCAGCCATGCACTTGTAATGCTCCGGTAGCACCTTTTTCAGCGAGACGATCATGTTGCGGTAGCTCTTGCCGCTGTCCAGCCAGGGTAGCCAGAGCGTCATGGCGAGCACCCACAGCAGGGTGACGCCCGCCGCCCAATTGACCACGGCACGGCGCATGGAGCGCCCCACGCGCCATACCAGCACCAGCCACAGCACGCTGGCAATCACGGCGATCCAGAATGTCGCCGTGTTGACCTCAGGCTCAAAGCCGGATTGATACTCTTTCAGCCATTGCGTGATCTTGGCGTGATTGTCCAGCAACAGCCCGGCCCATCCCCACCACAGCACGATGGCAAGCAAACCAAAAGTCATGATGCCGAACCAGTCCAGCGCATTGGCCGCGCCGCGCCGCAGCGTGGATAGCGCCGCAGTGGCAAGCAGGGTAAGCGGCAGCAGCATGGGCAGCGCGAAGATGTCCTTGATGTTGGGCACCAGGCTCAGCGTGACCAGCATCACCGCAAAACTCACCAGCAGCAGTTGAAATTCGGGTTCGTGCAGCACCTTCTTGCGCGCCTGCCACACCGCCCACGCGGCCAGCGGCAGGGCGGGCCAGGCAAACCACGGCAGAATTTTGACGTAGTAAGAAGCCTCATCGTAGTCGCCGCCGCGCGCGTAATCGAACCAGCGTCCGATGTTATGCGTCCATGCCCATTCCATGAATAGCTCCGGCGAATGCCGGTATAGCAACCCGGGCCAGATGGCCAACCACGGCAAGACGCATAGCGCGGCGATGGCCAGGCTGGTGAAAAAGGGCTGGATGCGCCAGTTGCGGAACAGCAACAGCGCGGCGCTGATAAGCAGGAACAGCATGGGCGCGATGAAGCCCTTGGCCATGAAGCCGATGCCCACACCCGTGCCGAGCAGGATGCCCGCCATCCCGGTGCGACGCTGGACCAGGGCAAAGCCGAGCATCATCATGGCGCAGCCGGTGAGCAGGGCCAGGTCGGTGACGAGCTGGTGCGCGGTAACCAGCATGCCGAGGCAGCCGATCAGGATGATGGCTGCCGCCCAGCCGCGCCCGCTGCCAAATAATTCGCGCCCGGCCATCCCGGTGAAGAGCAAGGTGAGCGCGGTGTAGAAGCCGCTTGCCAGGCGTGCGCCGTCATGTGGCGCAAGCAGGGGGTGGAACAGTTTTGCGAATAATGCCGCCGTCATGTAGAACAGCGGCGGTTTGTCCATATGGGGCTCGCCCGCGATGGTGGGCACCAGCCAGTCGCCGCTTTGCAGGATGTGGTAAACCAGCCAGAAACTATGGGCGTCATCCGGCTTCCACGGGTCATGCCCGACCAGGCCGGTGAACACCCATACCGCGCACAGCAAGGCGAGGGACAGCGCCTTGGTTTGCGTGACGGGATGCTCGTGCGTGGCGGACGGGTAGGAGAACATGCGTATGCCTATTCCACGATCTTGACGTACTGCCCCGGCACAGGCTCGCCTTGGGGATAGTTGCCATTGATCAGGCGCAGGTGGTTTTCCGCCTCTTTGCCGAGCGGCGAATACCGCGCCAATTCAGCGTAAGTGTCGCCGGCGCGCGCTGTGATGAGCCTGATGACGAGCGGCCTGGCCAGTTGCCGTTCCGCCTCGTTCAAGGCATGAAAGCTCCGGATGGTGGCCCGCATGTCGTCGCGATAAGAGGGAAAGATTGCGCCCGATTTGGTTTTGCACTGGATGATATAGGCCTTCTGGTCGAGGTAGATCACGCCTGACATTGCCGCAGGTTGTGTGGCGATGGCCGCAGGCAGCCCATTGATGTCCAGCGCTTCGATCTGGCTGTCAAAATTGAGGCCGAGCATGCGGCGCGCATAGTCGGCTGGCTCGCCGGACGGCTGGTCGTCCATTTTCAACTGTATCGCGGCCTCGGCTTGCGGGCTGATGGCGACCAGCTTGTCCGGCAGGTTCAGCACCCGCCAGCCCTGTGGGAAGCTGAGTGCCAGGCCAAGTTCGGCGTGCATGAATTTGTTGTCGCGCACCACGCCCTGGTCGCCGCTTTCATTAAAGGTCATGCCATCAATCTGTTGCAGGAATTTTGTGTATCCCTCTCTGGGGTTGGCAACAGCGAGATGGCCGGATTCGCCCACCACCTGTTGCAGGCGCGTGTCACTGTCCGGGTGGGTGGCGAACAGGCCATGGTAGCGGCGCGGCTCACGCCCCTCCTGCTTGGCGATTTCGGCGTCGAATAATTCCTGGTTTTTCAGTACGCCCACCACCCGGATCATTGCCTGCGGATCATATTCGGTGCGCGCCAGGTATTCCGCCCCGATCCGGTCGGCTTCCAGTTCGTGTTCCCGGCCATAGCCCGAAAGCAGCGCGCCGCCCAGGATATTGGTCAGATTTTGCCCGGCATTGGTGTTGATCCCGGGCACGAAGATCGAGGCGATGGCCAGGCCGATATCGGCGACCTGCGCGGCGCTTTGCTGGCGCACGCCGTGGCGCGCGGTGACATGCCCGATTTCATGGCCAAGCACGGCGGCCAGTTCCGCTTCGGAATTGAGATAGGCAAGGATGCCGCGGGTAATGTAGACATAGCCGCCCGGCAAGGCAAAGGCGTTGACCTCCGGCGTATCCAGCACGGTGAAGCGGTATTTGAGGTTGGTGCGGTGGCTCTTGTTCGCAATTTCCTGGCCCACTTCATTGACGTAATCCTGCAACTTCGCGGATTCATAGACCGTGTACTGCTTGCGCACATCCGCGTCAGCACGGCGGCCTATGCTGATTTCCTGAGCCTCGGACATCATCACGAAATCCTGCTTGCCGCTTACCGGATTTTGTGCACAACCGGCCACGGCTAACAGAGCGAGACCGGCGAGCAGGGTTTTCATCGGGCTATTCATGTTGCTTTTGGCTTTTCGAGTTTATCGCCCTCAAGTTTAAAGCGTTTCAGCACATTTGACGCCAGAAACAAAAAAGGCAGCGTGCGCTGCCTTTCAGTTGTTGCCTGTTGCGGATCCCATTACGCTGCAGCTTTTGCACCGGGCTTGCCATATTTCTGGTTGAATTTCTCGATGCGACCGGCGGTGTCCACAATTTTCTGTGTACCCGTGTAGAACGGGTGGCATTCCGAGCAGACCTCAACGTGCAGCGGCTTGCTCATGGTGGACTTGGTTGTGAACGTGTTGCCGCAGCTACAGTTCACGGCGATCTCATTGTATTTCGGGTGAATGTCGGCTTTCATTTTTTCTTCCTTGCAAGAATATGTATATGGGCGCGGCGTGTGTACGCGCTCGGGTAAGGGCGCGAATTATCCCTGAAAAGACAGTCCCGTGCAACTTTTAAAGCACGCTCCCGGGCGCGCGGGGTGATTTTTTGTCATTTCAACTAACGTTTTCAGGATTATGCTGCCGACCAGTTCACCACACCGCCATACGCCGTCGCCAGCACCACCAATCCGAACACGATACGGTACCAGGCAAATGCTGTAAAATCGTGGTCGCTGATGTAGCGCAGCAGCCAGCGCACGCAGAGAAATGCGCTGACAAACGAGGTAATGCCACCCGCGACGAACATGCCGATATCTTCCGCCCGAAACAGGTGATGGTATTTCACCATCTCATAAACCGTCGCAGCGGTCAGCGTGGGAATGGCGAGGAAGAATGAAAATTCCGTGGCAGCCTTGCGCGACAAGCCGAAAAACAGCCCGCCGATAATGGTGGCGCCGGAGCGCGAGGTGCCGGGAATCAGCGCCAATGCCTGCGCGCAACCTACTTTCAGCGCATCTTCCCAATTCATGTCATCCACCGATTCGACGGTGATCTTGTGGTCGCGTTTTTCCGCCCACAGGATGAACAGGCCGCCGGCGATAAAGGCCAGCGCCACCGGGACAGGTGCAAAAAGATGTTGCTTGATCTTGCTGGCGAACAACAAGCCGAGTATGGCGGCGGGCATAAAAGCGATGATGAGGTTGGCCGCAAAGCGTTGCGCTGCCCGCTCGCGCGGCAAACTGCATATCACCGACAGAATCTTCACACGGTATTCCCAGCACACCGCCAGGATGGCGGCGAACTGGATCACAATCTCGAACACCTTACCCTTCTCATCGTTGAAGTCGAGCAGATCCCCCGCCAGGATCAGGTGGCCGGTGCTGGAAATGGGCAGGAATTCGGTGAGGCCTTCGACGATGCCGAGGATGGCGGCTTTAAGCAGCAGAATAATATCCATGTTTTTCCTGAATGAGAGCCGCGATTATACCTGCTGCCCGCTCATCCCTGCCGTGTTCTATGGTTTCTCCTGGCCGCCTGTCGGACTTGAAGAATCGAAGCGAAAATTCGGCTGGGCGAGGGCAGATTTTGTCGATTTTGCAGGTCAATAGTTATTCTATTGACCAAAAAAGCGGTGAAATATGCACCGGCCAGGCGGATTTGCAGCCGATTTCCTTTAAGTCCGGCAGGCTGCTAGAACGGAAACGGTAGCCGGGCGGTGTGGAATATGCTCTCTTGGTATGTCTGGCAAAATAAAAACTCGACAGTATTGCCATTCGATCCGGCTTAGGCCGGCGTATTCTTGACACGGGTAATGCGCACCACTTCCGGTATCTTGCGCAGGCTGCGCATCACCTTTGCAAGATGCATGCGGTTGCCGACCTGCAGGGTGAAATACAACGTGGTGTAATCGCCCTCATTGGTGAAGTGCGCGTTCTCGATGTTCGATTCGGCCTCTGCAATCGCGGCAGCGGCTTTGGCGAGCACGCCGCGCTGGTTGGCAACGATGAGCTTGATGTTCACATCGAATGGTTTGTTGATATGCCTGTCCCAGGCAACGTCCAGCCAGTCTCCCGCACTGTTGCGCCCCTTGCGCAACATGGGGCAATCATGTGTGTGTACGACAAGCCCCTGCCCGTGTTTGATCACACCGATGATGGGGTCGCCCGGAATGGGGCGGCAGCATTTGGCGAACTGCACCGCCATGCCTTCGGTACCCTGGATGGTGATAACTCCGGTGGATGGAAGCTCGTTCGCGCCCCCCTCAACCATGCGCGCGAGTTGACGCGCTATGACCATGTTAAGCCGGCGCCCCAGACCGATATCGGCCAGGATTTCATCGCGCGATTTTGCGGTTGTATCCTTGACCAGTTTTTCCCATTGAGATTCGCTGATATCCTGATGCTTGACTCCGAGCGAGGCAAATGCCTGATTGAGCAGGCGCTCGCCCAATTGTGCCGATTCTTCAAAATGCATGGTCTTGAGGAGATGCCTGATCTGGCTGCGCGCCTTGCTGGTAATCACATAACCCAGCCAGGCCGGGTTCGGTTTGGCATGGGGTGCGGTGATGATTTCAACGCGGTCGCCACTCCTGAGCTCGGTGCGTAGCGGCACCAGTTCGAAATTCACCTTCGCGGCCACGCAACGATTGCCGATATCGGTATGCACGCCGTATGCAAAATCCACTGTGGTTGCGCCGCGCGGAAGCGCCATGATCTTCCCTTTGGGGGTGAAGACGTAAACATCATCGGGGAATAAATCCACCTTCAAATGCTCGAGGAATTCAACCGAACTGCCGCTCTGGCTCAGGCTCTCCAGCAAGCTTTGCAGCCATTGATGCGTCTTTTTTTGCAGGTCATTGATCGGTGTTTCAGGGGTTTTGTACAGCCAGTGCGACGCGACGCCAGCCTCCGCAATCCGGTGCATTTCCATCGTGCGTATCTGCACCTCGATGGGAGTGCCATAAGGGCCGAATAGCGTGGTGTGCAGTGATTGGTAACCATTCCCCTTGGATATGGCGATGTAGTCCTTGAACTTGCCCGGAATTGGCTTGTATAGCCCATGCAGCACTCCCAGCGCCAGATAACACGAAGGCACATCGTTTACCAGCACGCGAAACCCGTAGATATCCAGCACTTCCGAGAAAGCCAGTGATTTGGCCTGCATCTTTTTGTAGATGCCATAGAGATGCTTTTCGCGCCCTTGCACTTGGGCGGTGACGTGATTTTCTTCCAGCCGCTGCTGTATGGCTTTCAGAATTTTCCCCACCACTTCGCGGCGGTTGCCGCGCGCAACTTTCAGTGCTTTGGACAACACCGCGTAACGACCCGGCCGCAGGTGCTTGAAGCCGAGATCTTCCAGTTCCTGATAGATCGTATTGAGGCCCAGGCGGTTGGCGATGGGCGCATAGATTTCCATGGTCTCGCGCGCAATACGTTCACATTGCTCGCGCGACATGGAGTCCAATGTGCGCATATTGTGCAACCGGTCTGCCAGCTTGATCAGGATGACACGCACGTCGCGCGCCATTGCCAGCAACATCTTGCGGAAATTTTCCGCCTGCGCATCTTCGCTGGTTTCAAACTCGATCTTGTCCAGTTTGCTCAAGCCATCAACCAGCTCGGCCACCGGCTTGCCAAACTTCCTGGCTACTTCTTCTTTGCCGATATGGGTATCTTCCACCACATCGTGCAGTAGCGCCGCCATGATGGCTTGCGCATCGAGGTGCAGCGGGGCAAGTATGCGCGCAACGGCAATCGGGTGGGAGATGTAGGGCTCGCCCGACTTGCGGAGCTGCCCTTGGTGTGCGGATTCGCTAAATTCGAGCGCCTGCCGGATGTGCTCGACATCCTTGGGTTTCAGGTAAGAGGAAACCTCTTGCAGGAGTGTTTCGGCGTCGGACATGCTTCATGTGCTGCGCGTTGAAGTGTCCCCGGCAATGTACGCCGGGAGCAGCGGTAAATCATGCCATCCCGCGGTTCAGAATTTCCAGCCCCACTTTGCCTTCGCTGATTTCACGCAGGGCGATAACGGTGGGCTTGTCTTTGCTTTCTTCCACCAGATAACCTGCGCCGTTGGCCAGTTGGCGAGCGCGGTAGGCTGCGGTCAAGGTGAGCTCGAAGCGGTTTGGAATGCGTGCCAGGCAATCGTCTATAGTGATGCGTGCCATGATGTAACCTCTTCAGTTTTGCAATTGGTTGATTAAAACCTGCTGGCGCGTAAGCTGCCTGTCGCGCCGGAGTCCTGCCGCAACGACGACAGCATTGAGTTGCTGCAATGCATCGTCCAGCTTGTCGTTGATAATAACATAGTCGAACTCCGCAACATGCGCGACATCTTCCCGTGCGGAGCTTATGCGCCGCGCTATCACCTCGGCGCTGTCCTGGGCGCGCCCTTTCAATCGTGTCTCCAGTGCCTGCAATGAGGGGGGCAAGATGAAGATGCCTATGCAATCCGGAAATTTGCTGCGTACTTGCGCTGCGCCCTGCCAGTCAATTTCCAGCAGGATGTCGCGCCCATCGGCGATTTCTGCCGCAATCCAGGATTGCGAGGTGCCATACAGGTTGCCATATACCTCTGCGCTTTCCAGGAAATCACCATGCTTTGCCATAGCCAGAAATGTTTCGCGGCTGACGAAATGATAGTCCTTCCCCTCGATTTCGCCCGGGCGCGGCGGGCGCGTGGTATAGGAAACGGATACGTCAATTTGCCGGTAGGTGGATAGGAGCGCGTTTACCAGGCTGGTTTTGCCCGCACCAGAAGGCGCACTGACGATAAAAAGATTCCCTAGCATGCGAGTTGATTGCACAGTGTGCGGCATAAATGTTGTTAATAAAAAATACCCTGCAATAGCTTCTTAATGTATTACCTTCCAGCAAGCTGCTGGGAATTGAGATCGGAGCATTAAT
>CXWL01023474.1_pt1 | contig 16811 bp, 11 predicted proteins | sample 590931 | NCBI WGS metagenome assembly CXWL01 (sample SAMEA3498368, study PRJEB10139) | groundwater metagenome | biome: water well; material: biofilm material | place: Germany | collected 2015-04-27 | reverse complement strand
GAAAGGCAAGCTCAAGCTGTTCGAGCTTCAGGAAAGCGGGCTTCTCGCGTATGCCATATCTTCGCCGCCAGTTATAGAAGGCGGCCTTTGAGAGCCCAAGTTCAAGGCCGGCCTTCTCGTCGTCACCATAGCGTTCCCAGAGATTACGGACTTCCCCCTCGGAGAACTTCGGCAATGAGTGCTTAGGGATGTTCTTCTTGCGTCGCCAATATGCCACAAGGTAGGCCGGCACACCGCCAAGACGCTCGCCGATCTTCTCGTCGGTCTTGTACAACTTCTGCAATTGCAGAAGATCCCCCTTGGTCGGAACGGCGACCTTTCGCGTCATCGGGAGGCAAATTCCTGTCTCAGGCGCTCATAGATCGGTTCCAGCGGGACAGAGACGACGTTGGTCTTCCCGACCACCGGCATAAAGTTCGTATCCCCCGTCCAGCGCGGAACGATGTGCATGTGAAGATGGCCCGGCACACCGGCTCCCGATCCGCGGCCAAGATTCATGCCGAGATTGAGGGAAGTCGGGCGGAGACTCTTCTTCAGTATTGCCACAGTTGTTCGCGTCAATTCGAAAATCTCGCACGCTTCGTCGGGCCGGAGTTTCTCAAGGTACCCGACATGACGGTTTGGAACAACGAGGGCGTGACCGGTATTATACGGAAATTTGTTGAGAATCACGAAGGCGTGGGTACCGCGATGGACAATCAGATTTTTGACCGAATCTCGCTCGCGGTAGCGGTTACAGAATACGCACCCCTTTTCTTTTTTGCGAAGAACAAAGGCCGAGCGCCAAGGGGCCCATATTATCTTGTCAGTCATAGATCATTAATATATAACAGACTGCGGCGACGGCAATAAAAATAGGGGCGAGCCGACTTATCTTATTGATTCATAATGCCTTGGGTGATTCGAGAATGACACGAAATACCGCCCAACATCGCTCACGTCTTTGAGGGACGCAACGGACCAGTACATAGTCAGTTACAGGCGGAAGTGAAGTGCCTCGCTATGGCTTCGAAACCGCCGAACTGTCGGTGGTGAGGTTCAAGGCGTCCCACATAAGTTGCGGCGGAATCGACCCCTCACCGAGAAGCCGGTCAAAGAACGCCCGTTCGGAGAAATTGCTTCCCTCGCGTTTGGAAACCGCTTCCTTCAAGCGCTCGATCTCGCGCTTCCCCATCAAGTACGACATCTGTACGGTCGGCGAGATTGTATACCGGCGCACCTCTTTGCGAATGTACTCCTCGCCGGCGCTCGTTTCTACTTCCAGCGTTTTTGTCATCCACTCCACACAATCGTCATACGTGAACTCGCCTGTATGCAGTTTGACATCGGCAACGATGCGCGCCGCACGAAAACGAATCCCGCCCAATATCCCCAGCCACTGACTGGGATCCTCGCGCCCGAAAAGCCCGCTGTGGTACATCATCTCCTCGCAGTAAAGAGCCCACCCCTCGATCATCATCGTGTTCATCTGCCATTTGCGAACCGGATCGCTATTGTGCGCGGCCAGCTGCATCTGCAGATGGTGACCGGGATATGCTTCATGGACTACCGAGCCGCGGAAGCCGCGGCGGTGGACATAACGGTAACGCGCATCGAGCTGGGTGCGGTCGATGGAATCGGGGATCGGACGGACATAGAAGTACCCCTGGTGAATCTTGTCAAAGGGGCCCGCCGGCTGGTACGCAATCCCGGAGATCATGGTATGCAGAAACGGGGGCGTCTGAATGACCGTGACCGGAGCGATGTCATCCGGCACTCGGACGATGTCGTTCAACTTAAGGAGCGCCTTTACCTGATTGACTTCCCAGCCATAATAGTCGAGCAAGTCCTGACGTGTAAAAGTAGCCGGGATAAAGACCGAGTCCTGGCCGTTTTGATGATTCAGCTCAACATATGATTCGAACTCCTTGTACTGCTTCTGCGCGGTGGCCAGAAGGCCTTCGCCGATGTGTAGCAATGAATCGGCATCGAACTGAAGAAAATACTCATGAGCCAGCTTGTAATCGAAATTCACTTTGCCGATAGCAAATCCCTTTTCCGATCCCGGTTCGAGAGCGGCAAGATGGCCTTCGAAGTTCGTCATGGCCCCGCGAGCGGCTGTCGAAACCTGTAGGATCTCGTTCGCTCGGGCCGGGAACTGCCTCATCAGCTCACCCGCCACCTCACGATAGAATTCCATCCCGGATTCCAGGGACTCCTTGGCCGCGTCGATAGAGACCTTCGGCTGCTTTCCAAGATTCTTCTGAGCTTGAGCCAGCAGCGTTGACACCCCCCGCATGCGGCCGAGAATCGAGGGGAGTTTTTCCGACAGAGGGGCATGCTGAGAGAGCATCAGGAAGTAGATTCCGTTCACGGCCTGATCGACATACAATTGAGGAGAACGGCGATACCACTCGATCTGATTGAGATCAAGTAGAGCGATATCGACATTCCCCTTGAGGAGCTTATGGTTGATCTGCTCATGCGGTCTCAGTTCCGCAACTTTCACTTTGTGCAGGCGCGTTTCGAATTGCTTGAGGCGCGAAGTAAACGACTTGATCGAGGCTGTTGAGTAGTCCGCCAGCTTGGAATCAAAGGTATGTATCCCCATCTCCGTGGCATGAACCGGGTCCAGCTCCTGAAGACAACTCAGGATATCTTCACTCAGATCGCCGAAGGTCGGCGCTTTCTTGCTGGGAGCAGCTGTTGCCGAAGTCGCCAGAGAGAGCAAAACGAAGAAAGTAAATGCCGAACCCTGTTTCCTGAACATTGATCCTCCTGATCTTGCCGATCACGCGCGTTTCGTGATCGGATGGGCGCCGCGCTATCGTATCAGCGGCGATGAAACAATCCTATAAGTTCAATATGCATCGTGTGTGGAAACATATCAACCGGAATTACGCCTGGAAGTTGATACCCCCCGGCAATGATCTCTTTCGCATCGCGAGAAAACGTAGCCGGATTGCACGAAATGTACATGAGTTTCGCCGGTCCCAGCTCGACAACCCGTTTGAGAGCTTTCGGATGCAGTCCCGCGCGAGGAGGATCGACCACGATAGCTTCGAAGCGCTCCTGTTCGGAAACGGTAGTCTTGAGATATGCCGTCACATCCCCTTCGAAGAACTCTATGTTCGCAATGCCGTTTAGCGCCGCGTTCTCGCGCGCGGCCTGAATGGCCGCTGGAACCAACTCCACCCCGATGACCTGCTTGACGTAGGGAGAGATCAGTATGCCGATGGAACCTGTGCCGCAATAGAGATCGAGAAGCCGATCAGCGCGGGAAGGTTGCAGCAGGTCGAATGCGGTTCGATAGAGAGTCTCGGTCTGCAGCGAGTTGGTCTGAAAGAAGGAGTTGGCCCGAATGCGAAAGCGACTCTCAAAGAGAATCTCTTCGATGAATCCCGCGCCGTACATGATCTTCTCCACTTCGCCGGTGGCGATGTTCGACTTCTGACCATTCTGGTTATGGACAATGGTCGTCACTTCCGGAATGGCTTCGCGCATCTGGGTCACAAAATCAGCCTGATCGGGGAAGTCGCCGTAATTCGTCACAATGTTGACCATCGTCTGGTTGGTTCGCTTGGTCTGGCGAATCATAACAAAACGCAGGTAGCCGTTGTGTCGTCTGACGTCGTAGACGGGGATTTCGTGCGTTCCAACATATGTGCGCATCCATTTGAGTATCCGGTTGGACAACTCCGACTGAAGATGGCAGCACTCGACGTCGAAAATGTCATCGAATCTCCCGCGCCGATGCAATCCCAGCGTGAACGGTTCATCGGGGCGCGCGTGAAAGGAAAACTCCATCTTGTTGCGATAGTGAAAAAGCTCGACCGAACCGACCACGTCGTCAATCTTTACGTAGTCCATGCCGCCTATATGCCGCAGACAATCCGCCACCTGTTTCTTCTTAAAGAAGATTTGCTGGTCGTAGGCGAGGTCCTGCCAGGTGCATCCCCCACAGAGATCAAAGTGCGTGCAGACGGCCAGAATCCTCTCAGGGGATTTGGTGACAATCCTGCGGACGATTCCCTCGCAGTAGCGGGCCTTGGATCGGGTAATCTGGGCCAGGACGGTTTCGCCAGGTAACCCCCCTTTGAGGAAAACGACCTTCCCGTCGAGATGGCTAACCGCTTTACCGTCGAAAGCCAGGTCAGTTACTTCAAGCTGAACAAGTGAGTCGAATTCAGGATCGGTCATTGATGATCGTGATGTTTGCACAGGAGATCGGCGCGGGTACAGTCGCTCTTCTCAAGTTGGATCGTGCCATGTCCAATTCCAAACTGCTCGCAAAGAAGATTGTTGATTCGGGTGATTATCTCCGGTCCGCGATCATACTGATCATCGTCCAGACAGACATGACACGACAGAGCGATTTCATTCGAGGACAATGACCATATATGCAGGTCGTGGACATCCCGTACCTGAGGGACAGAAGCGATAGTTCGATGGACGCGATCGAAGTCTATGTCGGCGGGAACCGCTTCGAGCAGGATGAGAACTCCTTCTTTGATCACCGCATAGGAGGACCAGAGTATCATCAGGCCAATGACGGCCGAGAGAATGGCGTCGATCGCCGTCCAGCCCGTCATCATGATCACAATCCCTCCCACGATCACGCCGACCGACGACAAGGCGTCGAAGACCATATGAAGAAACGCACTCTTCATATTGAGCGACTTTCCCTTCTCGGACGACAGTAGCCATACCGACAGAACATTCCCGACGAGCCCAACTCCCGCAATCGAGAGAAACAACCACGGATGTTCAATCGGGCGAGGATTAATAAGGCGGTGATATGCCTCTTGAAAAATAAACACGGAGATAACAACCAACGCTGTCGCTGAGATAAGGGCGGTCATAACTTCCAGTCGCTTCATGCCGTAGGTGGATCGTTTCGTGGCTGGTATTTGGGCTCCTTTGGCGCCCAGCCAGGCGAGGATAAGAGCGGCTACGTCGGACAGGTTGTGAACGGCGTCAGCCAGGAGCGCCAGATAGCCCGAGAGGATTCCGCCCAAAAACTCAGCAACGGTGATGATGAGATTCAGGATGATCGTGGTTGCGAGTCGTGTCCGCGCCACACCCGTAATGGAGTGATCGTTTCCCATATCCCCAATATAATGCGAGACTCTTCCCGTAAGCGCGAAAAAAAAGGCGGGCGCAGCCGGTAAAGTCCGCGACTACTTGCCCTCTGGAGCTTCGCTACGAGCGGATTTTTCCACCCGCAGTCGCACGATGCGATTCTTGTCCTTGGCAAGAACCGTCAACTTCACGTCGGCTAATTGGATGCTTTCGTAGCGATTCGGCACTCGTCCGACTTCATCGATGAACAACCCAGCCAGGGTCTTTTCCTCATCTTCGGAAAGCGCACTTCCCAGCAAATCATTGATCTCACCCGGACGCACCGAGCCGTCGGCATGGACGACCGTCGGGGACAACCGGACGATCGGATCCGCCTCGGCGTCGTATTCGTCGCGAATTTCCCCCACCAGTTCTTCGAGAATATCCTCAAGCGTGACAATGCCGGCGGTCCCGCCGAATTCATCGAGGACAATTGCCAGATGATTCTTGCCTCTCTGGAATTCCTTGAGCAACCGCGGCAGAGGCATCGAGTCAGGAACGAAGAATGGCTCGCGAACCAACTTCTTGAGAATGAACTCTCCGGGGTCACTCCGTTGCGTAATCAGGTCCTTCGTGTAGAGAACGCCTACGATCGTATCCAAATCCCCCTCGTAGACCGGAAAGCGACTATAACCACTGTCAACGATCAGTTTCCGGGTCGCTTCAACCGAAGCGTGAAGATCGATACCGACGACGTCCGTTCGCGGCTTCATGGCTCGCCGAACAGTCGAATCCGTGAATTCGAACACCGACTTGATGAATTGCTCTTCGCCGACTTCGAAAAGCCCCTTTTCGCGTCCATCGACAATGATGTGGTTGATCTCTTCCTCGCTGATTACTCGCTGAACCCGGTCCAGACGGATCCCCATAAGGCGGCAGATCCCGGTAGCGACAAATCGCAGGGTTCTCGCGAACACGTAGGACACCTTGTAGAAGAGATGAACCGGGCCCGCCAGCAGGCGCGCATATCGCTCTGGAAACGAAATCGCCATGTATTTCGGCACCAATTCTCCCACGAGCGCTGACAAGATCGTGATGGACACGACCACGATGCCGACCGCAAAAGCCGACGCAGCGTTGGCCACGAATTCAATTGAGCTTTGACGCAGAATGATCTCCAGCTTTTCCACTACAGTTGCCCCGGAGACCACGCCGACGAGTGCGCCGACGAGCGTGATGCCGATCTGCACGGTGGCCAGAAACCCTTCGGGATCGTCATGCAGCTTGAGGGCAGTGGCCGCCCCCATCTTCCCTTCTCTGGCCTTCTGCAGCAACTTGCTCTTTCGACTGGCGATGATTGAAAATTCGGAGAGCGCAAAGAAGCCGTTGGCCAAAATGAGGACAACGATGGCAGCGATCTCGAGAACCAAACGGGTGTCCATGCGCTACCTGAACACCCTATTGATGAAAATAATATTCATGGCCAGAACGAGCCAGGCTCGCTAACCGGCGAATCCCTGATAAACAGATGTCTGCGCCAACTCTTTAAGACGCTCAACACGTTTCGCAACAGGGGGATGAGTCGAAAACAGCGACGTGAACCCACGTCCCGAAAGCGGATTGGCGATCATCAGGTTTGCTGTGGCCGGATGTTCATCAAGATTCATGCGCACCGGTGCGCTGTGAAGTTTCTGAAGCGCCGAAGCGAGAGGGAGATATTTGCCCGTAATGTTTCCGCCCTCCTGGTCGGCCCGATACTCGCGTTGACGCGAGATCGCCAGCTGAATAACCATCGCGACAAGCGGTGCGACAATAGCTGCAACCAGCAGCCCAATGCCACCACCACGGTTCTCGTTGTCGCGACCAACCCCGCCGAAAATCGCTCCCCAGCGGGCAAACTCCGCGATCAGTCCGATTGCGCCGGCTAAAGTCGCGGCGACGGTCCCAATCAGCATATCCTTGTTGCGAATGTGCGCGACCTCATGGCCGATCACCCCTTCAAGTTCATCTTCAGTCAAGAGCTCGAGAATTCCTTCAGTCGCGGCTACGGCAGCGTTCTCCAGATTCCTGCCGGTGGCGAAGGCGTTCGGGGCCCGATTCGGAACAATGTACACCTTTGGCATCGGTATCATCGCCTGTGTCGCGACACGCTTGACCACGCGATACAGACGCGGGTGGTCAGTTTCCTGAATCTGCCGCGCCTTATACATTTTGAGCACCATCTTATCCGAAAACCAGTAGGTCACAAAATTCATGACCCCGGCGACGACAAACGCGAGCATCATGCCGTTTCGTCCCCCGAACATGAACCCGATCCACATGAACAGCATCATGAGGACGACCATGAGCAGAGTGACTTTGAACCCGTTCATTGCGATTCCCTTTCGATTCCTTTCATGTCTAACAGACCGCCTGCAAGACAGGCAACTCTGCTACATATATCAATCCCAGATACGAAAAGTTTCAGAAATCAGTCGGCTCCGCTCAGTAACCCGTGCTCAAAGAAGACAAACCATTCCTGATGCCACTCTCAGCGCGTGCGTCGACGTCTGGTCCGACCGAACGAAATTCCGTCGGTTGAATAACTGTCGGCAACCTGCGAGACTGTCTCAGAATTCGGATCCGGAGGAGGTGTTTCCTGCCGCGGCCGATCATCGCTGCGTGCCCCCCGAGACCGCCCGTAGGTAACGGATTCAGGTCTGCTTTCGGCCGTATCGGACGATCCTTTTTCCGGCTGGGTTTCATCCCGATCCACTCGATTCTCAGAAACCGTGGTCGATTCAGACTTTGGGCTGAACGGCGACGAACTGACATTTCCGGAGGTAGTGAATTCACTCGGTTGAGAGAACCCCTCAGAATGAGGTTGCTCCTGGGGAGTATTTTCGACTACAGGAGTTGCAGCGCGACTCTGTTCTTGCTCCGTCCTGTCGGCCGGGGTCACTCTTGATCGATAGTCGCCGCCAGACGGTCCCCGCCGATCACGATTTTGCCGCGGTCCACGGTCACGGTGCCCGCCACTTCTATGCCCGTCCCGTCTCGGCCCTTCTGGGCGGTGATCGCTTCTTGGTTCACGATCTGCGGGTTTCATCTCGGGCTTGGCTTCGGCCATTTCGGCGTCATAGACCGGGCTGGATGACGGACTTACGGCAAACGGCGAACGCTGGGTCGGCTCGTTTCTGCGCTCGAACGGCGGNNGCCCGTACGGTCGCGATCACGGTCCCCATGCTGGCGTTCACGAGGCGGGCGGTTGTCACGCCCCCTGCCTTCTTCGCCGCGAAAATCCTTTCTCTCCGGCCGATTGACGTTGGCTCCCCCGTGCTCAGGACGTCCCCGATCAGGACGGCGATAACGCTCGCGACTGTCGGTATGCTGCGGACGACGCTCCGCACTGGCGGACAGCATTTCGACCAGTGTGAATGATCCCATCGATGTCAGGACTCCTCCAAAGAGGAGTGCGGTCGCAACTATCAGGAAGAGATTCATTCCCGAAGGAGCGAAAGTAATGTCGTGAACCGGAGCGAACATGCCGGTCGCAACGGAACCGATAGCGAAGGTCACTATTGTGACACCAAGGAAATAGGCGAGCGGGAGCGCTGCCGCTGCCAGTATGCTCTTCCCTGTCCGCGCGGAAGAGATCACGGTCGTCATCGCGACGACCAAAAGCGATAAAGCGGCGCCGCGAAGGACGCCTGTGATGAGGGTGCTCGGCCAAAGGTAGCCCAAGAGGCCGCCAAGAATGACACCGGCAATTGCGCCGAGCAGGATCAGGTGTGTGGTTTTACCTGTCATGTTGTTCCACATGTTCTGGTTCGCAATACGTTCAAATCCAACCGTCTCAATTCGAGCGAACCACGTTTGTTTCCAAATGAACTGGATATTCCGGCTGCGCCAAACGGCGCGTTGATATCCACGGTTGGATCGCTATAAACGCCCTCTCCAGCGGTCAGGTTATACCTGCCGCGAGCACAGGGCAACGGCGCAACAGCGCCGACTTCATTATTCATCGAGCTTGGTAACAATATGCAATATCGCAAGATATGGCAAGTTCTATTTTGGCCGACATTCTCCCGCTGCCGCATGACCATAGTAGTCCTATCCTTCAAGGCTTGTTCCGAACCGTTCAAGATCGACACTCCGCCCGATCAGGATGAGGACGTCACCCACTCCGAGAACAGTCTGACTCGGCGGATTCAACTGAACTTTGTGGTCGCTTTGACGCAGTCCGACAACCGTGATTCCGAATTCTCGATTGATATTGGAGACCTCGAGCGTCTTGCCAACCAGTTTCGCCCCGGATGGGATCGCGACCTCCTCAACGAAAAGCCCCTCCTGCCCGGCGACCTCCATACGCATGAAGTCGACAACGTTCGGTTGGATCGACGCCATCGCCATCCGACTCCCGCCGAGGATGTGCGGGACGACCACATGATTCGCGCCTGCCCGCATCAGCTTCTTCTCCCCTTCTTCGAAATCCGCACGGGCGATTATCTTGAGACGAGCATTCATATGTCGAGCGGTCAATGTAAGATACACGTTAAGGGCCTCGTCGGGTAGCGTTGAGATCAATGTTCGAGCGCGGTGTATTCCGGCCCGCTCAAGCACCTCCTCGTCCGTGGCATCGCCCTGAATGTGAGGACGCCCTTCGCTCAGCAACCGATTCACGTTGTCACTGTTCCGCTCAACAACAACATAAGGCACCTTCCGCTCCTCGAACTCCTTGATGACCTGACGACCTACTCGACCGTATCCAGCCAGAATGGCGTGATCGGTCATCTTCGCAATAGCGTTATCCATCTTCCTCCTCGTCACCAACTCCCTGAATTGTCCCTGCAAGATCATTTCCCCCACCACGGTAGCCACGAACCCACCCAGCCCCACACCGAAGAAGATCAGGAAGATGACGAATATCCGCCCTCCCGTATCCAGCGGATGTACTTCCTGAAAGCCGACGGTTGAGAGGGTAATCACCGTCATATATATACCTTCAAGCAGATTCATCTTCTCGATCACGACGAATCCAGCCGTCCCTCCTACAACCAGCAGGGTCAGCGCCATCAGTGCCAGCTGAAGCTTCCTGACCGGTGAGAGCCCTTCTTTGATCTGAAATCCCATGGCTGATGTTGATTTTAGAGCTTTGCACGGCCTGTTTCCACTAAAAACCGCGCGTTCTTTGTTACCGCGATCCGGTTGCAGGGGAGCATTGGTTTTCACACCTGTAGCCCGTTTCGCACCTAACCTGCTCTCCGTTTGCACACTTCACTGCGAACGCAACATATTGACTCACAAACTATTACAGTCGCCGGTCGGATCGACGCCATATTTCTTGACCTGTGCATGGTTTTTGCGTACGTACCTTCTCATGCAAGCCGTCCAAATGCCTTACAGCCAGACAAGAGTATTTGTTTGGTATCATGTCCCGATGCTCTTGTGGGCTTCGGCGATCATCACGGCATCGTCGATCCCTGATCTGAAGAGCCCGGACTTAGCTCTTCCGTTGTTCGACAAACTCGCACATTTCGTCGAGTACTTGGTTCTGGCAGCCCTGACTTTCCGCTCGTTCTCAAGGCTTGCCCCGGGTGTGAGTATCAACGCGGCTCTCATATTGTCGCTCCTCTTCATCGCAATTTTTGCGGGGCTTGACGAATTCTATCAGGGTTACGTGCCCGGCCGGGTCCCGGATCTGTATGACTTCGCTTCTGACTTCCTGGCGGCGATCCTTGTCATAGCGTTTTCCTGGGTTCGAAGAAGGAGAGCGGCGTCACGCTAGGAGGAGAGATGGCGATGAGTTTTTCCGTTTTTTCTGTTCTTATGGTGTCTCAAAACCTTGACAATAGTAGGGAATTTGGTATATTTCGCTCGGTTGTGAAGGGGAAAGGTTGTTGATACTACCTCGTAACTGGGCCTTTTCTTCGTTATTGGTCTAACATAGCTGGTCTGTTAAGAAAATATCTACCAGTGGGTTTCGTGAGTCTTTGGAAAATTTGCGCGACGGTGAACTCCTTTATCTCAGTGTTGAGATTCAGAGATCACGACTGCGACCATGGTTTGCGATGTGAAAGCAATAACGTTGTAATATGACGAATAGATCGAATTATACATCAATCATTCAAACTCCAAACTCTCTTGGACAGGAGAACAACATGAAACGCATTTCAATGTTGCTTGCGACGCTCGCAATCCTCCTTCTGGCCTTTGGCAGCGCGTCTGCCCAGGGTTGGTCAGGCGGAAGCATCGGCGTCGACAAGGTACAAGGTCTGTCAGGGCTTGACACGATCAACATCGGAAGCGACCTACGCTTCATCCTTCGCTACAGAAACGACACTACCGCCAAATTTGGCATTAGTAACGGCTTCCGAGTGTACAGCCCCGACGGCGCCACTTGGGACAGCACAACTGGCGACTCACTCGGATGGCGCGCCTCTGACCCGTCTCCGGGCGTTCCCATATTGGGTTGGACGCAGTTCGATCTGGGTCTGACGCTCGGCCGTTATAGCAATGACGGCATCGAGTCAGACACGGTCGGCATCTTGGGACTCATGTTTGCAGGCGCCGGTCTCGCCGGTGGCTTTAATGATACCGCCTTTGCGGTGACCGCGTTTAACATGCACCCCACTTCACACGGCAAACATATCTGTATCGACTCCTCCTGGTTCCGCCCGGGTGGGACCTGGAAATGGGCACGCTCAGGTGGCGTGAATCGTTTCCCTGCCTGGAGCGGCGCGAAGTGCTACACAGTTTACAATCCCTCGGCGCCTCCTTCCGACACCATCACTGCCACTCCGTTCTCCCTGAGCTTCACAAAAACTACAGGTGACGGCTCCGCGACTGAAAAGGATATCTCCGTTTATGATATCAACGGACACTCCTATGGCTTTACGGCGACGTTGCTTCATTTTGGAGGATGGGCTTCCCTTCCGATTTCCTCCGGTACTACTCCTGGAATCGTGAGGGTCAGTGTTAATGCGGGCATCAAAGCTCCCGGAACATACTATGATACCGTGGTAATAACGGCCGCGGCTGTCTACTCTCCGGTTCTTGTGCCGATTACCTTCGTTGTCACTCCGGTTCTGGAGATCACGAAGCTCACGCTTAAAGACTGGACAGTGAATGTCGCGGGGTACTTTGACACATTGACGGCGACTGGCGGTACGGCGCCGTATACGTGGTCCATCGAATCAGGAACTCTTCCCGCCGGTCTGTCGCTTGATCCTTCAACCGGCATCATTTCAGGTACACCCACCGCTGCGGGCGGATATGCCTTTACTCCGAAGGTGACAGATTTTGTCGGTGTCACCTCTGCATCGAGTCTCATGCTGACCGTCAACCAAGCTCCGATAATTCTCTCTGCATGTTTCGAACAATGGACACAGGGACTGGTATTGAGTCCTAATCCGATCCAGCTTGGGGTTACTGGCGGAACTGGAACCAAGCACTGGAGTATTACAGCTGGCGCTCTTCCGACCGGTATCACTCTCACGAGCAGTGGCATGCTGAGCGGGACACCGACCGCGGATGGAACGTTCCCTTACACAGTCACTGCCACCGACTCGCTTGGTGCAACAGGAAGTCTGGACTGTTCCTGGATAATCAACCCTGCCCTCGTTCTCGGGATTTGCCCGCCTGATGGCGTGAAAGATATACCGTACAGCGAGCGGATCACGGCCGGTGGTGGAACCATAGGGTGGAGCATTCGGTTGGCCGATGGTTCGGGTCCGCTTCCGACCGGTCTGGTCCTTGTCGGATCAGGCGTGGTTTCGGGCACACCGACGGTGGCCGGTTCGTTCCCAGTCATATTCCAGGCTACCGACGCACTTGGCGCTATCGGCACGAAGGCCTGCACGATTACCATAGTCGATGGGATTTCGATCTCCTCCGCCTGCCCGTCTGATTGGACAGTCGGGATGGCGTTTCTTCATCAGTTTGTTGCCGTCGGCGGCGTTGGGACCAAAACCTTCTCGATTTCAGCGGGATCGCTTCCAGCTGGCACGAACATGAACGGAGACGGGCTCATTTCCGGTACACCTACCACTGCCGGAATCTTCACGTTCACGGTTCAGGTCGCTGACGGAGCCAGCAATACCGCCACGAAGATCTGCGTGTGGACGGTGAACGATGTGCCCGCTATCACTACCGCCTGCCCAGCCCCAACTTATGTTGGCAAGTCTGTTTCGCTCCAGTTTGTAGCCACCGGTGGTACGGGAGCGTTCAGCTGGTCTGTTTCCGCCGGTTTGCCGGAAGGCGTGACGCTCAGTTCGACCGGCCTGCTCGCAGGTACACCCCTTGCCACTGAGTATGGCCTTTTCCTCTACACCGTAAAAGTCATTGATGCTACCGGAGCCAGCGGCACGAAAGATTGCCAGTGGACAGTTCTCCGGATGCCAACTATCACCTCGGCCTGTCCTCCAGAGGGCACAGTAGGTGTTCATTTCACAGTTGCTGACACCGCGATCGGCGGCGTGGCCCCGTATTCGTGGTCAATGATTTCCGGAACTCTGCCGGCAGGCATGACCTACAGTGCGGGAGGTGTCCTGGACGGCACACCGACCGTAGCCGGTTCTTTCACGTTCACTGTACAGGCGATGGATGCCAACGACGAAGTTGGAACCAGAACCTGCACATGGGTGGTTGGCGCCTGCAAGTCGCTGTACGTCAGCGACAGCCTGTTAGTATTCGATGCTTCCGAAGGGGATGTCGAAGCGATACCGTCCATGATCATGGACAGCATCGTGATCATCGGCGGCGGTTCAGCCGTTGTGACGGTCCGCGCTCCTCTGGACACGACCTGGGTGAAGTTCACTTACGGGCCTGATACATCCAGCGCGCTGACAGTAACTGCACCCGCGGTTATCGGCGTGATGGTCAATCCAACCGGAAAGCCCTTCGGCAATTATTTTGCAGATTGCATCATCTCGTCGGTCGATCCGAGTATCTGCGATCCGAAAATGGTCGTGTTCACGACGGAGATGAAGATCAAGAAAGTTATTCTGCCGAGTACGGACACTGTCATTGTCTCCACGGTTCCGGCTGTTCCGGGAATGGAGCTCGACGTACCCGTAACTCTTCGCAATAGCTGCAATCTGGACAGCATGATGGCCAGCTTCAGCTTTGACGCCGCGTATTTGCACCTTGCCAGCGTGAGCATTGCCGGTTCACGCCTGACCGGCTCCATAAACTCATCGACCGACAACATTGGTGGTACGATGCATATGAGCGCCTCGGCGGTTGGGGCGCTGCCGCTGGCGACGCCTGGTCGCGGCCTGATGATGACGTTCCGCTTTATCGTGAAGCCCGAAGCTCCTGCCGGATTCTACCCCGTTGTGAAGCTGGTCGACGCTCAGTTATATCGTAATTGCGGCGCCGGTCCGACGGCCGAGATTCCTGAGTTTATTCCGGGCGGAATTATCGTTGACCCGAACCTGATGAATTCTATCTGCGGTTACGTGGTTGACGAATTCGGAGCGTCGATCCCTGGTGCGACCGTTGAACTGTATGGCAACTATCCGGGCGCTCCTCTCGCGACGACGGGCTCAAGCGCAATCGGATCGTTCTTCTTCGACGGCAACTACCCTGTTCCGTTCGATTTGAGAGCCCACATGAGCGGCTATTACCCCGGCTTCGCTTTGGACTTGAACTTCAACGCCAAGGGCGTGAAGATCGTCCTTAAGCACCTCCGCAGCGTCGTCATCACCAGTCAGTGGGTAGACTACTACTGCAATTCCAACACGCTTGATGGCGTTCTGCTTCCGCTCGGTTCAGTGATCGAGGCCACGACACCGACCGGATTCCTGGTCGGACAATGGATCGTCACCGAAGTTGGCAAGTACGGCTATATGCCGGTCTATCGCGCCAATCCCGACACATTGCTTGATCCGAACGGCGCCGTGACCGGTCAGGCGATCATCTTCTCGATCGATGGCAACCCTGCCATAACGACCGGCAATACGATCTATCCGGCCACATACGACCAGATGCAGGTCTGCCTTGCTGCCGAATCCAGCAAGACCAAGGAATGTACCCTCGTAGCTGGCTGGAATCTGGTGTCGTGGAATATCGATACCAAGACCGACTCGATTGAAGCGGTGCTCGCTTCCCTGGCCGGCAGAATCAGCGTTGTCCTCGGCTTCGAAGGGGGCGGATTGACGTTCGATCCCGCGTTGAAGCAGTTCTCGACACTCTGGTTTACCGATCACCTGAGCGGCTACTGGATCAAGATCACTGATGGCCCGAGCATTACTCTCCGTGTCACCGGCATGGCCGTCGCCCCGAGCACGTCAATACCGATGACCGCCGGCTGGAACCTTGTCAGCTATCTGCCGGAGGCCTCGCTTCCGACCGCCGATGCACTCGCCTCACTTGGCAGCAACTTGATCCTTGCCTACGGATATGACAGCGGTGTCAAGTTCTACCTGCAGGGATCAGCCTGCGGTGGTCCTACGTGCCTGGCCACGATGGATCCATGTCACGGTTATTGGGTCAAGGTACTGCAGAATGGCTCCCTGACTTATCCCGGCGGCATTCCCGGCGCTCCGATTTTCGCTTCCGAGAATCCGAACATCGTGGCTGCCAGACTCGCCGCTCCGAGCGACATCACCCCCAGCCTCAACTGGGTCAACATGTACAGCGGCAACCTAACGCTTAACGGTGAGCGCGTTGCGGCTGGCGCTAAAATCGGTGCTGTGACCCTGTCCGGCACGAAGGTTGGCAGCTTTACAATGACGGAAAGCGGCAAGTTCGGCTTCATGCCCGTATACGCCCAGACGGCCAACGATGGATCTGCTGACGGCTTGAATGCTGGCGATCAGTTCCGTCTCACGGTCAATGGCGTGGAAACTGAGCAGACCTTTACCTGGACAACCAATGGTGACCGGGTTGAAGTAAGCGCACTGTCAGCGAAGATGACGGGCGGGACGATTCCGGGAAGCTACTCGCTGAATCAGAACTACCCGAATCCGTTCAATCCGTCGACGACCATCAGCTTCACCCTCCCTGCGGCGGGTCAGGCGAGACTTGAAGTCATCGACATTCTCGGCCGACACGTCGCGACCGTCTTTGACGGTACCGCGAGCGCGGGTCTGAACCAGGTCGTATGGGATGGCAGAAACGCCAACGGCGAAAGTGTCGCCTCCGGCATCTACCTCTACCGCCTGAACTCCGGCAACTTCACCGAATCCAAGAAGATGATGTTGCTGAAGTAGCGTAGAATGAATAAACGATCCGGTCCCGCGCGACCCGTGGGACCGGACATTAAAGAAGGTAATGTTGTGAGAAACCGAATGAAAAGATTGCTTCTGACCGCAGGACTGTTGGGGCTCCTGAGCATGAATGCGGCGGCTCAGCAACAGGTTATCCCGACTCCTTGGTGGACTGCATTCTACGATTCTCTGTCGAATTACAACGGATCTCTGGCACCGGTGGGATCTGTCGTCAGGGCGTACGCACCCGGAGGCATCCTCTGTGGCCAGCAGATAACGGCAAGCCCGGGGTTGATGCGGTTCATGCCTGTCTATGGCGACGACCCGTTCAGTCCTGGCGTAGTGGAAGGGGCAACTGATCAGCAGATGATCAGTTTCACGATCAACGACCGTCCCGCATCGGTCCTGAAAGGGGATCCGATCTGGGCTAACAACAGCTGGAAGCAGATAACTTTGTCGTCAAACGCCGCCGTCAATTTCAGCGTCGGCTCTTATCAGACTCTGCTTTTCGGTCGCCCGCACGACACCGTGCGGTTCAGCATCAATGTACGGAATACCGGCAATGGCCTTGATCTTTAC
>CXWL01100400.1_pt1 | contig 16818 bp, 17 predicted proteins | sample 590931 | NCBI WGS metagenome assembly CXWL01 (sample SAMEA3498368, study PRJEB10139) | groundwater metagenome | biome: water well; material: biofilm material | place: Germany | collected 2015-04-27 | reverse complement strand
CCCCGAACTGACGGCGGCCAAGATCATCGTCAGCGGCGGCCGCGCCCTGGGCAGTGCCGAAAAGTTCAACGAGGTCATGACGCCGCTGGCCGACAAGCTCGGTGCCGCGCTTGGCGCCTCGCGTGCTGCCGTCGATGCCGGTTATGCACCCAACGACTGGCAGGTTGGCCAGACCGGCAAGATCGTCGCGCCCCAGCTCTACATTGCCGCCNNCTGGAGGCCGACCTGTTCACGGCGGTGCCTGCGCTGATCAATGCGCTTGATGCCGCCGCATTCAACCCCTGAACTCCTTTCAAAAGACACCCGTGAGCACCACCAATCCTCAACCCGAAGACTCCATCTTGTTGGTCAAGCGCGAAGGCTTCGTAGCAACCCTGACGTTCAACCGGCCCGTCGTCCTCAATGCTATCGACGTTCCAATGGCCCGCGCACTTCGCGATGCGTCGCGGCAGTGCGCATGTGACCGCTCCATAAGGGCGATAGTGTTGTGCGGGGCTGGCAATGGCTTTATGGCCGGTGGCGATCTTGCCACCTTGAGTGCCGATCCAGCTCAAGGAGCTTCCGATCTCCTGGACCCATTGAACGAGGCTTTGACTCATTTCGCCAACATGGATGCACCGCTGATTGCTAAGGTGCACGGCGTGGCCGCTGGTGCGGGGATGAGCCTGATGATGCAGGCGGATTTCGTCGTGGCCGCGGAAAAGACCCGATTCAACCTTGCTTACATCAACATCGGCGCCAGCTGCGATGTCGGCGCCTCCTGGTTCCTTCCAAGGCAAGTGGGCTTGCGCCGGGCCTTGGAGATTTCGATGCTGGGGGAGACCATGCAGGTCGACGAGGCGCTGCGCATCGGTCTGGTCAATCGCGTCGTTCCAGCGGCAGAGCTGGACGCCGATGTGATGGCCCTTGCCCATCGTCTGGCCGCAGGGCCTACGGTGGCGCTAGGACACATGCGCCGGTTAATGCGCAGTTCGCTTGACCGTGATCTGCCGGAGCAGCTCGAAGCGGAAAAGGCGGCATTCCTCGACTGTGCGCAATCGCGCGATTTCAGGTCGGGCGTCGACGCCTTCTTTGCCAAGCAGCCCGCGCAGTTTCTAGGGCATTGATTTTTGTATAAGTAGGAAATTGGAGAACACCATGAACCGAGAAGTTGTTGTAGTCAGCGCAGCCCGCACCGCCATTGGCACCTTTGGCGGTAGCCTTAAAGACGTGCCACCGACCGAGCTCGGCGCCTTGATTGTCAAGGAAACGCTGGCCCGCGCTCAGCTGGACGGCAAGGACGTAGGCCACGTAGTGTTCGGCCATGTGGTCAACACCGAACCTAAAGACATGTACCTTTCCCGCGTAGCGACCGTCAACGGCGGCTGCGGCGAAGGCACGCCTGCGTTCAATGTCAACCGTCTGTGTGGATCGGGCCTGCAAGCCATCATCAACGCCAGCCAGAGCATCCTGCTCGGTGACACCGACATTGCCATCGGCGGCGGCGCCGAGTGTATGAGCCGCGCACCCTTTGCCAGCTTGAATATGCGCTGGGGCGCTCGCATGGGCGACACCAAGATGGTGGACATGATGGTTGGCGCCCTGCACGACCCTTTTCACACCATCCATATGGGCGTCACGGCCGAAAACATCGCCGCCAAGTGGGGCATCACCCGCGAAGACCAGGACACACTGGCGGTGGAGAGTCACAACCGCGCCCAGCGCGCCACCGAAGAAGGCCGTTTCAAGGATCAGATTGTTCCAGTCATGCTTAAGAGCCGAAAGGGTGACGTGGCTTTCGCTACCGATGAACACTTCCGCCCCAACTGCGGCATGGAAGAACTGGCCAAGCTCAAGCCGGTGTTTATGAAGGAAAACGGTACCGTCACTGCCGGCAACGCCTCCGGCATCAACGACGCGGCCGCCGCCGTGGTGCTGATGGAAGCCGCCACCGCCAAGGCCCGCGGCCTGGCGCCGCTGGCGCGCCTTGTGGCCTATGCGCACGCTGGCGTTGACCCGAAATACATGGGCATCGGTCCGGTGCCGGCCTCGCAGCTAGCGCTCAAAAAAGCCGGCCTGACAGTCAATGACCTCGACGTGATCGAAGCCAACGAAGCCTTCGCCGCCCAGGCCTGCGCTGTGTCCAAGGACCTCGGCCTGGATCCGGCCAAGGTCAACCCCAACGGTTCGGGCATTTCGCTGGGCCACCCGATTGGCGCCACCGGCGCGCTGATCACGGTGAAGGCCGTGTTCGAATTGCAACGAATCCAGGGCCGCTACGCGCTGGTCACGATGTGCATTGGCGGCGGTCAAGGCATCGCCGCGATTTTCGAGCGGGTTTGAACACCGTCGACGACAGATCGCAAAAAGCGCGTCCCTGTCGGATCTTGGCTCAGGGCGACTATTGCGACTGGCCAGTGATACCGATAATCTGACTTCCACGAGGACATATGCCACGCATCAAGCTGGAGCAAGCCGACCGCTACTCATTTTCAACCGAAATTCAGATTTATATTAGCCATGTCAATCAGGGCGGGCATCTGGATAATGCGCAGCTACTTACTTTGGTATCAGAGGCGAGGGTTCGATTTTTTAACTGGCTTGGGTACAACGAGTTCGATGTTGAAGGTTGCTCTTTTGTCGTTGCCGATATCGTCGCTCAGTACAAGTCAGAGGGCTACCACGGGGAGGTTATGCGTGTTGAGATGACACCTTCCGATTTCAATAAATACGGATTTGATATTCAGTTCAAAATGACAGAGAAGCTGAGTGAGCGGGAGGTTGCTATTGGTAAAATTGGCGTGGTCTTTATTAGACAGGATCAGCGGAAGGTCTCGCTAATTCCAGCATCATTGTTAGCACGGTTAAGAATATTGGAACAGCCTCTGTTAAAGCTGTGGGACCCCCACCCGTGCGCGCGTATCAGCAACGGCTCAGACACCGCATAGTCGTCGGGCCGCTGGGGTCGCAAGCTCATTGGGACGCAGGCAGCCGCTGGCCACACAGACTCATCGTTGGCTCAGAGATACTCCTCAATGGGGATTGCACGACGAGTTCCCTATGCTCGGAGCCAGGACATTCTCTCACCAACATCCTTCAGGGCGGGATACATGAGAATTAGGTCAGCGCACATGCGTTTAAGCTTGGTGTTCTCTTCCCGCAGCTCGCTTGGCTCAGCCAGATGCGACACACTGGTGCCCACGCATTGGCTCTTCTGACTTCGGCATGGACTTCCCACGGAACGGCAGACAAAGCCTGGCCTCAAACTGAGGCACGTTCAAATGCTTCAGGGCTGACGCCACCCAGGTGAGGGTGACGGCGGACTTGATTGTAGAAGCCCTCGATGTAATCAAACACATCTGCACGGGCCAGGTCACGCGTTTTATAGATCCGTTTTCTATTTCGTTCCTTCTTCAAGCTACTGAAGAAGCATTCGACCACTGCGTTATCCCAGCAGTTGCCTGGCCGGCTCATGCTGGGTTCAAGGTTGTTGGTATCACAGAAACGTTTCCAGTCATCGCTACCGTACTGGCTGCCCTGGTCTGAAATGAACGAGGACAGTTTTCATAGGCCGTCGGGTCAGACTTCAGCGTAATTCAACATGGGGGATGCCGATGCGGTCGCGGTAGCGCAACTGCGGCGCCATTTCTCTCCTGACATCGCTCCGCGAGTCGTTGGCGTGACCCCATTTTTAGGGCGCCTTCAGGAAAATGGGCTGGATGCCTTTCTTACACGCACGAGCTCGAATGCTATGCGTGGCTCATTGGGAGGAGTCGACTGAAGCTGCGGAGGTAATGGACCTCACCCGAAAATTGACTCCAGGTCTGCCTCTTCGACGGCGCCCTGCAAATTGACGCTGCCCTCGATATGATGCAAATGCTCAAGCATCAAACTTGCGGCAGTTTCCCCGTCCCGCTTCACAATGGCGTCCACAATCCGCGCGTGTTCGTCGGCTCTGCAACTCAGGGTTGGCGGCGCGTCGTACAAAAGGATAATCAAGCAGGTGAGGGTTGCAAGTTCACGCACGCTCCGCGTCAACGCGGTATTTCCGGCGAGCTCAGCCGCAAGGTTGTGAAACTCGCCCGACAGTCGGATGATGGCGCGCTTATCGTTACGCTCTCGTGCCTCAACTTCAAGTTCGAGGTGGCGTTTCAAGGCTTTTGCTTGACGATCGTCGGCGCTCTTGGCCAGACGCAGCATGATTGCTGGCTCGATAACGCGCCGGGCTTCGAAAATTCCGCGTGCATCCTCGACGGTCGGCTTTGCAACATAAGCACCTCGTTTCGGCAGGATTTCAACGATCTGCTCATGGGCTAAGCGTGCGAGAACCTCGCGGACGCGGGCCCTGCTGACCTTGAAGATATGTGCCATCCGCTCCTCGGCCAATTTGGTGCCTGGCAACAAACGGTGCTCCAAGATAGACAAGTAAATTTTTTCGTAGATCTCGTCGCCGACCTGCTCGCGCTCACTGCGCTTTTGTACGTAACCCTCTGGCATCGATCGACCTTTCAGAATCGCCTAACAACGGCGGATTTTTGACCCCACACGTCTTTGTCGACAAGTGTAAACCCCCTGTCGATCGACTCTTGTCCTCAGTTTCCCGCAATCCCCAATAGGCTCAAATTTGGCGATTAAATCGTAAACATGAGTGTAAACACTAGTGTCAACTTGAATTGCGCAAACTATGATGCAGGTTGGTGCAAATTAAGTCGTATCTGGCATGAAAAATGCGTGTACTGATTGCACTTTGGCGTATTTATTATTGTCAACATGGTTGTAAACAAGGAATGCCTTTGAGCTCCGTTGATTTCGATTTGGTTATTCGCAATGCACGAGTCGCGACAGCGACCGATGTCTTCCCGTCCGACATTGCCGTGAAGGATGGCAGGGTTGTGCAGCTCGGCACTCAGTTACGCGCCGGGGTTCAAGAAATCGACGCGCGCGGTCGGGTCGTTACCCCTGGTGGAGTGGACGCCCATTGCCATCTCGACCAGCCCATGCAAGCCCCCGTCCGCATGGCCGACGACTTCGATACCGGTACACGTTCTGCGGCCTGTGGTGGAACCACCACGGTGATCCCGTTCGCTGCCCAAGCGAAGGGGCAGTCGTTGCGTGCGGCGGTGGAGGACTATCGCCAACGTGCTGCAGGGCGGGCGCATGTTGACTACGCCTTCCATATGATCGTCAGTGATCCAACGCCCAAAGTACTGAACGAAGAGCTTCCAGCTTTGATCAAGGAGGGTTTCACGTCGTTCAAAGCGTACATGACGTACGATGACTTGAAGCTGAACGACGGGCAGATTCTCGACGTACTCGACGTCGCGCGCGAGCACGGGGCCATGGCGATGCTGCATGCAGAAAATGCTGAGTGCATCGAGTGGCTGACGCGCAGACTGGAGCGCGCGGGAAAAACGGCGCCTCGTTTCCACGCACACTCACGGCCGATGCTCGTCGAGCGCGAAGCCACACACCGCGCGATCTCACTGGCTGAACTGGTCGACGTACCCATCTTGATCGTTCACGTATCCGGACACGAGGCCGTGGAGCAGATTCGTTGGGCCCGCGGAAAGGGCCTGAAGGTGTACGCGGAAACCTGTCCGCAGTATCTCTTTCTCACAGCAGAGGACCTCGGCATCGATGACAGCTACCACGGTGCGCGCTGCGTCTGCAGTCCGCCCCCGCGGGATAAGGCGAATCAGGAAGTGATTTGGAATGGCTTGAGCGACGGCCTGTTCACCGTATTTTCTTCCGACCACGCGCCGTTCAACTTGGATTCGCCGGAAGGAAAGAAGCCAAACGGAGAAGAAATGCCTTTCCGGCATATCCCCAACGGCATTCCAGGACTAGAGACTCGCATGGCGCTTCTCTACTCCGAGGGCGTGCTGGGTGGTCGGATCAGCTTGAACAAGTTTGTCGAGCTGACCGCGACCAACCCTGCCAAGGCTTATGGACTGCATCCACGCAAAGGGACGATCGCCATAGGCAGCGACGCCGACTTGGTGATTTGGGACGAGCGGGATATGGTGCTGAGCAACGCCATGCTGCACCACGCCGTGGATTACACGCCCTACGAAGGAATGCACCTGCGCGCGTGGCCGGCGACCACCATCTCGCGCGGCCAAGTCATTTGGGACGGCAAGTCGTTCCTGCCGGCGCGCGGCAGGGGTCAATTGCTTGCCCGCGGTGCGCCAACGCTAATGCCCCAACTCGCACACTCACCTCGGTCCTCCAGCAGTTTTTCAACAGAGTCACTTTAAAGGCAACATCATGACCCACACCCGCACTGAAAACGGCCTGCAGCCACGCCTCTCCTCGATCGCCACGGCGCTCGTCACATCTATCGTCTTCGGTGCGGCAGCCATGCCTAGCGCCTGGGCTCAGGATGCGAAGTCAACCCTTGTCGTCGCAGGACCCAGAACCCCCGAGTCGCTAGACCAGGAGTATCCGCCGACCGAGGCATCGCACGAAGCGCGCCGCAATGTGTACGAAAGACTGCTGGCCTATGCGCCCAAAACTGTAGACGGCGTTCAGGTCGAAGACTTTGACAAAGTTGTGGGCGCATTGGCTGAGCGTTGGGAGTTGTCCGCGGACAAGACTTCCATCACCTTTCATCTTCGAAAGGGCGTGAAGAGCTATGTCGGGAACGAGATGACCGCTGACGATGTCATGTGGTCATTCAACCGCGGATGGAGCAAGGACGCGACCTTCCGTTGGTACATGACTCAGATCCTCGGAGTGAAGAACTTTGAGGCCGCTTTCAAAAAAATAGACACCATGACAGTGCAAGTCGTGCTGCCAAAAGCCTCGCCCCTGATCGAGCGAATCTGGGTCAACAACGATCTTGGGATTTTGGACTCCACGGAGCTGAAGAAGCATGTCACGGCGGAAGATCCATGGGCGTCGAAATGGCTCGCAACGAACTCGGCTTCGTTCTCAGCTTACCAAGTTACGAAGTTCAAGTCAGGCCAGGAGGTCGTGTACGAAGCCAACCCCAACTACTATCGCGGCGCCGCGAAGATCAAGAAGGTAATCTTCCGGGAAATGCCAACTGCAGCAAACCGGCTTGCGGCTATTCAAACCGGCGCTGTCGACGTAGCGGAGTGGCTCGCACCGCGCGAGCTCACGACTCTGGAGAAGAACCCGCAGGTCAAAGTGTGGCAGGTATTCGGCAACTACATCCATCGTGTTGAAATGAACAATGCAAAGCCGCCTTTCGACAACGTGAAAGTGCGCCAAGCGATGAACTATTTGGTTCCTCGTGACGAGATCTTGAAAGCTGTGTACTTCAACAAGGCACGGTTCACCAAAAGCCCTGTGTCGGAAATCTATCCCGCTTACACAGACCAGTACTTCAAGTACACCAACGATGTAAGCAAAGCAAAAAAACTACTGAAAGAGGCAGGACTGGAGAAAGGCTTCAAGACCCAACTGGCCTACCGCACCGGTGACCAGATCGAGGAAGAAATCGCAGTAATCCTGAAGACTTCTTTTGCACGCGCTGGCGTGGACGTAGAGCTGACCAAGTTGCCGGCCTCGACGTTCGTGGAGCGCTACTCCTCGGGTGCGTTGCCGATGTACTTCTTCAGGGACATGGCCATCGTTCCTGATGCGGCATATGTCTCCAACCTCTGGCTCAATAGCGCGTCCTTGATCAACTATTCGAAATTCAAGAATGTAGAGGTCGATAAGCTGATCAACGAAGCTCTTGCCTCGACGGACGAAGCGAAGCGCAAGGCCGGAATGACCCGAGCACAGGAGCTCGTCATGAACGAAGCGCCATGGGTGTTTCTGATGAATCCGGGCTATCAGCTCGCGACACGCAGCAACGTCGCCGGCTTCAGCTGGTACACGCCGAACGGCAACACCTGGTTCGACTTTTACAAGAAGTAAACAGGTACCGAGAGCAGGCGCTCGGGTGCCCGCTCACTCTTTCAATTTCTTAAGGAAACGGTGATGTCACTCGGAACCTACTTGCGCGCACTTCCACGGCCTGCGCGCATCATCTTGGCCCGCCTGGGTGTTCTTCTGCCGCAAATGTTCGGCGTCTTGCTCGCGACCTTCCTGCTGATACGCATGCTCCCGGGAGATCCGGCGCTGCTGATGCTCGGCAACATGGCAACGCCCGAACAGATCGCTAGCCTAAGGGAGCGTTTGAGCCTTAACGGAAGCCTCTGGGAACAGTTCGTGAAGTACATTGGCAGTGTGCTCCAGGGGGATCTGGGCATCTCGATGTTCACCAACAACTCAGTCGTGTCGGACCTCCTGGACCGGGTGCCTGCCACCCTGGAACTCATCGTGTACGCCATGATCTTGACGATTGTGATCGGCGTAGGCATGGCTGTCGTCTCGGTTGTACGACCTCGGGGATGGGTCAACCGAATCGGCAGGGTGTACGGATTGGCAGCGGGAGCCATTCCCGACTTCTGGGTGGGGCTGCTGCTGATCTACTTCCTCTTCTATGTCGCGGGGGTCGCTCCCGCACCTTTCGGCCGGCTCGACGCGATGATCTCGGCGCCGCAAGCGATCACCGGCTTCCTGACGTTGGATACGTTGATCGTCGGCGATTTGGCCGCGTTTCGGTCGGCGGTAGGACGACTGTTCCTCCCCGTACTGACACTGGCAATCGTCAACGCTGGCGCCTTGATGAAGATGACACAAACAGTCTTCGCTGACATTTACCGAAGTGAGTTCATCCGTCACGGAAGAGCGTCGGGTCTTTCCGAAAGGACTTTGATCCTGAGCGCGTTGAGGAACAGCCTGCCTCCGATCATCACCATGGTCGGCTTTCTGTTCGGTTTCCTGTTGGGTTCTGCGGTGCTGGTCGAGACGATCTTCGCATGGGGTGGCCTCGGGCAGTACGCGGTCTCGGCGGTGACCAACAGCGACTACCCAGCGCTCCAAGGCTTTGTGCTCGTTGCAGCCGCGTTTATCTTGATCGTGTACACGGTGGTCGACGTCCTGTACGGGATTGCTGATCCAAGGATTGAAGTATGAAAACATTCATAGAGATTGCGCGCCGCCGGGCGGGCTGGGGGTTCTATCTAGGCTTGGTGCTGTTGGCGGTGCAGATAGTGGCCATTGCCTTCGCGCCCTGGATCGCGCCCTACTCGCCGGTCGATGCAGATCCGGTCAACTCTCTGCTTGCGCCTTCGTGGAAGAACATCTTCGGCACCGACGTGTCGGGCATGGATATCTTTTCACGGGTCGTCTACGCAACCCGCATCAATCTTCTCATAAGTGTCCTGGCCGTGGCGCTGGCATTTGTCATCGGCGTGCCCATCGGCTTGGGGATCGGCTTCTACAAAGGATGGATAAGCTCCCTGGTCATGCGGATTTTCGACTTCATCCAGTCCTTCCCCATCTTCGTTCTGGGGATGGTATTGGTTTCGGTGATGGGCCAAGAGATATGGAACGTGGCCATCGTCCTTGCGGTGCTCTTCATACCCATGTTCGCGCGGCTGATTCGCGCGGAAGTATTGTCGCTGCGCGAACGACCTTTCATTGCGGCGGCACGCTGCAGCGGCGCCACCGACCTGACCCTTATGTTCAGGCACATCCTACCCAACGCCTTGACCCCTGCCATCGTGCAGGTTTCTATCAGCATCGGCATGGCAATCTTGCTTACTGCAGGCCTGTCTTTTGTCGGTGCCGGGGTACGCATGCCCACGCCCGAGTGGGGGTTGATGGTGAGCAACGGGGCTCAACAGATGATTCTCGGTGTGTGGTGGGTCGCATTATTTCCAGGGCTGGCGATTGTCATTTCGGTGCTCACCTTCGCTTTGCTCGGCGACGCGGTCAAGTCAATCGCGGACCCTAATTCCGGAGGAAGAAAATGAACAAACTGCATGCGAACGTGACCCTGCTGGATGTCTCGGATCTTTCAGTGAGGTTCCAAGATTCGCCCGATGCACTTGCACTGGATTCAATAAACTTTTCTCTCAAAGCCAACGAGATCGTGGGCATTGTGGGGGAAACGGGCGCCGGTAAGTCGGTGTTGGCGAGGGCGCTGATCGACATGTTGCCAGTTGGTGGCGAGGTCGTCGGAGGTAATATCCTTGTCAATGGGAAATCCGTTCTCGCGATGTCTGATGCCGAAAAGCGAGCACTGCGCGGCGGAGAGGTGGCGCTCATCGGCACCAACGCGAAGCTTCTGCTCGATCCTGTTGTGCCCGTCGGGAAGCAGATCAGTCGGGTACTCATGGCGCACCGAAAGATCGGCAAGGTAGAAGCGTGGCGCGAAGCGATCGATGTCTTCAAACAGGTCGGCATCGTCAACCCCGAAGCGCGCGCACATGCGTATCCTCACGAGCTTTCAGGAGGAATGGCTCAACGAGTCGTAATAGCGATGGCGTTGATCTCGCACCCCAAAATTTTGCTCGCCGACGATGCTACATTGGGCCTCGATGCGACAATCCAGCTTCAGGTGCTTGACCTGATGGTTCAGAAGGGACGCGATCTTGGCATGGGTGTCGTGCTCATCACGCATGACTTGGGTATGGTCGCTCACTATTGCGATCGCGTCGGAATTATGCACAAGGGCAAGCTGCTCGAACTGCAGCCCGTTAAGACCTTTTTCGGCGATGGCCCGCAGACTGCTCACGGCGAGGCATTGCTCGATGCGGCAAAAATCCGGCCCACGCCCAGAGGCGCTTCGCAAGAGTCCCGCAGCGCGCCGATACCCACCACCGCGGCGAAGCCCTTGCTCGAAATCGTCAACCTGGTCAAAACGTTCGCCGTCGACGGTTCGAAGACTGTCGTCCGGGCAGTCGATGATGTGTCCCTTTCCATTGGCCGCGGCGAAACCTTAGCCTTGGTCGGCGAAAGTGGGTCTGGCAAAACCACACTGGGGCAGTGTCTCGTCCGACTGATCCCGTCTGATTCCGGAACTATCCGATTCGACGGCAAGAGTATCCTTGATACAAGTCAGAGCGAGTTCAGGCACGTTCGGCAAAGAATCCAAATGGTTTTTCAGGAACCCTACGTCTCGCTGAATCCGAGATGGCAGGTGCGCGAACTGATTGCGGAACCTCTTTCGCTCCTTCCACGCATGTCGGGCGCGGATCGTGAGCAACGCGTCATCGCGCTGCTTGCGTCGGTGCAACTTCCCGCGAAACGAGCGAACGCGTACCCGCACGAACTCACCGCGGGAGAGCAAAAACGCGTCGGTATTGCTCGCGCTCTTGCTGCACGCCCGGACTTCATCATCTTCGACGAACCTACGACCGCTCTGGACATCCGGGTACGCGGGCAGATCATCGATCTGGTGCGCGACCTCCAGCAGGAGATGGGACTGTCGGCGCTTTTCATCACTCATGACCTGAATTCCGTCAGGTCGCTGGCTCACTACGTCGCTGTCATGAGACACGGGAAAATTGTAGAACGTGGTGAGACGGAAGAGATCTTCGCCCGCCCGGTGCAGGACTACACCAAGACATTGTTGCAGGCGGAGTTGCCGATCGAAGAGTCGATTGATTTGAGAGCTGCCAGGTTGATCGGGAGGGCCGCATGAGCAAGACTGATAAGCGACGGATCATGGTGACCGGTGCTGCCGGGCTGGTGGGTAGTTCGGTCGCCCGCAGGCTGCTGGAGGCGGGCGCGGAAGTCGTCGCCATAGACAAGTTAGGTGTAGGGAGCCTAGAGGGCTTGCAGGTCATAGCATGTGATTTGGGCGACATCCACAGACTGCACCAGCTGGCCGGTGGGAAACTAGATGGGGTCATCCATTGCGGCGCTTTTTCCGGTCCGATGGTGGCACGCGACGAGCCTTATGCCATGGTGCAGGTTAATGTGGTGGGAACCGCAAACATGCTCGAGCTCGCTCGGATTCATCGCGCGCGCCGGTTTGTCTACTGTTCTTCGACCAGCGCTTACGGAGCAACGCAAGCGGGTCCAGTCACAGAAGAGAGCCTGCTGCGCCCGGCCACCCTCTACGGTGCAAGCAAAGTGGCTTCGGAATACCTCGTCGATGCCTATGCGTCTCAATACGGTCTGGATGGGGTCAGTATCCGGCTTTCGTGGGTCTATGGCCCGCGACGCAGCACGGATTGCGTCATCCGCACGATGATCGAGGACGCGCATTCCGCCCGACCCACCCGAATGGCGTTCGGAAAGGATTTCCCACGTCAGTACATCCACGTCGACGATGCCGTATCGAGTCTGCTGCTGGCTTATGACGCGCATGCTCTTGCACGACGAAGCTACAACGTGACTGGCGGTACGCGTGTCACGCTCGAGGATGTTGCTGCGATCGTCCGAAAGATTCTCCCGACGGCTGACATTGCGCTTGAACCCGGCGCGGATCCGGTTGACGATGTCCAGGATGAGTTCGACATCTCCTCTGCGCAGAGGGATCTCGGGTATACCCCGTCGCTCAATCTAGAAGATGGCGTGCGCCAATACGCAAATTGGCTGGCCGACCGGTCGAAGGCGGAACGTTCGACCACGCAGCCATCGTCCGCCGGAGCGACACCGTGGAGGTAGTTGCAGTTTCTCTCACCGCAGCCGAATTTGTGCCATACGGCGAAGTTTTGGCAGCACCGCAGGAGGCCGGCCGCACGTACTTCGACGAAGCTTTGCGCAGCAGCCGCCCGGCGGCTCGGCCCAGCATTTCAATCACGAACAATACCCCGCTGACCAGCGACAGGATGATCGTGTCGCAGTTGGAGCGTCACCGTCATTCCTCACAATCGTTCCTTCACCTACAAGGAGGTCGTTGGTTGGTCATCGTCTGTCCCGACACGCCGAATGGAGACCCAGACGTCTCGCGTGCCAAGGCATTCGTGGCCCAAGCATGGCAAGGCCTAACCTTCCGGTCGGATGTCTGGCACCACGCGCTGACCGTGCTCGATGAGCCGGCGCGACATGCCATCGTCATGTGGCGCGATCAAACACCATCCGACGAGGAGCTTCGCGTTGTTGAGCCCTTCACCGTCCTTATCCCATCAAGGTCAATGAAATGAAGCAAACGACACGCGACTTCGTCGGCTACGGAGGGAACCCTCCTGATCCGAAATGGCCCAATGGCGCGCGCTTGGCGATCAACTTCGTCCTAAACTACGAAGAGGGGTCTGAGCCCTCCGTGGACGATGGAGAAGGCTTCACCGAAACTTGGTTCACCGAGTCGAACGGGCTGAATACTGGCGTCCAAGGCCGCGACCTTGCTGCCGAGGGATTATTCGAATACGGCAGTCGGGTCGGCTTCTGGCGGATCATGCGTTTATTCCAGGAAAGAAAACTTCCTGCAACCGTATTCGCGTGTGCGCTTGCCCTTGAGCGCAACTCGCAAGCAGCCTTGGCCATCCGGGAATCAAATTTTGATGTATGCAGCCATGGCTGGCGCTGGATCAAGCACTATCTCCTCAGCGAAGAAGAAGAGCGGGAACACATTCGCAAGGCCGTCGAATCGTTGAGGCGCACCACCGGTAAGCGTCCGCAAGGCTGGTACTGCCGGTACGCACCGAGTGAAAATACGCGGCGGCTGCTGGTGGAGGAGGGCGGGTTCGTTTATGACTCGGATTACTACGGCGACGAACTTCCTTGCTGGAAAATCGTCGATGGGCACCCCCATCTCGTCGTGCCCTATTCATTGACCAACAACGACGGCCAGTTTAGCGGCTCGATCGCCAACGCTGACCAATGGTTCACCTTCGTACGCGATGCGTTCGACATGCTCTATCGCGAGGGGGCAACGCATCCGAAGATGATGTCGGTCGGCTTGCACATGCGGCTCATCGGTCATCCTGCGAGAGCCGTTGCACTAGAACGGTTCCTTGACCATGTGATGAAACATCCAGACGTCTGGGTCGCGAAGCGCATCGAGATTGCAAACCATTGGATCGCCACCCATCCCCATGTAGAGACTGCGACCTATGAGCAGGTCAAATAGTAAGGAAGCCCATATGAAAAATTGTTTTGATCTCACCGGCCGGAGGGCGTTGGTGACTGGCGGGAGCCGCGGTATCGGCGCGGCGATTGTCGAAGTATTCGCTCGCGAAGGCGCCCAAGTGGCGTTTTGCCACTATGGCGACGAGGAGAATGCCAGCCTATTGGTTCAACGACTTTCTGCGGAAGGATTTCGGGTAAGTGCCATCTCTTGCGATGTTTCAAGTCAAGGTCAGGTGCACGACCTCGCGGCCTGGGCCCGAAAGGAGCTAGGCCAGATCGACATCCTTGTTAACAGTGCTGGCGTAGGTGGAGGAGACAAGCCGTTTGCCGAGACCGACCAAGCTGATTGGGATCGGATCATCGGAATAAATTTGCAGGGGACTTTTTTAGTGACGCACGCCTTCTTCGGAGAAATGTGCGAGAAGAAGTACGGCCGTGTCATTAACATAGCGTCTCAGTTGGCGTACAAGGGGGCCGCCGGATTGGCCCACTACTGCGCCGCGAAGGCGGGGGTAGTCGGATTTACCCGTGCTTTGTCATTCGAGGGTGCGCCGCACAACGTCCTTGTGAACGCGATAGCGCCAGGGCCGGTGGACACGGAGTTGCTTCGGGCCCACAGTCGTGAGTGGCTCGAGTTCAAGCAGGGCCAGTTGCCGATTGGACGGTTCGGGCACGTCGATGAGATTGCACCCACCGCACTGCTGCTAGCGTCTGAGGCGGGCGCGTTCTATGTGGGACAGACGCTGTCGCCCAATGGCGGCGATGTGATGCTCTGAATTCATGGAGACTGCAAGGCCGGGCCTTGCTCGTTTCTCACTGCTTTCGCTGTATGGTAGGGATGGGAGGCTCACTCTAGAGTGAAGTCCACCGTTGCTGGATGCCCATGTCGTGCATACACCCTATTAGAACAATTTTTCCGTAACTCCGAGCACCTTGTTGAATTGCGATGAGGTCTGACCCGAGGGGGGGGCGGATAAATACTTGGACTGGTTTATGCCGTAAGTCCAAGACTCTCTCGGTATTCGATGGGGCTAAGAGAGCCAAGAGAGATCTTGATCCGCTTGTCGTTGTACCAGCGGATGTAGGAATCGACTACCTCAATGAACTGCTCAATGGTTGTGGTCTTCCAGTCCCGAGGATAGAACAGTTCCGTTTTCAGCCGTCCGAAGAAGCCTTCGCATGCCGCGTTGTCAAGCGAATACCCCTTGCGCGACATCGAGCGAATCAACTCCGCGTCACTGATCCTCGATAGCCAACCGGGGCCAGCGATAGTGTGCTCCACGATCAGAATGGACGACGGGTCGGCCATTGCCGCCGGCTACCGTCTCGATGGCAGCATCGAGCATCGTGTTGACGAGCTCAGCGTCGGGATGCGTCCCAATGGTCCAGCTGATGACCAGGCCATCGAAGCAGTCGATGATGGGCGAGAGGTACACCTTGCCGGCCGGGATCTGAAACTCTGTGATGTCGGTGATGAGACGAAACCCATACGCGGCAAGCCGCAAAGTAGTGGTCGTACTCCAAACTAAACGGGCGCGGCGACGACTGATTTCTCTTCATGAATGCGCGATAGACGGTCAAGCAGGTTCACCGCAGCCACTGCGCCGCCGGCACCGGGCTTGTTTTCCTTCCCAATACCTAGAACCTTGCAAATCGGGAATCGAGACCGACCAAGTGATGTGGCCAGCTGAACATCAAGCCATATCCCCACCTTGCGTTTTGCTGCGACTGCAATGATCTTCAAGTCTGCCTCACTGATATCTTCTATCGATGCGCGAGCCTTTTTGCCATGATGGGCTGGCGAATAGATCAGCCACAAGTCGACGCCCTTCCTGGCCAGCTCAGGTCGAGCGCGAATGGTGCAGGGCGTTTCCCAGACCGGCGAAGAGAACGCGGAGTCGCCGTTGAGGTCAAACTCGTTGCTGCCTTGCGTTGCATGTGTAGCGTCACCTGGAATCTCGCGGTTCAGAGTCGGCCCTATCTCGTCGGGACCGAGCAATGGAGAGAGCACACCGTCATCATCCACTTTCAATCGCGTCGCAGCGGTCGCAAGACTGGGAAGGTCCTGTCGAGTCGACTCTTCCTTAACTAAAGCCTCAGTGAGAGCATTTGCCCACCGACCGCGTGCGCGATGCAGGAGCTCGTCCGGATCGACATCGCGTTCGATGTCTGAACGATCCATGAAAATCGAGAGCTGCGAGGACAACGCACAAAAAATCTCGAGTACGAGGTCACCGTTCCTGGCAGCGAGTCTGCCTTCAAGAACAGTAGACAAGGAGTCTTGCTCTTTGATCAACGCTTCGTTCAACTGGCTGACAAACTCTTTCGCAGAATAAAGCTGTTCCTGGAAAGTCCCCACACCGTTGGGTAAGCTTCGGAGCTTGACATGCGCAATGGGGTGTTGATGGATTGTTGCCTTCGTTGTTGTCTTTTTCCTACGCGGCATGCTGCACCTCGCTCGACTGCTCAGCCATGAGTTGCGTTGCAAGAAACAGCGCGGCAATCCCTTTCATGGCGTTCGCGCCGCCCATTTGGTCTTTGTTGTCATTTGGGTCCAGTGCGTTGCCGCTGCTGATAGTCAGATAGAGATTTGGCCTTCCGGCGCGTGGCTGTCGGGTGTGAACAGGAATGCCAATGCCGAGAACACTACGCGCCTTGCCCAGTGCATGGTTCTTTTCTGGATCATCCTCGTTACTGGGCTTGGTACTGTTCAACGCAAATCCAGCAAGACTCACACCTGATCCGTGGAAAACCCTCAGGAGTGCGACGAATCCGGGCTCGGATGCTTTGATCTCAAGGTATCGGGTGACGCCAAGGCGCTGAGCCACGTAGTCGGCAGCCAGTTGAACGTCCGTAGCCAGCACGTTTGCCTCAAGAAATTGAGCGATAGGTCCCCACTTGGGTGCAGATGCGTTGTCGATGGACTTCAGCCAGTGCTCGTTCACCAGCCAGGCC
>CXWL01002226.1_pt1 | contig 16818 bp, 13 predicted proteins | sample 590931 | NCBI WGS metagenome assembly CXWL01 (sample SAMEA3498368, study PRJEB10139) | groundwater metagenome | biome: water well; material: biofilm material | place: Germany | collected 2015-04-27 | reverse complement strand
CATGCCCAGAGAAATTCTGGTTTGCGCATGCCTGACAATTCATCTCAAACCGGAATTTTTACTGGACAGTACATAACGGCTCGCTGAATTTCTGAGTAAGCTCTACTTATCTCAAAACGTCAACAGACCCTAGAGAAGCCATTATCTGCCACACCATCGGATCGGATAGCGTGACAGATTAGTATGTGATTGATTCATAAAAATTGAATAAGCCTGATTTTATGAATCATCAGGCATAGGTATTGACCATGCCGATATGCTGATTTGGCATGACAGTTGTTTCAATTTGATCCACAGTCTCTGGTCTTGCACCTGCGATATTGTTGGTATCTTTTGCGGAATGATAGGCTTGCTGCTGTCTATTGTCTTGCTGAAATGAATCAGAACCGACCATTACATTACCCAATGTAATACCGTTCTCAGCCATCATTTCTCTTAATCTGGGCAATGCTTGCTCAATCGCTTCACGCACGGCCAAATGAGGAGATGAAAACTGCGCTGTCGCCTGATCCTGCGTAATACTCAGCATCACTTCCACAGGTCCAAGATGCGCCGGGTTTAAACGAATTTCAGCTACTTGGTGTTGCTGAGAAGACAACCAAACAACTTTTTGTGCAAATTCCCCACCCCACTTTGGCTGACCTACCGGAAGATCAACATGGATGTCTTGTAGTGTCGTATTCAGGGGAACGCCGGAAGCAGAGTTGCTTAGGCTGAATGGCTGTGAGGAAATTGATTCGCCATGTGTTGAAAATATCGATTCCCCTGTATTAACCTGGATGGCTTCATTCATCTCCAAAGAAAATGGAAGAAATTTTCCATAAGCGGCAGAATCTGCCGCATCCAATGATTGCCATATGTTATCGGATAAATAATTAGAACTGCTTGCAGCCAAATTTGGCTGTGCAAGTTTTTGTTGCAACAATTGATTGCTAATGGGAATCGTTGAACCCGGAATCTGTTCACTATCTAGGGGAACCACTGCATTCTGAGTTGATAGGGTCAACGCCAGCGGCAAGGTTGAAGTTTCAGTCATCGCATCTGGATTTAATACGGAATTCATTGCGCTTAACGCCGGATCGGTTTTATACACACTACCCGCATTGCTAAGAAGATTTTGAATGAAGCTGTTCGCATCATCGGTTGTTGCTACAGACGTAGTTGTATCCGTGTCTTTATCCGTGTCTTTAACTGTATCTTCTGAAGATGCTGCACCATCAGAATGTTCTTTTGTGTCAGAAGTATTGTTTGCCTCATGCTTGCCCGTTGCTTCAGATACTTCACGCTCCAGGACTTTACCAAAATCTTCTGCGACAGATTCTTTAGTGCCGGTTGAACCGGAATTGATTATTGCTACAGGATTTTCAGCTGAAGATTTGATTTGAGGTGCAACTGATATGTTTAACATAAGTTTTTAGTCTCATACAATTAATAATGCCATCAGTAAATAAGCAATTTCTATACCAGTCTGACTATTACTGGATATGTTGCTAACCACCTTTGCGCAGAAATAAATCCCGATGGAGAGAATTCGATGCAAACTCATCTTGCACTTTCTGCTCCAATTTTAATTGTTTCTGATTCTCTTCATTATGTTGACGTTGCGATAGCGTATCGTAGGATTTTAATTTACGCTGGCAAGACAAAAATTCATTTCCTCCTTCTATCCTTTTGTTTTGCGCATATAAAACTGTTTGTTGTTGCTCAGTGATAGCAGCATCAAGTTTATTCATAAAAGCAATAAAATTTAGCCATTCAATGTGATCAATTCCTTTCTCTGTAGAATTCTGAAAGTGTGATTGATAATTATGACGGTACTGCAAAAGTAAATTTAATTTTTTTTCTGCTTCTTTCTGTTGCAAATTCAATTTTCCAAGTTTCTTCGCTGAAGAATCAGCCCGTTGTTGCGCCAGGTCCAAAAGCAATTTTAGCGATGATGTGGTTGGCATAATAATTTTCGTCTTCGATTACCGTATTTATTCGCTTTCAAACAATTTTGTTAGTTTTTCAAGGCTATCGGAAAAATTCTCATGCTGAGACATATTCTGCTGTAAAAATCTCTCAAATGCAGGATACAGTCTGATAGCTCGATCCAGTTCCGGATCTGTTCCGGCAACATAGGCGCCGACACTGACCAAATCATGGCTACGTTGATACCGCGAACATAGGCTTTTAAATTTCCGTGCCATATCCACCTGTTTCTGTGGAACCAGACTGGCCATGACGCGACTGATTGATGCTTCGATATCGATTGCAGGGTAATGTCCTGCTTCGGCTAATCTTCGTGATAAAACGATATGGCCATCGAGAATGGCGCGCGCGCTATCAGCGATAGGATCATTCTGATCATCGCCTTCCGTCAATACAGTATAAAAAGCCGTAATGGACCCACAATTTTGATTGCCATTACCGGCACGTTCCACCAGTTGCGGTAATTTAGCAAATACAGATGGCGGATAACCTTTGGTAGCAGGCGGTTCGCCGATGGCCAGGGATATTTCCCTTTGCGCCATGGCATAGCGAGTTAATGAATCCATAATGAGTAAAACATGCTTGCCCGTATCTCGAAAATATTCGGCAATGGCTGTCGCGTAGGCTGCACCTTGCAAACGTAACAACGGTGAAGTGTCAGCAGGTGCCGCAACAACAACTGAGCGTGCAAGCCCCTCCTTACCAAGAATATTTTCTATAAACTCCTTAACTTCACGTCCCCGTTCCCCAATTAAGCCAACAACAATCACATCAGCGGTGGTATAGCGTGCCATCATGCCAAGCAGTACACTTTTACCCACACCGCTACCCGCAAACAATCCCATGCGTTGACCGCGCCCAACAGTCAGTAGCATGTTAATCGCACGTACTCCAACATCGAGCGGCTCACTAACAGGAATTCGTTCTAATGGGTTATAAGGACGGCTGTATAGCGGTACGCTTTGTTCTGCATGAGTGGGGCCAAGACGGTCGAGCGGTTCCCCAACACCATTTAAAACACGGCCAAGTAGTTCAGGTCCGACAGAAACATGCTTAGCACGATCTGCTGCACGCCTTCGTGGATGTTGAAAATTACCAATTTTGGGAGATTCGCCAACAGGTTCTGTAGGAACGACTTTTGCACCTGGCGACAATCCATAAACATCGCTGGATGGCATTAGAAATAAGCGCTCTCCAGAAAATCCGACAACTTCAGCCGAGACGTGATGCCCATTCGACAGAAAAATGGTACAGCTGCTGCCAACAGCCAATCTGAGCCCTATTGCTTCTATAACCAGCCCTGCTACCCGTGTAATTGTTCCGCTTAATAAGAAAGGATTTGCGGGAGTAATCAGCTGAGTGCAACTTTTTAAGAAGCCGTCCCATTGCTCAGAATAAGCCATAATCAATCTTTCTTCTCAAGCCATCCGTCATTCTGACCAATGGCTGATAATACTCTCTGCCAGCGCACTTCCAGGCTTCCGTTAATTTCACTACCACTGGCTTCAATACGGCATCCTCCTCTGGAGATCTGCTCATCTTCACGAACACACAAGTGATCCTGCTCCAACTGATCATTCAGATGCACAAGTACCAATTTTGCATCCTCCGGATGCAAAAAAAGACGGGGATGTTGCATCGCATTGGGCAAATTACGGATAGCTTCTTGCACGATAGGTATGATTAGTTCAGGTTTTAGTTTTAATGCTTGTACGACCACTTTTTGGGCAAGTGTAATTGCCAGTTCTAATAGGCTGTCAGCCACCTGCTGATCCATTTCATGCAGATCTTTGTCAAGCTTGGATAGCAGTTCTTGAACGCGCGCCACTTCGGCTTTAACTTCAATTTCAGCAATTTTCCTGCCTTCTGCGTAGCCTGCTGCGTTACCTTCTTGCAGTCCTGCTGCATACCCATCTTCTTTAGCATGCTGAAAAATTGCAGCAACGTCCTCTTCGGTCGGTAAAGAAACTCGAGGCTGTTCATCGGCCTGTATGCTGGTTTCAGTCTCCGCTTCCTGCGTTTCTCTAGTTAATTCTGGTGTCTCAAAAGAATTCATCTCCCATCGCTGATAAGCGTCGAGTTTCTTTTTTGAAAAAGAATTACTTGCAATCATTGACAAGCCTTTTTTTCAGTAATAAATAGACACGCAAGGCNNCTGGCGTACAACCTTAAGAATTTCTTTTTGTTCCGCTTCCACCTCGGATAGTCTTACCGGGCCTTTACTTTCAAGATCTTCCCGCAGAGCCTCAGCGGCACGTTGCGACATATTCTTGAAAATTTTCTTACGCAATTCTTCTTGCGCACCCTTCAAAGCGATAATCAAAGATTCCGACTGTACTTCCCTGAGAAGTAATTGGATACCATGATCATCAATATCAATCAGATTATCAAATACAAACATTTCATCCATGATTTTTTGTGCTAAATCTTCATCGTACTGCTTGATATTTTCAATAACACTGCTTTCCTGGGCAGTTGGAACAAAGTTAAGAATCTCGGCAGCTGCGCGCACCCCGCCCATAGCGGATTTACGAATATTATTACTGCCCGATAACAGTTTGGTTAGAACATCATTCAATTCACGTAAGGCATCAGGTTGAATACTATCCAGTGTTGCGATACGTAATAACGTATCGTTACGTAACCGCTCGGTAAATAAACTTATGATCTCACTTGCTTGATCACGCTCCAGATGAACCAGAATAGTGGCAATAATCTGCGGGTGCTCATTCTTGATGAGTTCAGCTACTGATGGCGCATCCATCCACTTCAATCCTTCGATACCGCTGGTATCACCGCCGTGCAAAATGCGATCAATGAGATTAGCAGCTTTTTCATCGCCCAAAGCACTGGTCAAAACCTTCCGGATATAATCAGCCGAGTCCTGACCCAAAGTGGTTTTTCCTTCAGCCTGATTACAAAAATCTGACACGATATTCTCAATCTCATTACGCGTTATGTTCTGCAGCGTAGACATTGTTTCTCCCAGTCTTTGCACTTCCTTTGGCCCCAACAGCTTGATCACTGATGCCGCTTCTTGCTCACCCAAAGTCATCAGTAAAATTGCGCTTTTTTTGATTCCTTCCTCATCCATTTTTAGATATCCACTCTTTCACCACGTTGGCAACGATCGCAGGTTCATCTACAGCCAATTGCTTAGCTTTCTTAAGATTCTCATCAAATATCGATTTCTGAATGGCTTGCATCGCCGTTCCATCCCCTTGTTCTGACAATTGACCCAGCGCAGCCTCACCAGATAGCTTTTCAGGCTCTGGCAGGGGTGGAGGTTGGGTTAAGCTTTTTAGGAATGGACGTAGAATTTTTAACAAGAAAAATAAAACAACGGCTGCAATTAATAGCTGCTTCCCAATTTCCTTTGCCAGCATAATGACATCGGGATCCTTCCAAAGGGGGATATCCAATATTGTTGCAGTGTCAGCAGTAAACAAGTTATTAGTTACGGTGAGCGAATCGCCTCGTTTTTCGCTATAGCCCATGGCTTCTCTGACAAGATTGTTGATTTCCTTAATCTCTTCAGCAGTTAACGGCTCATACGTCACTTCTCCGCCCTCATCCACTTTTTTACGATAATTCACCACAACAGCTGCAGATAATCGTTTGATATTGCCAGTTGATTGCTGAGTGTGCTGTACAGTTTTATCGACTTCATAATTAATCGTGGACTCTTTCTTCTGGTCTGTTGGAACAGGAGGCACCTTATCGCCCTCTTCTTTGTTTTCTCCTCCCGCTTCAATAGGTGCAGCAGCAGGTTCAGGCGGACGATTTGTCAGTGCTCCTGGGATTCCCCCATCAATTTTAGAGCCGATGGAAGTCGCTTCGAGCGTTTTTTGACTACGAATAGCGGCAGCTTCTGATTCGGTATTATTGGGTCGATAAATTTCCTCGGCGCGTTCAATACGAGAAAAATCCATATCAGCAGTTACCTGGGCACGCACATTAGCAGCACCAGTAATAGGCGTCAGAATAGCTTCGATACGACGAATATAATTTTCTTCCAGCTCCTGTATATACTCTAACTGTTTGGCATCAAACCTTGAGTCTTGTTTACCATCATTCTGGGTACTGAGCAGATTGCCATTTTGATCCACGACAGTTACATTTTTCACCGGCAAACTGGGGACGCTGCTCGACATCAAGTGCACTATCGCACTAACCTGCTCAACACTCAAAACTCTGCCTGGATATAAATTGAGTAGTACCGAAACACTCGGTTGCTGTTTTTCTCTTGAAAAAACCGATGGCTTTGCAATTGCCAAATGCACCCGTGCACTTTGCACCGCTGATAATGACTGAACCGAACGTGCTAACTCTCCTTCAAGTGCACGTTGATAATTCACTTGCTCGAGGAATTGACTGGAACCAAATTTCTGATTCTCCATTAATTCAAATCCTGGCAAACCGCCTTTGGGCAAACCCTGTCCCGCCAGCCTCAAGCGAATTTCATGCACTTGTTTCTCAGGAATCAAGATGGCACCGCCACCGCTTTCAGAGAATTTGTATGGCACGTTCATTTGTTGTAGCGTAGTAATAATGGCTGCACCATCCTGATCCGACACATTATTATAAAGGACACGATAATCCGGTGTCTGACTCCACATCAAGGCACCCACCAGCAAAGCAATAACAGCGGCTGCAGAGAGAATTAATCCAAGTTTCTTTTGATTAGACAACTGACTAAATTGCTCCAATCGAATTGCTGTAGATGGTGTTGCTGCATTGGATTCACTAGGTACTGTTGCCACGCGTTATTCTCCTGCCTAGATTCTGGGCTACTTATCAAGAAAATTAATAGTAATTTTCATCACTTAGATTAACTAACTAATTGTTACATTATAAATATCACAAGATATATACCCTGTAATGGTTAAACCAAGTCATTGTTCAATTTATCAATATACATGCCGTAAGAAAAACATCTTTCATGTTAAATTCACGAATAGAGTTTTATTGAAGTGATGATTATCGATAGTTTTGGCGAGTCTGAATGCTCAAATAGAATAGGTTTGCCCACCCTATTCGCATCATTGTCGATGTTGGTATAAATGCTAAGCTACTGGCATTCCTAATAACTGCCATATAATCCAGTGCAAACAAACCAAGTCATTGAAATTAAGCCAGTACCGGTTGATCAGGAACAGCTTCAACTTGCTTTTGCAGCTTTTAATGAAGCCTCTGAGCAGCTATCCGGCGTGTACCAGGAATTACAACACCAGGTAGCGCAATTAACCGGTGAACTGGCGATTGCAAATGGCGAGTTGCACAGACAGTTAATTGCGAAGGAAAGTTTGTCGCAGCAGTTAAGTCTCTTGCTGAATGCGTTGCCGGGTGGCGTGATAGCGCTAAATGGACAGGAATGTATCGAACAAGTGAATCCAGCTGCCATCTCGATCCTTGGAGAACCATTACTTGGGTTGGCATGGCATCAGGTGATTCAAGAACGCTTATCACCGACTGCGATCATCAACGAGTGGCATACAAAACAACAGAGAACGGCAGAACAACGCCGTATCCGCATTGAAAGCAGCGCAACGGATTCAACCGGCAGACGGATTCTGCTGGTAAACGATATCACTGAAGCTTATGCGCTGCAGGACCAAATAAGACGAAATCAGCGGCTCACTTCAATGGGTGAAATGGCAGCGAATCTTGCCCACCAGTTACGTACCCCACTTTCAACCGCATTACTCTATGCCAATCATCTGGGAAGTGATTCCCTGACTCCCGTTGAAAGACAAAAGTTTGCAACCAAGACTATCGAACGCATGCATCACCTGGAGCACCTAATTAACGACATGCTGCGTTTTGTTAAAGGTGAAATAACGCAACTCGAAAATGTCGGAATCAGTCATTTGTTAGCGGAATTACGACAAGTCATAGAACCTCAGATGACCCAACATGGTTTGCAATTAATTGTGCACGACCTTAGTAAAACTGAAAGTCTGATGACTGACCGCCAGGCATTATGCGGAGCGATGATAAATCTTCTCGAGAATGCCATGCAAGCATCATCCCCGGGAGATCAAATTATTCTGAAAAGTGACGTGAAAAATGAAAGTATTGTTTTAAGTGTCCATGATAATGGACCAGGCATTGATGCAGCACTGCAAGAAAGATTATTCGAACCCTTCTTTACAACACGCTCAGAAGGCACTGGCTTAGGCTTGGCCATTGTTCGAGGTGTTATACAGTCTATGGAAGGTAGTGTGCAGATTAATTCATCGCCGGATACAGGAACTGAATTTGTAATACGGCTACCAAGAAACAAAGGAGATTGATACGATGAATACACTACCCATTTTGGTGGTAGAGGATGACAAGGATCTACTGGAGGCGATTTGTGCCACCATGAAACTAGCGGGTTATCAAACATTAGCGGCATCAAATGGCAATGACGCAATGGCTGCACTACAGGAATCTCAGGTAGGAATGGTTGTGAGTGACGTGCAGATGAGACCCATGGATGGATTCACTTTGTTAAAAAAAATCAAGGCGTTCAATCCAGAATTGCCGGTGTTGCTGATGACAGCTTATGGAGATGTCGAAAAAGCAGTTGCCGCAATGCAGACAGGTGCTTGCGATTATCTGCTGAAACCGTTTGATCCAGACAGTTTGCTGGCACATATCAAACGCTATGTACTATCTGAACTCGAACAAGATGACAAAATTGTTGCGAAAGATCCACGTACGCGAGCACTACTTTCCCTCGCCAAGCGGGTTGCGCAATCTCCGGCAACAGTCATGCTGACAGGTGAAAGCGGCTGTGGCAAAGAAGTAATCGCACGTTTTATACATCAGCACTCATTACGTGCATCTAGACCATTCGTCGCCATCAATTGTGCAGCTATTCCAGAAAATTTACTGGAAGCAACCTTATTTGGTTACGAAAAAGGCGCTTTTACCGGCGCAGTCCAATCTCAGCCTGGAAAATTCGAACAAGCTGAAGGCGGCACATTACTACTCGATGAAATCTCAGAGATGCCTCTGGAACTACAAGCCAAATTGTTGCGTGTATTGCAAGAAAGAGAAGTTGAAAGAGTAGGCGGACATAAGATGATCAAACTGGACATCCGTGTTCTGGCGACTTCTAACCGTGACATGATGGCCATAGTTAAAAGTGGTCAATTCCGTGAAGACCTGTATTACCGGCTCAATGTGTTCCCAATCGAAATTCCTTCACTGCGCGAACGACCATTGGATATTGAACCGCTGGCGCAACGAATCCTGGAAACAGCAGTAGCCGGCACAGGGCAATTCCCCTGTAGAATGACTCAAGCGGCAATCGAGAAACTGACTCGGCATGCTTGGCCAGGCAATGTCAGAGAACTGGAAAATGTGATGCAGCGCGCTATGATTTTGGCAACAAATACGATCGAAGCTGAGCATATCAGTTTATCAAAAACTGATTCTAGTCGTGAAACTGATACAAAAATTGCCGATTCGGCTTCACAAGATATCAAAACACTCGAACGAAACCATATTTTGGAAACGTTGGCAGCCGTTAATGGTTCCCGGAAACTGGCCGTTAAAAAGCTAGGAATCTCTGAACGCACGCTGCGTTATAAGTTACAGCAATATCGCTTGATGAGTTAGCCAGTATCGATTATGTTTCTAGGAAACTGATTTAATAAAATTATTTGAAGTTTTTGAAATTTTGCGAGATACTTGAAAGCAATAATGTTGGAGTAAATTATGGACAAACCCGGAATTGATAATATTTTGCAGCAATTGCAAGCAGCTTCGGCTTTTGCTTCCAGTACAAAAAAGCAATCCGAGACGGATGAAATAACGAGTGTAGATTTTAGCGAAAAGCTTAAATCAGCAGTTGATCAAGTCAATAACTCCCAAATAACTGCCGATAAACTGAGTGAACAATTTGTCAGTGGTCAGTCCAATGTTGACTTACATGAAGTAATGATTTCACTGCAGAAAGCCAATGTATCTTTTCAATCAATGATACAAGTCCGCAACAAGCTGGTAACAGCCTATCAAGAGATCATGAACATGCAGGTTTAAGTTGCGTTCTGATCAGATCAAACAGTGATCAGATTCATTTACTCTACTCCTCCAGTGCCATTTCCAGTTCCAGCCAGCTCGCCTCCAATTCTGCCACTTTATTTTCGAGTGTCGCGTGAACTGCACTGAGTTGATTAATTTCATCCCGAGAACGGTTCGCATAAATAGCCGGATCAGCTAACTGGCGGCTTGCTTCATCCAATTCCTTCTGTACAACCGTTAAAGCAGCTTCAAGTTTTGATTGCTTCGAAAGCAGTATTTTTTTGTTCGGTTTTGCAGATGTTTTAGATTGCACTTTTTGTGAAGGTGATCGTGGTTCTACAACTTCACTAGAACGACGCGCTTCTATCCAGTTTTTATAATCATCCAGATCACCATCCAGCAATTGTGCTTTACCATCAGCCACCAACCACAATTCATCAGCCACTGTACGTACCAGACTACGGTCATGCGACACCAGAATCACCGCACCGGCATAAGCTTCCAACGCCAAAGTTAACGCATCGCGCATTTCCAAATCCAAATGATTGGTTGGTTCATCGAGCAATAGCAAATGTGGCTTCTGCCATGCCAGTAAGGCAAGTGCCAGGCGACTTTTTTCTCCTCCGGAGAAACTGGCTACCGGACGATCTTCACTATCTCCCCCCAAGCCAAATCGCCCCAGGAATTTTCGCAAATCCAACTCAGTCTGCTTAGGTGCCAATTGCCGCATATGCTCCAAAGGAGTCGCATCACCATCGAGATTCTCCAGCTGATGTTGTGCAAAGTAGCCCATACGGATATTGGGCGCCCATTCCAATGTACCAGAGTTAGGAGTAATTTCCCCGACCAAAAGCTTTATTAATGTGGATTTCCCCGTGCCATTCGGACCCAGCAAGGCAATGCGTGCGCCCGCCTGTAAAATAAGATGAACATGTTGAAACAACAAGTGATTGTCATAACCAAAGCTCATGTCTTTTACGCGCAGTAGAACATCAGGACTACGTTCAGGCGCTTCAATCTGCAATTCAAAATACCCATCTTCAACATGCGCTGGCGCAATACGCGTCAAACGTTCCAGCGCTTTGATACGACTTTGCGCTTGTTTCGCTTTGGTCGCCTTGGCACGAAAACGCCGCACAAAATCTTCCATGTGCGCGATCTTTCTCTGCTGTTGCTGAAAAGCCTGAGCATGCTGCGTTAGGCGTTCAGCCCGAGCACGCTCGAAATCATCATAATCACCGCTGTATACATCAATTTTCCGTTCGTTGATATGCGCAATGCGATTAACGCAGGCATTGAGAAACTCACGGTCGTGTGACACCACCATCAGACTGCCCGGATAACGCGATAAATATTGTTCCAGCCACAGAATAGCTTCCAGATCCAAATGATTAGTTGGTTCATCCAGCAATAATAAATCAGCGCGATGCATTAAGGCACGGGCCAAGTTTAGACGCATACGCCAGCCTCCGGAGAAATGGCTGACCGGATTCTCCAGCGTATGATTGGCGAAACCTAATCCATTCAATAGTTGCGACGCCCGTGCCCGCACCGTATAACCGTTTATCGCTTCATAACGGTGCTGCGCCTCAAACCAGGCCGCATCATGTTCGGATTGGGCCAGAATCTTCTCCAGTTGACACAATTCAACATCGCCATCAAGCACAAACTCAATCGCAGACTGGTTTGAATTGATGATTTCTTGCTCAACAAAAGCAACCGTTTTCCCCGGTTGTAAACTGACCTCACCGCTATCCGGTTTGATCACTCCGCGAACCAGCTGGAACAAAGTAGATTTACCACAACCATTTTTACCGACTAGGCCGATACGTTGATCAGCAAAAATCTGCAAATCACTATTTTCAAGTAGCGGGGTCCCGCCCTGCAAATAAGTCAACCGCTGAATATTGAGCATAAAATCTTAATAACTATAGAACATTCAAAATAAATCTTATTCTTCATACACAAAAATAAACCCTTGTCACACAACCCAGTTATTCATATAAAAAATGTAATAACACAAAATCTATTTTTCCAGTCTCACACTATACACATCAAAGTCTTTCTCAATAAAGTTAAGGTTCTTAACCAGATTAATTGTTTATCCACAATATCAACAAACCATATAAAATCCATTCCTTAACTTCACACAGAAACAGAAAATATATTTAACAACATGATAAATAATACATAATTAAAGTGTAAAGTTATTAATCAGGTGTAGAATTAAGTGTTACTATTTCGATAGTTAATCATTGAATATAGATCTTTTCCACAAAGTTATCCACAGAAATTGTGGATAATAAGAAATACGCTATGCTAAATAAGACAATAGCTCAAAAATAATAATGTGCGACACACAAGCGTTTTACAAAAAAATTGATTGGGAGCGACCAATAATATCAACGAATCTGGGAAGTCAGTGGAATTTTAATACATAATCTGGAAAATGAATATTTGACTCCACTCACAGTCAGTTAGATCACTTGCCACTCAAAATTATAGCGCTGCATGAAACCAATTACGCTCTTGTCGGTTGAGCACGAAAGTACGCACTTGCCGGATGAACCAGAATGCGCATCAATGCAATATTCGTCGAATCCATCAGTTATATGCCTACAGGCATCACGATGTTTATGTCCGATGAGTTTAATCTACTTGATCTTCCAAGCCGTAGCGCTTTTCTGAACTAGATTATTAATCTAGCGCAAGCCCATGAAGTTGAGAATGTGCTAGTGTTCAATATGCCAAAAACACTGCTTGCTGGGTAACCACAGATAATCTAAGCTCATTAGATTTCGGATGGAGTAATTCAGAATCAATAAGTTAAGGTTGCTTGAGGCGAGAATTTCTATTGTCTCTAATTAATTACCAAAAAGGATGTTCTGATATGAAAAAATTTAGCATGATTGGATCTCTAGTATTTTCTTTGATCCTCTCCATATATTTTGTGGTAACTGACGATGAGAAAGTATTAGCGCTGGTATTATTAGGTCTTCTAGTTTCTTTCATCTCAGCAATGATGCTTCTGGCAAAAAAATAGCTTAGAACAATGAAAAAATCATTTTCGCCACAAATGCCTTGGCTATGACATTGAAGCGGACGACCTGGAAAACCATGGCTGGAACAGATGAATTCTTCAATGCGCACCAATTCTAATGTGATCACCACTTCCTATTGTTCCTGTTAGTGGCCCCAATTCTTCCGACAATCATGAAAATAATGATCCTTATATGCTAAACCATGTTCGTGATAAAGCGTCTCATATCTTGATCATCTCATTGATAATGTTTATTTTATAAGCTTATATTTTATCATTCCGCACAAGTTACTTTTTCCTTTTTGGCCATTCCGGCTAATAATTCAACTCGATTTATTGGGTTTTGCAAGTTGCTCCGTTGTTTAATCTTTATCTTAGGGAATTTTATTTTATGAGAAAAAATATATTATCAATATTATGCGCAGTAGCTCTGGTTACCCCGGGAGTGCAATCGGCACTGGCTGAGAGTGTAGCAGTGAAAGGTGACTCCATTTTCATTCTTGATAACAGCGTGGAGGGGTCTAAGATAGTCGTAAAAAATCTTACCAATAATTCTACGAGCTCATGTCTTACTAACGCAGGCTTGAGTAATCTTGGTTTGAGTGCGAGTACATCAGCAACTGATATCGTAATCAAGAATGGTACTGCGGTTATCACAACTTATAATAATACTACCAGCCCTGCAACTGATGTTACGCTAGTAGATGTTACCAGTTGTCCAATCACTAACACAGTAGATCTCAGTGATTGCTATGCCACTATTGATGGTGACAAATTGACCATACCATGCCTCCAATATGGTGGTGATTTACTTTCTGTTGTACTTAAAGAACGTGGCAATTCATCGAACTTTGAACTTGAATCTTACAAACCAGGCAAAAGCCATGGGCACGGCTCTGATGATTAAGTTAAAGAGACTAAAAGGTCTTATACTCAATAGCTATAATTTTCAATAATATACTACCTATAAATACAGGTAGTCGTATGAATTGGCGAATACCCTACTAATCAGATGACTACCTGTCTCCCTGCGGCCCAACCATCGCTGAGATACAGCACAAGCGCCTTCAAGGCAGATCTTTGGACAAAAAGATAAATTCTNNATGATAAATGTCACATAATGAAATTGTTAAATAATTAATCAATCTAAGGGAAACACTTAGAAATTCATCAGTTAACTGCCTAGACCAAGCAATTACTCACAAAGTTATCCACAGAAATTGTGGATAACAAGTAGAATCCTATAACAAATAAGCAATAACTCAATAAATGATAGTTAATTTCTGAAGATTAGCTGATTTCTCCAATACCCTTTTTATGTTCTCCCAGGAACCGGCTCATTTCTTTTTGCAATTTTCTGATGCTACGCTTATTAGCATTCCGGCTTGATCTAGCTTTATCCATTGAAGTCTTTGCTCTCGTTGAATACTTGAGCAGCACGGACACATTGAGCCTATACTTCAATGCCAGCCAGCAACAGCAATACCCTACATGCCGATCAATCGCCTCTGCTGTATCAGATTCAGAAAATTTTATTAATCTACGTACTATTAGAAAACAATGAGTTTCTGATTGACAATCTATCGCGGGCAAACTAACTGCAACCAGGCTTGAAAATCCGGATGATCCCGTACCGCACCCAGATCAGAGTCTGTTTGCAAATGCATGCAGGATACAAGTTTGTTAGGCACTTGCGCGGTCTTTAACCAATGCTGACAATTCGGCACATCACTCCGCTGTCCGTACACACAAGCCAAGTTATAAGCCACCACTTCAGGTGCTGCTTTGGCATGTTGCAATAATAACTGTTCAGCACGATCCCGTAATTCGTTTGCTTGATCACCATCCGTAGCTGCAATAGCATTGGCTTCCTCTAGCAATGCAAATCCCCAGTCATCCGCTACTTTATGATAATCTGGATCCACAGTTAATGCCCACTGGTATTTCTCGCCAGCCTTATGCCATAGGTTACGTGCTTCAGGTAAGTCACTTTTTACCAATTCTTGAGCTTCTTTATTCAGTGTAATTCCCCAATTATAAGCCGCTCCATGGTAATTCGACTTGATTCTTAATGCTAGCTGATATTTCTCACCTGCTTCATGCCACAGTTTTCGTGCCGCAAGAAAATTGCTTTTCGCCAGTTCCTGAGCTTCTTTAGCCAGTGCAGTTCCCCAGTTATTTGCTGCTTCATGAAAATCTAATTTGATATTTAATGCCTTCTGGTATTGTTCACAAGCGGCCTGCCATAAACCACGAGCTACGGATAAATCATTACTAGCCAGAGCTTCTGCCTGATCAACTAACACAAGTCCCAAGTTATTCATTGCTCCATAAAAATCAGGGTCGATACTCAATGCCTGTTTGTATTTATTGCTAGCTTGTTTGAGCCAATTTAAGGTTTCGTCACCTTGCGACTTCTCAGCTAATCGCTGCGCCCAATAACCTGCATTGAATAATGCATAAATATCAGAAGATTCCAATTCAGCTAATGTTTCCCATAGCTTATAGGCTTTTTCCGGTTGACTCTCAATGCTTGCCGCAACAGCGGCAGCACGTAATCCTGGTTTGGGATCAAATTGTGGGTCATGTTGAATCTGTTCAACCGCCTTAGTAAGCTCTTGACTCTCTATTTTGCTGGGAGACTGACCACTCTCATAATGATCCAACTTCTCAGTCAGTTCTTTAGCCTTATGTTCATATTGCTGGGTATTATCCGCAGATTGTTTTGCGCTTCCCTCATGCAATCGAATTTTCTCAGCAACTTCTTTGACTTCATCCAGCATTCCCTGCATTTGCTTACTGTTACTTTGAAACACCATTAGCGGCGCCACCACACCAATCAGCGCAACAATTGCAGTTACAAGCGCTAAAGCTGAAAATAGCCAATCGATGCTCTTACGCTGACCTTCCAGCTCTAGCTCATAATTCTGCCGTTCCTTGTCCTCCAACCGCTGCAGGATTTTTTTAACTTCATCGATAACAGTTTCTGAATACGCAATCTTCTGTTGCGCAATTTCTGGTTCCGCAGTTTGCGAATAAACCGGGGTTATAGATCCGCATAACAATATGGCCAAGAAACAGAAAGTGATGCTATGCGGTATACGAGAAATAATCGTCATTTTGACCCCGGCTATTTAATGAACAACAAGCTACGGTTATTCGATGACCTGGAATTCCCCGAGTGAAAGTGTAAGAATTCTGCAAGAATGAATGTGAGAGGGAATTCAAAATTCGTGGGAGGGGTAACCGCATAACACGCCACAATCCAATATTCATGCATGTTATGAGTTTTGGTTTTTGTGAAGTACCGTCAAAGATACCGTCAAATTCTTACGCTATCAGGAATATCTCCTCATTTAACCATCAATTAATCAGCAATAAAACGAAACGTAATAAGTTTAAGCTCCCGTTTTGTTTTTTGAGCATCTTCTTTTGAATTAGTGGAAACCACTTCCACTTTATAATAATCCGACCAAACTTTTTTTGGAGATGTTTATGAAAGAAAAAGAGCTGATCGGTACTTTAGATCGAAGGTTACAAAGAATGAAGGTGCACCAGGGGGTATGGCTACCATTTGCACCTTAAAAACTATTTTTTAATTTTGCACGCGCATTTCTTTTGGCATGTGTCGGTACTTTGTCTTAAAGGTTATAGAGAATTGAGGGGCGTACCCGGTGCCGCCTAAATAGAGCTTACTCAGAAATTCAGCGAGCCGTTATGTACTGTCCAGTAAAAATTCCGGTTTGAGATGAATTGTCAGGCATGCGCAAACCAGAATTTCTCTGGGCATG
>CXWL01019443.1_pt1 | contig 16824 bp, 16 predicted proteins | sample 590931 | NCBI WGS metagenome assembly CXWL01 (sample SAMEA3498368, study PRJEB10139) | groundwater metagenome | biome: water well; material: biofilm material | place: Germany | collected 2015-04-27 | reverse complement strand
GTGCCTTGTTGTCATACTTTCAAAACCGCACGCATGTCCGCTATTTGCCGTTATCTCAGGGTAAGGCAAAACATGTGGAAAATGCCGGGCGAACTTTGCGGAACGAATTTGAATTCAATAATGAATTACATGCGTTAGGTGAAACATTTGATTGGCAAAAAAACCCCAGTAATGATCTGGAGTGGTTAATTCTGCTACACAAATTTTATTATCTGAAAGACCTTGCGGGGGCGTATGACTTCACGGGTGATGANNAGACGACTGCAACAATGGCTGTTGTCCTACCACACCTTTGTTGCCGAAAAGCGTTCAAAAACCATAACACCCGAGTTTTTAAAGCGTTTTATGCACTCAGTCCATGCACAAACGCAATATCTCTGCACCCATCTGACACCGGCAGGCAACCACCGCACTTTGGAGCTGTACGCGATTTTTCTGGTGGCTGTCACATTCCCGGAACTGCGTTCAGCACCCGATTTCCTGCAATTTTCCAAAGAAAAATTACTGGAAAATATGTGCCAAGATTTATTGTCAGATGGCGTACAGCGGGAATTATCGACGGATTATCATCACACTGTCCTTAAAAATTACTTACGCTTCCAACAGTTAGCAAGACTTAACCACATAGGACTGCCCTACGCGTGTGATGCGTTGTTGCAGAAGGCCGTTAAATTTTCCTATACCGTACATAAGCCTGATGGCTTTATCCCGGCTATTAACGATGGCGACTGCAATAGCTATCTGCCGTTGTTGAAAAAAGCTTTCGCGCATTACCCTGATTTGCATCTGCAATATGTGCTGACCCAAGGCGAAACCGGTCTGCCGCCAATGAAACGTTCACAAGGCTTTAAGGACAGCGGCTACTACATTCTGCGGAGTGATTGGTCGGCAAAACCTTATACGGATGCCCGCTATCTGTTGTTTGATTGCGGCCCACTGGGTTTTGGTAGCCACGGCCATTATGATGTACTGAATATTGAAGTGGCGGCTTACGGCCATTCTTTGGTAGTTGATCCTGGTCGTTACACGTATAGCGAAAATAGCCAGGACAATAATAACTGGCGGCATTATTTTAAAGGCACTGCCGCCCATAATACCGTGGTGGTTGATGGCCTGGATCAGATTCCCTACCAGTGTGGGAGGCCTGTTGACTCTGAACCTGCTGCTACAGTAAAGCATTTTGTGACGGCTACAGGATTCGACTTTGTTCACGGCCAAGTCGTCAGCCATCAATATCCTGTCGTTCATGGGCGTATGATTTTTTTCATGCACCCCGAATATTGGATAATCACAGATTTGTTAACATCTGAAAAAAGCCATAGCTACGACCTGTATTTTCATTTGGCCAGCAAGGCGCAAGACCAAACAAAAATAGCATCCAGCGATCAGTGCCATGTTATTAGCTCGCCAAATTTGCTCATTTCCCAACCCAAAGCACTGGATACCCAGGTGACTATCGAGCAAGGCTATGTGTCGCCCGAATACGGTATCAAGCATCCGGCACCGGTTATCAGATTCTCAAAACAGCGAGGCGGGACAACATCTTTTCATACAGTGCTGTATCCCTACAAGCATGAGACACCAGTATTACAGGTAACGCAGTTGCCGGTCTACCACGAAGGGCGTTTGTGTGCAGATGACGAAGCATCGGCTCTGCATATCAGCTTAAATTCTGCTGCGGGAAATTACGACGATTATTTTTTTATCAATCAGAATGCAACCGAGTATGAGTATGGTTTTATAGACATTACCTGCACGGGTCATTTGCTATTTTTAAGGCGCGATGAGGCTGGGTATGTCGTCAACATGCAAGGAGAAAGCTTATCGTTGATTAAACTGCAATCACAAAATTTTCTGAACCTGCAAGAAAGCAGAGTACGGCTGAGTTATCAAAACCAGTGTTTAACACTGTCGGCCGCCAACCAGATATTGAAAGTCAATCTCGACGAACTGGATTTGCTGCAAGACTGGAATGGCATTAATAGCAGCGGGGCTAAACAATGGCTACGATAATAGACGATCCGTGTTATCCGCAAATAACAAAGGCGATGGATAAGGCATTTGTGTGCAGGGCATTGCAGGCAGCGTTATTTCCATCTGCCCATGCTAATGACCAGGGCGATTTCCTTATCGTGTCATGCGACATTAAAAACCTGCGCCACAAACCCAGTAAGCGATTCATGCTGTCGTACCCGTTGGAGTTGGTCAATACCCGAACGGGTGCACGGCGTAATCAGCTGGTCAGTGGCAGCCTGTGTAAAGTTGGCTTAGGTCGGCACGTATTGGGATCTGAGGGAAATAAACAGTCCTCCGCTGTGTATATCGCCGCGTTGGATATGCTGGTGTGGGTATTTCCTCTGGATAGAAAGCTGATATATCTTGCCCAAATCCACCAGGCTATGATGCACAGTACAGAACACTTAGGCAACGCCAGGACGTGGGACTGAAACATATTCCTGCCCACCTTGAATTAAGCAAATGTTATGCAGGATTAGCTGCCGAGGAATTGACCCGTGTTTGAAAATAATTCTTTAGCGCCAAAACGACTGTTTTTAGCCAGGCACGGCGAAAGCGTGGCCAATCAGCAAAAGCTGATTTCAGGACAACTGGATACACCGCTAACTGAGAAAGGTAAGGATCAAGCGCAATGGCTGTGTGATGTATTAAAAAATGAAAGGCTATCGGCTATTTATACCAGTAGCTTGAGCCGGGCTGTAGAAACGGCAAAGCCCACCGCTAACTATCATGGTATAGAAATTCAGAAGATTAATAATTTTAAAGAGATGCATTTTGGCCTATTGCAGGGCAGCCCTGTCGATGTTTTAGATACCCCACCCCAAGGCCTGTGGCGCAACAACAGTTTGGCTATTACAGGCTGCGAGGCACTGGCTACGTTTGAACGTCGAATCACAGACCACCTCGAATTGATGTTGCGACATCATTGGGGTACGGCCTTGATCGTCGGACACCGCAATACCAACGAGATGATCCTGTCAAAATTGCTGGGGTTAACTCACGCTGTCAACGTCAAAAACAAATATCTGTACGAGATTACACTGGGCGATGCCCCAATCATCAATACCATCCGGCTGGGTGGCGAATTTCACGGCAAAAAATTTGTGGGCTTAAAAGATGAGTGAACTCAGTCAGGAATTCGCTGTGTTTATGGATACGGCCAAAATGAAGGCCGTGTTCCAACAGGCGCTACCCGATTGTTTATCGGGTAGCTGGACGTTGACCGATTGCCAAATCCAGCACCCCCGTTATAAAACTTACTTAAACCCCAAGTCACGCGACAACTCGTTTCTTGCGCTAGCCTATCATTTAAAAGGCATAAATGAACGTACCCATAAGGAGGATGACAGGATATTTTATGCGAAGGCCTACCTGGGTTCGCGTAGCCATACCGAATACTTAAAAGCGTGTCATCAGGCCGATTCTATCCATCAAGATGCCGTGTTACATCTGGATAAATACGGCATGGTCGGCTGGTTTTTTCCTTGTGATCCTGCACTGCCTTGGTTAGCCAAGGTCTTGGAGACGACACATATTCGCCGTTATTTATCTGAATTTTTATTGCCACAACATCATTCACCGTCCTGTGTTATCAAAGAGATTGCCTTAAGTATTGTCAATTACCGCCCTGAAATACGCTGTACCTATCGCTATGTTATTAAGCGGTTGTCAGGTAATACACAGACGATATACGGCAAGACTTTTGCCGATGAGCGGGGTGCTGAGATACATAGGCGCATAGCAAACTTATATCAGTGCTCACTTGGAAATGCGGATAATTTTGTGATGGCGCGGCCTTTAGGCTATGACGCGGCCTTACGCACGATATGGCTGGACGGCCTGCATGGCAATGCTTTTCTGGATAGGCTAACGGACTACAATGCAGAGAGTTTTATGGTTCGGTTAGCCAGGTATTTAGTTGATTTTCACAGCATACCACTGACTGGCTTAGACATACTTTCAGAAGATGAGCAGCTCGCTGAAATCCAAAAAAAGGCGATGAAATTGCAAATGGTTTTCCCACGTCTAGCAAAACGGATTGAAGCGCTTGTGACTAATCTTTGCCAGCAAAAATCGACACATCCATTAATCGTCCATCGACTTAGTCATGGTGATTTTCACATCCAGCAATTATTGCTGCTGGATGATAACCGCATAGCGCTATTTGATTTTGACGAGCTGACGATGGCCAACCCGCTCGTGGATGTGGCAAACTTTTGCGCTGATCTGTACAGTTTTAATTTTACCAGGCACTTTACCGAAAAATTAATAAACTGGCTGTTCACAGCTTATAAAATCACATCGGATGCTGATATTAGTGATGCCCACTTTACCTGGCACATACGCGTGCAATTATTGACACGGGCCTATCGGGCTTATATCCAGCAAAAGCCGGATCATGAACAGCTGATTAGTCAATTTCTGAAGGCTGCCGAATTAGGCTATGTAACTCAACAGACAGGTAATTCTTATGGTTAAGAAAATGAAACAAAAACCAAGCAAAAAACCACGTACGCCTTTTAGTCGTGTGGTGTTTGGCCATCTAAGCCGGGTGCGTAAAGATATTTTTATGGCCAGCTTTTGCATTCTGGGATCAACGCTCACCACGCTCATCGTGCCCTGGCCAATGAAGCTTATTTTTGACAATGTGCTGTCAGATAAGGCCTTACCGGTGCTGCTGACACCTATGCAAAGCTGGTTGACCTCTGGCAGTACCCAGACGCTATTAATCCTGTGTGGTAGTATGGTAGGCATTGCCTTAATCAGGGGATTTTTCGCTTATTACCAATTGTTTTTAACATCGCGCATTGGTTATTTACTGGTTTATACCTTGCGCGGCGAGCTGTTCAACCATTTGCAGCGCCTGTCGCTGTCGTTCCACCATCGCACCAGCACCGGCGAATTGCTCAGTAAACTGACCAGCGACACCGATACCCTAAAGGATGTCTTTGCCGATTCGTTATTGACCTTTACTACCCATGTGCTGACCGTGACCGGCATGCTGGTCATCATGTTCAGTCTGAATACTGAACTGGGTCTGGTGGTGCTCATTAGCTTTCCGGTGCTGTTTTTGACGATCTATCTTATTTACAGCCGCGTTAAGTATTCGGCCAGGCATCAGCGTCATAATGAAGGTCGCTTGGCTTCAAGAGTCAGTGAAATCCTGAATGCCGTGCCTTTGATACAAGCTTACGGCATGGAGGAATACGAGCGCGAACGTTTTGATGCCGACAGCTCGCGCTCTATGACCCAAAGTATACGTATTTCCCGTATGGAGGCGGCGGCTACACGTTTTGTTGAGATCATTAGCGCCTTCGGCACGGCCATTGTAGTGCTGTTTGGTTGCCTGCAAGTGATCGCGGTAAAAATGACTCCGGGCGATGTATTGATATTTGCCTCTTACATGTCGCAGATTTACCAGCCTATCCGGCAGATCACCCGCTTGTCCACGCGCTTTTCCAGGGCCACGGTGAGCATGGAAAGGATCAACGGCATCCTGGAAACCGAGCCGGATATCCAGGATGAACCGGATGCCATCAGCGTTGACCGGCTGCGCGGTGATATTGCCTTTAACGGCGTGTCATTCAGTTATGTGGGTGGCAAAAAAATATTGGACAATGTTTCGTTCCATATCAAACCGGGGGAGCGTGTGGCCTTGGTGGGTGCATCGGGGGCGGGCAAGTCGACTATCGCCAATTTAATCATCAGGCTGTATGAGCCGCAAACCGGCACTATCCTGATTGATGGCCAGAATATCCAGCATTACCGGCGTGCGTCCTTGCGCCAGGAAGTCGGCGTGGTGCTGCAAGATCCTGTGCTGTTTGGCACCAGCATCAAGGAAAATATCGCCTACGGCAAACCCGACGCCAGCCAGGAAGAAATAGAGGAGGCTGCACGCCAAGTCCATGCTCATGACTTTATCATGGCGCTGCCAGAAGGCTATGACACCTTGATGGCGGAAAGCGGCAACACGCTGTCCGGTGGCCAACGCCAGCGGATATGTCTGGCGCGTGCCCTGATCAGGCAGGCGTCCATCCTGATTATGGATGAACCCACCTCGGCGGTGGACGCGCAATCACACGCTCTGATCCGTGATGCCATGAACCGCTTGCAACATGGCCGCACCATTTTGCTGATTGCCCATCAATTCCACACCATCCAGGATTTTGACCGCATCCTGGTGCTAAAAAATGGCGCTATTGTTGAAGAGGGTAGCCACACTAAACTGATGCAGCTAGGCGGTTATTACCATGAACTTTACCGCTTACAAAATGGCTTGCGGGTGGCCTGATGCAGCAGAACTCCAGCACCGCCAAGACCTTTGTACTCACCATTGATGTTGAAATAGACGCGGGCAAAAAATGGCACACGTCTGATCCCGCTTCTTACGAAGGTGTGTATTCGGGTATCCCCAAACTTCAAGCACTGTGTAACCGCTACGACGTGAAGCCCGTTTATCTGATCAGTCCGGCGGTGATGGTCGATGCGCGGTCGATTGAGGTATTAAATTCATTGGGTACTGACTGCTGCGAGCTGGGGTCACATCTGCACGGGGAATATATTGAGCCAATGGCAAAATATAAAGGCACTGATTTTAGCGGCTGTGATCCTGGCGAGATGCAGTGTCAGTATGACAAGGCGTTGGAATTCGCCAAGTTAAAAAATCTGACCAACCGCTTCATCGAGCTGTTCGGCTATCGTCCACTGTCGTTTAGGGCGGGGCGCTTTGGCGCACGGGGCTGGACGATCGACTGTCTTCAACAACTGGGTTACACGCATGACAGCAGCGTTACCCCGTTTCGTAATTGGCACGATATTGCTGATTTTTCCGCGCCTGGTAGTTTGACACCTTATCATCCTTCCACCGAGGCTATTTGCCAGCCAGGTAATTCAACCGTGATTGAAGTGCCGGTTTCTATCACCCCTGAGCTGGCATGGCTGCGTCCTACCCCTAGATTCTCCGATTTTGAGCAATGCAAAAAAGTCATCGACTGGTATGAACAACATACCGCGCCGACCGTACTGTGCAGCATGTTCCATAACGTGGAACTGGTGGCCGGCAAGAGCCCCTATTGCGCCAGCGATGCGGATTGTAAGGCCATGCTGCAACGCGTGGAAGCGATTTTCCAGTTATTGGCTCAGAGGGGTTATGAATTCAAGACACTTAGCCAAGTCACCTTGGAAGGTTAATAGAGATGGATAGCCAGATACGAGCACAGCGACCGCAAGGCAAAGTGCTGATCATTACTGACAAGCCAGGCTGGGCGTATGACACCATCGCCAAAGGCTTGGTGCGTTACAACGACAATGCCGGGCTGGTGCTGGACATTGCCGCCGTAAGCGGGCAGATGGATTTTATTGAACGCGAGCATCACCATTACGATCTGGTCTTCCCGTTAGGGTGGACGGATGTGATTGCCAAACATAAAAAACACTTGTACCAGGATCGGCTACCGTTTTTGGATCGTAGCAAGCTGATCACCGGCATTCATTCTCACCGTTCTTGGGATAGTTATGCTTCACAGCCCGACATGTCACCTGCGCCGCCAGCGGAACTGATTAAGCACCTCGCCGCGCTGAAAGGTATCAACATCATCAGTCGCCGCTTGTACCAGATATTTGAACGCGCCGGGCTGGATAACATTACCCTGACCGAAAACGGGGTTGATACCGAACTGTTCAGCCCCACGGCATCGGTCAATACTGATCGGCAGTTGCCACTGATTTTGGGGTTTTCTGGTAGCAAAGAAATAGCCAAACACGACTACCTGAAAGGTTTTAGTGAATTCATCGCGCCGCTGAATGCCCTTCCCAATGTGCAAGTGAGGGAATTAGGCGGCAGGGGTGAACAGCAAGTGAGCCGTGAAAATATGCCCGCCCTGTACAATCAGATCGATCTTTATATCTGTGCGTCCACCTCGGAGGGCTTCTCCCAAAGTGTGCTGGAAGCTTCCGCGTGTGGTCGCGGTATTCTGTCCACGCGGGTGGGTGGTTGTGAAGACCTGATAACAGAGGGCGGTAACGGGTATTTTATCGACCGAGATCTTGAACAGATTAAGACGATAGTCGCAAGACTTGAGGCTGATCGACAATGGGTCAGGAACTTGGGGGAAAACAATCGATGCACCGTGCTGGATAAGTATTCATGGCATATTAAGGTAAAGGATTGGTTGTGCTTTATTGAATCGCATCTTCCTCATGCTTAGAATTTCGGGCAAGCCATACCACTGTTAACACCCAAACCATTAGATTACCCATGCGTATTATCTGCACCGCCAAAATAGCCAACACCACAGTCGGTCATATCGATCATGCGCTCGCCTATGCAGCCGGCTGGCAGCGTTTGGGTCACGAGGTGTACCTGATGGAACAGGTGGGGCGGGGCCGTTGTGTGAATAAGCAAGGGGAGCCTGTTCCCTTTACCGAGTGGGATGGCAGGGCGCATTTTGAAGCCGTTGCCCGCTTCTACGGGCTGTGGCCAAGATGCTGCCTCATCTATAAGCAGGGCGAGACAACCCACGGTATGCGGTTTGCCGAAGCAGTCGATGTCGCAAAAAAATCTGATCTGTTGATTACCCGTAGTGGTCAAATTCACAAAGTACCTGAGATTTTCGATCCGCCCCGGCGGCGTGCGTTCTTTGATGGCAATCCTGGCAGTACCCAGATTCAGTTTCATCAGCGAGCCGAGGGTTGCGACCCGTTAGATCACTATGAATTTTTGTTTACGCTGGGGCTTAATATTGGTACGCCGCAATGTCCCATTCCCACCGATGGTTTGCATTGGCGACCGATGCCGCGTCCTGTGCTCTTACCCATGTGGCCTCCTGTCATCAATCCTAAGTCCCACCGTTTCACCACCATTTCCACTTGGAAGGGCAGGGCTACATTTGCTTGGCAAGGGGTAGAATCCGGTGAAAAAGCGGACAACTGGCTACAAGTGCTGGACCTTCCCGCTACTTCGGGTCAGGCACTTGAAATTGCCTTGCGCATAGCGTCTGCCAATGCAACGGATGATCGTTCGATATTTGAGGATAGGGGCTGGATTATTACTGATCCAGGCCTTTTGTGTAGCTTTGAGGATTATCGCGATTATATCGGCCAGTCGCGCGCCGAATTCAGCGTTGCCCATAACCGCTATGTCGAATTCAATACGGGTTGGTTCAGTGACCGCAGTGCGCTTTATCTGGCTAGCGGCAAGCCCGTGCTGGTGCAATCTACCGGCATTGAAGGCCATTTGCCGACAGGTAAGGGACTACTGACGTTCTCAACAACCGACGAAGCCTTGGCGGGGATCGAAGCCATCAATACTGACTACGAAGGCCATTGTCAAACAGCACGCGAGATTGCCAAGCAATATTTTGACTCTTACCGCGTGTTGACGGAAATACTTGAGCAAATAGCCGATTAATTCGAACTCACGCGACACATCCCTGTAGTTAATTACTACACGTAATACTTTATTAAAATAATTACAAGGCTGTGAACGTTGCCTGTATTTTTTGACATTAACTAGCTAAAGAAGACAGAGCAATCAAGCCATTTTTTTGGTGCTCCGGTTCCAAAGAGATCATTATTTTTATTGTATTTTGGTGTAAAAATAATGCTTTGTTAAAGACGGGTTAGACATACTAATCTGGTGACATGTGGGCTATAAGCATGAATTTTACCGACTATAAAATAGCTAGTGGACAACCAAATTCAGCTAAACCCGTACTGTTTTTTTACTGTCAGCATTCCTTAGGGATGGGACACCTGGTGCGGGCTTTAACCCTTGCCGAGACACTGGCCGAACGATTTAAGGTCATCTTTCTTAACGGGGGGCGGTTTCCTGACAACGCCGTTGCTCCCAGCAGCATTGAAATTATCAATTTACCGCCATTGGGCATGAGCGATAACAATCAGCTCTACAGTCAGGATAGCCAATACACTCTGGCTGAAGCCCATGTTTTAAGGCGGCAGCTGATATTGGCAACGTTTACGCATTATCAACCGCAAGTTATTTTTATCGAATTATTTCCTTTTGGCCGCAAAAAATTTGCTGGAGAGTTATTGCCGTTGTTAAAAGCTGCAAAACGCTGCGGAGAAAATCGTCCCCTCGTATTATGCAGCTTGCGCGACATTATGGTGAATGCGCGTAAGGATCAGTCTCGCCATGATGATCGGGCCCGCTGGCTCGTTGACCGCTATTTCGATGGTGTTTTGGTGCATTCCGACCCCAAGTTCGCCAGCCTGGAAGAATCATTTAAGCCATCAAAACCTCTTAAGGCTTCCGTGTACTATACGGGCTTCGTCTTGCCTCGGGGCGAATCGTTAGAGAAATCTATTAGACAGCGGCAAGTTTTGGTGTCCGCCGGCGGCGGTATGGTGGGTACACCCTTGTTTCAAGTGGCTATCAAAGCCCAGCGTGTATTGTGGGGTAAATTAAAGTTGCCGATGACCCTGGTGGCGGGGCCATTTTTACCAGAAGCAGATTGGCTTGAATTGCTGGCCCAGTCGGCCACTTGCCCAGGACTTACCTTACACCGCCATGTTCCTAACATGATCCATTTACTGGCGAGCCACTCAATTTCCGTAAGCCAATGTGGTTATAACACCGTGATGGACATTTTAAAATCGGGTATCCCTGCCCTGGTCGTGCCTTTTGCCCAGGGTCAGGAAGATGAACAAACCAACAGGGCGAAGCGGCTCGAACAGTTGGGCTTGTTGCAGGTGGTGGCTGCGAACGAACTGAGCGTTGCTAAACTTGTTGCGAAAATCGAACAACTGCTTAATTTTACACCGGATGTAGCCGCACTGGAGTTGGATGGTGCGGCATGTACTGCTGATATTATCCATGATCTATTGTCTAGCCACATAACCCACTTGCCTATTGAAAAGCAGATGGCGACGGGAGTGATGTATGTCTAATTGGCTAATGACGGTGCGAACTGTGTTGGACGAGGCAGAAAAACCAGTGCGTCTCTTTTTTAGGGATGATGATGCAGGGTGGGTAAACGACAGGCTTTATTTATTGCTCGATAAATTCGCATACGCAGGGCTGCCGATTGATGTGGCGGTTATCCCCCGTGCTATCAACCACCACCTTGTTGATGAGCTGTTACTCCGCTGGCAACAAGACGGGCATCTTATCGGCTTACACCAACATGGCTACGGGCATCTCAATCATGAATCCGCAGGGCGACGCTGTGAGTTTGGTGGCAGCCGCAGCAAAACCCAGCAAAAAGTTGATATCAGCAAAGGGCAGGTAATGCTTAGGGCGGCTCTCGGCAATGCACTTGAACCGCACTTTACACCGCCATGGAACCGTTGCACGGCAGAAACGGTTGAATGCCTGGAAGAACTGGATTTTCATCTGTTATCCAGGGATGTAACAGCGGCGCAATTGGAGTCGTCAAAGCTGAAACAAGTCCCTGTTCATACTGATTGGAGCAAAATTTTAAAAACCTCCTCCACGCCTCTGGCTACATTAGGGGAAGCCATTGCCGCCCACATCGGGCGCAATGCGGTGACCGGCATCATGCTGCATCATGCCGACATGGATGCGGAAAGTCTGAAACCCTTGGCAGAATTGCTGGCCGTATTGGCAGACCACAGTAACGCGAAAGGCATACGACTTCGGGATACTTTAGGATATGGAACAGAATGCGAACAATCCGAAAAATAGCCCTTGCTTTAGCGGGTATTATGCTTTGCATGGCTTATTCACAGGCTCGTGCCGGAAATTTCGACAAGGAATGGTTCAGGATTTTTGGCCGCTGGGATGGCGATGAATTACGGGCGGACAATATCCAGCTACGCTTGCCGGATAAAGACCCCACCAAGGGGCAGGTGAGCGGCCGGATCGATAAAATTAATTACCAGCAACACACGGTGTTGATTGGCCCGTTTACCATCAACTGGTCAAATGATACCCAATTTGACCATATCACCCCAGATCAACTTAAGGTAGGTATGACGCTTAAGGTATCAGGCACTCTAGCTGGATTAAACCGCTTTATACCACGAAGGATTGGATTAGAATCCAGCCCTTACGCGCCAGACTCATTACAGGTCACCGGCTTAAGCAGCCCAAGTATCGAGCGGCAGGACGGGGAACATGCGTTTACCGTCCTTAATATACCGGTACACACCACGCAAAATGGCTATAACATTTTTAAATCACTGATCCGCAGACAGGATGTGCGTCGTCCCGATGATCAGTTCAAGTTTAATTTACTGGGTAAGCCAGTCACTATCGGTGGCGAATATGACCTCAATCCCGCTTTCCGTGATGATTTTGACCTTAAACGCAATGAACAGGATGGTTCGGTCAGGTTGGGTCAAGAACTAAAATTGGAAGCGTTTTATCCTATTTCAAATTTTACGGCAGTTTTTTTAAGTTTTAAAGGCATTACCGGATCCCGTTTTAACCTGGACAGTGATTCAACCAACCGAACGACGGTAGAGCTGGCCAGGGATGAAACCTGGATATTATTTGACCGGATTGGCGGCACCGGATTCGGACTTCAGTTCGGCAGCCAAAACGTATCGGAAACCCGCGAATGGTGGTGGGACAAGGATATGGATGCTTTACGGCTTTATTACAACCACGGGCCGGTTCATTTTGAACTGATGGGCGGCAAGCAAATAGGCGGCGAATCCACCTTGCAAAGCATAGACCCTGAACATGATGAAGTCTACCGGGTCATGGGCTTGGCAAGCTGGATGTGGCGTAGCAAGCAAAGGCTGGAATTTTTCTTTCTTAAGCAATGGGATCGATCTTCGCGGGATACGCCAGGGCGTGACATTCAAAAAGTTAACCGTGATAACTATGATGATGATATGGCCTGGTTTGGTGCCCGTGCCATTGGCGAGTTAGGGTTGGACGATTACGGCACTTTAAATTATTGGGTTGATGTGGCGGGTGTTCACGGCGATGAGACGGTTTATAAATACCAATCCATAGACAATCCCTCGTTAACGAAGGTTGATGACAAGGTGAATCAAAATACAGTCAACGGCTGGGCGTTTGATATTGGCGCATTCTGGACGCTGCCAGTGAAATATGAACCCACGTTTACCTTAAGCTATGCCCGCGCTTCCGGCGATAGTGATCCCAATCACGGAGGTAATAGTACGTTCAGGCAGACTGGTATCAACCGTAACAAATGGCGTTTTAACGGCGTTAACCGTTTTCGGATTTATGGCGAATTATTACGGCCAGAGTTGTCCAATTTAGGCATATTTACAACCGCATTGGGTGTTCGGATGCTCAAGAACAGTTCTATTGAATTGGTCTACCACAAATACGACCAAGTAGAGGCCATAGGCAATCTGCGTGATGCCAATATCAATGCGACACCTAATGGCATCAATAAGGACATTGGCCAGGAATTGGATTTGGTGATGAATTTTAGGGAATGGAAAAGGTTGGAAATAGGTGTGACAGCAGCGGTGTTTGATCCAGGCAAGGCCTTTGATGATAAAAAAGACCTGGCCTACAGTATGTCCCTGGATGTGAATTACAACTTTTAACAAAACAGACAGCGCTATTGCAATACCCAATTCAGCGGATTTTGTTGCTTATGAGAATACAGACCGTTTCATGTTAACGGGAGCTAATGATTTCACGAATTTTATTGCCTATATTGACCGCCCCGTTCAGGTTAATCGTATGTTGCGGGTAGGGCTGATTCAGGGCTTGAAGGATATGAGTTTTTAAAGTTTGCGGATTTAGATCGGCTTCACTGAGCGGTGTTACCCAACCCTGCTCGGCCAGCTTTTGGATGCGTAAGGCTTGCTCGCTATTGCCAGGATAAGGATAAGCCAGTGACGGTGTTCGGGTAGCAATAACATCCAGCAAGGTGTTATCGCCACCCATATTGATGGATAAAGCTGACGACAATAACTGTTGGCGAAAACCTGACAAAAAAGCCACGACAGTCACATTGTGGCTTTGAATTAAGGCCTGTAAAGCAGCCCTATCCTCAGCGGAGGCTGTTGAGCCGGTGGCAATGATGAACTGGAATTGTGGCAACAATGTGGCGCACTGAATAGCGGTTACCAGCAACTGACGACCGACATTGCCACCGCCTTGGCTGACCAGGATTTGTTGGCTGCGCTGTGGCCACTGTGTCGGGGGTGGTTGACTGACGTAACCGCCGTAAAATAAACGCTCACCCAGGGCGGGCGTTAAGGAAAAAGTTTCATCGAAACTAACGACCTTAGGATCACCACGCACCAACACCGTGTGTATTTCATTGTTGACGATGTGCAGAATGCTTTCTTCTTCAGCCAAGTCGGTCGGCACCAGGATTTCGCGTACCTGGCTAAAAACAGGGATGTCACCGGATGTCGCCTTAACGTGTTTACAAAAGCGACGGATTTCCTGTTTGAAACGTCGTCGGCCAAAGGGATAAAACTCAAGGATGATGCCTTGGTAAGGGGTATTTAAAAAGGTGTCAATACATAGCCGGCGCTGTTGCCAAATGCTATCGACAGTGCAGTCTTGTTGGGGTGGGTAAAGTTCGCCAGCATCATTAAATAGCAAGCTTGGCAGTTGTAACACCCTGAAACCGCCTTGCTGTGGGAAAGCCGTATAGCCGATTCCACCGTAAATTAAATCGACATCGAAATGCGGTAGTAATTCTTGGATGATGTGGAGACTTGCAGTGAGATGACCAATGCCCACCAGGCTTTGGCAATAGTAAAGCAATCGGGTTCGCTGTATAGGGGTCATGGCTTTGCCGTTTGTATGAATGCGATAAGCTATTATTATCAAATAACAGGAAAATGAAAATGAATATTACTATTTTTGGGACAGGTTATGTCGGGCTGGTTACCGGTACGTGTCTTGCCGAAGTGGGCAATGATGTGCTGTGTATGGATATTGACCAGAAAAAAATAGACGGCCTTAATCAAGGTATTCTGCCTATTTATGAGCCTGGGCTTGAGGCCATGGTTAAGGAAAACTATCAATCAGGGCGGTTACGGTTTACCACGGATGCAAAAATGGCAGTCGAACATGGCTTGTTCCAGTTTATTGCCGTAGGCACGCCGCCCGATGAAGACGGTTCGGCAGACTTGCAATATGTGCTGGCAGTAGCCAAAACGATTGCTGAACACATGACCGATTACCGCATCATCGTTGATAAATCCACAGTGCCTGTGGGTACGGCAGACAAGATTAAAAATCTCATCCAGACCACATTGGCCAGCAAGGGGCTGGATATTGAATTCGATGTGGTTTCCAATCCTGAATTCTTGAAAGAAGGCGCGGCCATTGCCGATTTTATGAAGCCGGATCGTATCATTGTCGGCACGGACAACCCCAGAACCACCGAGCTGTTAAAAGCATTATATACCCCCTTTAATCGCAGTAATGAGCGTGTTATCTCTATGGATGTGCGTTCGGCCGAACTCACCAAATATGCCGCCAACGCCATGCTGGCGACAAAAATCAGCTTTATGAATGAACTGGCCAATTTGGCTGAATACATGGGTGCTGATATTGAGAGTGTGCGTAACGGCATTGGTGCAGACAGCCGTATTGGTTACCATTTTATTTACCCAGGNNTGCGGTAGGGCGTGTCAATGACAAGCAAAAACACGTTTTATTTAACAAAATACATAAACACTTCAAAGGGCAACTGAAAGGCAAAACCTTTGCTTTATGGGGCTTGTCGTTCAAACCCAAAACCGATGATATGCGCGAAGCACCCAGCCGCATCTTACTGGAGGAATTGATAGAGGCAGGCGCTATTGTGCAAGCTTACGATCCGGAAGCGTTAGTGGAAGCCAAACGGCTTTATGGCAATAAAGTAGGCCTGGTGTTGTGCAAAAACCAGGCAGAGGCGCTCAATAATGCTGATGCGTTGTGTGTGGTCACCGAGTGGAAAAACTTTTGGAGTCCAGACTTTGCCCAACTAAAACTCAAGCTTAAGGGCGCTGTGGTATTTGATGGCCGTAATCTTTATGTGCCCAAACAATTAAAGGCCGCCGGGCTTACCTATTATTGTATCGGCAGACCCATTGGTAATCCGGTATCGGTTTAATCAGTGACCCTTATCAAACCAACTGAGAGAAAGGCTGTGAAAATATTAGTGACAGGTGCCGCTGGCTTTATCGGTTCCATGCAGGCTATCCGCTTGCTGGAACGGGGTGATGAAATTGTCGGCATAGATAACCTTAACGATTATTATGATGTCAACCTAAAGCTGGCACGATTGGCGCGGTTACAAAATTACCCTCTCAAGAAACGGGTGAGGCCTCTAAATGAGGTATCATCTTCAGCATAGTGCGCCAAATTGATTAATTTTATGCCAAAATTGTTCCCATCGATCACCTGACTGAAGCAGACTTCTTAGACTCAATAAAATCCCCGCGCCTTGGTTTTTCCAACGCATGCCAGAACCACATAAGCGTTGCTTGACCAAGGTTTTACAAGCCGCCTCAGTGACCCCGGAACCAATCGGCAAGCGTTCGGCCAGATGCCCGGCATAATCCATGAGGTGCTGGTGGCTGGTAAAATAGACCAAGGCTTGAGCCAGGTCATCCTTAACCACCGTGGACAACCCTTTCTGTTGCTTCAATGCGGCCATTTCCTGAATGAGCTGTCCTGCCGCACCCCGCTCATGCTTCAGTTGATGGCAGCGCTCCGAAGAAGAACTTGAAAAACTTCACATCGAAAGAACTTCTTTTCATGGCGAATGGAATTACACGATATTATCCTCAGCCTGAAGTTGTACAACATATTTTTGGGCAGTCACTAATTCTACTTTGTCAGATTACATAATCACAATTTTCAAATATCGTCATTCCGGCATGGAT
>CXWL01105337.1_pt1 | contig 16825 bp, 13 predicted proteins | sample 590931 | NCBI WGS metagenome assembly CXWL01 (sample SAMEA3498368, study PRJEB10139) | groundwater metagenome | biome: water well; material: biofilm material | place: Germany | collected 2015-04-27 | reverse complement strand
GCCGCGAGCGCGCCGGACTGCGGCGGCATCGCCAGGTTACGCCCGGCCTGCTTGGCGCGGTACAGCGCCTCGTCGGCCGCGCGCACCAGCATCCCCGGGTCGTTGTCCTCGCCCGGCACCAGCGCCGCCACCCCGATGCTGATGGTGATCACGCCATACGGCGACTTGGCATGCGGCAACGCCAGCCGTTCCAGCTCGCGGCAAATGCCCTGCGCCAGCGCCAGCGCTTCGGCGCCGTCGGTCACCGGCGCCAGCAGCGCGAATTCCTCGCCGCCGTAGCGCGCCACCAGGTCGCCCGGGCGGCGCCCGAAGGTTTCGATCAGTCCGGCCACCGCGCGCAGGCACTGGTCGCCGGCCGGATGGCCGTAGAAATCGTTGTAGTTCTTGAAGTGGTCGACGTCGAGCATGGCCAGCGCCAGCGAGTGGCCGTTGCGCTTGGCGCGCCGCCATTCGGACGCCAGCGCCTCGTCGAAGCCGCGCCGGTTGGTGATGCCGGTCAGCGCGTCGGTGGACGACAGCGTGGCCAGCTTGGCGTTGCTTTCCTCCAGCTCGCCGGTGCGCTCGGCGACCAGCGCCTGCAACTGCTTCTGGCGTCGCTTCAGGCCGCGCACNNTGCCAGAACGGCGGCAGGATCCGGATCTTCACGCTGGCCGGCCGCTCGCTCCACAGGCCCTGTTCGTTGGCGGCCTTGACTTCGAAGGTGTAGGTGCCGGGATCGAGGTTGGTGTAGGTCGCGTTGCGATGGTTGGCGTCGGTCCTGACCCAGTCGCGGTCGAAGCCCTTGAGCCGGTAGGCGTAGGTATTGCGCGCCGGGTCGGTGTAGTGCAGCGCCGAAAATTCGAGCGCGAACACCGACTCCTGCACCGACAGCGTGACGTCGGTCGGCGCCGTCACGGTGCCGCGCAGCTTGACGTCGGCGCTGCGCACGCCCGCCGCCAGCGAGCGGTTGAACACGCTGATGTCGGTGATCGCCACGCGCGGCGCCACCGAGATGCTTTGCACCTGGTCCGGATGCACCGCGGTCATGCCCTTGACGCCGCTGAAATACAGCACGCCGTCCGGCGCGGCGTACGAAGCGCCGATCGCGAAGCCTTCCGACAAGCCGTCCGAGGTGCTGTAGCGCCTGACCTGGCCGCTGGCCGGGTCGAGCCGCACCAGCCCGGCGGCGGTGCTCAGCCACAACAGGCCGGCGCGGTCGCTGCGCATCGCCAGGATCTTGAGCGGGCCGACGCTGTCCTTGCCGCCGTAGGCGCGGAAACCGATGGCGCCGTCGGCACCCGTGATCACCTGGTTGACGCCCTTGGCGGTGCCGACCCAGATGCGGCCCTGCGGGTCCTGGAACAGGCTCGAGACGTTGTCGTCCGACAGCGAAGCGGGATTGGCCGGATCGTGGCGGAAATGGCGGAATTTGCCGCTGGCCGGGTCCAGCAGGTCGAGCCCGCCGCCGCTCCAGTCCGATCCCATCCAGACCCGGCCCAGCTTGTCCTCGACGATGCTGGTGGTGCCGGTGACGCTGCGGCTGTCCGGGTCGTCCGGATCGCTCGGATAGCTGGTCCACTTGCCGCTGGCGATGTGGTAGCGGATCACCTGCAGGCCGGTGCCGAGCCACAGCGTGCCGCCCGCGCCGGGCGCGATGGTGTTGATGAAATTGCTGGCGACGCCGCCGAACAGGATGGTCCGGAACGGCCCGTCCGGCTTGTCGAGCCGGTTCAGCCCGGCCGAGGTGCCGACCCACAAAGGGCCGTCCGGCTGCTGGTACAGGCTGTAGACGATGTCGTTGGACAGCCCGCCGGCGCGCTTGGGGTCGCCGCGCCAGGTCTTCAGCACGGCGCCGTTGGCCGGATCGAACAGCGAGAAGCCGGTGTTGCTGCCGAGCCAAAGGCGGCCGCCCGGCGCGCCCTCGAGGTTTTGCACCGAGTTGTTGGGCAAGGTGTTGTCGGTGGCGGCGTCGAACGGAATGAAGCGCTCGAAGCCCTTGCTGTTCAGGTTGACCAGGCTGATGCCGTCGGTNNAGGGTGCCGGCCCACACCGCGCCGTGGCTGTCGCCGTACAGCGCGTTGACCCGCAGCGGCGGCGAGGCGATCCGCTTGCGCGCGCTCCACGGCTGGGCGGTGTTCCAGGTGAGCACGCCGGTCTCGGTGCCGATCCACAGGGTGCGGTCGGCGCCGAAATACAGCGCGCGCACGATGTTGAGCTTGTCGTCGGGCGCCTCGGGCGAGTCGATCCGGTGGTGCACGAACTGCTTCGCGCCCGGCGCCAGGTAGTCGAGTCCGCCCGGCCAGGTGCTGGCCCACAGGCCGCCGTCCTGGTCCAGCGCCAGCGCGTTCAGGTCGTTGCTGGCCAGGCTGCCCGGATCGGCCTTGTCGTGCACGTAGCGGGTGACGGCGCCGCTGGCGCTGTCGACATGCTGCAGCCCGCCCCAGGTCGCGACCCACATGCCGTCGCGGCCGTCGCCGACGATCGCCTTGACGATGCGCTGGCTGGACGGTCCGGGCGGCAGCTTGAGCGCGGTGAAGTCGCCGCTTTCCGGATCGAAGCGCGCCAGCCCGTGCTGGGTGCCGGCCCAGACCCGGCCCTGCTTGTCCTCGAACAGCGCCGAGACGCGGTCGTTCGGCAGGCTGCGCGGATTGCGCGGATCGTGGGTGTATTTCACCGCCTGGTAGCCGTTGTAGCGGTACAGGCCGCCGCTGTGGGTGCCGATCCAGATGAAACCCTGGCGGTCCTGCAGCAGGGACAGGATCGACAGTTCGTCGGCGTCGAGCGAGCCGAGGCGCTTGAAGCGCAGGTCGGAGGTCGGAGTCGCCGCGGCCAGGGTGGCGAGGGTCAGCAGGCAACAGATGGCAAGCAGACGCAGCAGTCGAAAGGGAAACACGGGGAGCATCAGGAATCCATGGAGAAGCGGAGGCGATGGCTTGCAATATTGTCTTGCAACTACAGCAATTCTACCCTGANNGCGGCGGCCGGCCCTCAAATTGTTGTAACATATTAACAATCTTGTCCGTCGACTGCGCATTTTCCATGGTTCCTCACGATCCCCTCCCTCGCGCCGCGTCCTACGCCAGACTGGCGGCGTGGCTGCCGCTGGCCGCGCTGGCGATCCTGTTCGGCCTGGTGTGCCTGCGCGTGTGGGACCTGGGCGTGACCCATACCGATGATGCGATGTGGCTGCTGCGCTCGCATACCTCGTTCTTTTCCACCATCGACGACTGGGCTCGCTGGCAGGGCCGGCTGTGGGCGTATGTGTCGGGCTCGCTGATCATGCTGGCGCTGGTGGGGCAGGGCACGCTGTGGGGCGAGCTGCTGCGCCTGGGCAGCTTCGCGCTGTTTTTCGGCGCCTTCCACCTGGTCGCCGCGGCCTATTGCGGGCGCCGCATCGCGCTGCTGTGCGCCACCCTGTTCCTGGGCTTGTTCGCGCTCAAGTGGGACGGCTCGATCCTGACCACCTACCCGATGATCACCTGGCCGGCCGGGATCGCCTGCGCCGGCGCGCTGCTGGCCGGGCGCGCCTGGACCGGTCCCGACGGCAAGCGCTGGCAGCTCGCCGCGGCCGGCCTGCTGCTGCTGTTTTCGCTCTTTAACAACGAGGGCGTGACCATCGCCTTCATCGTGCTGGCGCTGCTGTCGGTGTTTGCCAACGCCGCCCAGCTCGAGCACGGCGCGGGCGGCCTGCGCCTGCCGCGCCGCAGCGCGCGCCTGCTGCTGGTGTTCCTGGCCGCGGCGGCGGCCTACTCGGTGCTGTTCATCGGCTGGCGCCTGCAGTTTCCGTCGACCTACGGCGGCAATACGCTGGCGCCGTTCAACGCGCGCCGCATCATCACCACGCTGTACCATTTTTCGACCAGCGGTTCGGCCCTGCATGAGGTGCTCAGGCCGCTCAAGCTGGCGTATGCCGACACCTTCGGCGGCGGCGCCCAGCACAGCTACGCGCTGCGCCAGTACTGGCCCGGGCTGGCGAGCGCGCCGCTGGCGCTGCTGGCCGGTGCGCTGACCGGCTGGCTGCTGTGGCGCCAGCTCTGCCGCCGCGCGGCGCATGGCCCGGCCACGCCGCTGCGCTGCGCGCTGGCCGGCGGGCTGGCGATCGCGCTGCTGCCGATCATTCCGGTCGCGCTGGTCGGCAACTACCAGGTCTGGGCCATGGAAATGGGCGTGCGCGCCTATTCGCACACGATCTTTGCGCACTTTGGCTGGAGCCTGGTGCTGGCGGCGCTGCTGCTCAAGCTGGCCGGCCGGCTCGGGCGCGGCCGCGCCGGGAGGGCGCTGCTGATGGCGCTGGTACTGGCCGGCGCCGTGCTGGCGGCGCTGGCCTGCCGCGCCAACGATGCGATCGCGCTCGACATGCGCCCGGAAGCGGGGCGCTGGGCGGTGGTCGAGCGCGCGGTGGCGGCCAACCAGGCGCTGTTCCAGTCCGAGGCGCTGTGGGCGCCGGGGCTGGCGCAGCGCTCGCAGTATGGCGGACTGTATCCGCGCTACTGGGAGGACTACGTGGCGGCGCGCTTCGGCGTGAAGACCGAGGTCGCGGTGCGCATCCCCGACCTCAACGACCTGGTGCGCGGCGTGGTCATGCTCGACTACGGATACGACGCCGCCGCGCGCCGCATGGTCGCGCTGATGATGCGCTACCGTGCCGATGCGCCCGGCGGCCCCTTCCTGGGCGGGCGCATCGCGCTCGACCTCGGCGCCGGCGCGGCGGCCGCCTCCTACCTGCTCGAATACCGCGCCGGCGCCGTCCTGCGCCGGGTGCCGGTGGCGCAGCTGGCGGCGGCGCCCGGCCGGCCCGGCCTGTACCTGCTCGACCCGCCTGGCGCGATCGACCCGGCCAGCGTGCGCCTGCTGCGCGCCGATGCGGGCGCGGCCGGCCGCGCGCTGGCCGCCATCCGGGTGCCGCGCGGCGTGCGCATCGACTTCCGCCAGCCGCGCATGGCGCGCCCGGCGTTCGACCCGGCCGGCTTCCTCGACGCCGGCTGGCACCGGCTGGAAAGCACCAGCGTCTGGTCGCGCGGCGGCGAAGTGCACGTGCGCATCCCGCGCCGCCTGCTGCCGGCCGGCCCCTTGCACCTGGTGCTCGACGTGGCCAGCTACACCTCGATGGGGTTCGGCCCGGGCCTGCAGCAGATGGCCGCCAGCGTGAACGGCGTGCCGATCGGCAAATGGGATTACCGTCCGGGCGCCAACCCGGACATCGCGCTCGACCTGCCCGCCGTCCGGCCGGAAGGGGAGCTGCTGGACCTGCGCTTCGATATCGGCCCGGCCATGAATCCGAAGCGGCTCGGGCTCGATCCGCACGATGAGCGCGAACTGGGCTTGCAGTTGCGCTCGGTGAGGTTGCTGCCGCAAGGCGCGGCGGGTTGACCGGCTTGAAACTTCGGCAATGAGCGCGATGGACGTTCCGACGCCGCCATATACAGTGGCGCCGAATTAGGGTATCGTGTAGGGCCTGTAAAAGTATCGTCGCCAGCCGCGTGCCCGCCGCTTCCGGTGCCGCCCCGCGAACGCGGCGCAGCCCTTTCCCACCTGAGCCGCCTGCCGCGCGGCGATGCCGGCGATCCCGCAGGCGGCCGGCGCACTGTGCCTGCCCGGTCCGATGTCATGAATCTATTGAAGAAAGCAGGCGCCCGGTGCGCCAACCAAACCTGATGCCTGAAAACGACGTAATTCCCTCGCCCGACGCCGCGCCTGAAGCGCCGGTCCCGCGCTTCGACCAATTCGGCCTGTCGCCGGCGATCCTGCGCGCGCTGACCGACCAGGGCTATGTCCACCCGACCCCGATCCAGGCGCAGGCGATCCCGATCGTGCTGCAGGGCCGCGACGTGATGGGCGCCGCCCAGACCGGCACCGGCAAGACCGCCGGCTTCTCGCTGCCGATCATCCAGCTGCTGCTGGCGCACGCCAGCCCGAGCATGTCGCCGGCGCGCCATCCGGTGCGCGCGCTGATCCTGACCCCGACCCGCGAACTGGCGGTGCAGGTGGCCGAGAACGTCAGGGCCTACGCCCAGCACACCCCGCTGCGCTCGACCGTGGTGTTCGGCGGCATGGACATGAAGCCGCAGACCGTGATCCTGCGCGGCGGGGTCGAAATCGTGATCGCCACCCCGGGCCGCCTGCTCGACCACGTGGAGCAGAAGAACGTCAGCCTCGGCCAGGTCCAGATGCTGGTCATGGACGAAGCCGACCGCATGCTCGACATGGGCTTCTTGCCGGACCTGCAGCGCATCATCAACATGCTGCCGAAGCAGCGCCAGAACCTGATGTTCTCGGCCACTTTTTCGCCCGAGATCAAGCGCCTGGCCAACAGCTTCCTGAACGACCCGGTGGTGATCGAGGTAGCGCGCAGCAACCAGACCGCCGACAAGGTCACCCAGGTGGTGTACAAGGTGCCCGAGTCGAACAAGGTCGAAGTGGTCGAATTCCTGATCCGCGGGCGCCAGCTGAAGCAGGTGCTGGTGTTCTCGAACACCAAGATCGGCGCCTCGCGCCTGTCGCGCCACCTCGAGCAGAGCGGCATCAAGGCCACCGCCATCCACGGCGACAAGACCCAGCAGGAACGCATGGCCGCGCTGGACGCGTTCAAGAAGGGCGAGATCGACGTGCTGGTGGCGACCGACGTGGCCGCGCGCGGGCTCGACATTTCCGACCTGCCGTGCGTGATCAACTACGACCTGCCGTACAACGCCGAAGACTATGTGCACCGGATCGGCCGCACCGGCCGCGCCGGCGCATCGGGCGACGCCATCTCGGTGTACTCCGACAAGGACGAGCGCCTGCTGACCGACATCGAAAAGCTGATCAAGCAGACCATCGCGCGCGGCGAACTGGCCGGCTTCACGCCGTCGCCGTCGCATGCGTCGCCGCGTCCGCGCGAAGGCGCCGGCGCGCCGGAGCGCCGTTCGCGCCGCCCGGCCGAAGGCGAAGTAGCGGCGCCGCGCCTGCCCGAGCGCGCCCCGCGCAGCAGTTCGGCGCCGCCGTCGCGCCGCGACAAGGTCGATCCGTGGTTCCTCAAGCCGTACGAGCCTGCCAAGCCGGCCTCGGCGGCGCTCGATGCCCCTGCCGCGCCGGCCGCCAAGCCGGGCCGCCAGAAGGTCGCCGCGCTGCTCGGCGGCCAGCCGAAGTCCTGACCGGAATCCGGGCCGCGGCCGACGCCTGGCCCGGCCCTCAAATTGCTGGTATTGCCTGCACGACGGCAGTTATACTCTCGCGATGACAAAGACGCCAAGCCCGATCCCCGCCGCCGTCCCGTTGCGCCTGCCTTTCCTGGACGGCCTGCGCGCCTTCGCCGCGCTGTGGGTGGTGTTCGGCCACAGCCACCTGTTCGTGCTCGGCTGGAACCGCAGCGGCACCCTGTGGGGCCGCCCGCTCGACCTGCTGCTGTACTCCCATCTCGGGGTCAACCTGTTCCTGGTGCTGTCCGGCTTTTGCCTGGCGCTGCCGGTGGTGCGCAACGCCAACCGGCTGACCTCCGCCAACTCCGACTATTTCCTGGCGCGCGCCTTCCGCATCCTGCCGCCGTACTACGGCGCGCTGCTGCTGTTGCTGCTGATCAATTCGTTCTGGCCGGTGGCCGCCTGGGGCCGCCACGCGGTCGGCCTGACCCCGGCCATTTCGGGACCGGTGATGGCGGTCAACCTGCTGCTGCTGCAGGACGTGTTCCCGCAATTTAACACCATCAACGGCCCGTTCTGGAGCATCGCCACCGAGTGGCACCTGTACTTCGTGTTCCCGGCGCTGGTGTGGGTGTTGCGCCGCTTCGGCACGCGCGCGCTGCTGCTGTGCGGCGGCCTCGCCGCGTTCGGCCTGACCTGGCTCGGCTTCATCCATCCGCGCCTGTCGGATGCGGTGCCGCTGGCGGTGCCGCAGCCGCCTTACTTCATCGCCCTGTTCGTGATGGGCGCGGTGACCGCCTCGTATGCGTTCGATCCGCGCTACGCCGCGGTGCGCCAGCGCCTGTACCGCAACGGCTGGCTGATCGGCGCCGGGCTGTGCGCGCCGCTGTTCGTCCTGCTGTGGAAGTACCGCATCATCGACGGCACCAATGTCTGGGGCTTCAACGACCACCTGCACCTGATCGACCCGCTCAGCGGGGCGGTCGCCGCGGCCTGGCTGCTCGGCCTGTGCGGGCTGCAGCCGGCGCACTGGCTGCGCCGCTTCCTGGAGGGCAGGATGCTGGTGTGGATCGGCGGCTTTTCGTACTCGCTGTACCTGACCCACGTGCCGATCCTGGCGATCCTGAACCACCAGCTGGAAGACGCCGGCATGTCGGCCGCCTCGCCGCTGACCTCGTTCTTCCTGCTGGCGCTGGGCGGCGGCGCGCTGTGCCTGCTGTTCGCCTGGGGCTTCGCCCGCGTGTTCGAGCGCCGCTACAAGATTGCGCGCGCCGTCGCGCCCGAGCGGCTACGCGAGGCGGCTTGAGGCCTGGCGGTACCAGCGGCGCTGTTCGATCAGTTCGACCAGCTGGCGCGTGCTTTGCTCCCAGGTCATCCATGCCATGCCGCCGGAGGCCGGCGCGCTACCCTGCGCGGCGAGCGCGAGCCATTGCCGCAGCGCGGCGGCCAGGGCGGGGGCATCGTCCGCGCTGAAGTAGAACGCGTGCTCGCCCGCCACTTCGCGGAACACCGGGATGTCGCGCGCGATCACCGGCAGCGCGTGCTGCGCCGCTTCGATCAGCGGCAGCCCGAAGCCTTCGCCTGACGACGCCGCCAGCAGCGCCGAACATCCCGCATACAGGCGCAGCAGCGCGGCGTCGCTGGCGCGTTCCAGCCAGAACAGGCGCCGGCCCAGTTCCGGATGGCCGCGCAGGCGTTCGGCCAGCGCATCGGCCAGCCAGCCCTGCTTGCCGACGATGACCAGGCCGACGTCGGCGCCGCCTTGCCACAACAGCTCGAGCGCGTCGAGCGCCTGGGCGTGCATCTTGCGCGGTTCCAGCGTGCCGACCATCAGCAGGGCGGGGCGCAACGCCAGCTGCTCCAGCGCCGCGCTTTCCGCCGCGCTGACGGCATCGGCCGGCGCTTGCGCGTCGAGGTCGGCGCCGAGGTGGAAATACCCCACTTGCAGCTTGCCGCGGTTCGGCGCCGGATGCGCGTCGAGCCACTCGAGCACTTCGTCGGCGACCGCGCGCGAGATGCACAGCAGGCCGTCGGCCACCGAGGCGGCGCTCGCCAGCCATTGTTCGAACCAGGGACGGGCGCCGCCGATGAACATCTGCGGCTGCTTGATCGGCAGCAGGTCGTACACCACGAAATACATCNNTGGTTGGGCGCCAGGTCGAGGCCGAGGAACAGGTCGCCTTCGGCCACGTGGATCGGCGCGTCGTCCAGGCCCTGCGCCTCGGCAGCAGTGCTGCCGAGAATGAAGTGGCGCGCGTAGGCATAGTAGCCGCCGGCGTCGTACACCGGCTCGACCCGGAACCCGGCCGGCGGCGTGCGCAGCAGCGTGCGCACAACATTGCGCACCAGCCGCTGCACGCCGGACTTGTCGTCTTCGTGCACCAGCACCGACAGGTCGACCAGCATCTGGCGCTCGCCCGCCGCCGGTGCCGCGGCGGCGAACGGCGGGTAGCGCTTAGCCGGCATGCTGGCCGCTTTCGGCGGATGCGCCCAGGCCCTTGAGCCATGACGCCAGTTGCTGCGCGCCGAGCGGCACGCCGGCGCCGGCGTGCGAACTGGTCACGCCGCGCAGCGCCAGCGCCGGATCGGCGGCGCCGGAGCCCAGCAGCAGCAAATGGTCGCCGCCCTTGATTTCGGCCGGGGCGTCTTCCAGCACCAGTTCCGGGCGCCCGAGCAGGTCGAGCGTGAAGCGCCGCGCGTAGCGGTACACGCCGGCTTCCAGCGTGACCGGCTCGACCCGGTAGCCGTCGGGCGGGGTGTCGATCAGATCCCTGACCAGCTGCGCATGGGCGCCGTCCATCGTGCCGGCGCCGGCCAGCTCGGAGACGTCGAGCAGCAGCTGGCGCGGGCCGCTGCGCGCGCTGTTCGATGCGATGCAGGCGGCGGTGGCGGACAGGTCGTGGCCGCCCGGCGCGACCGTGGCCGGCATCGCCGCCAGCGCGGCCAGCAGGCGCTTGTAGCGCAGCCGCGGGCTGCTGTGCTGGAACTGCTCGATCGCGTCGCGGTACATGGCGCCGATGCGCGCCGGGTGGTGCACCCGGTCCATGTACTCGGACGCCTTGTGCGACAGCGCGCGCGCCAGCGCGGGTTCGGCGCGCAGGCGCACCATCGCGGCGGCCAGTTCGGCGTCGGTGAATTCGTCGGCCAGCTTGATGGTCGCCTCGCCCGGCACCTCGGCCGCCGAACCGTGCGCATTGATGATGGTGGGAAGGCGCCAGGCCAGGCAGTCGAGCACCGCGGCCGAGGTTTCGCCGCGCGAACGGGTGCGCAGCTGGACCGCGACGTCGGTCGCGGCCAGGTAGTGGCGGTAGGTTTCGTGCGAAGCGAATCCGGTGATCGTGATGCGCTGCGTGCCTTCCATCCGCGCGACCAGGTCGCGGCCCCACTGCAGCACGTTGTTCTCGCCGACGAACACCAGGTGGCAGGACTGGTCGGACGCCAGCGCGCTGCCGAGCCACGCCTCGAGGATGCGCTCATTGCACTTGGTGACGTCGAGGCGGCCGAAGGAGCACACCACGAAGTCGTCTTCGGCGATGCCGAGGATCTTGCGCGCGGCGTTGCGGTCGGGTTCCGGCGGCAGCACCCGCAGCAGCGGGATCAGGGCCCAGTCGCGCGCGGCGCCGGCGCCGTACCACTGGTCGGCCAGCGTCATCGAATACGACGAATGGACGATCACGCCGGCCGCCTGGTCCAGCACCGCCTTGTTGCACGGATATTCGTAGATCGAGCGTTCNNGGATAGGGGCTGGCCGCTTCGGCGTAGTGCACGATCCCGCTCATGAAGAAATCGTGCAGCACCACCACCCCCGGATGGCGCTCGAGCAGGTCGAACATGTGCTGGTGGAAGGAGCTGTTCCCGAAGTGGTACATCACGCGGTCGTATTCGTGCGCGTGCTGGTCGAACCATTCCACGCCGCGCTGCGGGAAATTGCTGGTCACCCAGGCGTCGCCGACCTGCTCCTGGGCGACGATCACGTCGATGTCGTAATAGCGCGCCAGTTCCGGCACCAGTTCGGCGCTGTAGTCGGCGATGCCCGAGCGTTCCGGCGGCAGCGGCGACACGTACGCCAGGCGTGGCCGGCGGTCGGGCCGGTTCGACGGCGCGTCGACCGGCACCACGATGCGCGGCCGGTTGCGCGCGTGGGTCTCCTCGAACGCGGCGATCGCGCGCTGCGCGCTCGCATCCCACGAAAATTCCCTGGCCTGCACCAGCCCGTGCGCGGAAAGGCTTTCTGAAAATGCGCTGTCGGTCAGCGCCTGGTGCATCTTGTCGGCGATCGCGCGCACGCTGGTCGGGTCGAACAGCGCGTCGGCGCGCCCGATCACTTCCGGGATGCTGCTGCTGTTCGAGCCGATGGTNNAGCGACGGGAACACGAACAGGGAAGTGCTGTTGTACAGCGCCACCAGGTCCTGGTCCGTCACGTAGCCGGTAAACACCACGTCGTCCCTGGACAGGCCGAACTTCGCCACCACCCGCTGCAGGCGCACCCGGTCGTGGTCCTGGATGCTGCACACCACCGCCAGCTGGTAGCGCGCGCGCAGCGCGCCGGGCAGCAGCGCGTAGGCTTCGATCAGGCCTTCGATATTCTTGCGGTAGTCGATCCCGCCGGTGTACATGATGAAGTCGCCGCGCAGGCCGAAGCGCGCGTACATCTCGCGCCTGGCCGTTTCGTCCAGNNCTGCAGCGCCGCCATCGCTTCCTGGCGCGAGTGGCCGGAAATGGCCAGCAGCAGTTCGGCGTTCTTCAGGCTTTGCAGCTTGCGGTAATACCAGCCGGCGACATGCGCCTCGGCCAGGTAGACGTCCTTGCGCAGCAGCGGGATCAGGTCGTACAGCGTGACGGCGGTATCGAAGCTGCCGTCGCCGTGCAGGACCGAGGCGGCGGCGTTCTCGCCCAGGCCCTCGAACAGGCTGGCGACATGCACGAAGTCGGGCGCCAGGCTGGCCAGGTAATGCTCGCGCAGCTGCTCGGCCGCGCGCACCCGCCAGGCGTTGCGCTTGTCGTATTCGGCCAGCGGGCCGGGCAGGTCGTAGACCCGGATCTGGTTCTGCGGCAGCAGGCCGTCGAACGCGGCGCGCACTTCGGCGATCGGCTCGGGATAGTGGCTGCTCAGGGCGATCAGCATCTCGTGCGGGCCGGCGCGCCGCACCATGGCCTGCGCCAGCGCCATCGAATAGCGGCCGATGCCGCGGTGTTTGCTGGCTGCCTGGCAGGCTTGCAGGTCGAGGACGATACGCATGGTGTGTGCTTTTCTTATTGGTGGCGCGTGCTCTTCATGGTGCGGCGCAGGTCGTCGAGCACCTGGCGCGCGCTGGAAGGCATGTTGTCGGGATCTGTCGAAAGTTCCATCGCGGCGGCCGGCGCGGGCGTGCCGGCCTGGGTGCGCTGCACCGCCACGCGCAGCCAGTTGGTCAGGCGCGGGTGGCGGCCGATCTGGCTGCGCACGAAGTACGACAGGGCCGGGCGCGACATGATGGCGCGCACCACCCGCCGCACCGAACCCTTGATCGCCTGAGCGAAGGCGCCGCGCAGCCGCGCCACCCCCGTGCGCAGGCGAGCGCGCAGGGCCTTGGCCCGGAAGTTGATAGAACGCAGCGGCCGCGTGATGCGCCACGACCAGCTATGGTAGATCCCCTGGATCGTGGCCTCGTAATGGCTGGTGCTGTCGCGCAGCGCATGTTCGGCGCGGTCGGCGCGCGCCGCCGTTTCGGCAAGCGCCGCCTCGGTCGCTTGCTCGCGCGCCTCGGCAGCCGCCGCCAGCTCGGTGGCCGCCTGTTCGCGCGCATCGGCCTGCAGGTCGCGTTCGAGTACGCGCGCTTCGGCCCAACTGCGTGCCTCGGTCGCCCTGGTCTGTTCGGCCGCCACGTCCGCCTTCAGGGCAGCGACCCGTTCACGCCATTCGGCCAGCGGATAGGCGTACGGGTGATCGGGACGCAGCACGAAATCGTCGGCCGCCGACGGCGGCGCGCCAAACGCGGCGCGCAGTTCGGGATGTTCGGCGGAGAAATAAAAATTATTCTGGCCGTCGTTGTAGGCCCGTTCGTAGTTCGCGCCGGCGATCCCTGCATCCCCGGCGCCGTGCGCGACGACCAGGATCCAGGGGCGCCAGCGGGCCAGGTCCAGCCCGGCCAGCGCGGCCGCCGTCGCGATTTTCATGAAGTGGATCTCGGGGGGCGCGTGCGCGGCGCAGACCGCCGACAGCGTCTGCTGTTCGAGCTGGCGCTGGACCACCACCTCGCCGGCCGCGCTGAGCTGGCGCGCGCGCGCTTCGTCGAGGGTGGCGCCGGCGCCGGCCACGTCGTAGACCGTGACGCCGGCGGCGGCGGCGCCGGCCACCAGTTGCAGGTTGACGTCGGCCGGGCGCGCCACCAGCAGGGCGGCGTGCGCTTCGCGCGACGGTTCCAGGTTGACGCCGTGCCAGCCGCGCTCATACAGCGCGCGGGTGAGCGAACCGGCGTCCGGGCCGCCGGCCGCGGCGTCGATGTAAAACCCCTTGCCGACATGGCGCAGCGCGCGCCACAGCATGACGTCTTCGAAGTTCTGCGCGTAAGAGATAAAGCTCATGGGGGCTGTCACTTCCGTTCGATGGCGACCACGGGGTCGAGCCAGGTGCTGCCTTCAAAGTAACCGTGACTCATGTTCATCACTGTAAACACCAGCGCCAGGTCGCGCCATTCGTAGTTGTCGACCAGGTGCGTGTCGGCGCTGTGCAGCGAAGTCGCGACCGAGTAGCTGCCCGGGCCGAGGTTGAGCGGGAAGGCGAAGCGGAAGGTGATTTCCTCGCCCGCTTCGGCCGGCGCCAGCACCTGCTGCTTGTGATGGGTGTTGGTGCCGAAGATGTTCTGGCCCAGCCGGTCCTTGATGCGGTAGCCGAGCGTCAGGTTGGGGATCGCGCCGTGGATCGCCACCGTCACGCACAGGGTCACCAGGGTGCCGACGTCGTGCACCTCGGCCGGCTCGCCTTTCTGGTTGAGCAGGGCGATGTCGCGCACGGTCGCCTCGCCGGTGCCCGAGATGGTCTGTACCTTGCCGCTTTCGTGGGTCTGCTGGGTCACGGTCTGGTTGTCGCGCTCGGCGATCATCGCGTTGTAGTAGTCCATGATCTCTTCGGGCGCGCCTTCCTTCTTGATGCGCCCGCCGTCGAGCAGGATCGCGCGGTCGCACACCGACTGGATCGCGCTCTTGTCGTGCGAGACGATCAGCAANNTCGTCGACGATCAGCACGTCGGGCCGCTTGGCGGTGGCCACGCTGAAGGCCAGGCGCATCTGCATCCCGCTCGAATACACCCGCACCGGCTGGTCGATGTATTCGCCGATTTCGGCGAACGCCTCGATCTCCGGCATCAGCGCGTTCAGTTCGTCGACCGTCAGGCCGATCAGCTGGCCGGCCATGAAGACGTTCTGGCGGCCAGTGAAATCGGGGTGGAAACCCATCCCCAGTTCCAGCATGGCGGCCACCCGTCCGGTCATCGCCACGTGCCCGGCGCTGGGCGAGGCGGTGCCGGTGATCAGCTTGAGCAAGGTGCTCTTGCCTGCGCCGTTGATGCCGATGATGCCGAGCGCCTGGCCCGGCTCGACGTTGAAGTTGATGTCGGCCAGTACCTGGATCAGCTGGTGGCGCGGCCCGCCGAACGGGAACAGCCACTCGAGCAGGCGCGCGCGATGGTTCGGGTAGCGCTTGTAGGCTTTGCCCAGGTTCGAAACTTGTATGCTGCCGATCACAGTTCGTCCACCATTTCACCCGCGCGCTTGCGGAAAAGTTGCATGCCCAGCACGCACAGCAACAAGGCCAGGAAGGTCACCGGCAACAGGGAGTCCCACTGCGGCCACGCGTGTTTGACGATCACATCCTGGTAGGCCATGATCAGCGGCGCCATCGGATTCCATTGCAGCCAGCCGCGCACCCGTTCCGGCAGCGCGGCGACCGGATACACCACCGGGGTCAGCCAGAACCAGAATTGCAGGAAGATCGTGAAGAACTGGCCGACGTCGCGAAAAAACACGTTCAGCACGCCGAGGATGATGCCAAGGCCGATAGCGAACAGCACCTGCAGCAACAGCAGCGGCAGCAGGGCGACGAACACCAGGCCCGGGAAATTGCCCGAGATCAGCAGGAACGCCGTGAACAGGGCGAAGATGATGCTGAAATTGAGGCAGGCGTTGGCCACCACGATGATCGGCAGGCAGATGCGCGGGAAGGTGATCTTCTTGATCAGTCCGGCGTGTTCGAGGAACACGGTCTGGGCGCGCCCGGTGATTTCGGCGAACAGGCCCCAGGTCAGCACGCCGGCGCACAGGTAGATGCTGTACGAGAAGGTGGAGGTGCTGCCGGCCAGCCGGTTCTGCATCACATTGGCGAAAATGACGGTGTAAACCACGATCATGGCGAGCGGATTGAGCACCGTCCAGGCCGCGCCCAGGATCGAATTGCGGTACTTCAGCTGGAACTCGCGCTTGACGCTGCCAAGGATGAAACCACGGTAACCGGCGACGCGCTTGAACAGCTCCAGCGGCATCATCGGTTCGCTCCGGCGGGCCGGATGGTTGGCATCGGTAACAAAGTCATCATCAGGGGGCAGTCGACAGGGAAGCGGAGCGCCCGCGGCGCACCTGGAAAGGCGGGCAATTATACCGCACGGGTTGTTATGGACGCGGCAAGGTTGCCAAGGGTTTGCAGTGAAGTGAAGTGGAACGCAAGCCAGCGTCACTTGGTTTGCTTCAGCTTGCGGAGGAATATATAATTAATTTTATATAGGAGGCTGACATGTTGAAATTCAAGGTAACCACCGTCGGGGGATCCGAGGGCTTCATTTTGAATAAGGAGGCCAAGCTGCGCTTGAACGTGCAGAAGGGTGACACGCTGTTCCTGACTGAGGCGCCTGACGGTGCAATGCGCATCACACCCTATGATCCCGATTTCGAACGCCAGATGGCCTTGGCCGAGAGCGTCATGCATGACGACCGTGAAATCCTGCGAGTATTGGCGAAATGAGGTTGTGGCGCTGGGTCAAGCCCGCCTTGGTGTANNCGACGCTTGCACGGGGGCCGCAACTTGCCGCCTATGCCGAGCCGGCGCCGGATGCGGCGACCCTGGCCGCTGCCTATGCCTACGGACTTGCGCGCAACCATGGCTTTAGCGATGGCAATAAACCCACGGCTTGGGTGATCGCTCGCGTCTTCCTGATCGATAACGGTGAGTGTCTTGATTTCACCGAAACCGATGCCATCCGTGTGATGCGGGACGTGGCTGCCGGCGCCATTGACGAGCAGGGATTGGCGCAATGGTTCCGGATGCGCCTGGCATCGACCGTTCGGTAGCGTCCGTCCGCGATCGGGCTATGCCGGGCACGCTTTCATGTGGAGGCGAATTACTCCTCGATCAGCTTCTGCAGCGCGTTCGAGTCGCCGATGATCAGGCGGTGGGTATCCTTCTGCACGATCCCTTGCTGCACCAGGGTCAGCAGCGCGCGCGTGACGGTTTCGCGGCTCGTGTTGATCATGTTGGCAATGTCCTGGTGGGTCGGCAGGTTCTCCACCACGTCCGGGTCGCCGGCCTGGGCCTTCTTGTACAGCACCAGGAAGGTGTAAATGCGCCGCGTCGTATTGTTAATGCTGAGCAGGGTGCGGAATTCGGAATCGCGCTGGATCTTCTCGGCCAGGTGGCGCAGCATCATGTTGGCCACCGACGGCGAGTGCGAAAACAGGTGCAGCGCGGTCGGCGCCGGCA
>CXWL01020027.1_pt1 | contig 16827 bp, 20 predicted proteins | sample 590931 | NCBI WGS metagenome assembly CXWL01 (sample SAMEA3498368, study PRJEB10139) | groundwater metagenome | biome: water well; material: biofilm material | place: Germany | collected 2015-04-27 | reverse complement strand
GCGGTCGGCGGCGTAGCGGAGTTTCGCACGCATCAGGAGGGTTGCGACATTGTCCTTTGCTACAAGGTCGAGATCGGCGAGTGCTTCGGCGTCGCGCGTGAGTTCCGCGAACGCCTGACCGCGCAGGCGGCGCGCTTCTGCATGATCGGGGCGCTGGTTGAGGAAAGCAGTCGCGGCGGCCGCAACGTCCGTCCAGCGTTCCAGCCTTGTCAGAACCTTCGCGTGGTTGAGCCGCGCCGTCAGGTTGTTCGGGTTCAATGCCAAGGCTTTCGCCAATAGTTCGTCGGCACGTCGGTTGTCGTTGCTCTGGGCAGAGGCGAGACCCAGCAGAGCGAGCGCGTCGGGGTCATCGGGTGTTTGTTGCAGCAGGCTCGCAAGCGCGCGCTCGGCGTCGTCGGCGCGACCCGCCTGCAGTAGACGCACAGCTTGTTGCAACGCTTCGGCGCGGGAGGTCATTCAGTGGCGGTGGCGGGGTCGGTCCAGATATAGGCGACGCTGAACAAAGCGCCGAGTACGCCGTCGATCAGGCCGAGCACCAGCATGGTCACCGGCACCTGGCCGTTCGCGTAGAGGACGAGCACAATGAGCGTGAAGGGGAATTTCTCGAGCATCGCGGCCAACATCAACGGGCGGTAGCGCGCCGGGTCGGTTGCGATGAACAGGAACGCGACCTGCCAGGCGAGCGCCACCAGAAAGAATCCGTGCACGATCTCCGGCCGGTCGGCGTCGATCGTGGCGCCTTCAAGGCCAAGCAAATGACCACCGTAGGCGAGCGATAGGATAAACAGGCCCCAAATCCCTGCGATCTGGAAGACCCGCCTCGCGAAGCCTATCGCCACGCCTAACGCCAACCCTTCAGCAGCATTGCCTCCCCGGGCAGCGGCGGCAGGGTGGTTGCGTCAATGCGGATGTCCTTGGCGGCAAGGCCATCGGGACCTGCGACGGCGTGGAACGTCACGGTCTGGCCGCAGTCGAGGTTCGGCTGATCGCACGGGTTCACGTCGTCGATGTCGAAGATCGCGTCGCTGTGTTCGTCCACGATCTCGACGAGGCCGTAGCGCTTTTGTGCCGAATACACTTTGATCACGCCGATACGACGGACCACGTGCGGTTTGAAAACCGGCAGTACGGTCGGCGCTATGCAGTCAGGATCGTTCGCAGGTTCGTCTTGGGGCGCGAGGTCCCAGTTGATCGCGCGTTGAGCCATGACACATCCTCTAACGGTTTCACTATGGTCCCCCCGTTAGAACGCACGTGGGCGGTTCTGCATTACATCGATCCGGTTGCCGTCCGGGTCGTAGAACGTGAACCACTTTACTCCACCTGCGTCTTGCAGGGGAGTCACGGAAACACCCAATCCTTCGAGCTTGCCGTGGAGGCCGTCCACATCGCCCGTGCGAAAATTGGGAAAAGAAGTCGCCGTCTGCGTGTTTGCCAGCGTCTCGTCCGGGCCCAACTGCCAGAGGCAGAGATTAGCGCCACGGCCGAGGTCGAGTGTGATCGTTGGCCCTGTGCCACCCTGTTCCGCTGGACGCAGTTCAAGAACGCGTTCGTACCAGGAGCGGGCTTGCGCGAGGTCGCGCACGCGCATGACGACCATGTTGAGCGCATCGAAGATACCGGCATGCGGCCGTGGTCCGGCGCCCGGGCCCGCAGGTCCGCGTCCGGGACCGCCGCTGAAGCCGCGATCCCCTCTGTCACCTCTATCGCGGCCGCCGCCATCGAAGCCGCCGCCGCGCGGACGGAAGCCGCCGCCACCGCCGCCGTGATCATCCCTTCCACGGAAGCCGCCGCCACCACCGCCGCGCGGGGGCGGAGGAGGAGCGGGCCCGTCGAGTTGCAACTCGGCCGCCATCGTCTTGCCGCGGTCTTGCGCGAGCTCAAACGTGCAGCGTTGACGTTCACCCAGCGTCTGCACGCCGACCTTGGCCAAAGCGGAGACGTGCACGAACACATCGGCGCCGCCGTCGTCAGGTAGAATGAAACCAAAGCCCTTAGCTTGATTGAACCACTTTACAGTCCCAGTTTTCCGCATTGTCAGTCGCTCAGTCCTTGCGCGTCGAAGTCTCTCTCGAAGTCATCCGCGGCATGCCTGCGCGGACGGGTCACTGGCAAAGATGGCAAGTAATTCGGCGCGAATCAATGCTTGAGAGGGGAATGTTTGGCGTCCGTCACGCCTGGCGCGGGCGCACCTTGTAGGCGCAGCGGCGGGCTCCGGCGAGAATATGATCGGTCCGCTCGATGGCGGCTTCCGGCCCTAAAGCGGCGCGGAAGACCTCAAGCTCCTGCCTGCACAGACCCGTGCAGGCCGAAGCCGCCCTACAAATTGGACAGTGATTTTCAACCAGAAGGAAACTATCGCCGTCGATTTTGGCCTCGGCCATATAGCCTGCGGCGTTGCGCAGTTGGGCCAGGCGCTTGAGCTTCTCTCTCAATGTGGATGCGGATGCCAGCGCCGCGCGGTACTCGGCGACTTGGTGCTTTGTGCGTTTGGCGATCAGTTTTTCCAGGCCTTGTTCGCCGAAGACCTCCTTGATGTTGGCGATCAGTTCAACGGAGAGGTCGGCGTGCGCGTCGGCGAACAGCGGGTTGGCGCGCTGTTCGACTTGCCACAGTTTCGACGGGCGCCCGCGTGCGCCGTCTTTCGGCGCGGCGGCGAACGTGACGAGGCCTTCGTCTTCGAGCGCGTAGAGGTGTTGGCGCACGGCCATAGGCGTCACGCCAAGTTCTTTGGCGACCGCAACGGCCTCGCTGGGCCCGTTGCGCTTCAGATGCTCGAGAACAGCCCGCTTGGCCACGCTCGTGTCGGCGATCACGCTCATGGATATTTTATATAGCTGTTACTTGCGTAAAGCAAGGGTGGGGTTTAGCTTTGCGCGAAACTCGCCGAAGGAGCCTCAAATGCGGGATTGGTTCGACGCGGGATTGCGCGCGGAGCTTCAGGCGAAGGGACGGCGCGTTATCAAAGCCGGCCGCAAGCAGATTCTGCTGATCGCCGATGGAGAGCGCTTGTTCGCATGCAACAACCGTTGCCCGCACGAAGGCTATCCGCTGAGCGAAGGGACGCTTGGAGCATCGTGCACGCTCACCTGCAACTGGCACAATTGGAAGTTCGATCTGGCAAGCGGCGAGACGCTTGTGGGCGGCGACCGGTTGCGGCAGTACCCGCTCGAGGAGCGCGAGGGGCGGATTTGGGTCGACGTGTCAGATCCGCCTGCGGAGGCGCGGCGGGCGCGTGCACTCGCGAATCTGGAAGAGGCGAGTGACGACAACGACTATGAGCGGATGGCACGCGAGGTCGCGCGCTTCATCAAAGCTGAGGGCGATCCGTTTGAGCCGCTCAGACACATGATTGCGCGCTCTGCGGTGCGCTTCGAATTCGGGATGACGCATGCGTACGCGGCGGCACCCGACTGGCTTGCACTCCACAGCGGAGCCGCGACGGACGAGCGGAGGTTGACGGCGCTCATCGAGCCGATCGCACATATCGCATGGGATACACTGCGGGAGAAAGACTATCCGTATTCCACGCGCATGTTGGACTGGGACGACGTGGCGTTTGCGCGCGCCATGGAAGGCGAGAATGAGGCCACCGCGATTGCGCTGGTGAATGGTGCACTGACGCGCGGGTTGGACGGACTTGCGCCACTGCGCCGTGCGCTCGTGCGGGCGGCGCTCGCGCATTATCAAGATATCGGACATTCGGCCATCTATGCCCGCAAGGCGTTTGAACTGATCGATCTCATTGGCACTTCGGTCTCGGCGCCGGTGCTGCATGCGCTGACGCGCTCGATCGTTTATGCGTCGCGTGAAGACCGGATTCCGGAGTTTCGCCACTATGCGACGGCGCTTAGCCGATGGTCGGAGACGGGAAAGACTTGTTCGGCTGAGGAACTTGTCGGGCTTTCCGTCAATGCTGCGCTTGATCGGGTCGCAGCGCTGCCGGGCGACAACGAGGCGAAGTACCGGTTGCTGCTTGAGGCCAATGCGCTGGCGATGCTGCGCTTCGATACGGCGGTCGATCTGCACACGTCGAAGCCGGTTTCGCACAATGTGCGGTGGCTCGATTTCACGCACGCGTTGACGTTCGGAAACGCCGTGCGCTTGCATTGCGCGGAGCAGCCGGAGCTTTGGCCGCAGGCGTTGTTGCAGCTTGCATGCTTCCTGGGACGCAATGCGCCGTTCTTGGTGTCCGACGCCGATTGGGTCTGGGAAGTGCCGGATGCGTCGCGCTTCTTCGAACGTGAGCGCGGGTTGCTTTACGATCATGGTATTCGCGAGCCGATCTTTGCGTGTCATCGGGTGAAAGTTCTGACTGCCGTTGCGCAAGAGGTTGCATGGGCAGGCGAAGGCTCGCTCTCCCACACCGTTCTTGCAGCAACGAACCGCTATCTGAACTTGCCGATCAAGGGGCATCACGGGTTGCGCGCGGCGCACCAAGCATTGAGTTTCGTGGAGGCCGAGGGCTAATCTCGCACAAGCGAGGAGCCCTCATGTCGAAATCTAAATCTCAAGTTGCGCTGATCGTTGGCGCCGGCGACGCCACGGGTGGCGCGATTGCCAAGCGTTTCGCGCGCGAAGGCTATGCCGTTTGCGTCACGCGGCGGGACAAAGACAAGCTGCAAGACTTGGTGCGCGAGATTGAAGGTTCCGGTGGCACGGCGCATCCGTTCGGTTCCGACGCCCGCAAGGAGGACGAAACCGTTGCGCTGTTCGAAGCGATCGAGCGCGACATCGGCGAGATTGGGGTTGCGGTGTTCAATGTCGGCGGCAATGTGCGCTTCCCGATCGCCGAAACGACGGCGCGCGTCTACACGAAAGTGTGGGAGATGGCGGCATTCGCCGGCTTCCTCATGGGGCGCGAAGCGGCGAAGCGGATGACGCCGCGCGGGCGCGGCACGATCATCTTCACCGGTGCGACGGCGAGTCTGCGCGGCGGGGCAGGGTTTGCGGCGTTCTCAGGCGCCAAGCACGCGCTTCGGGCGTTGGCGCAGAGCATGGCGCGCGAGCTAGGGCCGCAAGGCATTCACGTCGCGCATGTTGTGATCGACGGGGCGATCGACACGGCCTTCATCCGCGATGCGTTTCCCGAGGCCTATGCGAAGCGCGACCAGAGCGGGATCCTGTCGCCGGATCATATCGCGGAGATGTATTGGATGCTGCATTGCCAGCCTAAGGATACATGGACACACGAGCTTGACCAGCGGCCCTGGATGGAGAAGTGGTAGGCGCAAGAGCTCTTGAGGATCCATGCGATGACGAAAGCAGTCGAGTTTCTGTTCGATTTCGGAAGCCCTACCTCCTATCTCGCCTACAAACAGTTGCCCAAGATCGCCTCACGCCACGGGGCGCGTATTGTCTGGACGCCGATCTTGCTTGGCGCGGTGTTCAAGGCGACGGGGAACTCGTCGCCCGCAATGGTGCCTGCGAAGGCGCGATACATGAACCAAGACTTGGGGCGGTTCGCCAAGCGTCACAATATCGTTTTAAATTTCAATACGCATTTTCCGGTGAACACGCTTTCACTGATGCGCGGCGCCGTTGCGTATCAAGCGACCAATCAATTCGACATCTATGTGAATGCGATGTTCGACGCGATGTGGTCTCACCCGCGGAACCTGAACGATCAGGGCGAGGTCGCACACGTGCTGCATGATATCGGCATCGAGGCTGGCGACTATCTGGAGCGGATCGAGCGGCCGGACGTGAAGGAAAAACTCAAGGCCAATACTGAGGGAGCGGTCGCGCGCGGCGTGTTCGGAGCGCCGACTTTCTTTGTCAACGGCGACATGTTCTTCGGGCAGGACCGGCTCGATTTCGTCGAAGAGGCGTTGTTGCCTTAAGGCTATTCGCGTGTCGCGGGCGGCGAATTTTCGCTTGAATCCGGTGCTTTCGGGGCCACCTGTGTGCAGCGCGCCATTGCCCTAGTTTCGCGGATATTGTCTGAATAGGTGGCGGTCGCGAGGGGTGGGACTCTCGCTGAGCGGCGTTGGGGCGCGGGCTTGGCCTGCGGTTGGGGGCAGAATGACGTCGGAAGTCATGCTGTTGAACGTGCAGGGCGGAGCTCTGGCCGCCGATAGCGCGCTGACCGCGATCGAGTATCACAAGGACGGCACGGCAAGTGTTCGCTACCAGACGGGTGCGGACAAGATTTTCGTGCTCGATGCCGGACTGCCGGTTGCGTCGATGATTTTCGACGTGGCGGAGTTCTATCGCTATCAGTGGGGGGCGATTTTCGAGACCTTCAAAACCGTCGTGCCGCAGCGCGGCAACACGGTCGCCAAGGTTGCGCAGTCGCTGATGGCGTTCCTGGCGCGATGGACGTCGGGCACGGACGCGAAGGCGCAGGAATTGTTGCCGCTCGAGGAGGGACAGGAGCGGCTAAGCTTTGCGATCTACATCGCCGCTTTGGTGCAGCGGTACCATCAGTGCGTTGAGCTTTCGAACGGGCAGAAAGCGCAAGCGTTGTCGCGCGCGCTCGATATGCTCAGGTTCGAGACGCAATTTTCCGGCGACTATTTCCAGAATCTGTTTCTGCCGCAGGGCGAGACGCCGGCACGGCGCCCCACGATCGGCGAGAGTTCGCCGCGACTGGTCGCGTTGCTCGACCAATACTTGAATCGCCTGTTGAGCGGCATGTTGGGGTCGATGTTCGGCGAGGGCTTCGTGCCGGCCGAGACGAAGGCCGCGCTCGCCGAGATTGCGGTTGCGTCGTGCGTGACCGATTGGATGCCGCCGGGCGTTCCAAAGACGGGCATTGTCTTTATGGGGTACGGGTCGAACGACGTGCGGCCGATGTATCTGGAGTTGCGCGTGGGCAGCGCGTTCGGCGGGATCGTCAAGCACGAGATGGTGGCGAGTGCGGCGCCGAACCAGCGCGAGCCCGCGATCATCCGCTCGTTCGCGCAAGCCGATTTGATCGATGCGCTGCTGCGCGGCGCACAGCCCGGCTACAAATTCATGATCTTTCAATTGATGCGCCAAGGCATCACATCGCTGCTCAGCGCCGTCGGCGGCGAGATTGCGAAGAAGGATACGGGGCTCGCGAAGTCGGTGTTGCAGACATTCGATCAGGCGCCGCTGGCGATCGCGCGGGCGATCCTGATGGCGGGCGACGATATCGCTCGGCATGCGATGGAGATGCGGGTCGCAGAGGTCGTCAACTCGGCGTCGCCGGAGTTGCTTGCGCAGTATGCGTCGAAGCTTGTTCGTTTGTCGGTCATCGAACATGAATTGACCGGCAGTCAGACCGTTGCCGAACCGATTCTCGCGCTCCATATCAAGAAGGGGCGGGCGGAATGGGTGCGCGCCAAGATGAGTTAGGGTGGATAGACGAATGAGAAATCGCGAGCGTGACAAGCGGAAGCCGGTGACGAAGGTCGTGCATGAGATCTTGGAGCAAGCGCGGCTTGCACGGGGTGACGGGCCGGCGTCGAGCATCTACCGTCGCGAAACGCAGATGTCGGTTGCGATGTCGCAAGCGGGCATGACGCTGGCCAAGGTGGATCGCGGGACTGCGGGGCGGAAATCTTCGGTGATGCACAGTCTGCTCGGGTCGACGGCGGGGACGAAACCGAAGGCGCGGCGGTCTTGGTTTTTTGCCTCATCTGCGACGGCAATGCCGGATGCGAAGCGGATCGAGCAGTTGCTGAAGACGTCGGTGAAGGACGGGCGGCGACTCGTGCTCGATCAGGTTTCGCCTGACGCGCCGGGTGCCGTGAATGACGAGATGATCTGTCATCTCCCGAAAGGCGCCAGCGATCCGGTGTGCGAGCCGCGTTAGCGGCGCTTGACCGCGACGGGGACTTGGAGGCCGCCGGCGACCAGCTTTGTCCAAATCTCGTCGGCGTCTTCGGCGAAACTGAACAGCCGCAAGTCATCGCGCTCGACCATATCGGCTTCGATCAACGCCTCGAAGTTGATCACATGCGTCCAGTAGGCACGGTCGAACAACACCACCGGCAGGCCGTCGACCTTGCCGGTTTGGCGCAGCGTCAAGATCTCGAACAGCTCGTCCAACGTTCCGAAGCCGCCGGGGAAGACGACGAGGCCTTTCGCGCGCATCGCGAGATGCATCTTGCGCATCGCGAAGTAGTGGAACTGGAACGTCAGTTCCGGCGTCGAGTAGGGATTTGGCTTTTGTTCGTGCGGCAGGCGGATGTTGAAACCGATCGACGGCGCGCCGGCATCGGCGGCACCGCGATTCGCGGCTTCCATCGTGCCTGGACCACCACCGGTTGCGATGACGTTGTTGCACTCTTTGCCATTGCCGTCGCAGGCGCCGCCGCGGATCGAGGCCAGGCGGCCGAATTCACGCGCCGCTTTGTACCAGCGATGTGTCGTCTTCGTGCGCGCAGAGCCGAAGACGACGATCGTCGAGTGGATGCCGGCGATCCGCAAGTGCTCCTCTGCCTTTGCGTATTCCAACAGAAATCGTACGCCGCGCATCGAGTCGCCGAGCAGGAACTCGCTGTCGAGCGCCGGGAGTTTGTAGCTTTGCAGCAGCGAGGCGGGCGCCGTCGGTCGCGGTGGGTTGGGTGATTTGCGCCGCATGGGCGGGTGATCTCGCGTGTGAAGGAACGGTGAAGCTTACGACAAATTCAGTGTACGTCGATTCATGACTTTCGGTTGTACTCGCGCGAGGTTCTGGCCTTTGCGGGGACAGTGCTTATACTCTTGGCCCATGGACTTGGCTGGTGTGATTATCGTGCTTGCCGCTCTCGCTGGAGGCGCGGCGATTCCTTTCGCGATAGCGTGGGCGTTGGAGCGCTGGTGGCGGCGGTTGCCTTTCCGGCCGTACTGGCTTGCGGTCGCGGGCGGGGTTTTGGGCTGCGTCGTGGGTCTTGGCATCGTCGGCGATTGGTTCTCCGGTGCGCTGTGGAACACGCGCGTGCCGGTAGCGCAAGTGCTGCCCTATATGAGCGAGATCGGTAAGCGCGACCGTTTGCTTTACGAGCGGCTTGAGACATCGATCCTGCGCGATCAGCAGGACGGCAAGAGTGCCGAGGAAGTGCGTGCGAATGCGAAGGGGCTGCTGCTGTCCTATGTAGCGGACAAGACGGCGTTCCTGCCCGACGAGTTGACCTATGAGGTCTATGCGGTCATGCGCGATGTGCTGGCCTATCTGGGCGAACGCAAAGAATTCGAACCGTGTGCCGGTTATGCGCTCGGCCGCATGAAGGAAGACATCGACACGCGGCTGAGCCCCGAACTTGTCGAGCGCAACACGGCGACGACGCTGAGGGTGTTGTCGGCCAGCCGCGACGAAACCGTCGAGCGTATGAGCGCGGAGCAATTCACGCAGTTGACCGCGCAGGCCTTTGCGGAGGCTTCTCAGGCGACGGGCATACCGCCGGAAGATGTTGAGGTGCTCTTGAGCGGAAGCGGCGATCCGGCCAAGACCTGCCGCATCATGAAGGCATTTTTCGATGCCGTGCTCGCGCAACCGGTCGACGTTGCGGCGAAAGCGCTTCGGACGCTGGCGCAGGGCGAGCGCAGCGGGTTTCGCTAGCGTCTCAAGAGTTTGTGGGACGCGCGCCGCGTAGCCCCATGATATTTCTCAGCAAGGCGTCCGAAACCTCGGTCGGCAGGAATTCCGCGAGAGCGATCAGTGCGCGGGCGCGGAACAGCGGTACGACATAGCGCGCGCGAGGCCTTTCGGCCTCGACGGCGCGCACGATCGCGCGGGCTACGACTTCGGGCTTCGCGGCGTTCGCGTTCATGTCTTTTTGAAACGCCAAGAGCTTGTTGATTTGGTCGGCGTAGGGCGAGCCTTGGGCCGCGTGGTCTTCCATCGCCTTGCGGTCGCTTTCGCTAACGCCGGTGTTGATCGCACCGGGCTCGATGATCACAACCTCGATGCCGAAGGGTTTGAGCTCGATGCGCAGCGAATCCGACAACGCTTCGATTGCATGTTTTGTGGCGTTGTACGGACCGAAGAACGGCAGTGCGAGNNCGGCAGTGCGAGGCGGCCGACGACGCTGGAGATGTTGATGACGCGCCCGGCGCGGCGTGCGCGCATCTCGGGCACGAAGGTGCGGATCATGCGCATCGGCCCGAAGACGTTGGTCTCGAATTGCGCCTTCAAGTCGGCGTCCCCGACCTCTTCCAAGGGGCCGGTGAGCGTGTAGGCCGCGTTGTTGATCAGAACGTCGATACCCGCTTGGCCGACGATCGAGGCGATCTCGCGCTTGGCGGCGTCAATCGACGCCTGTGAGGTCACGTCGAGTTCGAGCGCGTCGATCCGGCCCTTGGTTGTTTTGCGGACCTGTTCGAGCGCCGGCACCGTGCGCGCCGCCGCAAGCACATGGTGGCCGCGTTCGGCCAGGCGGACGGCAGTTTCGCGGCCAATCCCCGAAGAGGCACCGGTGATGAGAACGGTGGACATTCGTGCGCTCCGACTGACCCTGCGATTTAGCATTTCCCCAGCGCTCGCACAGCGCAAAAGAAAAGGGCCGCAGAAACCTGCGGCCCTTTCTCGACAAATTCCTTGGGGACTACCAGTAGAGCTTCATGCCGATGCTGGCGCGGTAGCCCGAGATGTCCTTGCTCAAGCTCTCGTTGAACCCGCCGTCGAGATAGAGGGCGAGGTTCTCGTCCAGGTAGGATTGCAGACCGGCATCGATCGATAGCAGTTCGTCGTTCGTGTCCGACACGATGACAAACGGACCGGCCGAAACCGTGTTGATCCCGTCGGAGAGTATCGTCGAATAAGCAACCTGCGCCCACGGGCGGATCGAACCGCCCCAAGTGATGCCGTCGAAGCGCAGCGCGCCCTTGGCCTCGATGAGGCCGGTGTCTTCGGTGGTGCCGGCGATGCCGAAACAGTCGTCGCCGCAGTTGGTCCCATCGTAGCTGACCATACCGATCAGCTTGACGGCGATCGGCTCAAGGCCAAGGCCAATACCGGCTTGTGCCGAGCCGATGAAGCCGCCCGATGAGCCGGTCGCGGACCCGAGCCTGCTGAGGTAGGTCCAATCCATATCGGCATAGCCTGCCGATAGGTTGAGGAAGAAGGCCGAGCTCGTGAACGCGGCATAAGCCTCGATTACGCGGGCGTCGCCGTCGAGCTCCGCGTTGCCGGACGGCGCGATCATATCGCTATTGCTGCTGCCGAAGCCGCCGGAGACGCCGCCGAACCAGCCGGCGCCCATGCGCCAGTCCATGCCGCCGGTCGAGCAGCTGAAGTCCTGTTCCTGCTCGACGCCGGTGTCGGGGCCGAACGACGAGCTGCCTTGACGGTAGCCGAACCAAGCGCGGCCGTAGGTGGCACCCTTGGGGCTGTCAGGAATGCGCTGGTCGTCGCGGAAGCAACCGCGGATCAGCGATTGACCGGCCGACAGCAAAGCTGCGTGCGCAAAGAGTTCATCGCGCGCGGCCGACTGCAGGAAGTAGCCGTCGTCGTTGGCCACGTTATAGTCCGCGAGGTATGTCAGGAAATATTGGTATGGACCCGCGACCAGCGCGTTGCCTTGGAAGAACTCCGTGCCGGTGCTGGCCCCGGTGATCCGGATGACCTGGATGCCGTCGCCGGTTGTTGCCGCACCCACCGGGAACTCGTCGAACGACGCGACACTGAATTTCGTCGGGGTTGTGCCGATAATGTCGCCGTTGATCGTGAGGAAGTCGTGTGTCGTTCCCGGCGTGCCACCTGCCGGCGCGGCATCGTCGATGTCGATGAACATACCGACATACGCATACACGCCTGTGGCCTCGTAGTTGCCGTTTATCGTAATCGACCCCATGTCCTGGCCGGGGTTGTCGGCCGTTGTGTTCTGACCCCACGTTGGGACGGACGCATTTCCAGGCTGAAGGCCACCGTTGCTTTGGACGTTGCCGTTGATAATGGCGTTGCCGGAGAGTCTGCTGAGTACGCTCGTCGTCGTTATGGTGACGGGTGCGTTGATGGTGTAGCTCGCGACACCTTTTGACGTCAGTGCGCCGGCCGAAATGTTGACCGCGCTCATGCTGCTGATCGCGTCGGCGTTGCCGACTTCAAGCGTCCCGCCGCTCACATTCAGCGGTCCGGTAGACGTGTTGGCGCCCGTGAGTACCAGCGTGCCGCCGGAGACCGTTGTAGCGCCGGTGTAGGAGTTGGCGCCCGACAGCGTCAGCGTTCCGCTGCCGATCTTGGTGAAGCCACCCGCGCCCGAGACGATGCCGGAGAAGGTGGACGCGTTGCCGTCTGCCGACAATATCTCAGACGCCGACACGACGATCGAGCCCGATCCGCTCAAGGCGCCGACCGTTTCGCTTTCGATGACGTTGAACGTTCCATTCACGGCCATGGCCGCACCGTCGCCGATAGCGTTTCCGCCCGTGCCGGACACGTTCAGGATGGATCCCGCACCGATCGTCCAGGACGTGATGCCTGACGGCGCCGCATCGCCGGTGGTGGTCGTGATGTTCAGAATGGTGCCGTTGATCACTTCGGCGAGTTCGAAGTTCAGGAACTTGCCGGTTCCCGGGTTCGCAAAATCGGCACCCGTGACGTTGAAGGTCTCACCGCCATCGTCGAAGCTCAATGTGTCGGTACCGGCCAGACCATCGTGATTGTCGCCGATGCTGCCGAGGTTGATGACGCAGGTATCGTTGCCGGCCGTTGTCGCGCAAGACGCGGCCGAAGCGGCGGGCGCGAACGCCACGGCCAACCCGGCTGAGGCCGTTGCCAACAAAGCCGCACGAAGGTTCGCAAAAACAAAGGGAACGGCACGCGCGTGCGCGGTCGTCATCCGACACTCCTTACCCACTTACCTTGGCGGCTTTTTTGGTTAGCTCTAACTCTTGGACGGATTTGACCGAATCCACCCCATGTGCGCAACGCAAAGGCGAGCGAATGGCAAACGCGACGCTCGAATCCAGGCCGCTGTCACCCGAAGGCTTCACCCCAAGGGGTTGTGCGGACTTAGCGAAATAACCACAACGAGATCGGACCTGCCGTTTACGACGTTAGCCCCAAGCCAGGGCGGCGGTTTTGGGTGGAGATTCGTAAACCGGCCGGCCGGAATTGGGTCAGGGCGACAAACGCGCCCGTGACGAAAACGACGCCCAGATAGGTACCGTGCTCGAGCAGTTCGGCCCGGTCACCGACAATCACGTCCCAGGTGCTGAACCCAATGAACATTGTCGCACAGGCGGTAAAGGCAGCGCCGAGCCAGGTTTCGTAGTGGCGGGTGCCTGCGAGGGTGATCGCGAACAGAGTGGCTACCACCAATTCGAAAAGCCCGCAGAGGCTCAGCAAGGGCGAGATCCCCTCTGAGGGAAGATCCAGGCGGTCGAAGTACTTCGTGAACAGTTCCAGCCGGTCTTTGCCATGCCAGGTGAACAAGGGTCGCGACCCGAGCGATACGGCAGCGCCATGCATGAACTTGTCGAGGCCGTTCAACAGCCAGAAGACGAACCAGTAGAATAGCGCGATGTAACCGAGCGGGCGGGTGAGTGCGGTCATGGGCGGCCTCTCTCGTGTCCGCTTTGCACTAGGCGCCGGAAAAGCGGTGGCCATTCGTCCGCACTGTGACCATATCGTGACCGTGTGCGCCTGATCACACGGGCGACAGGTTCACTCTTTCCGCAGAAGTTTGCGCCCGTAGCCGATCAGCAAGAGCGCGAAGACCACGACCGGCGAGAGCACGATGAAGCCCTGTGCCATATCCTCGAACGGCGGCAGCGTGGCACTGAAAGATTGGCGAAATCCGATTGCGATCCAAAGAAAGGCGCATAGCCCGACAAGGATCAGAACGCCGGCAACGACGAGCGCGACCGCCGCCAGGTGGCGCATCGGATCAACGGGCTTCTTAGGTTCGTTCTCCATCATGCACTCCAGAGGCTGTGGCCGGCGATGAAGACGGCGTAACCGGCTGCGGCGGCCGCACCTGCGATCGCGAACGCGAAGAGGACAAGCCCGACAAGCCCCAGCATGTCGCTGCCGTCCGTAAAAAAAGGGGACGCCAGCACGCTGAACGCGCACAGGCCGCAGAACGCCATCCAAAGGATACCGGCGCCCATCAACACCAGACCCATGAAGCGGCCGAACGAATCGCCGGATGGCTGTTGCTCGGTCATGTCTTCGGCCTCAATGCGCGCCCGACGATGTAGACGACAAATCCGATTCCGACGGAGAACCCGCCGACGAGGACAACCATCGGCACGATGCTCAGCGCCTCGCGCAAATCACCGCCCTCGGTGAACAACATGACGACGAACGCCGCGCTGCACAATCCGGAAGCTGCGGTCCAGAGCAAGCCAACGACGATCAAGACGAGGCTGATCATCCGCTTCACGCTTCCCTGTGGTGCTGGTTCGGTCATTTCGGGCGAAGCCAACGGCCGATCGCGTAGATGAGGCCGCCGATCAACGTCGACGGTATTGCGATCGTCAGGATGACGGTGACGTCGCCCAGGTTACCCTCACCCAACAGACCAAGCGCGAAGGCGGTGGTGCACAGACCGGTGAGTGCGAGCCACAGCGTGCCGATGACAACGAGGATCAGGCCGATGAGGCGGGTGAGGTCGTTGTTGGGAGGCTGTTCTTCGTTGCTCATGGCTTGTTGTATTGGATCGTTTAACCGTCATCTACCGAGGAGCGTACGAAGCAGGAAGACGGTCGCTAATGCGCATACAACAATTAGGATGAGATAGGCTCCAGACTGCTTCTGTGGCCGAGCACCGCGATTGCGCCGACTCTCAATAACCACGACAGCCAGCACCAATGCGTCGAGTGCTATGATCAAGAAGAACCTGTCTTTCCATGGTACGTCCGAGTTCGGCAGCAGAGCGAAAAACGGTCCCAAGTTCATGAAGATGAGTACGACTGCGGCGACTGCGTAGAGTGCGACTTGGAAGTCGGGTAATTTGTCGGGGCGCGGCGGTTCTTCGCTCACCCTCGCACCGTCTGGCCTGCCGCGCCTTCCCGGTAGAACGTGTTGAAGGTGTCAAAGGGGTAGATCTTGCCGTCGGGTTCGACAAAGTGGACGCAGCTTCGTTTCACGCCGCCCAGGTCGAAGTTGAAGCGGTCCATGAACTGCACGATGACGACGCGGAACGTGTGCTCATAGGCGATGTCTTGCGGGACCGCGGCTTCCGGCAGGCAACAGAGCACGGCGGCGAGCTTTTCCGACGTGTCGGCGGCGGCGGTCGAGAGCGACAAGAGATCGAACATGCGGCGGCGCAGTTCGGGGAAGTTTTCGAAGGTCACCGTGTTCGGTGCCGCGTCGACCAGGATGTCGCGCGGGATCATTGCAGTGACGGGCGCCACCGTCTTGCCGTTCCTCAGGCCGTAGCCGATCGAGATCGCATCCGGATTGCAGGGCAGCGGGATCATGTCTTCGATGGCGAAGACGCCTGCCTTCGCCACTTCGCGCCGCACGTCGGACAGCAACACGCGGTGGGCCTTCGGGTCGAAGCCGTCGTTGCGGCCGGCGTCTTGCACCGGCTGCAGCGTCACGCCGCGCACGCAGCGCCACTCCAGCGCGTGGCGGATGATGTCGGCGACCTCGCCGTCGTTGACGCCCTTCTTCAGCGTGACCACCAGCGTGGTCGAGATGTTGTGTTTCTCGAGCGCCTCAAGCGCTTGTTGCCGGACGCTGCGCAAATCGGCGCCGCGCAGGTTCATCAAGGCGTCGCGTTTCAGGGAGTCGAACTGCAGATAGACCTCGAAGCGCGGCATGTAGGTGGCGAGGCGCGCCGCGAACTCCGGCTCGCGTGCGATGCGGATGCCGTTCGTGTTGATCATCAGGTGGCGGATGGGGCGGCGCTTAGCGGCATCCAGGATCTCGAAAAACTGCGGATGAATCGTGGGCTCGCCGCCGGAGATTTGCACGAGGTCGGGTTCGCCTTCGCTTTCCACCAGCGTATCGAGCATGCGTTCGATGGTGGCGAGATCGCGGTGGCCGGTGCGTTTGATCGACGAGTCCGCAAAGCAGACAGGGCAGGTGAGGTTGCAGGCTTCGTTCACCTCGAGGATCGCCAGGCACGAGTGCTGCTCGTGATCGGGGCAGAGACCGCAGTCATAAGGACAGCCACGTTCGGTGGTCGTTTGGGGTGCGAGCGGGCGGTCGCCGGGTTTCAGGTAGTCCTTGCAGCTTTTCCAATACGTCGCGTCGGTCGAGATCAGCGTCTTCTGCACGCCGTGTTCGGTGCAGCGCTTTTGATAGAAGACGTCGTTGCCCTCGATCAAGATCTTTGCCGGCACCAGCTTGAGGCAGGTTTCGCACAGGCTCGTTGTCTGAGCGTGGAAGAGATAAGGCGCCGACTTGCGGATCGGGGTCGCGGTGGTGGCCGCGAGGTCGAGGTGGGTGTTCATGTCGCCAAGGGTACAGAAAGAAAGGTCTCACGCGAAGCCGCGAAGGCGCGAAGAAAAGTTCCTACTTTTTCGCGTTCTTCGCGGCTTCGCGTGAAGCTTCTTTCTGCCCAGCGATCATGACGACTCCGTAAGCAATCAGGCCCAGACACAGCAGGTGGAAGTGGTTGAAGGGGCCGACGAGCGTTGGATAGGGTTTTAGGAACTCCCACAGGAAGCGCTGCGCGCTGTAGGTGATGGCGAGGCAGTAAAAGCCATGGCGCATGGCCCAGTTTTGGCGTTGCCTCAGCCCCCACGTGAAGGCGGCTAAGAACAGCAGCATCGACAGGGACTCGTACACCTGCACCGGGTGGCGGCTGATGCCGTCGCCCAGGTTCACGCCCCACGGCAGCGACGTCGCGATGCCGAACGTTTGATCCGGGAGGCCTGCGAACAGGCAGCCCCATCGGCCCACGACCACGCCTGCAGCGAATGGGCCTGTGAAGACGATGCCCGTGGACATGCGGATGCCGCGCGCGAGCTTGTAAAGCT
>CXWL01015147.1_pt1 | contig 16827 bp, 19 predicted proteins | sample 590931 | NCBI WGS metagenome assembly CXWL01 (sample SAMEA3498368, study PRJEB10139) | groundwater metagenome | biome: water well; material: biofilm material | place: Germany | collected 2015-04-27 | reverse complement strand
TTCCAGCACCTGCCCCAACAAAACCAGCGCGATGATGGCAACCGCTGGTTCAAAGTAGACGGCTAGCTCTCCGCCGTGACCACGGAACGAATCAGGGAACAAGCCTGGCGCGAGAGTTGCCACGACGCTGTAGAGATAGGCCGCTCCGACTCCGAGACCGATCAGGGTAAACATATTCAGGTGACGATTGACGAGCGACGTCCAGGCCCGCTCGAACAGTGGCCAGCCAACCCACAGTACCACCGGCGTCGCCAGCAGGAACTGAAACCAGACCAGTGCCCTTCCTGAAAAGAAGTGCTGCAACGGCTGACTCGGCATCATCTCGGAAATCATCAACGCCAGGATGGGCAAGCCAAGCACAACGCTCTGCCAAAATCGGCGAGTCATATCGGCCAGCTCGGGATTGGCCTCTTCCATCGTCACCGTACGCGGCTCCAAGGCCATCCCACAGATCGAACAGGTGCCCTTCGCAGACTGTACGACCTCCGAGTGCATGGGACAGGTATATTCGGTGCGCGTGCTCGCAACAGTCACGTCCGCTGGCTCCAGCGCCATCCCGCAGACAGGGCAGGCGCCCGGCTTGGTTTCCGACACCTCTGGATCCATCGGGCAGACATATTGGCCGCTGCCGCCCGCTGGGGCAGGCGTCGGCTTCGGAATGCGCTGGTCAGGTGGGGTCAGATAATAGTCGGAATCGGCTCTGAACTTTTCTAGACATCGAGTGGCACAGAAGTAATACTTCTTTCCTCGATATTCGTAGGAACCGGCTGTAGTGGCCGGTTGCACTATCATACCGCACACGGGATCGATTTCGCCGGTCGCCGCTTGCACCACCATCGGCAGCGGCTTCCGCGGAGCAGGCATGGTGATGAGATTGAGCGGCTTCTGACTCAGCGCACGGTCGGGGTCGGCACGAAACCGTTCCAGGCAGGATGTCCCACAGAAATAGTAGGTCGTGCCTTTATGGTCATACCGACCGGCCGCCTTGGCCGGATCAACCGTCATACCGCAGATAGGATCAATGGCCATTCTTCACCCAGCAAAGGATAAGAGGTTAGGCGTGAGGGGTAAGGAAGAGTGCTCCGCCGCCCACAGTACCGCGATGATCTTCCAATCACCCCTTACCCTTCATGCTCACTCCTTGTCATTCACGAGTTACTTTTTCGCATCTGCTTCAAGAATGCTCCGGATAATGATGATGACGTTCTCAGGTGTCATGTTCGCACCATCGACCTTGATATTCCCGTCCAGCAAGAGCGACGGCGTGGATGACACCTTGATCCGTTCGCCCAATCGACGCCCCTCTTCGAACAGCTTGGCCGGCTTTCCACTTTCCATCCCCATTTCGAACGTGTTGACGTCCAACCCGACCTCCCTGATCAACATGGCGCGAATGGAACGATCCAGCACCCCATCGAGCTTTTCCTTGTGAATGATGCGAAACAGGACAGCCTTCATCTGATCGCCTTTGCCCATCAGTTTTGCCTGCTCATACATGTCAAACGGGGTCGGCAGCTTCCCGGGAATCACGGGAAATCCGACCATGGTGACCTCGACCTTATTTCCAAACTCCTTCAGTAGCAGAGGAACCCCTGTCTCCTCGAAGTGATGACAATGCGGGCAATAGAAATCCGCAAATTCAATCACCTTCACCTTGCCTGGCTGATGAGTCGACGGCTCATCCTTGAGGATCTCGAACTTGCCCTTCAGTTCCGGCTTGCCCACAGCGGCACTCACCGGTGCATGCACAAACCCAATCGCACCCACAACTACAAGCACACACGTCCAGATCGACATCGTCCGACCGTTCATCTGAAACTCCTTTCACGGGTAAATAGTCGTGCCCCATTATAGCGGATGGAGCGCCTCCTTGTGCTCTGTTATACTCTTGTCATGCGAATATCTTGGCCTGTTTGGATCGCGTCGGTGCTGTTGAGTGTGCCCGGCTGTGCCTCAAACGGAAACCTGACCGGCGCCGTGCCCGCAGCCCCTTCTCAAATCAGTTATGCGCAGGTACAGGAGACACCAGGATCATACAACGGACAGCCGGTGACGTTCGGAGGAAAAGTGCTGGGCGCAAGGCGTTTGAAGGAGGGAACAAGAATTGAAATTCTTCAATTGGCGCTGGACTCCTCTCTCCAGCCAACCCTGGACCTCAGCAAATCTCAGGGCCGATTCATCGCGATGCAGAAGCAATTCCTTGATCCCGCAACGATCCCTCCCGGTACATTTGTAACCGTTACCGGAGAAATGGCTGGGTCTGTCACCCTCCCACTCGATGAGACGGAGTACACCTACCCGCTTCTCAACGTGACCAATCTGCGCGTGTGGACCGAGAACGACGAGGAGCCTCCTCGCATTCGCCGTCCCATCGGCCCTGGCCCCTATTGGGGACCCTACTGGTCTCCATACTGGCACGCCTGGCCCTACTATTGGTGAGCCTCTGGTGAGCCTCGTCGGTCAGGCGACCATCATGTGCCCACCCCTCAGACCAGACATTTCCAATTGGCACCCAGTATCTCAGGGGCAAGATGCCTGCCCAATGGAGGAGCATAGATGACAAAGATGGCCCATCGAGAGGATCGAAGGAAGAAACACCGCTCTTCGGACCTGAGTTCGTCCGTCGTGACGACACTGAAAGAACACATCGTTCACTGGCACTACCCGCCGGAGCATCGGTTGACCGAAGAAGAATTGTGCAAGACCTTCGGCGTGAGCCGCAGTCCAGTTCGGGAGGCGCTCCGGGTGTTGGCAGCCGATGGCTTCGTCAAAAAACTGCCGAATCGGAGTTACGCGGTCAAGCAGTATACCATCGAAGAAATCGAGGAGCTGTACGAGGTGCGCCTAGCCCTGGAACTCTATACCGTCGAACGCCTCGCGACCAAGAAGCAGACGACACAGCTTGCTGCCGAACTTGCCGACCTCCAACAAACCTGGACCGAACTCTTGAAGGAATCGTCCAAGAAGCCAGAGGAATTCGCCATCCTGGATACGCTCTTTCACGATACACTGGCCCGAGTCTTGGGAAATACATCCCTTCTGCGGCACCTTCGAACCATCAACAAACGGTTGACTCTGTTTCGAATGCTCGATTTTGACAGGCGAGACCGTGCTGAACGAACCTGCCACCAACATCTGGAGATTGTGGATCGGATTGTGGCTCAGGATGCTCCAGGCGCGCGCACCGCCATGCAGAAGAATATCGAGGAAGGACGCCGCCTCATCCCTACAACGATCAAGGATGCGCTGGCCAGAGCCTATCTCAAGAAAAATCAGGCGGCTGAGCCATGACGGGATGATCATCCGTTGTCGATGCACGCGGATGTCTCGCTATAAAGTCGAGGCTATCTATGGTGGGGCAGAGTAATCCGTCACGGACGCTGGCCGGAATAAAGAGGGAGGTTGCGATTTCCCACCTCCCCCTCCTACCCGACAGCGCTTACTTCGCTTTGCCCTTTGGTTTCGACGAGGCCTGTTCCGCATGTGCAAGCGACTCCTCCGCATGCTTCATCGATTCCTTCGCATGTTCGAGTGCTTCCTTCGCATGAGGATTGTCGCTGCCCTGTATCGCTTCTTCCAGATGCTTAATGGCCTCCTTCTCGTGCGCAATTCCTTCCTTCGCGTGCTTGATGGTTTCCTGCACATGCCCAGCTCCTTTGGCAAATGCGACAGTCGAGACACCACCCGCGAGAAGACTGCAGACCGCGACCGCAACAACACCAGCTTTCAATTGTGTCATGACCCCCTCCACATGGTTTGATTGATGAAGTCCGAACCCGGGTACAAGTATACACAGGATATCCTACTCAGGGAACATATCACGATTCGAAAGGCCTCTCACCCACAATTTGAGGAAACGGATTGCGCTGTGTGTCCCCGAAGGGCCAGGGAGTCGGAAGGAGGCAACCACCGACTCCCTGGGCAGGCCTGGAAGAAGAGTGCGCAACTGCCAGACCCGTTTTTCTTGGTTTCGCCAAGTCTCCTCCTGTGTTTCGACTGTTCTGCCTGAGACGCCAGGTTTGCCCGCTTGTGTTTGCGATCAACCAATTCAACCATTTCAGGCCGACATTCCAGTCGTGTTGAAAATAATGAGCCGGGGCGGAGGTAGACGGAGGCAACACCTGCGCCCCGGATCGGTCCGAGCGAGGGGGCGGCTCGACCGGACATCGAGAGCTCGATACTTCTCGAATGGATCGGGATCACTCAATCATTTCTTCCATCACGGATAAGCGCCGATGATCGCGAGTCTCCTCACCATGAGACTCACCAGCAAACGGCATTGAGGTACGGTCGTGCCATGTGAAGACCATAAGAGCCAGGCTCTGACTCGTATTTCCGGTACATTAGGCCTGCTGAAAGTATAGGGCGGGGCGAAGGAGGAGGCAGGCAACCTTCACCCCGCGCTTAGTCCGAGCCGGAGGGTCACCTGCTCGGACGGTTTACCTAAACAGTTTGGTTATGAAATAGGCGCACTCAGGCTGCATTCATACCAGCGCGCGAGAGTACGGCCACGCGGTACGGACTAGCCAATCCTGACGAAGAAAACCGAAGGAGGTGCCCGCGAATGGATCGCGGAGGAATATGTGGAGTAAGGAAGTCCGGCTGAAGTGAACTCTGCTGGCCCACTCACCAAATCTCTGACAGCTAGTTGTGGACCACCTTCCGCTATGGTGTCCGCTGTAGCCTGACAAGCCCAGGCACAGAAGGCGTTCTGTGGAGATGATCCGTCGTGACTATGGTGATGGTGATCATTCAACACCTGCTGCGCATGAGTCAACATGCAGCTGGCGTTCATCACTGAAAGCGCCACATAGATCAATGCCACACCGACGATCACGGTGCGATGGATCGACCTACCTGGATATTTCCTGTACCTCATCATCGTACTCATCTATATGTGAATCTTGAAATACTGTCTACCGATGCTTGCTCACGGATGCTACAGTCACATCAAGAAAAGCAATGGATGGCTTATGAATGTATTGATCGCTGCCATGAACCGGCCAGATCACTCTGATTGGCTTCAATCAAACTCGTGATTGAATCGCGAAAAATGCGCACACTGCCCTTGCCGATCTTCGTCCCTCGCAATCGCCCTTCCTCTACCCATCGATAGATCGTCCAGCGACTGACTGAGAGCACAGCAGCAGCTTCTCCCACTCGCAGCAATGTCTTTTCCTTGGTGCCAATCAACGCTCTGTTTGCTTCATCCGTCATAAGCATTGCACACCTCCTTCATGAACGTGGCAGGTTTCCTCAGTTCTTGAGCTGCATGAGCTTCACTCGCTTCGCTCCATCTCTCGCTGAAGAAGCAGCACCGGGCCGAGACCAATGGAAATGCGCCTCCGCCCCGCACCGGGCCGAAAGTTGAAAGCACCAAACTCGAACCGATCACCGATCCTTCTATTCCCAGTAAGGGAGTCAGGCTTCGATCGCTCGCACCACTCTACTAAAAGAGCCCCAGCGTCACACCGCCATAGATTGCCCGCCCATATCCAGCGAAGAAAATCTGTTGGCCTGCAGCCGCAGCATGATTTTCACCACCGATGACCTGTCCGGAGGCGGCATACTTCGTATCGGCTAGGTTGTCGACCTCGATAAACACTTTCGCGAATCGGAACCACGACGACTTTCCAACTTCGATGTTCTTGTAGACATTGACGTTTCCGATCACATAGGAGGGGAATCCGAACGTATTACTGTTGTTCAAGAAATAGCTGTTGGAGTAATTACCCTCCACCCACGCGCCCAATCCCAACGGCGCATGGTAGTACTCCAGCTTGCCGTTCAAGATGTCGCTCGGCACATTGGGCACTTGTTTTCCGTCACGAACAAGGAACCCAGCTGCGGTTCGATCAGAAAAATTGATGTACTCCGAGTCGATGTGCGTATAGGCGCCGGAGACCCGCAGCCCCGTCACCGGTCGCCAATCGGCAAAGACTTCGACACCACGGTATCTGGAGGAGTCTGCATTCACCGATGCCGTGTTATTCCCGGAGACAACCTGCGTAATGATTTCATCTTTGTAGAAGGTGTAAAACGCAGCGACATGGACCAACAACGTCGGATGCAGCTTCATCTCCGTGCCGATTTCCAAGTTCAGGTTTTTCTGTGGCTTCAGGCTGAAGTTGGTGCCAGGTTGCCCTGTGATGGGATCACGTAGCAGGGCAGCGAATTGTGGAATGCCGTACCCGGTCGATGCCCTGATCCAATAGCGGTAGTCGGGTGACGGTTTCCAGGTGATCGACCCTTCCGGTGCCCAGTTGGAAAAGGTGCGGCTCGCGCGTGAAGCCAATGCACCGGTCGCATCGTAGTTCGTGGCATGCACGCTGAGGCGAGACTGTTCAAACCCGAGCCCGACCGCCAGGATCCAGTTCGGCAAGAATTCCAATTCCTCGCGGATACGGCCACCGATATTGAAAATGGACCCACGGCTGTTCTGGATCAACGTCCCTTTGGTACCAAAGCTATCCGCCAAATTCTGGAAGGAGTTGCCCTTCTGCTCCATTTGATTGACGAAAAACCCCACGTAGCTCCGCAAGGGCAAGATTCCCAGTCTGCCGTCATGACGTAAATCAGCATAGCTCTTGTAGTTGGGATTCGTGTTCTCGCTCACTTGCGAAAATGACTGCTGGATATCTTTGACGTCATAGTCGGCTTCCACTGTCAACACGGTATTCGCATCGATCTGCCGCTCGTAGATCCCGCCGACAATCGTGCGCCGATCGACCCGACTTTGATTGAGCAAAAGCGCATTGGCGCAGCCGCCGCTGAACGTTCCAGGCGTGCACGTTGTTTGAGCACCGCCGGCCTGCCGCTCGTCGCCAAAAAACTGACTCTGCGTGAGTCTGGTTGGCACTTTCGTGTTGAGCCAATTGGTGATGGCCTTGAAGTAGAAATTCTGCCGGTCATCGATCTTGTAGCGGACATTGAAGTTGAGTGTTTGGGTACTGTAGTTGCTGTGCCTGATATAGCCGTCTTCCGATGCATGGCTCCCGAACATGGAGATATCGAACTTCTCCGTTTCCTGACCGATGGCAACCCCGTACTTCTGATATCCATAGGACCCGCCTGAAAAGAAGGTCTCCAGCCCGCGAATGTCGCTCCCTCGTCTGGTTCGGAAGTGAACCATTCCACCCAAGGCATAGTTGTCATACAAGGACGAGGACGCCCCTCGAATGACTTCGACGCTGCGCATGAACCACGGATCGTGAATATCCAGCCGGGAAAGGCCGTCGGATTGGGTCTGGATGAATCCGTCTTCGTAGACCTTGATATCGCGAATCGCGAAGGTCGTCTTGGCGCCCTGCCCACGAATCATCATGCTGAAGTCGCGTGGACCGTTGGCCTGCCGCAGCACGACGCCCGGAAGGGATTCCATGGATTCTTTCATGGTTCTGGTCGGCTGGGATTCAGTTTCAGAAGGAAGCGTCGCGGAAAGCGAGACGCCTTCCGGTCGCTTTTGAAACCGCTTGCTGACAATGCTCATGTCGGACAGATCGAAATCCGGCTTGGCATCAGCCGTGGCTTCGGTCGTGGCCTCCGCCGGACCGGACTCGGCTTTCTCCTTGATAATCGGCAGGCGTTCGGCTTGTGGTTTCTCACCTTCTTTTTTCTGCTGCAGTTCTTCAAGTTCCTGCAGAATAGTCTTCAACTGATCTCGCAGCTCTTTCTCTCTCGGCATGGCAACCGAATCGGCAGGTGGAGCATCTTGCGCGAGCACAGCCGTGCCTCCGATTGCGACCAACGCGAAGACTGCGACCATGATCGCAGACCACTTTCGAAACGTTCGTACCTCGACAAACATAGTGACGCACTCCCTCCATGTGGTTAAAAAGGATCATCCGACACGGAATCTTCCTAGGATCCCCTGTCAATGACCGAATGAACTGTACTGTAGAGCTAGATTGTGATCAGCGAGGGTGGCGCGCGAGAACGGGAGACTCTTGTCAGCAGACGGGCTGATGGGACCGCACTCACCACCCGCTGCATCGTGACCAAGAGCAAGCCGGCAAGGGCCGGCGCAGCAGCCTGGAGGCTGCTCATGGAGTTGACCTGACAAGCCCAGGCACAGAATACGGAGTGCTCGGCATGGGACGGGTCATGATGCGCATGCGCGGGTTCCGTCGTCGGCATGAAGAGGCAGCCTGCTGTGCCCAGCGCAAGTGCCGAGTAGAGCAGGACCATCCCAACTGTAACGACGGCAAACCAGCGCTTCATTTCATACCTTCAAGAACATGCTTCACCAGGGCCACTGACTCTTCACTATCCCAGGCCCGAGGTCCGACGGCTCGACCGACGGCTCGACCGTCCTGCGTGATAAGGACCGTCGTCGGCAAGCCTCGGACCATAAAGGATCGTGAAACATCCTCACGCTCATCGAACAGGACGGGTAGATCGATCCCCAGATGCTGAAGAAACTGTTTGATCCCTTGTGGATGCATATCCGTGGTGATCGTCACGACCTGGAACTGCGTGGGATCGAACTGCGATTGGAGTCTGGCGAGCGAGGGCATTTCCTCTTTGCAAGGCCCGCACCACGTTGCCCAGAAGTTCAGGAGTACGACCTTCCCTGCCAGTTCTTTGGAGNNGAGCCCCTGGAGGTCGAACGCTGCGATCGGTGCACCAGCCGTGATTCGTGTGACACGCAGCGCCGCGAAGGGGTCGCTCGCTGCGGTAGCAGCATGTAGCGAAGCGCCTGCGTCAAGAATCAGCAGACACCCGGCAAAAAATAGACTACTCAGCAAATCGCGTGCGTTACGGCCCATGATCACCAGCCTTTTCAGCCGTCACGTTGACCAGTGGAAACTGCATGGTTTGGAGAACCAGTCGATGTGCCGGCATGGCATGTTCCTTCCACCCCATCACCACCGTTCCATGCTGATTGACCGCCACCGTCGGTGTCTGTCCATTTTTCTCGTTCAGTTTGATCGGGGTGTTGAACGACTCCCCACGGTTGAGCGAATAACTGACGACAACTTCTCGGCGAACAGGTGACTGTTCTTCCCAAACCACGGCAATCCTTCCTGCCGGATCGACCGCCATCTGCGGATGGTCGGGGAAGGTCCCCTTGGAACGGTTGAGCTGTTTCTTCGTTGAAAACGTCTTACCCTGGTCGTCGGAATAGGCGAGGTAGATCGCAGGCATCTCATCGGCGCCCTCGGTGTACCACACCACATAGAGCCGCCCTTGTCGATCAACCGCGAGGGAGGCCGGACGATGGGGGCAGGCCGGATAGACCCACCGATCGTTCCCGACCACAACTGAAGGGGAAAATGTCTCACCACCGTCAGTCGATCGCGAGACGACGGTCTCCCGGATATTGCCCTCAAAGATCTTTCGCCAGGCTACGTACGCCACTCCATCGGTAGATGTCGTAACTGCCGTCCTGCAGCAGACGCAGGTCTCGTCGTCGACCTTGAAATTCTTGGTAATGGTGCGGCCATGATCCGTTGATCTCGCCACGAATGTTCCTGGTTCCTTTTTCCCTTCGCGGCCGTCGATCCAAGCCATGTGCACAACCCCATCCGGGGCGACCTGGATCGAATCGAACGTGTGCTGAATGACTTGACCGTCGTCGTTCACGAGCACTGATGGTACGAACGTCCGCCCTCCATCGGTGGATCGGCTGAGCCGCAGTTCACCGGCGAACGGCTTATCCGGCGTGATCTTTGGATGGGTCTGCGACCAGGTCACGAACACGTCATTCCCGCGAATCGCTACGGCCGGAGATTCTTGCCGATAATAGACATGTTCACTTGGCTGGTTGACAGGGACGGGAGCTCCAAGAGGACCACCTGGCTTGTCCGATCTCGCAAACAGGATCGTGCGGGTTTCCTTGTCTTCCTCCACCCAGGCAGCTGAGATCAATCCTTGGTTATCGATCTGAACTGACGGGCCGACCACGCTCTTCACTTGGTACACCGTCATAGTCTTGGGTCCTAGCCGGATGGCTGGCTCGGACGTCTCGGCCCACAGCGGTATCGCGACAAGCGATGGCAGCATCACGATGAGTGCGGCAATGAATCTCTTCATCGGTACCCCTTCATGATCGTGAATCTGTTCGGGACCTTGATGACCTCACCTTCACCCACCCTTCAGTTGGCCAAGCTGTACACAATCGGAAGGCTCACAACGATTTGTGGTTTGCCGATGGCATGTTTCATATGGAGCGGACAGGCGAGTTTCACCGCCTCCATCGCCGCCATATCGAGCGCCGCGTACCCTGAGCTCTTCAGGACAAACACATCGGCCAGCTGCCCATCCGATCGGATGACGGCTTTCAAGATCACTTTCCCTTCTTGGCCGTTCATCCGGGCGGAGTTCGGATAGCGTTTGAGTTCCGCCACTCGCCGCCAGAGCGACTCGGCCAGCCACTGATGGTCAATTTTAGCTTCAGCAGTCGGTCCAACAGCCTTGACCGCCTGCACCGGAGCGGCATCCACGGGATTATCCTGCGACGAAACTAGTGTGGGAGCCTCTTGAGTACCAAGAGTTTCGGAGGGCGATTGAGAAGCTGGTGCACCCGGAAACATCTCAGTCGGAACAGGGTGAGACTCGACTGGTTCGGGTGAAGCAGCCACGGCAACCGGCTCAGACATCGGCTGAGCGATTTCGGCGATCGACTGCTCAGCCTGCTCTTGATGTACCTGAGGACGCTCCACCTTTTGTTCAATTGGTCGTACTGCTTCAATCGTCGGTCGCGGTGGCTCCGCAGCTTGTGCCGTCGCTCGTACCGGTTGGAGTATCTTCGGTGCCGGAGGTGTCGCCTTTGCAGTTGGTTGGGGAGGAGGCACGACCGATTCAACTTGTTCTGTCGTGGGATTAGGCTTCGTCGCCTCTACCAAGGCCACGTCCCACTGGAAGACCTCCTCGGGCAAGAGAGGTTTGACCTGCGTTGCAAACACCATCGCCAACCCAACCGCGAAGCCGTGCAACGTCAGCGAGATGCCCCAGGCTGGGAAAAAGAACCGATTGTCATCGACCGAGATCATGGCGTATGTCCTTCCGACGCTTCATAGACCGCCACACAACTCTCAACTCACCGGAATCATTAGAAGTGCGGGGCGGAGGCCAAGGGAGGTGCGCCTCCGCCCCACGCTGGTCCGAGCCGGAGGGCAGCCTGCTCGGACAAGACATTCTTCTCACAATCAATCATCTACCCATCGATGGGCAGCCCATCGGACATCGAGAGCTCCGATGGACTGCCCTATCCGCTTTGGGGACTAGTTGCTCGCCTGGTTGCCAGCCCCGGCTGCCCCAGATTCGAACACCATCACGCCTGCCGGATTGGACCCGACAGGTACCGTCTGTTTTTCCTGGTGATCGGTGGCATTGATAATCGTCAGTGAATTCGCTGGCGTTGCGTTGGATACCGCCAGGTACTTCGCTTCGCCGGCTCCCTGCGCCAAGACATCAAAGCCGTGCCCTCCGGTCGCCACGAGGGGAATTTCCCTCAGTAGCGTGAGTGCTGGGGGAGCCACGGTCGTCCAATCAAACGCAAATAACCGGTCCTTCTTTGTCGCCGTCGCTCCGTTCCCGGCTAGAATGTAGAATCGCTTCGAATTGGGAGAAAACTTGAATGCCCCAGGAGAAGTGCCATTTAGAGCCGTATCTAGCTCTGGGGTGGTTAAGTTAGCGATAACCGGCGTTGCAGCGCTAAGATCGATCACTCCGAGTTTGGTCCCTTGCGGAGCAGTCGTTTCGCCACGTAATAATAGATGCTTCCCGTCCGGTGAAATTCCATACGCTGTGTAGGGAGTTCCCGCGAGGTCAAACGTCTTGGTAATCGCCAATGTGTCAGGATCGATCTCCGCGATCTCTCCATACCCCTCTTGAATGCTATAGACCTTCTTGGTCAGTGTTGACCAGCGGATGCCGTGGGGTCCAGAAGCATTCGGAGTGAACGGGGCTGTAAGGGCTGTAGCGGACTCATTATTGCACGGGGTAGCCTCTTTCGTAGATTTACACAGATCGATGCGCGCAATCATCTTCCGATAGTTCGAGGATGCCTCGTCGCCGTCAAGAACGGCAATTTCGCCGCCGGTTGCACTGGAGACAAAGACCCGCTTATTCTCTGCAAAGGCTGCGACCTTATGCCCATCGGCCAAGAGACAGGTTGTTCCCAACACGGTGGGAGGGGTTCCTCCAGGGCCGAGATGAGAATTGTGAACAATGGTCACTGACCCACCTTTCTGGGTTGCACAGTTGATCAAATCGTCTCCGGGCGTTGTGGTCCCTGCGGCATTGTCGCCGTCGTTCATGATCCAAATCACCTCGCCATCGTTTCGATCACGGTACATATGGACGGGTCGGGTACCGGTGGTCAAATTGGCCTCGTGGACTGGAGTGGCCGCAGTCAACGGATCAATCGTAGCCACCTTGTTCGCCGCCGCAAGATTCACGAATATCCAATCTTCCCTTGAAAACTGCATGTCACCGAGGGCCACATTTTCGAATTCCGCCGCGTCGATCGTGTTGACCACCGCGTTACCGGAATCTCCCTTCAACGCGACACTCGTCAACGTCTTATCGCCCGTATTATTCACGAATACCAGTGCACTCTTGATTGCGGCACTGCCACCCGGCGCCGGCGTTGCCGTGGTGGTTTCTCCTGAATTGCATGCCGCAAGACTAATCAGCGCAAGTCCTAACGCGCCGGTTGTGACAGAACATACATAGTTTCGTCTCTTCATCGCTTCCATAACCGTTCCTTCCTCGAGAGTTATCATCTTCTAAATTAATAAAGTGGAGCGCAGCCGGCTCCCTGAGTGACTGAGGCTCTATACGAACTGCAGAGAAACTGGTGGGCCGCGAGGCGGAAATTCACCATCAAGAGCAGCATCCTGTCGGGGAATGTCACCGAGGCTCCAAATGCGGCTCACGTGAAGATCGGTGGAGACTTCCCCCTGTCCACCGCCGCTTTGGATATCGAGCCCCTCACAATGCCACGCGCAATGATTGTGACTGTGTTGCGTCTGCCCACTCGGACAGTGGGGCGCCGTCCATTGCGGCGCTAGATTCCCCTGTGCGATCGACAACGATCCGGTCAGCCACAGCACGGCGCAGCAGCCGCTCAGCATCCGAGAAACTTGTTGTCGCGTCTTCGTCAACATGGCCGATTCAATCCCACCGTTCCCACCAGCGCTCTATGACGATCCGCCGAACAGTTGGAACGACTTCGTCACCCCGAAGATGTAGCTGATCTGCTGTTCCAGATTGCCGTTGAAGTCCCGATGAATGGGAATTTGCGCGATGAAATAGGCCGATGCGAAGTTGAACACATTCACCATGATACCCGGCGAATAGGCGACATAGGTCGAGCCTGTGGTCGGAATCGCCCGAAACTTGACCGCCGGGTCGAGCAGGATTGGCGCGCCTCCCGGATTGAATTGAAACAGTGATGCATCCATGGCGTCATTCTGCATCCATCGGAAATTGAACTGCTGTGTCAGCNNCGCCCCGCTCACTTCATCGCCGAACTTGTATCCATCGCTGTTCTTAAACGTGTGTCGATAACTTGCCGAGGCGAACTGATTCACCCGATGGGGAATCAACTCATAGGTCTGATAGATCATGGGGACCACACCGAAGTTCCCACGGCCGATTTGCAGGGTCGATTCGGCCAAGGTGGTTCCCTGTGCAAACCTGCCGTAACTACCCGTCGGAAAATCAACACCTACGCCGAGGACCACCATGCTACGCAGTGTGGGGAGCACGTTATATTTGAGCACTGCGCGAATATCGCCGAGTCCTCGCTCACTGTAGGGCACCGGTGTGAGCCCCCCAATCTGCGCATCCGATTCCACATGCTTGTAGGGGATCGCCACTTGGATGCCCAGACGGTCGGTCAGGCCATAGTTCATATCCAGGGTCGCGGTACGCGTCGTGGTCTCGATGCGGTTCACGTCCAAGTTGGCCAGCGTGAGGGTTCTCCCGCCCTGATCGGCAAAGGGGATGCGTCCACCTTCACCTGGAGGCGCTTCCATCGGGGTAAAGTTGTAGATGGCGTTGATGGTCAGCAGCCCTTTCATCGGCACTTGTTGTTGAGATCCGATCACCACAAAGCAACTGACCGAGCCGCATGATGCCTCCACGTGAGATGGAGTGAGCAGCGAGGCCACCATTCCGATTCCACTACTGACAGTAAGGACCCAGGACCAAATCGTACGCACCATCATTGGAAAATCTTTCTGTTAGCCCGCGACAGATCCGCATCCCAGATCTGACCGCGAGACACGATTGATAAGAAAGCGCTACAGACTGTCAGCGCTATGAAAGAAGACTGGGAGGCCCGCGGAAGAAGTACGGGAGCGTGATCTCACGGAAGACTAGGTCAAAGGAGGGAATGGCGATCCATTCAAGAAGCTGAAGACCCGATACCAAATGAACGACCGAGGACTCGATCCCTACTGCGCCGGCGCATAACCATGCACAGATGCCGGTCGAATGAGTGCCGGCCGCATGATCCGCATGGTGCTGCGCATGGCCGACAGTAGGGGCAGCCGTGAACCCGCTCATCATCACAATGACAAGCAACAGTCCCCAAACTATGGCGGGTCGTCTGGCGTTCATCGTCATGCCGTCTGGTTAGTGCAGAGAGGCCGCCTTCACCGGTTCCGGTTTCTGAATCCGGGCCACCGCGTCGAGGATCACCTGCTCAGTCAACAGACCGCCCTTGATATATTCTTGAACGACGCCCTTTTCGTCGATAAACACGCTGACCGGCAATCCGAAGACTCCGAACTGGTTCGCCACTTTATTGTCTCGATCCATCAACACCGGGAACGTATGCCCGTGTTGCTTGATGTGCTCTCGCACTTTGGCCTCGTCTTCCAGTTCGTTGACCGCCAGCACCACGAAGCCCTTCTCACGGAGCTTGTCATAGGTGGTCTGCATTGCCGGCATTTCCGTCGTGCAGGGCTTGCACCAGGTCGCCCAGAAATTCACAAGCACGACCTTGCCGCGATACTGGCTGAGACTCTGCTGCTTGCCTTCCAAATCAACCAAACGAAAATCTTCGGCAGCCGTCCCGACCGCAGGGACCCGGGACCCCATCGCCCAGACCAGACTGCTGCCAACTACAAGCATCCAGCTGAGGGCGAGCACTGCACATTTGACTGGATTGTACCGTCTCATCATTGTCGTCTCCTTACCCACGATCATAGATTAGTCATGAGCCATTTTTCGTTAACTGGAACGACCTGCTGACCCCAAAAATGTAGCTAATCCCCTGAGCGAGACTGTTATTAGAATCTCGCATAATTGGGATCTGCGAATAAAAATAGACGGATGTCCACTTCGTCAAGGGTGAGTCAATCAGCCCATCGAGGCTCACCTGAAACCCAGGCGAGAAGGCGAAGTAGGTAGAACCGGTGGTCGGTACTCGGCGATTGGAAATCAAGGGGTCAATCACAATCGCTTCACCGGGGAAGTCTGGGGCATCAGCCAGCGTCGCCGATCGCTCCAGCGACGCGCTGATGTTGTCGTGGACCAGATACCGCCAATGGAATTGTCCCGTCAGCACCAGCCACGGAGCTCTTTCTAGCGGAACCCCGTTTGCCCCCAAGCTGAGGTTGTATTCATCGCCGAACTGGTAGCCATCGTTATTACGAAACGTGTGGCGATAGCTGCCGTAGAAAAATTGATTGAGCCGATGAGGGATCAGCTCGTAGGTTTGATACACCGATCCAATCAGTCCGACATTGCCTCTTCCCAGCTGGGTCGGCGACTCCATCAGCTCACCGGCAGCATCTCTGGCGCTCGTACTCCCTGTCGGCACTTGCACGCCGAACCCGGCGACGATCATGCTCCGCAGCGTGGGGAGCACATTGTATTTAGCTGTGATCGTCATGTCCCCGATCCCATTATCTCGAAACGGGACCAGTTCCCCTTCACCATTCGCACCATTTTCTCCCAACCCATCGATGTGCTTATGTGTTCGCCAGAGATAGGGAATCGTCACCTGAACGCCAAGCCGATCCGTAATGCCGTAATTCATGTCAAAATTGACGGTTTGCGTAGATGGTTCGAACTTCTTGATGGTGATCCAGAATCAGACGACGACCGGCTTGGTCGATCGCGGGGATGACACCGTTCGTCCCATCGAGCAGACGCATCGGCGTGTAATTGTAAATGGTGTTGAAGGTTAAAAGGCCGGCTTGCGGCACCTGTTGTTGGGAACCGATCACCACAAAACAGGTGACCGACCCACAGGCCGCTTCAGCCGGCTGATTGATAGACCACGCTAACGGGAATANNCTCCCAGGAACAACTTCGAACCGCCATAGTTAGGAACCGTCGCGTAGTCACGTACGACGAAACAGCTCTGACTAAATCGGCAAAAGATTATATGGATGGAGGAGCGCGGCTGGGACAGATATGCAGTGGTTCAGAAAAAGAGTTACTGGAATGAACGATCGAAACAAGCGCGATGGGGTTACGCTCGGCATGAATCACGACAACTTCAGTGTCGAGGACCGTACCGGCGGCACACATCCAGGAACAGAGCAATGTCCCATGTGTCGCCGCTTGATGCTGCGCATGGTGTCCGGCATGTTCCGCAGATTGCGCTTGCGCCAACCCACCGAGAGCGAGAACGCATAGCACAAGAGATACCGAAAGAAACTTGCTGAATGTGCGACCCATGGCTATAAGGCACTTCCTGATTAGGGCTATAATAACCTATGCCATACCTACGCATGCTACAGTCGGCGAAATACTAGGCGACCAGAGCAACGCCTGTCAAGCCGCCGTCAGGCCCTCAAGAGGATCGAGTAGGATTCATTAAACGGATACTGTATACTGCACGATCTATTTTGGGCACCA
>CXWL01121652.1_pt1 | contig 16837 bp, 15 predicted proteins | sample 590931 | NCBI WGS metagenome assembly CXWL01 (sample SAMEA3498368, study PRJEB10139) | groundwater metagenome | biome: water well; material: biofilm material | place: Germany | collected 2015-04-27 | reverse complement strand
CATCATCGATCCGCGCGGTGGTGCAGCCAATGCGACGCTGATTTTCCATCCATCTGCCGCCGGTAAAAAGCTCGCCGAGATATTGCCCAAGCAGGGAGAGGCATGGCTGGGAACGCTGTCTAGCAACAGCAATGAACGCATAGATCACGCGCCCTCAGTGCTCAAGCCTGAGCTGGATGCAGAGTATTTTGCCAGCGTCGCCAAGAGCCAGGAGAGTGGCTGGCTGGTCGTCGCCGAAGCGNNTCGCCGAAGCGCCGCAAGCAGAGGCGATGGCGCCTTTGCACAGGCAAATGATCTGGCTCGGCGGCTTTATCGTCGTCGGCGCCGTGCTGCTGGGACTGGGCTTGATGGTCTTCATCCGGAGGACCGTGCGACCGCTGGGGATACTGAGCGAACATGTGCAGGCGATAGGCCGCAGCGATCTGTCGCAGCCTATGGCTTCGACGCGCCGGGATGAAATCGGCGTCATCACACGTGACGTGGAGTCTATGCGCCAGGGATTGGTGACGAGCATGCGCACGGTGCAGGCAGCAACTGAAAACATATTTACCGCCTCCGGTGAAATTGCCAGCGGCAATCTGGACCTGTCGGCACGCACCGAAGAACAGGCCGGTTCACTGGAAGAAACTGCTTCTTCGATGGAAGAGCTGACTTCCACCGTCAAGCAGAACGCTGACAATGCACGCCAGGCCAACCAGCTGGCAGTGTCTGCCTCCGACGTCGCAATCAAGGGTGGTGCAGTGGTGTCGCAAGTGATAGCTACGATGGCCGCCATCAATGGCTCGTCGAAAAAAATCGTCGACATTATCGGCGTCATCGACAGCATAGCCTTCCAGACCAACATCCTGGCGCTCAATGCTGCGGTCGAGGCAGCGCGTGCCGGCGAGCAGGGCCGCGGCTTTGCCGTGGTCGCATCCGAAGTGCGCAACCTGGCGCAGCGTTCGGCGGCGGCAGCCAAGGAAATCAAGACCCTGATCGACGACTCGGTCGACAAGGTCGGGATCGGTACCCAGTTGGTAGACCAAGCCGGNNGCAGAGAGCTTGCAGGATCAAGCCAGCAAACTGGCAGAGGTCGTCAGTGCCTTCAAGCTCAGCGCCGGTAGTGGAATGTCGGTAACGCATGCGACGACTGCCAGAACGCAGGTCGCGCACCACGCACCGAAAATGCTGGCATCAAGCAAGCCCTGAAGCACTGCGCATGCATCGCATTGCCTAGGCATTAGTCAGGCAATGCGATGCAGACCATGCGAGTCCTGCAATACAATTTCAGCAATGCAGTGCTGGTCCATGCAGTGCATTGGGCCAGGACTGCGTTTGGGCAGCCGCTTACGCGCATCGCTTACGCGCATCGCTTACGCCACCTAGACCGAAATGACTAGCGATCTTAGTCTGTCATGCCAGCAGTCAGGCGCGCCGCCGCTGTTTACAATCGTTGCATGGACAATTTTCGCGGAGTCAGCAGATGTTAAGCGACCGGTTTGGTCGATCCATCGAGTATTTGCGTATATCGGTAACGGATCGTTGTGATTTGCGTTGCACCTACTGCCTGCCCAAAGGCTACAAGGGCTTTGAAGAGCCGCAGGACTGGCTGACTTTCGATGAAATCACGCGTCTGGTTGCCGCCTTTGCCCGCCTGGGCACCTCGCGCATACGCCTGACCGGCGGCGAACCGCTGTTGCGGCGCAACCTGCCGGAACTGGCAGGCCGCATCGCTGCCTTGCCCGGCATACGCGATCTGTCGCTGTCGACCAATGCCACCCGGCTGGATCGCTATGCGCCGGCGCTGAAGGCTGCGGGCGTGTCACGCATCAATGTCAGCCTCGATTCGCTGGACCGCGAACAGATGAAAAGCATCACCGGACACGACAGCCTGCCCAAGATCATGGCCGGGCTGATGGCCGGCAAGGCTGCCGGCTTCGCACCTATCAAGATCAATATGGTGGCGATGCGCGGCGTCAATGATGCGGCTATCGACGACATGGTGGCATTTTGCATAGAGCAGGATTTTGTACTGCGGCTGATAGAAACAATGCCCATGGGCGCCACCGGCCGTGACACCGGATTTCTTGATCTGGGGCCGATACAGGAGCGCCTGAAACAGAAATTCAATTTGCAGGCGCAGGCGCTGGAACTGGGCGGCGGGCCGGCGCGCTATCTGACGACGGCCGACGGCAGCGCCAGCATAGGTTTCATCACGCCGATGTCGCAGCATTTCTGCGCCACCTGCAACCGCGTGCGGCTGGCGGTGGATGGCACGTTGTACCTGTGCCTGGGACAGGAAGAAAAATTCGAATTTCGTCCATTGCTGCGCGACGGTGCCAGCGATGCGGAACTGGAAGCTGCAATCCGCCTGGCCATAGAATTGAAACCGCAAAAACACGAATTCCGCGAGCAGCCAGCCAAGGTCGTGCGCTTCATGTCGCAGACTGGCGGCTGAAACGGCGGCAGCAGGGTGCGCGACAGGCGCGCGATTTGCCTGCATACTCGCCACTAACATGGTTCCTTTGAACCGACATCGAAACGCAAGGCAATCAATATGGCACCCAATATCATAGGCATCGCCGGCTGGTCCGGCAGCGGCAAGACGACCTTACTGGAATATCTGCTGCCGCGGCTGGCTGCACGCGGCTTGCGCGTCAATGTGATCAAGCACAGCCACCACGATCTGGTGCTGGAAGCCCCGCAAAAGGATAGCGCGCGGGCGCGGACGGCAGGGGCGGTGGAAGTGCTGGTCGCATCGCCATTCCGCTTCGCATTGATGCATGAATTGCGCGGCGCGCCTGAGCCGACACTGGCGCAGCACGTCAGCCGCATGGCGCCGGCCGACCTGACGCTGGTCGAGGGCTACAAATGGGAACCCATGCCGAAGATAGAAGTGCACAGACCCAGCCTGGACCAGCCAGCTCTTTACCTCGACAGCCCGGATATCGTGGTGGTCGCCAGCGATGTGGCGGCGCCGGACAATCTGCCGCAAGGATTGACCTGGCTGGATCTGAACCAGCCGGAACAGGTGTTGCAATGGCTGCTCGCGTATATTGAAAAATAGGCCGCGATTGCGATGCAGACGGCCTGAGCGCGTATACCTTGATCTATATCATGCCGTCGTCGCGCCGACTTCGCTAAGCTTGAACCGTCAGAACAATCAGAAGGAATAGCGATGCAAACAGAAATCATGAATGTGAACGGCATGACGGGTGAAGCCTGTGCCGACAAGGTGAGCGCGGCCTTGCTCGCCATTAATGGCGTCAACGATGTCACCGTTTCACTCGCCGTCAGCAAGGCGACGGTGAAATTCGATGAAGAATTGACTTCGCAGCAGGAATTGCAGGCGACGCTGGCGCGTGCCGGCTACGGCATCGAAGTCGCACCGGTGGCCAAGAAGGCGGGCGGTTGCTGTGGTGGTTGCGGCGGCGGTGGTCACTGCTAGGATTTGAATCCAGTCCCGGTCGCTACCGGGCTTATTTAGTAGTTTTTTGCAGCAATGCCTTTCCTGTTCTATGGAAGGGCATTTTTTATTGGCGCAGGCGTTTTACTTGTCGTTCGCAGCGCCAGTCACACCGTGCCCGACTGCGAAGATGGCAGCCTGCACGCGACTCGTCAGATGAAGTTTTTTCAGGATGTTTTGCACGTGTATCTTGACCGTGCTGTCCGCCACGTCCAGCGTGCGCGCAATGATCTTGTTGCTTTCGCCTCGGGCCAGGCAGGCGAGGATATCCTTTTCGCGCGGCGTCAGCTTGTCGAGTTCGGAACGCGCTTCGGTGCGTTGGCCGGCATGCTGCAATTGCGCAATCAGCTTGGCCGTCATCGATTCGGCGACCACGGCTTCGCCGGCGGCGGCGCGCTGGATCGCGCGCACCAGGTATTCGGCATCGATATTCTTGATCAGGTAGCCGCGCGCGCCGCTTTGCAAGGCTACGCCCAGGTCTTCCGCATCTTCCGACACCGTCAGCATGATGACGGCGGTATGCGGGCAATCCTGCAGCATCAACTGCAAGGTTTGCAGGCCGGAGATGCCGGGCATGTTCAAGTCCAGCAGCACCACGTCAGGCTGCAACTGCTTGGCGCGCTTGATGCCTTCCACGCCATCCGAGGCTTCGCCAACCACGGAAAACTCGGGATAGCGCTGCAGCAGCGAACGTATGCCGCTGCGAAACAGCGTGTGATCGTCTATCAGCAGCACGCTGATGACCGGTGCTGCAACGGTATTTTGCTCTGTCATTTTTCCTGTCTCGCTGCTCATATCGGTTCCTGTAAGCTAGGCTGCACGGCGTTGTGCACCCGCAAGCTGCAGCAGTACGGTGGTGCCTTGTTGCGGTTGGGATTGCACGTCGAAGCTGGCGTGGATGCGCTGCGCCCGTTCGCGCATGATGTGGATGCCGACGTGGCTTTCGCCTTTTTGCAGCAGCGTTGCGGCATCGAAGCCGACGCCATTGTCCCAGATCGAGAGCTTGAAATCCTTGCCATCTTCCATCTTGATTTCCACTTTATCGGCGAGTGCATGCTTGCGGATGTTAGACAGCGCTTCCTGCACGATGAACATGATTTGCAATTGCTGTTCGTGCGGTAGCGGTGCGCCAGTGCCGCTGGCGCTGAAGTCGACCGCTATGCCAGCCTTGCGACGGAATTTGTCTATCGTGCTTTCCAGCGAGTTGACCAAATCGCCCTTGACCAGGCGGCTGCGGAAATTCAGCAGCAATTCGCGTATGTCTTCGTAACTCTCGTTGACGCCGGCGCGCAGCGCCGGCACGATTTCAGCGACTTCCTTGAGCCGGCCTTTTTGCAGAGAATCATCCAGCATCTGCACCTGCAGGTTGAGGAAAGTCAGGCCCTGCGCAATGCTGTCGTGCAAGCCTTGCGCGACCAGGTTGCGTTCTTCCGAAATCGCCATTTCGCGTTCGCGCATCGCCAGCCTTATATTCTCGATCGCCACGCCCAGCAGATTGCCTAGCGTATCGAGCAAAGCCTGTTCATGCTTGCTGAATGTCTTGGCCTGGCGGAAATGCAAATTGAAAAAACCGAGGTATTGTTCATGCGCATACAGGTGGAAGATGGAAACGGAGGCAAATCCTTCGCGATGGCATTGCAGATTGTGCGTTTCATCCATTTCATCGAGGTTGTGCACCATTGAAATCTTTTGCTCTACCGCTGCGCCGCACAGGCAATCGCCGACTTTCAGGCAGTGTTCGGATTCCACCAGTTCCTGGGAAATGCCCTGGTGCACGACCATATGCATATGGCCGCGTGCTGCTTCCAGCACGCGTACCGAGCCGCCATCGGCCTGGAAATATTGCATGATGCGTTGCAGGAAGCCTTCGCACAGCGCTTCCATCGGTTGCGGCCGTTGCAGGAAGGCGGCGCTATCGTAGAGCAGGGCGAGTTCGCGGTTCTGGTCTTCCAGCGCTGCGGTTTTTTGCTTGACCCGGTTTTCGAGGCTGTTGTAGGCAGTTTCCAGCCGGTCCGCCATCTGGTTGAAACCCAGCGTCAACTGGCCGAATTCATCTTCGCTTTCGACCTCCAGCCGTACGCCGAGATCCCTTTCATTCATCTTCCGCATGCCTTCCTGCAAGCGCGTTACCGGCTCTATGATCAGCATGAACATCAGATATATCATCATCACGGTGCCGGCCAGCGCCATCGCCACCAGCATCAGTTGCGACGAGCGCAGCCAGAAGGTGCGATTTTCACTGTCCTGCTCTATCAGCTGCACCAGGCTGTCTACTTCGGTGACGAAGCCGTCTATCTTTGCCAGATAATTTTTCCAGTCGGGCAGGCGGGCGATAGCATCCTTTTCCAGCACCCCGATGGCGAGCGGTTCGAATTCAGTGCGCCAGCGTTGCGCTACCTGGTCGAAGCTGGAGTGTATGGTTTTGGTGGGCGGCAAATAGAGCGGGCGCTGCGGGTCGCCGCGCTGCACACGCGCAAAGGTGGCGTCTATAGCGCGCAGTTGCTGCGTCACCGTTTCGCGCAAGACAGCCTGTTCCGGTTCATTGACCAGACGCGCCAGCATGCTGGTCAGGCGATAACTCTGCATGCGCAGGCCGCCGGTTTCATTGATGGCGGCGGAGCTGCCTTCGAGTTGCCACGACAGCATCAGGGTCGCGCCTATCGAGCACAATGCGATGAGCAAAAAGCTGATCAGCACACCGACGATCTTGGTCGACAGACGCTGCGGCAGCAGTAGAAGTAGCTTCATGGCAAGTCTTTCTCGGTGCAACTTAGTTTGACTGCCCTCATGTGCAAGGGATGGAGCAAGGTGCATACTGGATTGCATTCTTATTTATGTGCATTGAATATATCAGTGGATACTGTGTAAACATTGATCCACATCAAATTACTTTACGCGCTGGATTCGTAAGATTTGCCTATCGTACGGAGGGGGCAAATTGCATGCAGCGCCTACGTTCCCGTTGCGCAGTATGCGCCTCCCTGGCAAGCATAGTATCGATACGTCCCTTTGATTATCCCCTTGCAGATCGACCACGCCATGACGCTGTTGAAAATTGAAGAACCGGAAGTTTCCGCAAAACGCATTACGCCACTGCTGGAACACGCCTTGTGGCGTCTCGGTTTCCGTCCGTTTTACCTGCTGGCAGCGATATTTGCCGTCGTCAGTATACCGTTGTGGATAGCACAGTATTTCGGCTGGATAGGGATGGCGCATGTCAACCTTTTCTGGCACATGCATGAAATGGTGTTCGGCTTCGCGATCGCGGTGATCATAGGCTTCTTGTTTACCGCAATGCGTAACTGGACCGGTTTGTGGACCCCGCGCAAGGGACATCTGGCAGCACTGGCCGGGCTGTGGCTGGCCGGGCGCCTGGCGATGCTGTTCGCGCCGCCATTGCTGGCCGCCGCCGTCGATCTGGCATTTCTGCCGCTGGCGGCATGGCCGATGTACCGCGTGCTGCAACGCTCAGGCAACAAGCGCAATATGTTCCTGATCGTCATGCTCGCTTTGCTGACGATAGCCAATCTGGCTTTCCATGCTGCGTTTAACGGCTTGATCGCACTGTCGCCGACGCTGGCGATACAGGCGGCGATCTTGCTGATCGTGACGATAGAGTCGCTGATAGGGGCGCGCGTGATCCCGATGTTTACCGCCAACGGTGCACCCGGCACCAAGCCGATAGTGCACATGAAACGCGATGTGATCGCGCTCGTGCTGATGCTTGCCGCCAGCCTGGCATGGATATTTGGCGCGCCTGCCTATACGATTGCCGGCTTCGCGATTGCTGCGGCTTGTGCCGTCGCATTGCGGCTGGCTGGCTGGAAGCCGCATCGCACCTTGCGCATCCCCTTGCTGTGGATCCTGCATCTGTCCTACGGCTGGATTCCTGTCGGCTTCGTACTGCTGGCGCTGGCTGCGTTGCACGTGATTCCAGCCAGCGCCGCCTTCCATGCGCTGACTGTCGGTTCGATGGCGGGCTTGATCATCGGTATGATGACGCGCACCACGCTGGGCCATACCGGCCGCATGCTCAAGGCCGGGTCGGCCGAGCTGGCGATGTACCTGCTGATCCAGGCCGGTGCCGTGGCGCGTGTGGCGGCAACGTTCGATCTGGGCAGCCTGCGTGATACCGTCCTCATCGTCAGCACGCTATGCTGGGCTGCGGCCTTTGCGCTTTACGTGGCAGTGTATGCGCCGTATCTGTTGCGCGCGCGCATAGACGGTCGCGAAGGCTGACAGGACGCGCATATGCGCGTCCATTCTGCGGCGATTTTGATGTGGATCAAAGCTGCAATATGGGCTGATCCCTACACTGCATCCTGGTCGTGGCGCATTCCAATCCCGGAAGCAGGCGGCCGCAGGAACGTCAACCATGACAGCCTCTATCATCCCGATTTCCGTACTTCCTTCAGTGGAATTCGACGCCCCGCTGATCCGCAAGTTGAACCAGCTGGGGCCGCGCTATACCTCTTACCCCACGGCTGACCGCTTCACCGCTGCATTCGGCATAGCCGATTATGAGCAGGCGGTGGCTGGCGTACGCGCCAAGGCTGAAAAACGTTCGTTGTCGCTCTACCTGCATATTCCGTTTTGCAATACGGTTTGCTATTACTGCGGCTGCAACAAGATCGTCACCAAGGACCGCAGCAAGGCTGTGACTTATCTTGATTACCTGAAGCGCGAAGTGGCGATGCAGGGCAGATTATTCGCCGGCATGAACCAGATCGAGCAACTGCATTTCGGCGGCGGCACGCCTACCTATCTTTCCGATGAACAGATGGATGAGTTGATGGCGCACCTGCGCCACTGGTTTGCCTTCGCGCCCGATACAGTAGGTGAATATTCGATCGAAGTCGATCCGCGCACGGTGTCGCGCGAGCGCATACATACCTTGCGCCGCCAGGGTTTCAACCGCATCAGTCTGGGTGTGCAGGATTTCGATCCGGTGGTGCAAAAGGCGGTCAATCGCATCCAGCCGGAAGAGCAGACGCTGGCCATCATAGACGCTGCGCGCGAAGCGGATTTTCGCTCGGTCAGCGTCGACTTGATCTACGGCTTGCCGAAGCAGACCTTGACGACAATAGGGCAGACGCTGGGCAAGGTGATCGCCGCCAATCCGGACCGCATCGCGATTTACAACTATGCGCACATGCCGCATCTGTTCAAGCCGCAGCGGCGTATTGCGGAAGAAGACTTGCCGAATGCCGATACCAAGCTGGAAATGCTGTTTCTCTGCATACGGCGGCTCAACGAAGCCGGCTACGTTTATATCGGCATGGATCATTTTGCCAAGCCTACCGACGACCTTGCAGTGGCGCAGCGCGAAGGGCGTCTACATCGCAATTTCCAGGGCTATTCGACGCATGCCGAAGCCGACCTGGTGTCTTGCGGCGTATCGGCCATCAGCGCAGTGGGACCGACCTACAGCCAGAACGTCAAGACGCTGGATGCCTATTACGAGCACATCGACAAGGGTGAATTGCCGGTTGCGCGCGGCATCAAGCTGACGGACGACGATTTGCTGCGGTGCACGCTGATCCAGCGCCTGATGTGCAATTTCGAACTGTCTATGGCCGACATCGCGCAGACCTATGCGATCGACTTTGCCAGCTACTTTGCGCCTGAACTGGAAACGCTACGGGTCATGCAGGACGATGGCTTGATCACGCTGGATGGCGACTGGCTCCGCGTGACGCTCAAGGGCCGCCTGCTGATACGCAATATCTGCATGGTGTTCGATATCTATCTGAAGCAGAAACGTGAAATCCAGCCGGAAACACTGCGCTATTCGAAGACGATCTGAAGCGATGGCAATACCCAAGGCTGGGCACCATCGTTTTTGATGTATGTCAAAGCACTTGCCGGATGGCGAACTTACACTCTGCCTCAATGAAGCCATGTTCCATTCCGGGCATGGCGGGCAGTGGGAGCAATAAATAATGGTGGTATCCGCAATACCGGTACCCGGCATTCCAACGGTGGAATTCGATGCCAGTCAGGTGCGCAAGCTGATACAGCTTGGCCCTCGCTACACATCCTATCCAACCGTTGACTGCTTTACCGATGCGTTCAGCTATCGCGACTATCTGCAGGCAGTAGTCGGCTTGCGCACGCGCGGCAGCATGCGGCCGCTGTCGCTGTACGTCCACATCCCATTTTGCGACAGCGTGTGCCATTACTGCTCATGCAGCAAGATCGTCAGCCGCGATCGCACCAAGGCTGCCACCTACCTGATTTACCTCAAGCATGAAATCGAGATGCAGGGCAAGCTGTTTGCCGGTATGAACCAGATCGAGAAGCTGCATATAGGCGGCGGTACGCCGACCTATCTGAGCGATGCGCAAATGGACGACCTGATGACGCATCTGCGGCGCTGGTTCCAGTTTGCTTCGGACGCCGATGGCGAATACTCGATCGAAGTCGATCCGCGCACCGTCACGGCGGAACGCATACATACCTTGCGCAAGCAGGGTTTCAACCGTATCAGCCTGGGTGTGCAAGACTTCGATCCGCATGTGCAAAAAGCCGTCAACCGCATCCAGTCTGAAGAAGATACCCTGAACATCATCCGCGCCGCACGCGAGGCGCGCTTTCGCTCGATCAGCATCGACCTGATTTATGGCTTGCCGAAACAGAACGTGATGACGATGGCGCAGACCCTGAGCAAGGTGATCAGCGCGGATCCGGATCGCATCGCTGTCTACAACTACGTGCACAGACCGAATATGTACAAGCCGCAGCGTCGCATCGCGGAAGAGGATTTGCCCAGCCTGGATGCGCGCCTCAACATGTTTTCACTTTGCATCAAGCGCCTCACCGAGGCCGGCTACGTCTATATAGGCATGGACCATTTCGCCAAGGCCAACGATGACTTGGCCATCGCGCAGCGGCAGGGACGGCTGCATCGCAATTTCCAGGGCTATTCGACGCACGCGGAGCCTAACCTGGTTGCGTTCGGCGTCTCCGGCATCAGCGCAGTGGCTGCGACTTACAGCCAGAATGCCCAGACGCTGGATGAATACTATGAATCGATAGAACAGGGCGAGTTGCCGATCAAGAGCGGCGCCAAATTGACCATGGACGACCTCTTGCGCCGCATCATCATCCAGATGCTGATGTGCAATTTCGAATTGTCGATTGCATCGATCGAACTGGCTTATCCGATTACGTTTAAAATGTACTTCGCAGCGGAAATGGAAAAGCTGCGCGAGTTGGAGCAGAATGGCTTGCTGACGCTGGATGATGAATGGATCAGCGTGACCCCGAAGGGACGCCTGTTGATACGCAATATCTGCATGGTGTTCGATCGCTACCTGAACGCTGCCTGCGAAGCAAAAACCGGCGGGGCTCCTCCCCCAGCCGTAACCCGGCCCTTGCGCTATTCGAAAACGATTTGATGCAGATAACGCTTTGACTGGTATCAACCTTCTTCCCATCTTCATGATCGGCCTGCTCGGCGGGTTGCACTGCATAGGCATGTGCGGCGGCATCGTCAGCGCATTTTCAGCCGCCTCCAGGCCGGCGCGCAGCTTCCCGGTCGCGGTCGTCGGCATCAGCAGCACCCAAGACAGCACCCAACTATCCGTGTTCGACAATGCATTGCGCGTGCTTGCGTACAACACCGGGCGCATAGGCAGCTATGCAATTGCCGGTGCGATGGCGGGCGGCATCGCCGGCGGCGTGCGTTCCCTGTCCAGCCTCGCATCGCTGCAGATCGCCGGTTACTGGCTGGCCAACCTGATGCTGGTTGCGCTCGGCCTGTACCTGATGGATGCATGGCGCGGCCTGGCGCGACTCGAAGCTGCAGGCCAAATCGTCTGGCGCCATATCCAGCCCCTGATGAAACCCTTGCTGCCTATCGATAGCGTGCCCAAGGCGTTTGCGCTGGGCGGTTTGTGGGGCTGGCTGCCATGCGGGATGGTCTACAGCGTGCTGCTGACAGCGATGTTTACCGGCTCTGCCACTTCCGGCGCCATCGTCATGCTGGCCTTTGGCCTGGGGACCTTGCCGATGATGCTGAGCCTGGGCTTGATCGGATCGCGCCTGAAGCTGTTTGCGCAGCGCCGCACCGTACGCATCGTCTGCGGCGCAATCGTGCTGGCCTTCGGCGTGCTCGGCCTGATCCGCGCCGGCAACGGCATGTCGGCCGGCTTCATGGATGTGCTGTGCCTGACGCCGCCGGCGGTAACGCAATGAATACCGTGATTGCCACAGTCGAGAGCGAAGAAATTGCAGCCGCGGCGGCAAACGATTGCTATCACTGCGGCTTGCCGCTGCCGCAGGGTGCACAATGGAGCGCCGAGATCGAGCAGGTCCAGCGCGCGATGTGCTGTCCCGGTTGCCAGGCCGCCGCGCACACCATCGTCGAGATGGGCCTCAGCGATTACTACCGCACGCGTTCCGCGTATTCGGCCACCGTCGATCGCGGCGTACTGATCCCCCCCGAACTGCTGCTCTACGATTTGCCGGAAGCGCAAAAGCAGTTCGACCTCAATGCCGAGAGTGCCGAAGCCACGCTGTCTATTGAAGGCATACGTTGCGCCGCCTGCGTCTGGCTGATCGAACGCCGGCTGGCGCGCCTGCCCGGACTGCAGGCGATCAACCTGAATGTGGCGACCGAGCGCCTGTATGTGCGCTGGAACAAGGATGGCTGCAAGCCCAGCGACATCCTGCAGGCTGTGCGCGATATCGGTTACGCCGCCTATCCCTACGATGCCGCCAAACACGGCGCGCAATTGCGCCGCGCTGGCCGCACCCTGTCGCGTCAGTTATTCGTCGCCGGCCTGTCCATGATGCAGGTGATGATGTATGCGGTACCGGCCTATATTTCGCACGACGGCACGCTGGAGGCCGACATGGCCGCGCTGATGCGCTGGGCCAGCCTGCTGTTGACGATACCGGCGGTCTGCTATTCAGCTTTGCCGTTCTTCCGCGGCGCCTATGCCAGCATCCGGCAACGCAGCCTGGGCATGGATGTGCCGGTCGCGCTCGGCATACTGGCTGCATTTTTTGGCAGCGTGATTGCAGTCGTGCGCGGCCACGGCGATGTGTACTTCGACTCTGTCACGATGTTCATCTTCCTGCTTCTGTGCAGCCGCTATCTGGAATTGATCGCGCGCCGCAAGGCTGCCGGCGCACTGGAAAAACTGCAGCATGCCTTGCCGGCTGCGGCGGCACGCATGGCCGGCTATCCGGCGCAGCGCGAGTGCAGCATGATCGCCGCGACCCAGTTGGCCGAAGGCGATTTCATACTGGTAAAGCCGGGCGAAGCGGTGGCTGCCGATGGCGAGATAGTCGAGGGTGCAACGGCGATCGATATGTCCCTGCTGACCGGCGAAAGCGCCGCCTTGAAAAAAAGCATGGGCGATACCTTGCCGGGCGGCGCGATCAATATCACGCAGGCGATTGTGCTGCGCGTCAGCAAGGCCGCCGCAGACAGCACCTTGTCGCAATTGATCAAGTTGATCGAGCGGGCAGGGAATGCCAAACCCCACATCGCGATGTGGGTCGACAGGGTCGCGGCCTGGTTTGTTGCCGGCCTGCTGCTGTTCGCGCTTGCCGTTTTCATGTTTTGGCAATGGCATGATGCCGCACGTGCATGGCCGATTGCGATTGCCGTGCTGGTGGTGTCCTGCCCATGCGCCTTGTCGCTCGCCACGCCGACTGCGCTGGCCGCAGCGACTGACCGGCTGGTGCGGCAAGGCGTGCTGATCGTGCAGCCGCATGTACTGGAAATCCTGCATCGCACCACGCACATCGTGTTCGACAAGACTGGCACGCTGACGGTCGGCAAGCCGACGCTGCAGGCGATCCAGACCTTCAATGACCATGAGCGCGCCGGCTGCCTGCAGATTGCCGCCGCGCTGGAGACATCGAGCGCACACCCGTTGGCGCTGGCGCTCATCGCGGCCGCTGACCCTGCAGCGCTGAGGATGGCCGACGCTGTCTGCAGCCATGCCGGGCAGGGGCTCGAAGGCAGTGTCGATGGCATCCGGTATCGGCTGGGGAATGCATTGTTCGTGGCCGGCCTGAGCGGCCAGCCGATCAACGATCAAACTCAAACTCAAACTCAAACCAGTGCCAGCATGACCGCCGTGTACCTGGGCTGCAAGGATCAATGGCTGGCACGCTTCGACCTGGCCGATGCGGTGCGCGACGATGCACGCGCAACAGTCGCCTATTTCCAGCAAATGGGGAAAACCGTCATCCTGTTAAGTGGCGATCAGGCCGAGGTGACGCAACATGTGGCGGCGGAACTGGGCATCAGCGAGGCGCATGGCGACTGCCTGCCGGAGCAGAAACTCGCCTTTGTGCAAGACTTGCAGCAGCAGGGCGCGATCGTGGCGATGGTCGGCGATGGCATCAACGATGCCGCCGTTCTGCGCGGCGCCGACGTGTCGTTCGCGATGGGTTCGGGTGCCGCATTGGCGCAAACGCATGCCGATACGGTCTTGCTGTCGCCGCGCCTGTCGGCGATCACGGAAACGGCCGAAGTCGCCAGCAAGACAATGCGAGTGATACGGCAGAATCTGGCATGGGCCTCGTTGTATAACGTGGTGGCGATTCCGGCGGCGGCAGTCGGCTGGATCAATCCGTGGATGTCCGGCATCGGCATGTCTGTCAGCTCCGCCGTGGTGGTGCTCAATGCCTTGCGCTTGCGGCGCATTCCCGGGGACAGACTGCATGCCGAGCATCTGGCGAACGCAAAAGACCAGCGCGCAGCAGCCTTGAAACAGGCGTAGACTGCAGCGCCATGGAAGCTCTCTATCTTTTAATCCCGCTCAGCATACTGATTGTTTTCGTCGCGATCTGGATCTTCTTTCGCGCCTCCGACAGCGGTCAGTTCGACGACCTGAAAGGTCCGGCCGAACGCGTGCTGCAAGACGACGACCGCCCCGGGCACTGATCCGCACTGTTCATTCTGACGGCGCCTGCTTGCGCATGACGCGCAGATAAAAGAGCGCATCATCGATGATAGGCATCAACGCGAGGATGAAGAGGCCGAATGCGAACGGCAGCACGGTCATGAAACCGAGATGCTTGAAGCCGACCGCGCCGACCACGCCACCGATGAAAAACATCGTCAGTATGATCACGTGTATCTTCAGTTTGTCCCTGTTTGCATGAACATGGCCGGCGGCAGTCTTGTCGTTGCGGCGATTCCAGTAAAACATTTTCCCCAGCTCTATGCCGAGGTCGGTGACCACGCNNGATTTCTGCATTCGATATCTTGGTCACGATCGCATTTTGCAAGCCCATGATGTAGCACAGCAGGAGGACGGTGGCCGGCACGGTTACTGCGATATAGGCATTCAGGTTGGCGCCCAGCAAGCCGAATACCAGCAGCAGGAACGCTTCTATCACCAGCGAAAAGGCATATTCGGCGTGCATGTTGCGATGCCTGGCCCAGTTGATCAGGATCGCGGTGGTGGCGGCGCCGCACAGGAAGGATGCCAGCGAGCCCAGTCCGGCCAGCACCAGCAGCGCATTTCCAAGCACCAGATTGTCTGCCACCGATGAAATGAAGCCGGTCATGTGCGAAGTGTATTGATTCACCGCGAGGAAACCGCCGGCGTTGACCGCGCCGGCGACCAGGGCCAGGAAGGCGCCGAGCTGCTGATTGGCACTGCGCGTTCTGGTGCGGCCCGACAGGCGCCGCAAATAATCTATAGGCATATTCAAATCCAAAAAAACAGGGAAGCAGCGCTTGCTCCTGCAGCGATCGTCCGGGTATTAAAGATAACGCATAACTCCGGTACAGCGGTTTTTATGCGTGGCATCGATATGCAAAATGGATGCCAGCGTGCGATACACGTTCATGTGCATTTTTTGCTGCTTTGTTTCCATCTGATTTGACTCAAATCAAAATGTCCTGCGATACTCCGCCGTATGCTCTGTCAATCATCGTTGCATTCTCGGGAGAAGTATCAGTGGATACAGCACTAAATTATAACTACAAGATCGTCAAGCAGTTCACGATCGCGACGGTTGCATGGGGCGTGATCGGCATGCTGGTTGGCGTCTTCATCGCAGCGCAACTGGCCTGGCCGGCTCTCAATTTCGATATAGCCTGGCTGTCTTACGGGCGCTTGCGTCCCTTGCATACCAATGGCGTGATCTTTGCCTTCGGTATCAATGGCTTGTTCGCCACCTCTTATTATGTCGTNNGAATGGCCGATCACTATCCTGATCACCATCGTCTGGGTCGCCTACGCAGTCGTCTTCTTCGGCACGCTGATCAAGCGCAAGGTCGCCCACATCTATGTGGCGAACTGGTTCTTCGGCGCCTACATCATTGCCGTCGCCTTGCTGCATATCGTCAACGGCATCAGCATGCCAGCCTCGATCGGCAAATCGTACTCGGTGTACTCCGGCGTGCAGGATGCGATGATCCAGTGGTGGTATGGCCATAACGCAGTAGGCTTCATCCTGACCGCCGGTTACCTCGGCATGGTCTATTACTTCATTCCTAAGCAGGCTGAACGGCCGGTATATTCATATCGCCTGTCTATCGTCCACTTCTGGGCGCTGATCTTCACTTACATGTGGGCCGGCCCGCATCATTTGCACTACACCGCGTTGCCGGACTGGACGCAATCGATCGGCATGGTGTTTTCGCTGATCCTGCTGGCGCCAAGCTGGGGCGGCATGATCAACGGCATGATGACCCTGTCCGGCGCATGGCACAAGCTGCGCTCCGATCCTATCCTGAAGTTCCTGATCGTTTCGCTGTCGTTCTACGGCATGGCCACATTTGAAGGCCCGATGATGTCGATCAAGACCGTCAATTCGCTGTCGCACTACACCGACTGGGGCATCGCCCACGTCCATGCAGGTGCACTCGGCTGGGTCGGCTTCATCACGATGGGTTCCATCTATTACCTGATCCCGCGCCTGTCCGGCAAGAAGGAAATGTGGAGCACACGCCTGATCGAGACCCATTTCTGGATCGCGACCATCGGCATCGTGCTGTATATCGCCTCGATGTGGATCGCCGGCGTGATGCAGGGTCTGATGTGGCGCGCAGTCAATGCCGACGGCACGCTGACCTATACCTTTGTCGAAAGCGTGAAAGCAACCTATCCGTACTACGTGATCCGCTTTACCGGCGGCTTGCTGTACCTGACCGGTATGTTGCTGATGGCTTACAACACCTATATGACGATGCGCGATGGCGAAGCGGTGACGGCGCGCATTCCCGCTGTCGTCTCGGCACACGCTTGATCCAAGGAGCTATTGAATGAAATTTTCACATGAATGGATAGAAAAAAATCCTTGGCTGTTGATCGCGCTGGTGACGCTGGTGGTCAGCGTCGGCGGCGCAGTTGAAATCGTGCCGCTGTTCTTCCAGAAATCGACGACCGAGCCGATCGCCGGATTGAAACCGTA
>CXWL01072979.1_pt1 | contig 16839 bp, 11 predicted proteins | sample 590931 | NCBI WGS metagenome assembly CXWL01 (sample SAMEA3498368, study PRJEB10139) | groundwater metagenome | biome: water well; material: biofilm material | place: Germany | collected 2015-04-27 | reverse complement strand
CCCGCCACTGGCGGAGTAAAGCTGGTTTAATCCCAGCGCAAACCCGGTATGGGTTCCCGCTTTCGCGGGAACGACGTCAAGCGCAGCGCGTCCACCGTTTGCAAGTTCGCGCTCCCGGGACCAGGCTTTGCCAAACGAGCGAGCTCGTCAAGTTAAGCTTCAAGGCAAACCTGGAAAACGTCATTCCCGCGGAGGCGGGAACGACGGCTTGGCGCTAACCCGCCTGACCGCAGCAGGCCGCCCGTTCGACATCGGTGCTTCCCTGCGGTTCTAATTGGTTTCAGAACGGCAAAATGCCGCTGTCACCAGCGGCATTTTCTTATCGCCTGGCCAAGCAACGGTCAGCCGTTGAAGCCCTTGCCTTCGGCCGCCAGCTTCGCCATCAACGGCGCCGGCGTCCACGCATCGCCGTGACGTCCTTTTGCATACCTCTCCATCGCCATCAGCACATTCGACAGCCCAACCTGATCGGCATAGAACATCGGTCCACCGCGGAATACCGGGAAGCCATAGCCGGTCAGATAAACCATGTCGATATCCGAAGCGCGCATCGCAATGCCCTCTTCCAGGATCCGCGCACCTTCGTTCACCAGCGAATACACCAGCCGTTCGACAATCTCCTGGTCGCTGATCTTGCGGCGCTCGACACCCAGTTCGGCAGAATGCTTGACGATCATGTCGTTGACTGCCTGCGATGGATAGGCCTTGCGGTCGCCCGCCTTGTAGTCATACCAGCCACCGCCGGTCTTCTGGCCAAAGCGCCCCATCTCGCACAGCAGGTCGGCATTCTTCGAGTAAGTAATCTGCGGCGACTCGACATAGCGGCGCTTGCGGATCGCCCAGCCGATGTCGTTGCCGGCCAGGTCGCCCATGCGGAACGGTCCCATCGCGAAGCCGAACTTCTCGATCGCCTTGTCGACCTGCTCCGGCAGGCAGCCTTCGTCCAGCAGGAAGCCCGCCTGGCGGCTGTACTGCTCGATCATGCGGTTGCCGATGAAGCCGTCGCAGACGCCCGAAACGACGCCCGTCTTGCGCAGCTTCTTCGACAGCGCCAGCGTGGTGGCCAGCACATCCTTGCCGGTTTTCTCGCCGCGCACGATTTCCAGCAGCTTCATCACGTTGGCAGGGCTGAAGAAGTGGGTGCCGACGACATCCTGCGGACGGTTGGTGAAGCTGGCGATCTTGTTCAGGTCAAGCGTCGAGGTGTTCGATGCCAGGATAGCGCCCGGCTTCATCACCGAATCGAGCTGGCGGAATACGGATTCCTTGACGCCCATTTCTTCAAATACGGCTTCGATCACGATGTCGGCATCGGCAATCTCGTCGTACGAGAGCGTTCCGCTAATCAGGCCAACGCGCTGTTCGAATTTCTCCGGCGTCAGTTTGCCCTTCTTCATCGTGTTTTCGTAGTTCTTGCGGATCGTCGCGAGACCTTTGTCCAGCGCTTCCTGCTTCGTTTCCACGAGGACGACCGGAATGCCGGCGTTGGCGAAGTTCATCGCAATGCCGCCGCCCATGGTCCCTGCACCGATGATCGCCGCCTTCTTGATAGCGCGCGTCGGCGTATCCGGCGGAACGTCCGGCACCTTGCTGGCAACGCGTTCGGCGAAGAAGGCGTGGCGCAGCGCCTTCGATTCCGGCGTCTGGATCAGGTGCAGGAAGCGCTCCCGTTCGAACTTCAGGCCGTCTTCGAATTTCTTCGTCACGGACGCGGCGACGGTCTCCACGCATTCGAGCGGCGCAGGGAATGGGCCAGCCATTGCCTTGACCGTGTTGCGCGAGAACTGGAGGAACGCTTCGTGGTTCGGATAATCGACGCTGCGGTCGCGCACGCGCGGCAGCGGACGCAGCTCAGCCACTTTGTTGGCGAATGCGACAGCAGATTCGACCAGGTTTGCATCCGCGGCAAACACTTCGTCGAACATCGCCGTGCCTGCCAGCTTGTCGGACAGTACCGGCGTGCCGGAGACGATCATGTTCAGGGCCATTTCAAGCCCAAGCACACGCGGCAGGCGCTGGGTGCCGCCGGCGCCCGGCAGCAGGCCAAGCTTGACTTCAGGCAGCGCGATTTGCGCGCCAGGCATGGCCACGCGGTAGTTGCAGCCGAGCGCCAGTTCGAGGCCGCCACCCATGCAAACGCTGTGGATTGCAGCAACAACCGGCTTGGTCGACCCTTCGGCGACGTTGATCAGGGTGTGCAGCGTCGGTTCCGTCAGCGCCTTCGGCGAGTTGAATTCCTTGATGTCGGCGCCGCCCGAGAATGCCTTGCCGGCGCCGGTAATCACGATCGCTTTCACGCTGTCATCAGCCAGCGCCTTGCGGATGCCGTCGACGGCCGCCGTGCGGGTCGCCAGTCCCAGTCCGTTGACTGGTGGATTGTTCAATGTGATGACGGCTACGCTGCCATTGACCTGGTATTCCGCGCTCATGTCTCTTCCTTTGTTAATTGAACCAGCAAGTTCTCAACTATACATCACAATAGTACGGTCGTATTATTTTTTGACGGGTACGCCTGGTCGTCAAGGCGACGCACGCCCGACGACCATTATGCCGTTGGCAGCTTATGCTCCCGGAACTGGTCGCGCAGCTTGTTTTTCTGTATCTTACCCGTTGCCCCCATCGGCAGCGCGTCCACAAAGGCGACATCGTCGGGCATCCAGAATTTCGCGATCTTCCCTTCGAAGAACTGCAGCAGCGCCTCCTTCGACACGTCCTGATCCTGCCGCTTTACAACCAGCAGCAAGGGCCGCTCGTCCCACTTCGGATGCGCCACGCCAATGCAGGCCGCCTGCAGCACGGCCGGATGCGCCGTCGCGATGTTTTCCAGGTCGATGGTGCCGATCCATTCGCCGCCGGACTTGATCACGTCCTTGCTGCGGTCGGTAATCTGCATGTAGCCATCGGCATCGATCGTCGCCACGTCGCCGGTCGGGAACCAGCCATCCTGCAGAACGTCGCCGCCCTCGTTCTTGAAGTAGCTCGAGATAATCCACGGCCCCTTGACCAGCAAGTGCCCGTAGGTCGTTCCGTCCCACGCGAGCTCCTTGCCGTCGTCATCGACAATTTTCATGTCGACGCCAAATACCGCGTGGCCCTGCTTCTGCAGGATCTTGCGCTGCGCCTCCTGCGGCAGCAGCTTGTGCTTGCCCTGCAAGGTGCCGGTGGTTCCAAGCGGCGACATTTCGGTCATGCCCCAGGCGTGGATGACCTGCACGCCGAGCTTGTCGATCAGTGTATCCATCATCGCCGGCGGACAAGCCGAGCCGCCGATCACCGTGCGGCGGAAGGTCGAGAACTTCAGGTCATTCTGCAGCGCGTGGTTGATCAGCCCCAGCCAGACCGTCGGCACGCCGGCCGAGAACGTGACGCCTTCCGCTTCAAACAGCTCGTACAGCGACTTGCCGTCAAGCGCCGCGCCCGGGTAGACCATTTTCGCGCCGGAGAGCAGCACGGAATACGGCAGGCCCCACGCGTTCACGTGGAACATCGGCACGACCGGCAGCACGGTGTCAGCCGAGGACACGTTCAGCGCGTTCGGCAAGGCCGAACCGTAGGCGTGCAGCACCGTCGAGCGGTGCGAATACAGGGCGCCCTTGGGATTGCCGGTGGTGCCAGAGGTGTAGCACAGCGAAGCGGCCGAGTTTTCATCGAACTGCGGCCAGGCATAGTCGTCCGATGCGCTGGCGATCAGGTCTTCGTAGCACAGCAGGTTGGCGATCCCGGTTGCCGTCGGCATGCGCTCGCGGTCGGCCATCAGCACGAACGCCTTGACGGTCTTGCAGTGCGCAGCGACCGCTTCGATCAGCGGCAGGAAGGTCAGGTCGAAGAACAGGTACTGGTCTTCGGCGTGGTTGGCGATGTAGGCGATCTGTTCCGGATGGAGGCGCGGGTTGACGGTGTGCAGCACGGCGCCGGAACCGGACACCGCGTAATACAGCTCCATGTGGCGATAGCCGTTCCACGCCAGCGTCGCCACGCGGTCGCCCATCGCGACGCCGAGGCCTTGAAGCACGTTGGCCATGCGGCGTGAACGCTGATGCAGCTCGCGGTAGGTGTAGCGATGCATGTCGCCTTCGACCCTGCGCGAGACGATCTCGGAACTGCCAAAATGGCGCGCGGCGTAGTCGATAATGCTCGATACAAGCAGGGGCTGGTTCATCATCTGGCCCATCACTGGGCTCATCGGGTACGACGTCATCGACTCTCCTGGTGTTACGTAATTGGCATCGGAAATTTAGTTTCGTACGAGCGTGCTAAAACAGTCAACGGATTTCGATGCTGCACCGCAGCAGCCACCCGCTTCGCATGAGTTACTGAATGTAAGCGCGATTCATTATGGGGGTGCGCACGAATTGAATCGGCCGCGTACGGTAAAATTCTGATATTGCTTCGGCTAACGACACCATTGGAACTGCCATTACTTCCGACGACCTGCCCTTCTTTAATTCGTTTGCAGAATTGCCGCCCGCGTTTTACACGCGCCTGATGCCGACTCCGCTGCCCGCGCCCTACTTCGTTGCTGCCAGCGCGAACGCTGCGGCGCTGGTCGGGCTTGCGCCAGCCGAACTCGCGAACGACGACCTGGTTGCCGTTTTCACCGGCAACCGGGTGCCGCCGCGCGCCAAACCCTTGTCGGCCGTGTATTCGGGGCATCAGTTTGGCGTCTGGGCCGGGCAGCTGGGGGACGGCCGCGCCATCCTGCTGGGCGAACTGAAGGGTCCGTCGGGTCCGATGGAACTCCAGCTCAAGGGCGCCGGGCTGACACCCTATTCGCGCATGGGCGATGGCCGCGCAGTGCTGCGCTCGTCGATCCGCGAGTTCCTGTGCTCCGAGGCGATGGCCGCGCTCGGCGTGCCGACGACCCGCGCACTGGTCGTTACCGGCTCCGACACCGGCGTCATCCGTGAAACGGTCGAAAGCGCCGCGGTCGTCACACGCATGGCGCCCAGCTTCGTGCGCTTCGGCTCCTTCGAACACTGGTTCCACCGCGACAAGCCCGAACAACTGCGCACCCTGGCCGATTACGTCATCAAGACCTTCTACCCTGAGCTTGCAGGCGACCCGAACCCGTACAAGGCGCTGCTGGCCGAGGTCACGCGCCGCACAGCGCACCTGATGGCGCACTGGCAAGCGGTCGGATTCATGCACGGCGTTATGAACACCGACAATATGTCGATCCTGGGCCTGACCCTCGATTACGGCCCGTTCGGCTTCATGGAAGCCTTCAATTCGGGTCACATCTGCAACCATACCGACCAGCAAGGCCGCTACTCTTACGCGAACCAGCCGCAGATCGGCCACTGGAACTGCTTCGCGCTGGGCCAGGCGCTGCTGCCATTGATCGGGTCGGTCGAGGACACTGAGGACGCGTTGGAAGTCTACCGTCCTGCGTTCAGTCGCCGGATGGACGAGCTGCTGCACGCCAAGCTGGGGCTGGCGACGTTCAGCGACGACGACCAGGACCTGTTCGATGCAATGTTCAAGCTCATGCAGGACAATCACGTCGATTTCACGCTGTTCTTCCGCCAGCTGGGCAAGCTGCGCGTGGATGATCGCGATGGCGACACCGTGATCCGCGACTTGTTTATCGACCGCGAGGCGTTCGATGCGTGGGCGCTCGCCTATCGCAAGCGCCTTCAGCTTGAGAACAGCGATGACGGTGCGCGCAAAGAGGCGATGGACCGGACCAATCCCAAATATGTCCTGCGCAATTACCTCGCCCAGGTCGCCATTGAAAAGGCCCAGCAAAAGGACTTTACCGAAATCGCCCGCTTGCTGGCGGTGCTGGAAAAGCCATTCGACGAACAACCCGGCAACGAGCATTACGCGGCATTGCCGCCCGACTGGGCCAGCCACCTCGAAGTCAGCTGCTCATCATAAGGAAGCACCATGGACACCAAAGTTACCAAGACCGACGCCGAATGGCGTGACATGCTCGACCCGATGGAATACCAGGTGACCCGCCACGCGGCAACCGAGCGCGCCTTCACGGGAAAATACTGGGATCACCACGAGCACGGCATTTACACTTGCGTGTGCTGCAATACCCCACTGTTCGAGTCGGACGCCAAATTCGATTCCGGCTGCGGATGGCCAAGCTACTTCAAAGCGCTCGATCCGGCCAATGTCATCGAAAATGTCGACCGCAGCCATGGTATGCTGCGCACCGAAATCATCTGCGCGGTCTGCGACGCCCACCTGGGTCACGTTTTTCCGGACGGCCCGCCGCCGACCGGCCTGCGCTACTGTATTAACTCGGCATCACTGCGATTCGACCCTACATAAGAACAACCATGAAATTCCTGTTCGACTTCTTCCCTATCCTGCTGTTCTTCGCCGTCTTCAAGCTGGGCGAGCGCAATCCTGAGGCCGCCCACGGCATCGTGTCGGAATATATGTCCGGCCTGATCGCGGGCGGCGCGATTTCGCCCGAGCAGGGGCCGATCATTCTCGCCACGGTGGTGGTCATCCTTGCCACATTGGCGCAGATTGCCTATGTCAAGCTGCGGGGACGCAAAGTCGACGGCATGCTGTGGATTTCGCTGGCCGTCATCACCGTCTTCGGCGGCGCGACCATCTATTTCCACGATGACACCTTCATCAAGTGGAAGCCGACTATCCTGTATTGGGTATTCGCGTTTGCGCTTGCCCTCGGGCAGTTCGGCTTCAAGAAAAACCTGATTCGCCAGGTAATGGAACAGAATATCAAGCTGCCCGATCCAATATGGGCGAAGGTGGGGCTGTCGTGGATGCTGTTCTTCTTCCTGATCGGGGTGCTGAACGTGTTCGTCGCATTCGTGGTCTTCAAAGCCGACACCAGCGCCTGGGTCAGCTTTAAACTGTTCGGCCTGACGGGCATCTTCTTTGCCTTTATCGTCGGCCAGACGCTGTTCTTGTCCAAATATATCGAAGAAGAAGAAAAAGCATGAATGCACCGGCAACCCGTCCTGAACGCCTCCGCGCCATGCTCAATGAAGCGCTGGCGCCGACCGAACTCGAGCTGATCGACGAATCGGCCCTGCACGCGGGCCATGCAGGCGCGGCCTCCGGCGGCGGCCATTACCGCCTCCGGATCGTGTCAGGCAAGTTCGAAGGACTCAAACTCGTCATGCGTCATCGTCTGGTGTATGATGCCGTGCACACAATGATGCACACTGAAATTCATGCGCTTGCAATCACCGCGCTGGCCCCGTCAGAACTGTGAGCAAGTGAAACGCTTCAGTAAGCCTTAAGAAATCTGTTCGACAATTGAAACGCTAAGTAAAATAATTAATCTGATCTTTGTCCGTAACTTTCCCCAACAGGAATTAATAATGACTTTCAAGCCTGCCCTGCTGTCCGCCCTCGTCGCCGTCGTTGCCATGCCAGCGTTCGCGCAAAACATCGCTGTAGTGAATGGCAAAGCCATTCCATCGTCCCGCGCTGAAGCGGTCGTCAAGCAGGTCGTGGCGCAAGGCCAGCAGCCGGACACCCCGCAGCTGCGCGACATGGTCAAGAAAGACCTGATCGCACGCGAAGTCATGATGCAAGAAGCCATCAAGCGCGGCTTCGACAAGGACGCTACCGTCAAGGCACAGCTGGAAAACGTGCGCCAGAGCCTGGTCGTCAACGCGCTGGCCAAGGACTACATGACCAAGAACCCGATCTCGGACGCCGAGATGAAGGCCGAGTACGACCGCTTCAAGGCACAGGCTGGCGACAAGGAATACCATGTCCGTCACATCCTGCTTGAAACCGACGCCGAGGCAAAAGCGGTCATCGCCAAGCTCAAGGCCGGCTCCAAATTCGAAGACCTGGCCAAGACCTCGAAGGATGCGGGCACCGCCAACAATGGCGGCGACCTGGACTGGGCAACCCCTACCTCCTTCCCGAAGCCTTTCAGCGACGCTTTCATCAACCTGAAAAAGGGTGAAGTTGCAAGCGCGCCAGTGCAGACGCCAAACGGCTTCCACGTCATCAAGCTCGACGACACCCGCGCTGCAAAGCTGCCGACGTTCGAAGAAGTCAAGCCGCAGATCGCTGAAGCAATGGCTCAGAAGAAGCTGATGGCTTACCAGGACGCAATGGTCAAGAAAGCTAAAGTACAATAAACCGTTTGCTCCGGCGCAGCGCCGGAGCAGTTCGAATCTTGTGATGTATTGAATTTGATAGGATCTGAATGATGATGTTGAAACCAGCCCGCCTGTTGTTAGTGCTCATCGCGATGGCTGCGGCCCCTGCCTTCGCGCAGAACGCCGCTACCGTGAACGGCAAACCAATTGCTGCTGCGAAGGTCGACCAGATCGTCAAGCAGGTTGTTGCCCAAGGCAAGCAAACCGATTCGCCGCAACTGCGCGAAGCCATCAAGAAAGACCTGATCGCCCGCGAAGTGATGATCCAGGAAGCCGACAAGCAAGGTTTCGGCACCCGTGCCGAAGTCAAGCAAGCGCTGGAAAACGCCCGCCAGAGCATCGTCATCAACGCGATGCTGGCCGACTACGTTCGCAAGAACCCGGTCAAGGACGCCGAAGCCAAGGCGGAGTACGACAAGTACAAGGCACAGCTGGGCGACAAGGAATACCATGCACGCCACATCCTGGTAACGACCGAAGACGAAGCGAAGGCAATCATCGCCAAGCTGAAGACCGGCGCCAAGTTCGAAGAGCTGGCCAAGCAGTCGAAAGACGGCTCGGCAGCCAACGGCGGCGACCTGGACTGGGCAAGCCCGGCCAACTACGTGCCTGAGTTCTCGAAGGCGATGATTGCCCTGCAAAAAGGCGCGATGACCGATACCCCGGTCAAGACCCAGTACGGCTATCACGTCATCAAGCTGGAAGACACCCGCGCAGCCAAAGTTCCGCCGTTCGAGGAAGTGAAGCAGCAAGTCACCGAATCGCTGCAACAGCGCAAGCTGCAGGCATTCCGTGAAGAGCTGATGAAAAAAGCAAAGATCCAGTAAGCTGGATTGGTGCTAAATGAAGAAGCGCTTCCACGGAAGCGCTTTTTTTACGCCTGGCGAAAGAGACTGATGATGATTCGAGCGAGCACTGAAGAAGACTGGGAAGTACTGAGGGAGATTCGGCTGGCGTCGCTAGCCGATGCACCGAGGGCGTTTGGGACGACCCATGCAGCTGCCGCGGCGAACAGCGAGGCGCAATGGCGCGAGCGCGCCGCGGGGCGTGGGCCGGGGCGGTTTGTACTGGCGTTTGTGGACGGCGCGGCTGTCGGCATGGCGGGCGCAGTGGTGAATGCGGCGGCGGAATTCACCCTGATCGCGATGTGGGTGCGGCCGGCGCAGCGGGGAACCGGGGTGGCCGTTGGCCTGGTTGAGGCCGTGAAGGCGAGCGCCATCGCGAGCGGGCACGCGCGCGTGGTCCTCGATGTGTCATCCGAGAACCTGCGCGCGTCGGCGTTCTATCGCAAGCTGGGATTTGCGTTTCTGCCGGTGTGGGACGCGCTTGAGAGCCATCCGGAAATCAGCGTGCAGAAGATGGAGTGGGTGGAATGACCCCGTAGGGCGGATCACGCGCATCGCGCTGTTCCGCCCTGCGGTTCAACGGCCGTGCTTACCCAACCCACTTCCGGGCATTGCGGTACATGCGCATCCATGGCGATTCCTCGCCCCACGATTCCGGATGCCACGATTGCTGCACCGAGCGGAACACGCGCTCGGCGTGCGGCATCATCGCCGTGAAGCGGCCATCGGCCGTTGTCACCGCCGTCAAACCGGCTGGCGAACCGTTCGGGTTGTACGGATACGCCTCGGTCGCGTCGCCACGGTTATCGACATAGCGCAACGTCTTCACAACCTGGCCAATGTCGCCAGTCTGCGAGAAGTCGGCAAAGCCTTCGCCATGCGCCACTGCGATTGGCGTCATGGTGCCCGCCATCCCGCTGAAGAACATCGACGGCGAATCGAGCACTTCAACCATCGCAAAGCGCGCTTCGAACTGTTCCGACTTGTTGCGCGTGAACTTGGGCCATGCCTGGGCGCCGGGGATAATCGACTTCAGGTTGCTCATCATCTGGCAGCCGTTGCAAACACCCAGGCCGAAGCTGTCGCCGCGCGCGAAGAAGCGTGCAAACTGGTCAGCCAGCTTGTCGTTGAACAGGATCGTCTTGGCCCAGCCTTCGCCGGCACCCAGTACGTCGCCGTACGAAAAACCACCGACGGCGATGATGCCCTGGAAGTCGTCCAGCCTGACCCTGCCGGCAATCAGGTCGCTCATGTGCACGTCAACGGCCGCGAAGCCTGCCTGGTGCATGACCCACGCCGTTTCGATGTGCGAGTTGACGCCCTGCTCGCGCAGGATCGCCACGCGCGGACGTACGCCGGTCGCCAGGAATGGCGCCGCCACGTTTTCCGACGGGTCGAAGGTCAGGCGCGGCGCGATGCCAGGATCGGTCTCGTCGAGCAGGCGGTCGTATTCGGAGTCCGCGCATGCCGGGTTGTCGCGCAGGCGCGCGATGCGCCAGCTGGTGTCGCTCCAGATCCGGTGCAGCGTGCTGCGTGCCTGGCTGTAGATGGTCTTGGCGTCACGGGTGAATTCGATCACGCCGCGGTCGTTCGGCTTGCCGATGATGTGGCTGCACGCGCCGAGCTTATGCTCGCGCAGCACGTTCATGACCTCGCTGCGCTCGTCGGCACGCACCTGGATCACGGCGCCCAGCTCTTCGCTGAACAACGCGCGCAGGGTCAGTTCGTTGCGGCGTTCGGCCACCTGCCCCGCCCAGTTCTTGGCGTCACCCCAGTCGGACGAGTGCTCGCCTTCGTGCGCCAGGATGTCGAGGTTGATCGACAGGCCGCTGCGGCCGGCAAAAGCCATCTCGCACAGCGTCGCAAACAGGCCGCCGTCGGAGCGGTCGTGATACGCGAGCAGCTTGCCGTCGGCGTTGAGCTGCTGGATCGCCTTGAAGAAGCCCTTCAGGTCTTCCGGATTGTCGACGTCAGGCGCATCGTTGCCGAGCTGCTGGGTCACTTGCGCCAGCGCGGAAGCGCCGAGGCGGTTCTTGCCGCGTCCGAGGTCGATCAGGATCATCGCCGTGTCACCCGCGTCCATCCGAACCTGCGGCGTCAGCGATTTGCGTATGTCGTAGACAGGCGCAAACGCCGACACGATCAGCGATACAGGGGAAATGACGGCCTTTTGCGCGTCGTCGTCGCGCCACGTGGTGCGCATCGACAGCGAATCCTTGCCGACCGGGATGCTGATGCCAAGCGCCGGGCACAGTTCCATGCCCACCGCTTTCACGGTATCGAACAGCGCCGCGTCCTGCCCTGGCTGGCCGCATGCAGCCATCCAGTTGGCCGACAGCTTGATGTCCGAGATGTCCTTGATCGGTGCCGCAGCGATGTTGGTGACGGCTTCACCGACAGCCATGCGGCCCGATGCTGCTGCGTTGATGACCGCCAGCGGCGTACGCTCGCCCATCGCCATCGCTTCGCCGAGGTAGCCTTCGAAGCTCATCGCGGTGACGGCGCAATCCGAGACCGGCACCTGCCACGGGCCGACCATCTGGTCACGCACAGTGGTGCCGCCGACGGTACGGTCGCCGATGGTGATCAGGAAGGACTTGTCGGCCACGGCAGGCAGCAGCAGCACGCGCTCGGCGACATCGGCCAGGTCAAGGCCGGTCAGCTCGACTGGCGGGTATTCATTCGACACATGCTTCACGTCGCGCAGCATCTTTGGCGGCTTGCCGAGCAAGACGTCCATCGGCATGTCGACCGGCGAGTTGCCCAGTTCCGGATCGATCAGCTTCAGCTGGCGTTCTTCGGTGGCCACGCCGACTGCCGCGAACGGGCAGCGCTCACGCTCGCACATCGCAGCGAACAGCGGCAGGTTGTCCGGCGAGATCGCCAGCACGTAACGCTCCTGCGACTCGTTGCTCCAGATTTCCTTCGGCGCCATGCCGCTTTCTTCGAGCGGCACTTTGCGCAGGTCGAAGATCGCGCCGCGGCCAGCGTCGTTGGTGATTTCAGGGAAAGCGTTCGACAGACCGCCCGCACCCACGTCGTGGATCGAGATGATCGGATTGTCGGCGCCCATCTGCCAGCACGAGTTGATGACCTCCTGCGCGCGGCGTTCCATCTCGGGGTTGCCGCGCTGGACCGAGTCGAAGTCCAGGTCGGCGGTATTGGTACCGGTAGCCATCGACGATGCGGCACTGCCGCCCATACCGATGCGCATGCCCGGACCGCCCAGCTGGACCAGCAGGCTGCCAACCGGGATGTCGTTCTTGTGCGTGTGCGCGGCCGAGATGCTGCCGATGCCGCCCGCGATCATGATCGGCTTGTGGTAGCCGTACACGGTGTCGCCGACGTTCTGCTCATACGTGCGGAAGTAGCCGCCGAGCACCGGGCGGCCGAACTCGTTGCTGAACGCTGCGCCGCCAATCGGGCCCTCGATCATGATCTGCAGCGGCGACGCGATGCGGTCAGGCTTGCCGTACACGCCCGCTTGCGCGCGCTGTGCAAACGGCGCCGTGACGCTGGTTGCGTTTTCCCACTGGCGTTCGGCGCCAGGGATCGACAGGTTCGACACCGTAAAGCCGGTCAGGCCAGCCTTCGGCTTGGCGCCGCGGCCGGTCGCACCTTCGTCGCGGATCTCGCCGCCGGCGCCGGTGGAGGCGCCAGGGAATGGGGAGATTGCGGTCGGGTGGTTGTGCGTCTCGACCTTCATCAGGATGTGGGTCAGCTCGGTCGAGGCTGCGTATTCGTGATTCGCGCCGCGCGGGTAGAAGCGCGTGACGGTGCCGCCTTCGATGATCGACGAGTTGTCGCTGTAGGCCACGACGGTGCCGCGCGGGTTCAGCTGGTGCGTGTTCTTGATCATCTGGAACAGCGACTTCGGCTGCGTTTCGCCGTCGATGATCCAGTCGGCGTTGAAGATCTTGTGGCGGCAATGCTCGCTGTTCGCCTGCGCAAACATCATCAGCTCGACGTCGGTCGGATTGCGCTTCGCCTTGGTGAAGGCGTCATGCAGGTAGTCGATTTCGTCGTCCGACATGGCCAGCCCAAGCTCGGTGTTCGCCGTCTCCAGCGCGGCCTTGCCGGCGCCCAGTACGTCAATCGATTCGAGCGGGCGGGCTTCCAGTTCGCTGAACAGGTTGGCCGCGTCGTCCGCGTTACGCAGCACGCTTTCCGTCATGCGGTCGTGCAGCAGGCCGGCGACGGCAATCGCCTCGTCAGCGCCAAGCTTCTTGGTGGCGCCGATGCCGAGGATGCCCTGCTTCAGGTACACCGTGTAGGCGATGCCGCGCTCGATGCGGTGCACATGCGTCATGCCGCAGTTGTGCGCGATGTCGGTCGCCTTCGACGCCCATGGCGAAATGGTGCCGAGGCGCGGGATGACGAAGAACTCCTCGCTCGCGCCCTCCTGCCCTGCTGCTGCCGGTTCGCCATACGTGAGCATGGCGCCGAGACGCTCAGTATCTTGCGCCGATAGCGGCGCACTGGTGTCGATGAAATGATAGAACCTGCCCTGGACCGCCGTGATCGCGGGCGCGACGGCTTGAAGTTGGCTCAGGAGGCGTTGGGTACGGAAGACAGACAGGGCATTGGAACCCGGCAGAATCAACATGTTTGGAAGATGGTTGATGCAGCGTGGCTGCGGGTTAAAGGTAAGTAAGACACTCGTACATGATGCAGAATTCCTTTAGGCCGCTATTATACCGCGTCGCACCATCCCCTGGCATCTTCCCCTCAGGGAAGCATTAAGCAACAGTTTGCCTGCCCAAACGCAATCCCTGTTGCCCGGAACATAACAATCGCGTATCTTTCAGTTTCAAGAATTGCCATATACGATTAACATGAGACGAGACCCTTGTACAAAGGGCGAAAGTGAGACCATGGACGACAACAGCAACCTGACCGTATTGGTGATCGACCCGAACCCGGGCATGCGTGGCAGCCTGCAGAACATGCTGAACATGTCGAACATCAGCAAGATCGAATTCGCGGTCAGCTCCGGCACGGCCATTCGCAACCTGGCGCGCAAGGCTTACGACATCATCCTGTGCGAGTACGACCTGGACAGCGGCGGCGAACATGGCCAGGATGGCCAGCAGTTGCTCGAAGACCTGCGCCATCACAAGCTGATCGGCATGGGCGCCATCTTCATCATGCTCACCTCCGAGGGCGTCTACGGCAAGGTGGTCAGCGCCGCCGAACTGACGCCGACCGATTACATCCTCAAGCCATTCACTGTCGATGTGCTCATGCAGCGCATCACGCGCGCAGTCGAACGCCGCAGCGTGTTCCTGCCGACCTACAAGCTGATTGACCAAGGCAGCCTGCGCGAAGCGATCCGCTCGTGCGCGGCTGCCGAGAATGCACATCCGCGCTATGCGGCGGACTTCGTGCGCCTGCGCGCCGAGCTGCACGTCAGCCTGGGAGAACATCCGGAAGCGGAGCACCTGTACACCGCCATGCTCGGCGTGAAGCAGGTTGGCTGGGCGTCGCTTGGGCTGGCGCGTACGCTGTTTGCACAGGGGCGCATCGACGAAGCCGAGGATGTCCTCACCCAGCTGGTCAGCGTCAATCCCAAGCTGATGGCAGCCTACGACCTCCTCGCGAAGTGTTACGAGTCGACCGGGTCGGCCGCGCGCGCGCAGCAGGTGCTGGAAGAAGCGGTGGCGATTTCGCCGCACATGGTGCGCCGCCTGCGCCACCTGGGCGAAGTGGCGCTCGACGCCGGCGACGTCTCCGCGGCCGAGAAATCGTTCAAGCAGGTGGTGTCACGGGCGAAGTACTCCGAATTCCGCGACCCGGAAGACCACGTCAACCTGGTCAAGACGTTGGTCCGGAAAGGCGACGCCACGCAGGCCAGCGGCGTTATCCGGGACCTAGAGCGCTCGATGCGCGGCAACCCGAATGTCGATGCATGCAAGGCGATCTCGGTCGCGATGCTGCACGAGGCTGCCGGCAACAGCGCGGCAGCGGTCAATGAACTGAACAACGCCGTGGGCGCCGTGCGGGACAGCAGCGGCTTGTCCAGCAAACTGCGCATCGGGCTGGCCGAAAGCTGCCTGGCGCACAAGCTGGACCAGAGCGCATCCGAAGTGATGCTGTCGGTGATGAACGACGCCAAGAGTGGCGTGTCGGCGCAGCAGGCGATGAGCGTCTTCGTCAAGGCCGGCCGTCCCGACCTGGCGGACGGCATGGGCGCCCAGCTCAAGGCGCAGGCGCAGATCCTGCTCGGCGTCGCGACGGAAAAAGCCAACATGGGCGACGTCAAGGGCGCAGTGCAGTCGCTGCTCGAAGCGATGTATATGTCCCCGGGCAACCTGCAGGTGAGGATCGCCGTCGCCAAGGGCATCCTGCGGCAGCTTGGAGAGCTGGGTTGGGACCACCCGCTGGCGGAGGTATGCCAGGCGCAGATAACGTCGATCTACAAGATCGATCCGGCCCATCCGCAGCTGGATCTGCTCAACAACGAGTACAACGCGATGAAACGCAAGTACGGTATCGCGGCTGCCTGATCGGCTTCATGGATATTAGCCTGATCATGAGGTCTGGCGGCCTGACGATTCCCGCCCCCGCGTGATCGAGGCATCCTGAACATCCAAGGCGCGATTCGGGCTAGCGCCAGTCCTGGCCTCTCTTCTTCATCTGGTACATGGCATCATCGGCATGCTTGAGCAGCAACTGCGCGCTGTCGCCGTGGTCCGGATAGACAGCAATCCCGATGCTCGCCGTGATATGGAGCGCAAGCGCGCGCACCCGGATTTCGCTGCATAGTTCGTGGCGAATCTTGTCCGCCACCAGCTCGGCGTCGCCGAACAGGCAGGCGCGATCGAGCAAGACCACAAATTCATCGCCGCCAAGCCTGGCAACCGTATCGGTATCGCGCACGCACTGGCTGATCCTCCGTGCCACTTCCTGCAGCAGCTTGTCGCCGGTCTCGTGGCCATGCAGGTCGTTGATGGGCTTGAAGTTGTCCAGGTCCACGTACAGCAGCGAGAAGCCGTGATGGTTGCGCCGCGCCCTTGCAAGTGCCGAGTCAAGGCGGTCGAGCAGCAGCATCCTGTTTGGCAGTCCAGTCAGGGCGTCGTGCTGCGCCATGTGGCGAAGCTCCGATTGGAGCCGCTTGCGCTCGATGGCAGTCGCGATCTGAATCGATACAAACTGCAGCAGCTCCTTGTCGCGCTCCGTATAACACGGCGACTCGGATGCCTCCATCACAACCAGCGCGCCAATGACGCCGTTATCCGATGCGAGCGGCAGCCCAAGCCAACACGGCGCGACCTGGGCCGCCGCGTCGCGCAAGGCGTCTGGAAGCGTGTCTGGGGACGCTCGCTTGAGCAAAAGCGGCTGGCCAGTTCTGCTGACGTACTCGCACAGCGACTGATGCGCGGCCGCGCTGGCAACCGATGCATCATCAAGCCCATGGACGTGGTAGGGGAAGTCGAGCTTCTCGCGCGCCGCATCGAACAACGCGATCGTGAATCCCGGTGCGGGCAACAGGTTGTTGATGATGCAGTGGATCTGCGGGTAAAGCGCGCACATGTCGCTGGCAGTGTGGACGGCTTCCGAGATCGCGTAGAGTACCGCCTGAACCACTTCCGACCGCTTGCGCTCCGTGATGTCATGCGCAACGGCGATGCGCGCCTGGTCCGGCTGCGACCAGCGCGCCGACCACAGGATATGCACCCTGCTGCCATCCTTGCGCAGGTAGCAGTTTTCGAAAGTGGGTTTGTAGTCGCCGGTCATGATCTGGCGCGCGGCCTCGAGGGTGCGCGCGCGGTCCTCGGGCGCCACCATATCGATCATCAGCATGCCGACCATCTCATCGGGCCGGTAACCGAAGATGCGTTCACCCGCCGCGCTGACAAATAGAAACCGCCCCTCCGAGTCGA
>CXWL01003458.1_pt1 | contig 16841 bp, 16 predicted proteins | sample 590931 | NCBI WGS metagenome assembly CXWL01 (sample SAMEA3498368, study PRJEB10139) | groundwater metagenome | biome: water well; material: biofilm material | place: Germany | collected 2015-04-27 | reverse complement strand
CCATTTTGCCAACGACACCAACAACGCCTATCTCGATATTTTCAGCTGCAAGGGGTATGACCCCGCCGTCGTCGAATCCTTCTCGAAGGAATTCTTCGGCGCGCGCCGAAGCATGGCGACGGTCACGCTGCGTTACTAGATAGTTGTTGAATAGCCTGCGCGTGGGGGCCACAGGTCTGTGGCCCCCATTGCCGTCACCTACACAATCTCTTCTATCCACTCATGAAACCCACCACTATCGGCGAATTTTTCCAGTTGCTTCCGGCTTCGCTCGATCGGGATGCCGCCGAAGATGTGACCGTCGTGTATCAATTTGATCTGAGCGGCACCCAGGGCGGGCAGTATTCGGTGCAGGTGAAGGATGGGGCCTGTACCGTGCAAGCGGGAGCGCATGCCGATCCGCAGGTGACGATCTCCATGGCAGGCGATGACTGTCTGAAGCTGCTCAACGGCCAGCTCAATGTCCCGGCCAGCGTCATGACCGGCCGCCTTCGCGTGAGCGGAGATATGGGACTGGCCATGCAGCTCAAATCGCTGTTTCCTACCCTCGGAGCCTGATTTCCCCCTGCATTTGTTCATGGCCCGGCCTCGTCGTGACAGATTGGATGCGCAGAGGCTGCGCTTGACGGCTCTTGCCCCTCTCTGCGACGCTGGGACTCTGTCCTCTTAATCAGAAAGACGATCGTCATGTCCATACAGTGGTTTCCCGGGCACATGAATGCGGCCCGCAAAGAAGCGGCCAAGACGATGGAAGCGATCGATGTGATCGTTGAGGTGTTGGATGCGCGTATCCCTCAGGCCAGTTGCAATCCGCTGATCGAAGAGCTGCGTCTGCCCCGGCAGCGCCCTTGTCTGAAAGTGCTCAACAAAGCGGATCTCGCCGACCCGGCTGTGACGAAGGCCTGGCTCGAGCGGTATAACCGGCAGACCGGTGTGACGGCCGTGGCCCTGTCGTGCAAGGGTGCGGGTGACGCTGCCAAGATCCCCCGTCTGTGCCAGCAGATCGCTCCCCATCGCAACAGCAATGTGAAGCCGCTGCGCATGCTGATCATGGGAGTTCCCAATGTCGGCAAATCGACGTTGATGAACACGCTCCTCAAGCGGCGCATCGCCCGTGTGGGCGATGAACCGGCGGTGACGAAAGTTCAACAGCGGCATAAGCTGAACGACCAGATGGTCATCATCGACTCGCCCGGACTGCTCTGGGGGACGATCAAAGACCCGCAGGTGGGTCTGCTGCTTGCGACGATCAACGCGGTCGGGCACACAGTTGTGGATGATGAAACCGTCGCCGAATTTCTTGCCGGGAAATTGCTCGATCGGTATCCCGCCAGACTCACAGCCCGCTACGGGTTTACGGTGGAGGGGCTGACCAGTGCCGGGGTGATTGAAGCCGTCGCCAGAAAGCGAGGCTGTCTGCTGGCCGGCAGCGGCGGGGCGTTGGATCGGGACAAGGCTGCGAGGATTCTCCTGGCCGACTATCGCGACGGCACGCTGGGCCGCACGAGTCTGGAAGTTCCAGGGCCAGAGGAAGAAGCGCAGTCTGAACCAGCCTGAAGAGACCGGGCTGGAGGCTATTCCAGCGCCGGGAGCGGGTTGGTCGGTACGGGAACAGTGGCCGGCTGTTCTTCGTTGAACTTCCTCGGGAACCATTCTTCAAAAATCATGTACATGGTCGGCACGAGGAAAAGCGTCAGCAACGTCGAGACGCTGAGTCCTCCGACCACTGACCGTGCGAGCGGCGCGTTGGTTTCTCCGCCGGTGCCCCAGCCGATGGCCATCGGGAGCAGGCCGAAGACGGTCGCCAGCGAGGTCATCAGGATCGGACGCAACCGCGTGCGCGAAGCTGTGATGACCGCGTCCGCCAACGAGTGGCCTCTGCGGCGCAGGACGTTCGTGTAATCGACGAGCAACACACCGTTCGAGACGACGATTCCGAGCATCATGATGATGCCCATCATCGAGGTGGTCGACAGAGTCGTGTTGGTCAGGAAGAGGATCAGGATCACGCCGGGGAAGCCCATCGGCACCGAGAACATGATGATGAAGGGATCGATCAGCGATTTGAACTGCGCCGCCATCACCATATAGACCAGGGCCAATGCGAGGATGGTCGCGAACTGCAGGCCTTGGAAGGTTTCCCGCTGTTGCTGAATCTGTCCTGCCAGCTTGATCGTGAACCCCGTCGGCAGTTGGATGGCGGCGAAGGCTGTTTCAAGATCTTCGGCGATGGCGCCTAGCGGGCGCGTGGTGGGGTTGGCGGTGATGTGGACGACGCGCTGGAAATATTTCCGGTCGATCTTCACCGGTCCGGCATTCAGTTTCAGCGAGGCCACGTTCTTGAGCAGCACCGGCTCTCCCGCTTTGGTCGTGAGTAGAATATTTTCCAGATCGGTCAGATCTTTGCGGTGCTCTTCGGCCAGCCAGGCGCTGATGTAGTACTCGTTGCCGTTCTGCGGGTCGGTATAGATAATCGGGTCGGTCTGCCCGTTTCCGTTGAGGGAGAACAGGACGGCGTTGGCCACGTCGGTTTCGCTGATGCCGAGCAGCGCCGCCTTTTCCCGGTCCACCACCACGTTGATCTCCGGGTAATTCTCTTCCCGGCTGACTTCGATGTCGGCGATCCCCGGTATCTTATGCATGGTGTCTTCGACCTGGCGGATCACGCCGCGCGCTTTTTCAAAATCGTACCCGTAAATCTCGACGTCGATCGATTTCTGTGAGCCGAAGCTGGTCACCCGCTTTACGAGTCCACCCGGATCGAAGAACATGGCGACGCCGGGGAAGAGCTTGATGATTTTCGGTCGCACGTCGTTCATGACCTGCACCTGGTTCCGCTTCCGTTTGTCCGGCGGGGTGAGATAGACGGAGATGACGGAGGTGTGCGGGCCGGTATTGGGATTGAAGAGCGACGAGCGGCCCTGGGCGAGAACGCCGGTGCTGGAGACCATTGTTTCCAGTTCGTCGGGCGGAATGTTTTCTCTGAGCACCCGTTCGACTTCGGCGACCTGCTGTTCCGTTTTCTCCACGCGCTGGCCGACCGGGGCGCGCAGTACGATGCGGAATTGGCTTTCGTCTGAGACCGGCAGGAACTCCGTGCCGATCATCGGAAGCAGCATGAGGGAACCGATGAAGATCAGGACGATGGTGGCAATGAATAGACGGCGATGCGCGAGCACCCAACGCAGGGAGTCTTCGTAGCTGCGGTCCAGGGATTCGTACCGCTCCCGGCTCCAGTCCATGATGCGCACGAACCAGGCAGGCATCGACCGATGCGCCTCCTGTTCGGGCTTCAGGAATTTATAGCAGAGCGCCGGAGTGACCGTGCGCGAGATGAAAAATGAAGTGAAGAGTGCGATGGCGATGGTGACGGTCAGCGGAATCAGCAAGAGCCGCGCGATGCCGACGACGAAGAACATGGGTAAAAAGACCACCACCGTCGTGACGGTCGAGGCGAAGATCGGCATGGCGACTTCGCGGGCGGCCTCTAGAATCGCGTCCCAACGGCGCGGGGTCGTGTTCAGATGCCGCTGAATATTTTCCAATTCAACGATCGAGTCGTCGACGAGCCGGCCGATGCCCAGGGCAAGGCCGCCGAGGGTGAACACATTCAGCGTCTGGCCGGTGAAGTAGAGCACGATAAAGGTCACCAGGATCGACAGCGGAATCGAGACGGAAATGATCAGGGTGCTCGTCAGATTGCGCAGGAAAATCAGAATGACGGCCGCCGCGAGCAGGGAGCCGTGCAAGGCCTGCTCGATCAGGTTCTGAATGGATTGGCGGATGTAGACGGATTGATCGAAGGAGATGCCGAGTTTCACGCCGGGCGGAATGCCGATCATCTTGGGCAGCGCCGCGCGCAGGGCATCCACCACTTCGACGGTATTGGCGATGGGTTGCTTGTTGACGCGGAGATACACGGCCCTGGTGCCGTCGGTGCGGACGATGTTCGTCTGGATGTCGGAGGAGTCGGTTACGGTTCCGACGTCGCGGACGCGGACCGGGTTGCCCTGCTGATTCACTTTGACGATGACGTCTTGAATCGGATCGACGGTCTTGAATTGATTGTTCGTGAAGACGTTGTAGTCGAGGTTGCCGGCTTTCAAGTCGCCCGACGGCAGGATCAAATTGGCCGCTTTGACGGACTTCACAACGTCGAGGATCGAGAGTCCGCGCGCGTTGAGCAGGGCCGGGTCCAGATTGATGTTGATCTGGCGGATCTTGCCGCCTTCCACTGTGGCGGCGGCGACGTTGGCGATCTGCTCGATCTGCGGCGCGATCGTGTTGTAGGCCAGGTCGTAGAGCGCCCGCTCGTCCAGATCGTCGCTGGAGACGGTGACGAACGATACCGGGATATTGGAGACGTCGAACTTCACGATAAAAGGTTGCAGGATACCAGGCGGCAGGCTGTTCAGAATCTGGGTGATGCGTTGCATCACCTCCATCTGGCCGACGTTGATGTCGGCGCCCCAGTTGAACCAGATCTGGACTGTGCCGATGCCTTGCTTGGAAAAGGATTCGACGTGCTCCACGTTGGAGGCGGAGCTCACGGCTTTTTCGATGGGATAGACAACGCTTTGTTCGATGTCGAGCGGCGGCGCGCCCTTATAGATGACTCCCACGAACGCGACCGGCACCTGGATATTGGGGAAGAGATCGACGGGGAGCCGCTCCAGCGAGGTGACACCCAGTACCACCATCGCGAGTGAGAGCATCAGGATGCCGATGCGATTCCTGAGTGCCAGGAGCGTCAGCCACATATACGGATCTATCCTTTGGCGGGGGCGGGTGAAACTGACGTAGGCGCCGGGGATTCGGTCGGCACATTGGGCGCGAGCGATTGTGTCTGGACGGGGGTGCCGTCATGCACGAGGTCTTTGCCCGAGACGATGACCTGTTCGTTGCCGGTCAGTCCTTTGGTAATTTCTATGCGATTCTCTTCACGGGCGCCGATCTCGACATTGACGCGTTGGGCTTTGCCGTCCCGCACGATGTAGACATATTGCACGTCTTCCAGCCGGCTGACGGCGTCGATCGGGATTTGCACCGCCTGTTGGTGGGTGCCCACCAGGGCTTCGACGCGGGCGAACATGCCGCCTTTCAATGCCCGGTCCTTATTGGAGAGATCGATCTCGACGGTCATGGTGCGAGTGGCGCGATTGAGTGCCTGGACGATACGCGTGACGGTCCCGTCAAATACCCGATCCGGATAGGCTTCGGCGCGAACCTCCGCTTTTTGTCCGATGTGGACAAGGGGAATGTCCTTCTCTACCACTTCGATTAAAATCCTCACCGTTTCGATCTCGTGCAGGCTCAGGATGCCGCGCGAATTGGTCGAGGTGCTGGCGGTGGCGCTCGTGACGTTGGCGCCCGGATCGAGGTTGCGTTCGGCGACATAGCCGGCAAAGGGTGCGCGGATGTAGGAGTAGGCGAGGTTCGTCTCCGCCTGGGCGAGCGCAACCTCCATCTGCTTGACCTGGGCCTGCAAGGATTCCAGGGCGGCGGCAGCGCCGTCGAAGTTCACCTGCGCGTTATCCAAATCCTGTTGCGACACAAACTGGTCCTTAATGAGTGCCTGCATCCGGTCGAGCGTCAGCGTCGCATTGCGAACAGCCGCGTGTTGCTGGGCGACTTTGGCTTTGGCTGCCGCGAGGTTGGCCTTAGCCTGATTGACGGCATGCAGATAGTCGGTGTGGTCGATCTCGACCAGCAATTGATTGGCTTTGACGTGATCCCCCTTGTCCACGTGAATTTTGGCGATGTAACCGTCGACGCGGGAGAAGAGGTTGACGACCTGGTTGGGGATGATGTCGGCGGTGTAGGTCAGGCGGATGGGGAGATCCTGTTTCAACGGGGTGGTCGTTCCCACCGTAATGACGCGAGTCTTCTTGCTGTCGGTTTTGGCGCCGCTGCTCAAACGAAAGACCACCAGCGCGGTGACGGCAAAGAAAATAATCACGCCGAGAATGACGAACGGGTGTTGTTTCAGCGACTTCATGTTCGGGTCCTTCACTTCCTGGCGCGTCCGGTCGGAGGCGCTGCCACGAGCCCCTGGAGAAATACATCGACATAGGTGGAGACGGTGTCATCATGCGAGCGGTCCATCGGTACGCCGAAGATTTCGTGCAACAGGCGATGGTGCACGACCATGCCGATGAAGGCGCGGGCTGCCAGGAGGGGATCGACCGGTCGGAAGGCCCCGTCCTCAACCCGCGTTTGAATATAGGTCGCCAGATGGTCGTAGAATACTTTGTGGTGTTTGCTGAAAAACATATCGGACAGTTCGTGTCCTTCCAAAGCGCTGAACAGCAGGAGCCGCAGTAAGGTCGGGTCGACCCCGGGGCGGATCCGGTAGCCGGCGATGAGGGTGAAGACGCGCTGGTCGTCCCGCTTCTTGGCGGATTCTTCGATCGCGCTGAGGAGTTCGCTGATGGTGACTTTTTCCGCGAGGATGGCGGCATAGAGCGCGCGCTTGGTCGGGAAGTGTTTGAAAACCAGGGCTTCACTGATGCCGGCGGCCCGGGCGATCTCTTTTGTAGTTGTGCCGTTGAAGCCTTTTCTGGCGAACAGTGTCGTGGCCGCCTGGATCAGGCTCGCCTGGCGTTCCTGGCTGGATTGTCTGGATGGTCGGGGTGTCCGTGTCATGATCTGGTGAGTGAGTGATTACTCACTGAAAGTTAGCATGGGCGTCCGGTGGAAGACAAGCAATGGAGTGAACCGGTGATATCGGGTTACCGCAGTATCTGCGGACGTCTCTGCGAATGGTGTGGCTCTTCGACCATGGCGAAGAGCGGGAGGAGATCGCTCATGGCGGCATCGGGGAGATGTTTCCAAAGAAACCGGCGAAGGCGTGAACGTTCGAGCGGGCTCACGCGGGCAAAGCTCAGTCCGCATCGCTGCCCGTCGATCCAGACGACCTGCGCATCCGTAATCAACACTGTCTGAGGAAGTTCAAGAACCAGGGCCAGTCTCTCCCCTATGGCGAAGCCCTGTTTGCTTTGCAGACTGCAGCCGGCGTCGGAGAGATCCAGCAGGAGGGCCTTTCCGGTCCGGCTGGTACTGTGGCGTTTGGCAAACTGTAGGCGTCTGGTCACCGTAATGCGATAGGTTTGCCGCTGAATGGTTCCTGATTGGCGATGCGGCTGTGCGGTGGCTGAAGACATGGTGTGTACTCCTGTTAGGCTTTCCTGCCGGTGCGGGAGATCTCCTCGCGTCATGTGCGTTGGCTGATGGTTTGAACTTAGCGCAGGACCGCCGGTTTGACAGCCCCCTAGGCGGGGGGTGAGGGGACCCTGCTGAAGGGGGGCTATGTCGGATAGCCGCGTTAGGATCGGGGGTAAACAGCGTCAGATCTGCGGGTATTGCCGGAATATAGAGATACGAAGGCGGCTCATGACCGGCTGGAAATGGCCCGGAGGACTCACTCGGGCAAAGTTCTGCCGGTTCCTGATGTGCAAAGGCCCCGACGGTGCATCACCGTCGGGGCCTTGCGAGGCAGCAGTGGGACAGTGTGTTTAGACCAGCCTGAATCGGGGACGCTGATCGTGAACCGTCGTGTGGGAGATGTTCTTCCAGATACAGGTTTGCAGTCGTTTCCGCTGGTCTTGCGAGATCTGCATGAATCGAACAGAAAACTGACATCCCGATACCCAGACAACATGTGCTGAGGTGAGGTACAGCGGACCTTCTCCATCGGGAAGGTCGATGGTAAGGCTGAGGAGGGTTCCCCGAGTGACCGGGCGATCACTGATCATCTTGCATCCCGACACCGAGATGTCTTTGGTTAATCCTTGCCCGGCATGGGGCTGACTCGGGATGTCACCCTTAAATCGGACTCTACAGCTGATAGCGAGTCGTTCGGTGTAGCGTTTGTCCAAATTGGAATAGGCTGCCCGTATCTGCTTCGGTGACTCGGGGAATGACTTTCTCATATTGGCCTCAGATCAATTTCTATGTGGTGATGCTTCTACCTTTGTCGGCTGTTTCGTTGTCTGACTGTACTGTGGGCGAGGTATTCCTGAAATACCCAAGGTGGAGGGGATGGTACCCCTCTTTGAGAGGGGGTGAGCGGTGCGAGTAGTTCTGGCCCTATCGGACACCATGGATGAAACTTGGTTGGAAAGCCAACGATTGATGAATCTGGGGAGTGGGATTATGTTTCTTGAAATGAAGCCGGTAGTAGCGTGCTGGGAACACTGCCTTATGGGGGTGGAATTAGGTGTCAGAATACCGTGCCGGAATTTCCTTCCGAGAGTTTTTCGCGCAGGATGCGGCTTTCGAAAAAGATGATCCCTCGTTCACTTCGCGACTCGTACCGGAGCGTAATTTCCGTGTCGAAGCCATGCCAGGCATAGACGCGGATCGGGCCGACCGAAATCTGTCCCGGCGTGCGATCGAGCGGACCATACTTGGTTTGCAGATAGGCCAGGATCTGTTCATGGGTATCTTTGCCCTGGTAGCGGACGAGCACGCGGCCGAATTTTCCATCGAAGGTGGTGTAGCGGAGGACCTCGACCGGAATCGTCCCGAGCGCCGGCCGGCCGGTCTTTAACTCATAGGACCGCAGCCGTCCCGCCTCTTCGACCTTGGCGAACTGGTCGCCTTCCGTCAGCGCGGACTCCCAGGGCAGTCCTTCAAACCCGTTCGGGTCGTTGAGAATCGGTACGGCCAGCGCCAGGGCGGCCTGGATCAGAAGTCCGGCGAAGAGAGCCACGATGTGCAGCGAGCGGTGGTGCATAGCGTCTCGAGTTCCCTTACTCTGCGGAGTCCGTAATGTGATCGTTGAATCGCGGCGCCAGCGTGCGGCTGTCGATGAAGATAAACCCGCGCTCGGTATTGGCTTGATAGGTCACATTGATCTCGGTTTCAGGTCCACGCCAATTATATTGCTGATTCAGTCCCCGCGTCATCTGCCCGGGGATACGCTCCAACGGTCCGAATTGCGCTTCGAGGAATCGCATGACCAGGGCATGGATCTGCTCGCCCTGGTAGCGAATGGTGACACGGGCGAACTGGTCGTCGACCGCGAGCAGGAGAATGCTGGTCATTTCAGCGCCGGCGAAGATCGCAGGGCCGGTCGTGGAGCGATATTCGGTGATATGGGAGCCGGTCCGCGACGGGGCCACATCGGTGCGTCCGGCCAGTGCGGCGCCCCATCCGATATTCTGAAACCCTTTCGGGTCGTTGATCATCGGGACAGCAGAGACCNNCAGCCTATCGGCATCGAGAAAAGATCGGGAGCGAGATGATTGAAAGCGACGCATTCGTTCAGGCGCTGCAGGATATGGGGGTCGACTTCTTTACCGGAGTCCCCGACTCGATCCTGGGCGGCATTATTGCGGAATTGATGGTGCGGCGGCTCTATACGCCGGCGGTGCGGGAAGACGAAGCGGTGGGGATGGCCGCCGGCGCCTACATGGCGGGGAAGATTCCTGCTGTGTTGATGCAGAATTCCGGGCTCGGCACCTCCCTCAACACGCTCATCTCATTGAATATGATTTACCGGCAGCCCTGTATCCTGATTGTGTCCTGGCGGGGCCAAGGCGGCAAGGATGCTCCGGAGCATCTGGTGATGGGCGAAGTCATGCCGCAATTCCTCGATACCATGAAGATCCCGCACCGGACCCTGACGGAGAAAACCGCCGTCGAGGATTTCAAATGGGTCGCCGAGACGTTTATGAAGCAGCGCATTCCCGTTGCGCTGGTCATTACCAAGGGTGTCGTGAAAGGGTTGCATCCATGAGACCTGAAGAAGGAACCCTGATCAGCCGGGCTCAAGCGTTAGCCGCGCTCCTGGAATTGCTGACCGACCAGCCCGTGATCATCTGCAACGGCTTCCCGTCGCGCGAGGCGCACAAGATTGCGGATCGGCCTACCCATTTCTACATGATCGGCTCCATGGGGAATGCTCCGGCCATCGCGCTGGGTGTGGCCCTGGCCAAGCCGGACAAGCAGGTGATTACGTTCGACGGAGACGGCAACGTCCTGATGGGGATGGGAACCCTTGCGACGGTCGGGGCCTTGAAGCCGAAGAATTTCATTCACGTGGTGTTCGACAACGAAGTGTATGGCACCACCGGCAACCAGCCGACGATTTCAAACGTGGTGCCGCTGGAGAAGGTCGCCAAAGCGGCCGGGTATGTGAACGTGGAGCGTGTGCTCGATCGCGAGGATCTCGTCTATGAGTTCAAAGATATGCTGAAGAAAGACGGGCCGAGCATGTTGCTGATCAAGGTCAACGAGTTCGCCGAAGATGCCGGGCGGGTGCTCCATGAGCCGCCGGATATCACGAAGCGGTTTATGCAGGCCATACAATAGCACTCAGCCGTCAGCCGCCGGCAGTCAGCTCGTTCGAGCGCTGACGTTGAGCGCTGATAGCTGAAAGCCGAAGGGAAACATGATCCTCCTCAATCCAGGCCCCGTCAATGTGTCCGAGCGTGTGCGGCAGGCGTTGTTGCGGCCGGATATCTGCCATCGGGAATCGGAGTTCACCGAATTGCTGCTCCGGATTCAAGGCAAGCTGCTGAAGGCCTTTGTGCCGGGTGCAGAAGCCGACTATGCCGCCGTGCTCATCACCGGCTCCGGAACTGCCGCGGTCGAATCCGCCCTGATGTCGGCGATCCCCCACGGCAAGCGGGTGCTGGTGCTGAATAACGGCGTGTATGGCGAGCGTCTGTCCCAGATGGTCGGATTGCACCGGTTGGGCGTGTCTGAACTCAAGTACGAGTGGACCGCCAGGCCGGATCCTGAGCGCCTCCGGCTGGCGCTCCGGCAACACCCTGAAGTCCATGCGGTGGCCATGGTCCATCATGAAACCACCACCGGCCTGATCAATCCGGTGAAAGAGATTGCCGATGTGGTCGATAGTCAGAACCGCGCTTTCATTCTCGATGCCGTCAGCGGGTTGGGCGGAGAAACCATCGATATTGCCGGATCGCACATCTATATGGTGGCGGGCACGGCCGGCAAATGCATCCAAGGATTTCCCGGCGTATCGTTCGTGCTGGTGCGCAAGGGGTTCCTCGAGCGGATGCGCCAGTATCCCAAACGGTCGTGGTATCTCCACCTCACGCATTATGTGGATGATCAAGGCCGCGGCACGATTCCCTTTACGCCGGCGGTGCAGGTGTTTTACGGTTTCGATGAAGCGCTGAGCGAATTGCTGGAAGAGGGCGTGGCCAACCGGATTCAGCGTTATAAAAAGGCGTCGACCCTGATTCGCGCGCGCATGGCGAAGCTGGGAGTCAAGCCGATGTTGACCCCCGAGCGCCAGTCGAACACGATTACCGCCTACTCACTTCCCGACGGTGTGACGTATGACCAGTTACACGATCGCCTCAAGGCGCAGGGCTATGTCATCTATGCGGGGCAGGGGCAGCTGGAAAGCAAGATTTTCCGTGTGGCCAATATGGGCGCCTTGACCGAGGCGCAGTTGACCGGATTTCTCGACGCCTTCGAACAGGCCTGTAAGCCGGCATGAAGGCGATCATTCTGGCCGCGGGAGTCGGGAAACGGCTTTGGCCCGTGACCCAGCATCACCCGAAGTGTCTCATCAAGATCGGGGGGCAGACCCTGCTGCACCGGTATCTGACGCTCCTGGCGAGCGTGGGGATTCGTCAAGCCGATATCGTTGTGGGGTACAAACAGGAGATGATTCGTGCCGCCGTCGAATCCGATGCCTGCGGAGTGCGCGTCAATTTTCTGGTCAACGAGCAGTTCCATCGGGGCAGCATCTCTTCTTTATGGATCGCCAGGACCGCGTTCACCGATGACACGATCGTCATGGATGCGGACGTGCTCTTTCATCGGGAAATTTTGCACCGTCTGGTGAACTCGCCCTATGAGAATGCATTGCTGATGGACGAATCGGTGAAGCAGACCGGTGAAGAGTGCATGGTCGTGGTCGAAGGCGGGCGGGTGATCGCGCTGACGAAAACCATGCCGCCGCGGTACGAGTATGCGGGGGAAGGAGTCGGGTTTCTCAAGGTGCGGCAGGCCGACTCGCCGCATGTCGTCGCCTCGCTCAGGAAGTTTGTTGATCGGGAAGCCTGGCAGATGGAGTATGAAGACGCGCTGATCGACTTCTTTCGCGACGTGAAGGTCGGCCATGAAAAAATCGGCGGGTTGCCGTGGACCGAGATCGACTTCCCCGAAGATGTGACGAAAGCTGAGCGCGAGATCCTGCCAAGACTCTAGGATGTAATGTATCCGTGACGGTCCGTCGGTTCTGCACGTGACGAGCAGCGAACACCGGGTTATCCAATGAGTGAAAGTCTCATCCAGCATCGCGCGGAAGTTCAGGGACTGGCGACCGCCATTCTGCTGCCGTCGGTCAGTGTCTTCGGCGAATCTCTTGATCGTATATCGGGAAGTGCCGGCCCTCTGACGCAGGTCGTGGGGATCGGACTGTTTCAGCGTGCCGTGCTCACGCTGCAACGGGCAGGCATTCGGCAATTGATCGTGCTCGCCGGCCCGGAAGAAGACCAACTCAAGCAGGCGCTGGGTCGGGGCCCGCGCGTGACGATTCCTGTGCGGTGGATGCCGATCCGGGAGTTCCCGCTCGATGATCCGCGCACCTGGGAGGCGATGGCAGCGGAAGTCCCCGGGTTCTGCCTGGTCGCGAGTGTGCGGGGGGTATTCTCACGGGCCTTGATCGAGAGTCTGCGCCGTGAGGTGCAGGAGGGGCAGGCGATTGTGGTGGCGCAACCGGTTACGCAGCGGGCCGCGGGAGATCGACGGGTTTCAGTCAAAGTGCAGGCTGAGCGGCTTCTCGCCCTCGGATCGTCACGGGCCGAAGATGCGGCGCTGGTTGTGGTGGATCTGCTGGTTTTGCCTGCCGGCCTCATGGCCGCGGCACAGGATACTCATACACCTCCCGGAGCCATGCCGATCCGACGATGGATTGAGCGGGCGGCGATCGATGGGCGCGTGCGGGTGCTGCGGACGGACGGGCATTCCTCCCAGTGGTACCAGGATGTGCGGACGCAGGCCGAGGTTCCAGCCGCCGAACGAAAGCTGTTCTCCTCGCTCAAGGGCGAGTTCGAGGGATTCGTCGATCGCTACTTCAATCGCAAGGTATCCCGCTGGTTCACCCGGATCTTCCTGGCATTGGGGGCGTCCCCCAACGCCATTACGATGGTGGCGACAGTCCTAGGGCTGCTGGCCGCCGTGGGGTTTGGACTCGGGACCTATGAAGCGGCGATTGTGGCGGCGTTGCTGTTTCAATTCGCGGCGGTGATCGATTGTTGCGACGGAGAAGTGGCCCGTCTCACATTCACTGAGTCGGCGTTCGGCGCCTGGCTTGATATCGCGATGGACAATGTCGTGCATATGGCCATCTTCGCCGGGATTGCCGTGGGGGCGTACCAACAGACGGCCGGGCAGGCTGAGGCATGGATTCCGCTTGTGCTCGGTGCGGCTGCCGTGCTCGGGAACGCGTCGTCCTTCGTGCTGGTCACATGGGCCCAGAAGATCAAGGCGGCGAGCGGGTGGAAGACGCCGGTCCATGCGGCCTGGTCCGAGTTCATGTTGAAGAATGTCGCGAGCCGTGATTTTTCCGTGATCGTCCTGATCGCGGCGTTGTTGGGCAAGCTGGATTGGTTTCTCTGGATGGCCTCAGCCGGGTCCCTGGTGTTCACTGCGCTGATGCTGTGGGTGATTCGTCCGTCAGCAAGATCTCGTGCTTAGACTCCTGCTACTCCTCGTCGGCTTTCTCACGCTTAGTCTCATCGTCTGGCATATCGGTCCCGGAAATATCTATGAGGCGGCGACCAGGCTGGGGCCGGTGGCGTTGGGCGTCATCCTTATTCCCTCCCTCGTCATGTATGCCGTCGAGGCCTATGGGTGGAAAGTCACGCTCGGCCCGGCCGGGCAATCGGTCTCCTTCCTGCGGGTCTTCGCCGTTCGCACCGCCGGTGAAGTGGTGAACATGACGACGCCGACTGCCTATGTCGGCGGCGAGCCGCTCAAAGCCTATCTGCTGCAGAAGTCCGGCGTGCCGATGGTGGAAGGGTTGGCCTCCGTCGTCATCGCCAAGACGACCATGACCATCGCTCAGGTGCTGTTTATTCTTTTAGGAATCGCGTTGGGCTTCTGGATATTGGGTGCGCAGGGTTCATCGGGGCAAATCGTGGCGGCAGGGTTGCTGAGCATCGGGCTATTGGCCTTCGGGACCATGGCGTTTGTGTTCGTGCAACGGCGCGGCCTCTTTACCTGGACCCTGGAGATGCTGCGGAAGTTCGGTATGCGGATCGGCTTTCTCGAAGCACGGGAAGACAAGCTGCGGGCGCTTGATCAGACGATTCTGAATTTCTATACCCGACATCAGGCGGCGTTTTATGCATCGACCGGTCTGTATTTTCTGGGGTGGCTGGCTGAGGCGCTGGAAGTGTTCGTGATCATCTACTATCTCGGAGGGCCGGCCGATGTGTGGTCGGCGATCTCTATCGGGGCCCTCTCCGTCTTCATCAAAGGCGGGACGTTCTTCATCCCCGGCAGTCTGGGTGCGCAGGACGGCGGCAATCTGCTGTTGCTCCAAGCTTTCGGCTATTCCGATGTCACCGGAATTACCTTCGCGCTGCTGCGGCGCTTCCGCGAGCTGGTCTGGATCGGGATCGGATTGGTGTGTCTTGCGCTGATGGGCAATCAGGCGGGTGTTGCTCAAGAAGGTTCTCCCAGGTAAGTTTCGTGAGGACATTGACGTAAGGATGGTAAGTACGCAGTTGTATTCTGGCCCCTCAGGCTGTGAAGAGGGGGAAGGGCCCTCCAGCGGATCCGGTTCCTTCAGTACCAAAGGTGGGCTTGTTGTCCGGGCCTTCTTCCTCTACGCTTCGAACTAACTTCTTAACGGGGCCCCTGACCGGCGAGAGGGCAAACCCCGCAGTCTGTCACTGCGCGTCTACTTCTGCGCGCTGCGCCTAAGGGACCACCAGGATCATGAATGTCAGAGTACCTTCTTCGCCTTTAACCGTTGCGGTCATCGTTCCTGTGTACAACGGGGGCAAACGATTTCGCGCGAGCCTGGAATCGATCAGGCAGGCGGTGCCTCCGCCGGATGAAATCATCGTGATCGGCGATGGCGATACGGACGGTTCCTCGCAGTATGCAGAGGCGGCTGGCGTGACCGTGTATCGCTTTTCCCGGCCGGGAGGTCCCGGTCGCGCCAGGAATCTTGGCGCATCGAAGGCGATATCGGATTTGCTGTTCTTTGTCGATGCGGACGTGACCATCCCTGAAAATGTGATCGAGCGGGTACGGGACATCTTTGATCGGGATACGGATGTGGCTGCGATCATCGGGTCATATGACGATCAACCGGGGGAATCGAACTTTCTGTCTCAGTACCGCAATCTGCTCCATCACTATGTCCATCAGAATGGTCGGGAGGAGGCATCAACGTTTTGGGGGGCCTGCGGGGCGATCCGGCGGAAGGTCTTTCTCGCGATGGGCGGATTCGATGAGACATATCTCACGCCTTCCATCGAGGATATTGAATTGGGCTACCGCCTCACACGAGCCGGACATAGGATTCGGCTCTGTAAATCGCTTCAGGTCAAACATTGGAAACGTTGGACAATTGGATCAATGCTACGGGCCGACTTCTTTCAACGGGCCGTGCCATGGACACAGCTGATCCACCGGCATCGGGGCTTTGTGAACGATTTGAATATCGGCATCTCCGGGCGTGTGAGCGTCATGCTGGCATGTGGCCTGCTCGGGGCGGTATTGCTGGCCCCCTGGCAGCCGAATGTCTTGGTCTCGGCGGCTGGCATGGGGCTGATACTCTTCACGCTCAATGTCCGGCTCTACCGATTTTTTCTGGAGCAGCGAGGGCTTCGCTTCGCCGCACTGGCCATCCCGTGGCACTGGTTTTATTTTCTGTATAGCGGGATCGCGTTCGTACTGGGGACGGTGTGCTACGTTGCAAAGGGTGAGGGGGATTTTAAGAGGCCTGCTTCTCTGGTCACGCAGGACGCACGACGGTCAAGATCACGAGTGGAGAAACGCGAATGAGCCGAGAATCTTCTATCATCATCGGCGCGGGACCGGCAGGGCTCACGACCGCCTACGAGTTAGGCAAGCGCGGTATGACCTCCACCGTGCTCGAGGCGAGCGATCAGGTCGGGGGAATCTCAAAGACCGTCAACTATCGCGGGTATCGGTTTGATATCGGCGGGCATCGGTTCTTTTCCAAAGTTCCCCTCATCAATGATTTGTGGCACGAAATTCTCGGAGAAGAGTTTCTGCTTCGCCCGCGCATCTCGCGCATCTATTACAATCAACATTTTTTTGACTATCCCCTCAAGCCGTTGAATGCGCTGGCCGGTCTCGGTCCGCTGGAATCGTTTCTGATCGGCCTCAGTTACATCAAGGCCAAGTTCTTCCACATCCAGGATGAAAAAACATTCGAGCAGTGGGTCTCCAACCGATTCGGGTATCGGCTCTACAGCATTTTTTTCAAGACCTACACGGAGAAGGTCTGGGGAATTCCGTGCCACGAGATCTCAGCGGACTGGGCGGCGCAACGCATCAAGAACCTCTCTCTGAAACAAGCTGTGCGGAATGCGTTGTTTGGTGCCAAGCAGGGAATGGACGGGTCGACACTGACCTCTCTGATCGAGCAATTTCACTATCCCCGATTTGGTCCGGGCTTAATGTGGGAACGGTGCCGCGGTTTGATCGAAAGTCAGGGCTCTCAGACGATCCAAGGCGTGAAAGTGGAGCGTGTCCGGCATCGTCACGGGCTGGTTGATTGCGTTCAGGGGCGAGGCGCAGCCGGGGAGTCGCTGGAGTATGACGGCCGGCATTTCGTGTCGACCATGCCGCTGCGTGAACTGGTGCAG